>Ga0075425_100001417_pt1 | contig 23557 bp, 17 predicted proteins | sample SoiMethybrSBSTD4_FD_75300 | JGI IMG/M metagenome (GOLD analysis project Ga0075425, IMG submission 75300) | Bulk soil microbial communities from a Populus tree surrounding site in Tennessee, USA - Soil MetaG P. TD hybrid SBSTD4 | ecosystem: Environmental > Terrestrial > Soil > Tree plantation... | reverse complement strand
GGTATTGACGCAGTTTACGTCGCCACACCCAATCCCTTGCATGCCGAGCACGCGATCACCGCGGCGCGCAGCGGAAAACACATTATTGTCGAAAAACCCATGGCGATGTCCCTGGTGGAATGCGACGCCATGAACGAGGCCGCGGGAAAAAATGGCGTGAAGCTTCTCTGCGGCCATACTCACAGCTTCGATCCACCGATTCGTAAAATGCGCGAGATCGTCAAGAGCGGCCGGCTCGGCAAGCTCTGCATGATCAACAGCTGGAACTACAACGAATTTATGTACCGGCCGCGTATGCGCCACGAGCTGGCGATGAGCCGCGGGGTCGTGCTCAATCAAGGGCCGCACCACGTCGACATCGTGCGCCTGATCGGCGGCGGTATGGTGCGGAGCATACGCGCCATGACAGGGATCTGGGACAAAGCGCGGGAGTGGGAAGGCAGTTACAGCTGCTACCTTGAATTCGAAGACGGCACGCCCGCGACGCTGGTCTATAGCGGCTACGGGTTTTTCGACACCGCGGAATTGTTCGACTGGGTTGGCGAAGGCGGACAGTACCGCGCGCCGGAAACCAATCTCAACGTCAGAAAAAAGCTGCGCGAGGTACGGACGACGGAAGAGGAAGAACAGCTGAAGGAAGGCATGCGCTTCGGCGGACAGCGTGAGGGCGAATACAGCCACGTATGGAGCGGCGAGCGCAAGCAGCCGTTTTTTGGATTCACCGTTGTGAGCTGCGAGAAAGGTGATATCCGCCAGACACCGGACGGTTTAAAGATTTACAGTGAGACGGAACAACGAGAGATTCAGTTGCCGGCTGCCAACCGCGGGCGCGAAGCCGAGGTCGAGGAACTCTACAATGCAGTTGTTCATCAACGCCCGGTGTTCCATGACGGCCGCTGGGGCGCGGCGACGCTCGAAGTCTGCTTGGCGATACTCGAATCGGCGGCGCAGCGTAAAGAGATTTTTCTATCGCATCAGGTGCCGAGCCCGGAGTAGGAATTGGGTTTCAGCGTGAAAGGTTTCGAGTTCAGTCGAACTGAGTTGGTAAGCGCATTTCACGCTTATCATTTCGCGCCAAAGGCGAGAAATCTTTCTTTGTAGGCGAGTGAAATCAAAAAAATCTCTCGTCGGACTGGAGATGACAAGCACTTGAAGGGAAATGAGTGGGTGCTAAGGGATGATGTGGTTTGAAATGCAGGAAAGATGATGGATGCTCGAAAGAGCAGGAGGATCGCTAAATGCTCACGGCTGAAGAAAATGAATACTTGACTCGAGTCGGCCCGGGAACACCCGCGGGCGAACTGTTGCGTCGTTACTGGCATCCCGTCGCGATTGCCGCCGATTTAACGCAGGAAAGTCCGACGAAGTTCGTGCGCATCCTTGGCGAGGATTTAGTATTGTTTGTAACACCCGAAGGCGAGGCAGGTCTGCTCAACGACCGGTGCGCGCATCGGGGCGCATCACTATCTTATGGTCGAGTCGAAGCGCGCGGGATAGCGTGTGCCTATCACGGCTGGCTTTATGACACGAAGGGCAATTGCCTGGAAACTCCCGCGGAGCCAGCCGGCAGTAGCTTCTGCCTTACGGTGAAGCAAAAGGCTTATCCAGTGCAAAAATTGGCGGGACTGTACTGGGCCTATCTCGGACCGGCGCCAGCACCCATTATTCCGAAATATGATGTTTGGGCACGAACCGACGGGTGGCATTGGCTTCGCGCTTTACCGCAGCTCGACTGCAATTGGTTGCAGGCGATGGAAAATTCTGTCGACACAGCGCACCTGCATGTCCTCCATCAGGAGCTGGTAACCGACGGCTTCACAGTTGAAAGCACGACTCGCGGTACCATAGACAATCTTGTCAAGTATGAAATGGAAGAGTTCGAACACGGCATCCTCAAGCGGCGCTATTTCAGAGACGGCAAAGTCGAAGAACATCCGCTGCTTTTTCCCACGGTTTTACGCCAAGCCAATCGCACGCAGATTCGTGTGCCCATCGACGATACGCACACATGGATCGTTTACGTTCACTTCGTGCCGGATACGGCAGACGCGCGGTCGAACAAAGACGAGGTGCCGGTCAGTTACCGAAAGCCCTTCAAAAATCCGCTCGGCGTCCGCCATCCTTTCACCAAATTCCGCATGGACGAAGTGGATGCGCAAGATTTTATGGCGTGGGAAACTCAAGGACCGATCCTCGACCGCACTCGCGAAAGGCTGGCGGGGTCCGACCGCGGCGTTGTGATGTACCGTGAGATGCTCAAACGTGAAATCGAAAAAGTTCAAAGAGGGTTGGAGCCAATGAACGTCTTTCGCGATCCGAACCATCCGATCATCGATACCAACATGGATCGTTCGCTAGAAGTGGGCAGAGCGGGATCCGTGCGCTATCATCTGCCGCCGGCCGGATAGAGAATAGTCGGGTCATAGTCGTTTAAATCGTTTCAAGCCGTTCGAATCGGTATCCGAGCTTTGCTCCGTCGACATGCTCGGGTAGCAACGGCGAACAGCAAACGCCATTCTGAGTGTTTCGGCCAAGCTCAGCGTAGGTACGCAAACCATTCCTGCGCTGCTTTAGATTACGAACAGGAGACCTTCGGCCATGTCTCAGGATGGCAGAATGTGAAACACGCGGAATGTGGAGATTATTGTGAAACGTTTATTGCGATTATTCGAGTGCGGCGCTGTGGTTTTCTGCCTGATTTTTCACTGCTGTGTTAGCAGCGCATTCGGCGCGCAAGCGAAGCCTGCTTGGCAACTGGAGTGGGAGAAGACCATCGAAGCCGCAAAAAAAGAAGGCCAAGTTGCCGTATACATCAGCGGTTATGAAGAGATTCTCCCCGAATTTCAGAAAGAGTTTCCGGACATCAAGGTGCAGCCGACGACGGGCCGAGGCTCTCAGGTGGGTCAGAAACTGCTTGCTGAACGGCGCGCGGAAAAATATCTGGCGGATGTGGTCAGCGCCGGCGGCGTGACGACTTATCAGCAACTTTTTCCAGCCAAGGTTTTCGACCCAATCAAGCCCGTATTGCTCCTGCCGGAGATCACCGACGCTTCGAAGTGGTATCAAGGCAAGCATCATTACTCCGATTCGGAGAATCAGTACATCCTCGACTATGTCGGCACGGCGACCTACGGCTCGATCAGTTACAACACCAAGCTCGTCAACGTGAAGGATTTTAAGTCCTATTGGGATCTGCTCGCGCCGAAGTGGAAAGGCAAGATTATATCGCGCGACGTTCGCGTGCCGGGCACAGGCTCTGGCAATGCGAGGCTATTTTATTATCTACCTGATGTCGGCCCGTCGTTCATCAAAAAACTTTACGGCGAAATGGAGACAACGCTGTTTCGCGATTATCGCCAAGGGACCGACTGGCTCGCCGTCGGCAAGGCGGCAATTTGCTTTTTCTGCGAAGCCGATGTTTCCAAGGCGCAGGGCCTGCCGGTAGATACCTTCGGGCCGGGCGTGTTCAAGGAAGGTGCCGGTTTAGTCACTCAATTCGGTACCCTTGGCTTGGTTAACCGCGCGCCCCATCCAAACGCCGGGAAAGTTTTTATCAACTGGCTGTTGTCGCGCAGGGGCCAAATGATGTTGCAAAAAATTATGCTGCCCACGGAAAATCCCGTGGACTCGCTGCGCATCGATATTCCCAAAGACGATGTCCCGGTGCTGCAGCGGCGCTTTGACAACGTAAAATATTTAGATACCAGCCGCCCGGAATGGCAGGATATGAAACCGATCCTGGACGTGATGAACGATGCGCTGAAGTCGGCGGGAAAAAATTAGGCCCAGTGTGAGGGTCGAGATTGTTCCTTCCCCGTCGAGGGAAAGGAATCGCAATGAGGCGCACAGCTATTCTGCGTTCAAGCGGTTTCTGATTGTTTCAATGAATTACTCCATAATATGGTTCATAACACTCTTGTTCTGCTATGGGTTTGAAACCTTAGTCTTCGCTGCTGCGCAAACCAAGCCGGTATGGCAGCAGGAATGGGAGAAGACGGTTGAGCTGGCGAAGAAGGAAGCACAACTGACAGTTTATATCAGCGGTTATGAGGCGGTGCTGCCGTTTTTCGAGAAGGAATTTCCCGAGATTGAAGTCACCGCGGTGACTGCGCGGGGAAATCAGCTCGGTCAGCGCTTATTGAGCGAGCGGCGGGCCGAGAAGTATTTGGCCGATGTGGTAAGCTCCGGAGCCAATCCCAATTATCAAGTTTTCTACCCGGCGAAAGCGCTCACCTCGATCAAAGGCGTGCTTATCTTGCCCGAAGTCGTTGATCAGACGAAATGGTACCTTAACAAGCATCAATACTCGGATCCGGAATCGCAATACGTTTTTAATTACGTCGGCTCCGCGACCTACGGCGCGGTCAATTACAACTCTAAACTGGTCGACATAAAAGAATTCAGGTCTTACTGGGACCTGCTGAATCCCAAGTGGAAGGGAAAAATCGAAGCTCGCGATATCCGGGAGGCTGGGCCCGGCGCAGGCAATACGCGATTCTTCTATTACCACTCAGACCTCGGTCCGCCGTTTATCCGCAAGCTTTTCGGCGAAATGGATACGACACTGTTTCGCGATTTTCGTCAGGGGCCGGATTGGCTGGCCACCGGAAAATTCTCCATCTGTTTTTTCTGTGATGTCGATGTGCTCAAGCAGCAGGGGTTGCCGGTCGATACTTTCGGGCCGCGCGTGTTCAAGGAAGGCGGCGGTCTCGTGCAGCAATTCGGGACGCTATCTTTTGTCGATCGCGCTCCTCATCCCAACGCGGCCAAGGTTTTCATCAATTGGTTTTTGTCGCGGCGCGGGCAAATCGCGCTGCAAAAAACCCAGGCGAACGCCGAAAGCCCGGCGGATTCGTTGCGGATCGATATTCCAAAAGATGACGTGCCGCTTCAGTCCCGCCGTCTTGACGGTATTAAATACCTCGACACGGGAAGGCCGGAGTGGATCGAAATGAAACCGATCCTCGATGTGGTCAATGAAGCGTTGAAGGCTGCTGGTAAGAATTAGCGCACTGCTGGGCGAGTTTCTTTTCTGTTCCTTCTCCCTTTGGCAGAAGGTTAGGATGAGGGCGATTGAACTTCCGGACCCTCACCCTTGCCCTCTCCACTTTGTCGGCGAGGGAAATTTAATGGCGGAGGTAAGCGTCAATGTCCACTACTTCATCACTAGTCTATAAGGATTTGCGAGGATATCTCGACGCGGTCGAACAGCTTGGCGAGTTGCGCGTGGTCAAAGGCGCGGATTGGGATCTGGAGGTCGGCGCGATCACCGAGGTGGCGGCGCGTGCGCTCAACCCAAAGGTATTGTTGTTCGATGACGTCAAAGGTTATCCAAGCGGGTTCCGGGTGCTTACGAATCCCGTTTGTTCGGCGACGACGACGGCGCTGGCCTTCGGCCTAGAGCCGAAACTCACCGGTCTAGAGATCATTCGTGCATGGAAAAAAAAGCTCGGCAGCCAAAAACCGCTGAAGCCGGTGGCAGTTTCCAATGGCCCGATTACGGAAAACCTCGACAGCGGCAACCAAGTTGATTTACTCAAATTCCCCACACCGCGTTGGCATGAGGCTGACGGCGGCCGGTACATTGGGACGGGATGTATGGTGATCATGCAGGATCCCGAAGAGAACTGGACCAACGTCGGTACCTATCGCGTTTGTGTTCACGACCACAATACCCTCGGTATCTGGATTTCGCCGGGCAAGCACGGACGTCTCATCCGGGAAAAATATTGGTCCCAGGGGAGGGCTTGTCCGGTCGTGATCAGTTTCGGCCAAGATCCGGTGTTGGCGAAAGTCGCGAGCTGGTACGAGCCTTGGGGGGTTTCCGAATTGGAAATCGCCGGATGGTTGTTCGGCGAACCGGTGAAATTCGTTCGCGGCGCGGAAACCGGTTTGCCAATACCCGCGAGTTCAGAGTTGGCAGTCGAAGGATATATCGTGTCGCCTAAAGAAGATAGCCGCGCCGAAGGACCGTTCGGCGAGTGGACGGGTTATTACGCATCGGGCACTCGCAACGAGCCAGTGGTCAAAGTCAAAAATGTTTTTTACCGAAATAATCCGATTATTCTCGGCATGCCGCCAGGCATCTCGGGAAAATCAGTCGCGCTCAGTGCCGCAAATGTCTGGCTCGCGCTAGAAAAAGCCGGAGTTACAGACGTGCAGGGCGTGTGGGAATATCAGACGCGCTACATCACCGTCATTTCCATCAATCAGAAATACGGTGGTCACGCCAAGCGGGCTGCCATGGCGATGCTCGGCTCGACCTACGGTTATCATCGCCGTTTTGTCATCGTCGTTGATGAAGATGTCGATCCGTCCAACATCGATGATGTTTTATGGGCCGTGGCCACCCGCTGCGATCCAGCGACTGCCATCAATATTATCAATGAAGCATGGAGCACGCCGCTCGATCCGCGCATCGCGCCGGACGCGCGAGCGGCGCGAAATTTCACCAATTCCGTCGCGATCGTCAACGCCTGCCGGCCGTATCACTGGAAAGATCAGTATGCGAAGACTTGCTATTTCCCTGAGGAAACGCGGCGACAGACGCTGGAGAAGTGGAAGGACATTTTGAGACTGGAGTGATGGAGTAATCGAAGGGTGGAGTGCTGGGTGATGAAATATTACAAAAATCGATTATGCCTCGTGCTCGTGCTCATGGGCGTATTGATGATCGTCCAGCCAATATCGGTGTCTGCAGCTGTGCCGGAGTCTTGGAAAGCGGAATGGGAGCAGACGCTGAGTGCCGCCAAGAAAGAAGGCGAAATCACGTTCTATGGCAGCCAGGGATACGAAAAGGTTTTCGAAGTGTTTCAAAAGAGGTATCCCGAGATCAAGGTCAATGCCGTTACGAACATGCGCGGGAGCGAGCATGGCGCACGGGTAATGACCGAGCGCCGCGCCGGAAAGTATCTAGTAGATCTATTTATCAATGGCGTCGTCACGCCTATTCAAGTTTATCTCAAGGCGAATATTCTCGAACCGATTCGCCCGGCGCTGATTCTTCCCGAAGTCACTGACGAGTCGAAATGGTGGGAAGGCAAGCATCATTACGCCGATCCCGACGGGCAATATATCTTCGTATTTCAAGGCAACGTTCACGGTGGCGAGAACGCTTACAACACGAAGTCGGTCAATCCCAAGGAGATCCACTCTTATTGGGATTTTGTCGAGCCGAAATGGAAGGGTAAAATCGTTGCCTACGATGTAAGCCGGGTCAGTACCATCGCACATTCCTTGCGTTTTCTGTATAACCATCCGGACCTCGGGCCGGAATTCATCAGACGATTTTTCGGCGAAATGGAAATTACCTATTCACGCGATGAGCGGCAGATGATCGACTGGCTCGGCGCCGGGAAGTTCCAACTCGCCTTTTTTGTCACCGACATCGAAGACGCAGCGAAGCAGGGTTTGCCGGTCAAGTTTTTCGAGCCTGGCCAGTTCAAAGAGGGTGCGTTCGTCGGCCCGAGCCAAGGCGGCGTCAACCTCTTCAAGAACGCGCCGCATTCCAACGCAGCCAAAGTCGCCATCAACTGGCTCCTTTCACGAGAAGGACAAGATGCCTACCAGAAAATGTTCGCGCTACAGCACGATGTCAGGCAATCGATGCGCGAAGACATTTCCACGGACGTGATTCCGCTGACCTATCGACGGATCAAAGGCGTCAAATACATTTACTCCGGTCGACCGGAGTGGCTCGATATGGGGCCGGTGACCAAGCTCATTAAAGAAGCGCAGCAAAAGAACGCCAGCAAGTAGGGGAAGAAATGAAGCGTATCCAGATGCTGATCGGTGTAGCCTCATTACTTTTTATTTTTTTCAAAAGTAACGGGCTCGCGGCACAGTCCGAGGTTTGGAAAACAGACTGGGAGAAAACCATTCAAGCCGCCAAAAAGGAAGGGCAACTCACGCTTTATGGCAGTCCTGATTTCGAGGGATTGTTTGGCGAGTTTCACAAGAAATATCCAAATATAAAAATCACTGGTGTGTTCAACCGCGGCGCCGACGTCGCGAAGCGCCTCATGGCGGAGCGACGCGGAGACAAATACCTCGCGGATCTTTATGTTAACGGCATGACCACGGGCTATAACGTATTTTACAAAGCCAAGGCGCTCGATCCGATCCCGCCGCAATTGATTCTCCCGGAGGTGACCGACACTTCCAAATGGTGGCGCGGTAAGCTCCATTACGTCGATCCGGAAAACCAGTACTTGCTCAATATCAATGGCGAGAATCGCATGGTGGTTGCTTACAATACGAAGCTCGTGAATCCTGCGGAGATCAAGTCGTATTGGGATCTGCTCAACCCGAAGTGGAAGGGGAAAATCGTTGCTTACGATCCGACGCTCGGCGGATCCGGCGACGCGATGCGGTTTTTTTATCATAACAAGAGCCTCGGCCCGGAGTTCATCCGGCGTATTCTTCTCGAAACCGATATCGTCATCAGCACGGACACTCGCCAGATGGGCGACTGGCTGGCCGGAGGGAAGTTTGCGCTGTCGATATTCGGACCGGTTTCGCGAATGGATTTGGATTTGATGCAGATGCAGGGACTGCCGGTGGATTGGTTCAAACCCGACCAGTTAAAAGAAGGCACGTACATCACCGGCGGGTCCGGAGGCGTTGCGTTGATCAACAGAGCGCCCCATCCGAACGCCGCGAAGGTCGGGCTTAACTGGCTTCTTTCACGGGAAGGGCAGATCGCTTACCAACGCTTGTTCACACAGGGCAATGACGGGCCGGATTCGCTGCGCATCGATATAGCAAAAGACAAAGTCCCACGCGGCAATCGCCGGCCAGACGGAGACGAGAACCGCTACCCGTTTGTCGATCGGGCTGAATGGATGGATCAGGCGCCGATCACGAAATTCGTGAAGGAAGTGTTGGAGCAAAGAAAAAAGTGATTTTGGATTTTCGATCCGAGGCGAAAAATGCGAGAGGGAACTGCCATGCCCGATTCGCTTCCTCGGACAATCTAAATTGAAAATCGGCAATCTAAAATGGGCGCTGGCGGTGCTCACATTTCTCGCGACGCTCCCGGCGATTGCGCCGGCTGCGGATTTTCCCAAGTGGAAAGAGGATTGGAGCCGGGTCATTGAGGCGGCAAAACAGGAAGGACAGCTTTCGCTTTATGGAGGCCAGGAGATTACGCACCCGGATATTATCGCCGGATTCAACAAAGATTTTCCTTTTATCAAGGTGAGCTCGGCCAGCGGACGGGCGGCCGATATAATGACGCGCATTGTCGCGGAGCGGCGCGCTGATAGATATCTCGCCGATGTTACCGCCAGTGGCCCCAACGGGCCGCGCATGCTCTATCTCAACAAGATTCTCGACCCCATCGCGCCGACATTCATTCTTCCCGAGGTGAGCGACCCGAGCAGGTGGTACGGCGGGAGGCATTGGTATGCCGATCCGGAAAACAAATATATCTTCATGTTCGAAGGCACCATCGTGAGCACGGGACTTTCGGTCAATACCAAGCTTGTGAGCGCGGAGGAGATCAACTCCTATTGGGATTTGCTTCAGCCTAAATGGAGAGGAAAGCTTCTCGGTCAGGATCCGCGCGGCGTCGCTTTGTCGACACCGGTTTTGATTCTTTATCATCGCCCCGGCTTGGGAGCGCAGTTTCTGCGTCGGCTTTACACCGAAACCGATATCACCCTCTTCCGCGACCGCCGGCAGGGAACCAACTGGCTTGCGACCGGGAAATTTCCCGTTTGTCATTTATGCCGCGACATTGACAAGGCAGCGAAACAGGGATTGCCGGTTGAAGATATTTCACCGGACAAATTAAAGGAGGGTGGAACCATCGGCGGCGGTGGCAGCAGCGTATTGGCGTTAATCAATCGCGCGCCGCATCCCAATGCGGCCAGGCTGTTTATCAACTGGTATCTGTCGCGGCAAGGACAGGCGCTATGGCAGCAGGTGATGAACGTCAAGGAGGTGGAAGCATCGGATTCGATGCGCGTCGACATCGCGAAGGACGACGTGCTGCCCGATGGCAAGCGGACTCCTGGGCGGGAGTATCAGGTGATCGGTTTTCTCGATCCTGACCCGGTGCAGAAATTGTTGCAGGAGATTTTGAAGTAGAATTCTTACTCATCACGAAGTGGTTCATGATCTTACCCTCGGCCCCAAAGAATGAAAATCGAGATTTCCTTCAGACCATAACCTCAATTTTCCGAGCACTCCGTCACCCGGCTGCTTTTAGCGGGAATCTAGGCGGAATTCGGACTGGACCCCCGACTAAAGCATTCGGGGGTGACGATTTGGGACTCGGAATTAAAAAGATTCAGCTGTTTTCGCGGCTAAATCCGATTCCCCCTCTGACGAAAGAAAAAACGGAACGAATCTACTCCATCGGTCACTATTAAGGAGAAATTTATGGCTGAGCAGACGATGATGGAAATACGCGGCTTCTATCGCTCGCATTCCCATCTCCCGATCTGGGAGGTGATGGAGAAAGCGGGGATTTGGCAGCAGAACGGGCTCAAAGTCAGCTTCGAATTTTGCGACAGCTCGGAAGCCGCAGAAAAGGCTCTGTTCGGAGGCGACGTCGATTTCGTCTCGGGTAATCACATTTCCCCTTATCTACTGGTGAAGCGCGGTAAGCCGATCGTTTGTCTCACTTCTCCTTCGAACACCACCAACGATCGGCTGGTGACGAATTTTCCGATCAACGATGTCACCGAGTTGCGCGGAAAAAAAATCGGCGACACGACTCTGGTGGATTCCATCGGCGGGTACCATCACCCGCGAGGCAATCATATGTTCTACGTGATGCGCGGTGGACTCAAACTGGATGACGTCGAATGGATCGAGCTCTCGGAGTCGAATGACGAATTCAAGGCGATGCAGCTGAATGTCCTCAAAGCTAAAAAAGTCGACGCCATTTTCGTGACCGGTCACACGGATAAATTTCAACAGGCCGGCATGCATGTCCTGGTTCTCGATCGTTTGCCGATGATCAACGGGCCAACGCTCACTTCGACCTTGACGACGTTACAGAATAAGCCCGGATTGGCGGAGCGACTGGTCAAAGCTCAGGTGATGGGCATCCATTTCGCGCGCAGCCGACGAGGTGAAACGGAGGCGATTCTGGATCGATTGCGCCAGCGGGTACCTGAATGCAAAAGCGTGCAATATCGTAGCGTCGCGAAGCTACTGCCCAAACCCTACCCGGAGCATGAAGCGGTCGCCAACGCTTATCGGCTTTGTTGCTTAAAGACGCCCGAAACCGAAGAGCAAAGCCCCATGGCTCTGTGGGATTTGCACTATTTGCGTCTGCTCGATCACTCCGGCTTCATCGATAAGCTTTACGCCTAAAGTATTTCGCGCTCTCAGAAGATTGCCATGGAACTCAGCGATTGCTATTAAGTGTCTCGACGGTCGCGGCCGACCCGCGACAATAGCGATGCGAGCATGAATATTCTGAAATTTATTGCCACGGCGATTTGTCTTGTCTGCGCGCTTTCTAACAGTTATGCGGGCCAGGCGGATTGGCAAAAGGACTGGGAGCAAACTCTAGCCGCGGCAAAGAAAGAGGGGCAGGTCAGTATCTACATCTACCGCTACGAAGGCTTGCTGCAAGATTTCAAAAAAGACTTCCCGGGGATTAACGTCGTGGCGGTGTCGGGACGCGGCAACGAGCTCACCAACCGAATTATCGCTGAGCGGCGCGCCGGAAAATACATCGTCGACGTTTACAGCGGCGGGACGAACAGTCTCTACAACACGCTATATAAGGGAAAAGCGCTCGATGCGTTTAAGCCGTTGCTGGTGTTGCCCGAAGTTACGGACGTATCCAAATGGTGGGGCAAGGAGCATCGCTACGCCGATCCAGAGGGAAAATACATCTTTTCGTACATCGGCAGCCCGAGCAATTCCCAACTGGCGTACAACCCCAAGCTGGTCAATCCCAAGGAGTTCAACTCTTACTGGGAGGTCACCAACCCGAAATGGAAGGGCAAGATCGTCTCTCTCGACCCGCGCGATACCGGGCTGGGCGCGACCATGCAGTTCTTTTACTACAGTCCGGAAATCGGCCCGGAGTTTATGAAGAAATTCTTCGGCGGCATGGATATCACTTACGCAAAAAATTTTCGCCAGATGACCGACTGGTTGGCACAAGGAAAATTTGCCATTTGCATGGGATGTAAAGATTCGATGCGCGCCAAAAATCAAGGGCTGCCGGTGGAGGACTTCGACACTAACAAATGGAAGGAAGGATCGAGCTTTTCGGCAGGCGGCGGCTCGATGGCCTACATGAATCAGGCGCCGCACCCGAACGCGGCAAAGGTCTTCATCAACTGGTTTTTGTCACGCAAGGGGCAAATCGCTCTCCAGAAGCTCGGTGACGTCGATGATCCGGCTAACTCGCGGCGCATCGATATTCCGAAAGATGACATTCCGCCGGACAATAGAATGCAGCCCGGGATCAAGTATTTCGACGTGGTCAAACCGGAGTATGGCGACATGAAACCGATTTTCGATTTGGCCAAAGAAATCATGGCATCGGTGGAGAAGGGCAGATAACAGCGTTCAGGCTTCAAGATATTCGCCAAGAACCTGAACATTGAACTTTTGAACCGGCAACCGGAGAAAACTATGCTCACACGCGAAGAAAACGAAACGCTCACCCGAGTCGGACGCGGAACGCCGGGGGGCGAACTGCTGCGGCGTTACTGGATGCCGGTTGCATGTGCCGGTGAACTGACCGACGCGAAGCCGATTAAACCATTTCGTTTGTTGGGCGAAGATCTCGTGCTGTTTCGCGATCCACGGGGACGCTACGGTGTCGTCGGCGAGCACTGCCCGCATCGCAGCGCCTCACTGGCCTTCGGCCGCGTCGATGAAGAAGGGATTCGTTGTCCATATCATGGTTGGAAGTTCGATTGCTCCGGGAAATGTATAGAGCAGCCCGCTGAACCCGAGAGTGCTGGCTTTAAAGCCAAGATCAAGCACACGGCGTATCCTGTCGAAAAATTAGGCGGCTTGTTGTGGGCGTATTTAGGACCCGAGCCCAAACCGTTGCTGCCGCGATGGGACGTGTTGTGTTGGGAAAGCGGCAAGCGCTGGATCGAAAAGCACGAGATTTATAACTGCAATTGGCTCCAACCGATGGAGAACTCGGTCGATCCGTCGCACCTCTATTGGCTCCATGGTGAGACCGCCCATTTGGGCAGTGCGGTAGAGAAATACGAGGAGGAACATAATTTCATTCCCTTCGAATTTGGCATCATCAAACAGCGCCGCACGCCCGGAAGAAAGCCTGGCGACGGGATGCAACTCGATCAGCATCCCCTGGTGTTTCCCGTGACGTTGAGGCATGTATTTCGAACGATCAAGACCGACGGTCTACTGCGTCACAATGTGCAGGTCCGCGTACCGATCGATGACGCTCACACGCAAGTTTACGTCGTTTACTTTACGCCCAGCGAGACGGACCACTCGCCCGCGGACGGGGATGCGCCGTGGGAATACTTTCCGATTCGTGACGAGAACGGCGACTACCGTCTGGATTACGTGCTGGTGCAAGACGCAATGGCTTGGGAGACGCAGGGCGCTCCGACGGACCGCAGCTTGGAACATCTCGGCGCCGGCGATGAAGGGATTATTCTCCTCAGAAAAATTCTCCGCGAGCAGATCGAGATCGTGCGCAGAGGCGAAGAGCCCCTGGGCATCATCCGTGACCCGAGCAAGAACCGGTTGATCGAATTCGATGTCATCAACGAACGGGTGGGGTTGTTCGGAAAGCAACAAAAGGTGGCATGAGGATTTCAGCTTAACTCTAGGGAAGCGCCTTCACCCTAGCGCTCTCCCGCGAGCGGGCAAAGGAAAATGTATGGCTACGCATCAACTGTATTCAAATTTTTATCGCGGTAATTCTCGCCACTTCGTCAGGAGGAAGATTTAATGACAGCAATGGCCGCAGCGCCCAGTGATTTAAAGCCGGAGCGCATCGATACCTACAAAAACTGGCAGGCGGAACAGAACATACCGGTGGTTCGGGGATTCTTTGTCGAAGACGTGAATACGCTGCCTGTGGAACATTGGGACCTGAAGGGCGTCCCCTGTTCGATGGTGGTGCTCGACGGTACGGGTGGCACTAATGATGCCTATGTCTGCGAGATTCCTGCCGGTGGCAAGACCAAGCCGCAAAAGCACATGTATGAAGAAATGGTGTATGTCACCCAAGGCTACGGCGCGACCAGCGTCTGGCAGCGCGACGGCAAAAAGCACACTTTTGAATGGGGTCCGGGCAGCATGTTTGCGATGCCGCTCAATGCCGATTATCAGCATTTCAACGCGAGCGGCAGCGAGCCGGCGCGTTACTTTGCTGTTACGAATTGCTGCTTCATGATGAATCTCTTCCACAACAGCGACTATATATTTAACAGCGACTATACCTTTCTCGACCGCTTCGATCCGCGCACCGAAGATTACTTTAGCGGTCAGGGCGAACTCACCGGACGGTTTTTCTTGACGACCAACTTCGTGCCCGATACTCACACGCTCAAGCTCACCGATTACAGCGAGCGTGGCAAGGGCAGCACCAACATGAAATTCAACCTAGCTAAAAACACTATGGGGGCGCACATATCCGAGTTTCCCGTCGGCACATACAAAAAAGGCCACCGTCATGGTCCCGGCGCGCATGTGATCATTCTTTCCGGGCAAGGCTATTCAATTCTATGGCCGCAAGGCGAAGCCATGCAGCGCGTCGATTGGAAACCGGGCAGCGTGGTGGTGCCGCCAGATCAGTGGTTTCACCAGCATTTCAACTCCGGCGCGAAGCCGGCGCGCTATCTGGCTTTGCGCTGGAACAACTGGCGCTATCGTTTCATGCGCTCACAAGATGGTGAGGGCGGAACTTTCACGAGCGTTAAACTCGGTGGCGGCCAGATCGAGTTCGAGGACGAGGATCCGCAAATTCATAAAGACTTCGAGGCTGCGATGCGGAAGGCCGGCGCGCGCTGCAACATGGCGTATCATCCACGGTGCACGCAGAACTAGGGGCGATTCATGAATTGCCACTGGCGATAGAGAGATTTCACCTGAGATAAAATTTCGCGGAGGTTTTTCATGGCGGAGACCAGACAACAGCCTGCGGACCTCAAGCCAGAGCGAATCGATAGCTACCGCGAGTGGCAAGCGGCGCAAAAGATCCCCGTCATCAAAGGTTTTTTTGTCGAGGACGTAAACGAGGTCGAGCTTGCGCCCTGGGATCTAAAGGGTGTGCCTTGCTCATTTGTGGTTCTCGACGGCACCGGCGGGGTCAACGACGCGTACATCTGCGAGATTCCGCCGCAAAGCAAAACGAAACCGCAGAAGCATCTCTACGAAGAGATGATTTACGTGACCAAAGGGTACGGCGCAACGTCGGTCTGGCAGAAGGACGGCAAGAAACATACCTTCGAATGGGGGCCCGGCAGCTTGTTTGCAGTTCCGATCAACGCTCATTACCAGCACTTCAATGCGAGCGGCAGCGAAGCGGCGCGTTACTTCGCCGTCACCAACTGCTGTTTCATGATGAATCTATTCCACAATACGGATTTTATCTTTGACAACGACTTCGCGTTTCTTGACCGGTTCGATCCGACGACTGAAGGTTACTTCAGTGGTCGCGGCGAAGTCACGGGACGATTTTTCATGACGACAAACTTCGTTCCGGACACGCACACCATTAGCCTGGCCGACTACAGCGAGCGCGGCAAGGGCAGCACGAACATGAAATTTGACTTAGCTAAAAATACCATGTGCGCGCACATCTCGGAGTTTCCCGTCGGAACCTACAAGAAAGGGCACAGGCACGGTCCGGGTGCGCACGTCATCATCCTCTCCGGGCAGGGCTACTCGATTCTGTGGCCGGAAGGGCAATCGATGCAGCGCGTCGATTGGAAACCCGGCAGCGTTGTTGTGCCGCCGGATCAGTGGTTCCATCAGCATCTGAATTCCGGCGCCAAACCGGCGCGTTATCTGGCCCTGCGCTGGGGCAGTTGGCGATTCCGTTTTATGCGCATGCAGGACGGCGAAGGCGCCACGTACACCAGCGTCAAGCAAGGCGGCGGGCAAATCGAGTTCGAAGACGAGGATCCGCAGATCCACAGAGACTTTGAAGCCGCGATGGTAAGAGTCGGCGCGCGCTGCAATATGGGCGCGTATCATCCCGGTTGTACATACAAGTAGGGGGCGATTCATGAATCGCCCCTAAACGGGGTAAACGCGGGCGTGACGATTTTCCCGCATTGGTGCTGAGTGAAACTACGCGGGCTGATCGGAATTTTGCTGACTGCTCTGATTCTGGCCGGTACTCACGAAGCGCGGGAAGCTGAAATCCATTCCGGCTCGGAGCAAGGGTGGGAGCGTACGGTCAAAGCGGCCGAGCAGGAAGGCCAAGTCGTCGTCTACAAGATCGCCCACGACACGGAATGGCAAGCTTTCCAAAACCGATATCCCAAAATAAAAGTTAACCTGGTGCCCGGCAGCGCGGCGCAAATTCAGCAGCGAATCCTGGCTGAGAGAAGGGCCGGAAAATTTCTCGTCGATGTCGTCCGCCTCGGCGGTGGGACATCGACATCGCTATACAAGGCGAAGGCGCTGGAACCGATTACACCGGCGCTGATGCTCGCCGAAGTCAAAGACGCATCGAAATGGCTCGACAGCAAACATCACTATAACGACATTGAAAACCGGTATGTCTTTGTCTACGCGGCTTTTCCCTTGCATCTGCTCGGGTACAATCAAAAACTCGTTGATCCGAAAACATTGACGAGTTATAGCGATCTGCTCGATCCCAAGTGGCAGGGCAAGATCACCCTGAAGGACCCGAAGGAACCCGGCGGCCAAAGCCCGCTGCTCTTTCTCTATCACAACCCGCAGCTCGGGCCCGATTATCTTAAAAAGCTTTTCACCGTCGCATCGCTCACGCTGGTGCGCGATGATCGGCAGCAGACCGACTGGCTTGCCGCCGGTAAATTTCCGATCACGCTGACGTCCAAAGCAACCGAGATCGAAGAAGCAAAGCATCAAGGTTTGCCGGTGGACATGCTCGACGCGCACGCGTTCAAAAACGACGGTGTCGGCCTCGAAGCCGGCGGTACTATGCTTGGCTTGATGAACAAGGCGCCTCATCCCAATGCCGCCAAGGTTCTGATCAACTGGTTTCTTTCTCGGGAAGGCCAAATGGCCATTCAAAAGACCGGGGTCAAGGATCCCGGGCAAAATTCGCTGCGCGAAGACATTCCCAAAGAGCATTTGCCCGCATCATTACAACGGCAGAAAGGCGTGCAATATGTCCGTCTTTGGGGAGCGGAGGTGTGGGATCGTGGATCGGTGGCGAAAATTGTCACCGATCTGGCGAAGTGAAGCATGCCTGTCTCGGGCGATACTTCTCACCACGAAGGAACAAAGAGCACGAAGCAGGAAGACTATTGCAGGGACACAATGAATTAGATCTATCTAAACTCTTCGCGTACTTTGTGTGCCGAGTGGTGAACAAAACAATATGTTCACGCTTCGAAGACCTCAACAGGAGATATCTCATGATTAAACCGAGCGAACTTACGTGGGATCAGATCGTTCGGGTCGGACCGGACACACCGGGCGGAAACTATCTCCGTTGCTTTTGGTGGCCCGTGGCGCTGGCTGACGAAGTCAAAGATATTCCCGTGCCCGTGAAAATCCTTGGCGAAGAGCTGGTGCTCTTCCGAAACTTGTCCGGGGAATTGGTGCTCCTCGGCGCCTATTGCTCCCATCGGCGAGCTTCATTGGAGTACGGCATTATTCAAACCGACGGGATTCGCTGCGCTTACCATGGCTGGTGTTACGACCGTCGTGGCCGGGTCGTGGACCGACCCGCCGAACCGATCAAGACCGCGCCCAATATTCAACATCCCTGGTACCCCGCGAAGGAGCTCGGCGGATTTGTCTTCGCCTACATGGGCAAGGACAAAGAAAGCCCTCCGCCACTGCCACGTTACGACGTGCTGGTAGAGGACGGCTATCGTGTGGTGGAGCGCGGTGATAGCGAGACCGGCAAAGCTTATAACTGCAACTGGCTCCAGGGGGTTGAAAATACCACGGACACCACGCATCTCACTTATCTCCACAGAATTTATGACAAGTGTCCCAGCTTTAAGTCTGTAGAAGGCGAGTACGGAGTCAAGTTGTATATCCTCGAGCGGCGCACGAAAGCCAATCATGTCGCATTGAGAAAAAGATGCACGGTGTTGCCGACCATCAACCGTAAGTCTCGCGAACTGCGCCCGAAGGACTCTCACGAGCGTCCCATAACGCTGCAGCAAGCGATCTGGATTGTGCCCATTGATGACACGCACTGCGAGGAGATGCGGCTCACCGTCTATCCGGAAAAACCACAGGAGCAGAGATATCATGGCGCTTATCTCGATCAAGCCAAACAGCGCGACAGAAAACCGTACGACCGGCGCTTTTATGGCGAGATCAAGGGCATCGTCCCTCTGGAAGATAAGGCGATGGTCGAGAGCCAGGGGCCGATCGTCGACCGGACACTGGAGCATCCTGGTTATGGTGACAGAGCGATTCTGCTTTTGCGCAAAATGATTCGCGATGGCATCGCCGAAGTCGCTAATGGCGGCACGCCAAAGGGTGTACTGAAACAAGATCTGCCTGTGGTCGATTTGGACATTGGCGTCGAGGAATATCCCACGGATCAGATTCCAGAGCGAACAAAGCAACTCATTGCTGAGCTACAGCAGCAGGCGGAGCAAATATGAAAAATTCCAACGATTCGGCCAGCGCGCACGAGCGCCTGGGATTTATCGGATTGGGCAACATGGGCGGTGCCATCGCGCTGCGGCTCGTGCGTGCCGGCTATCCGTTGACCGTTCTCGATTTGAACAAAGAGAAGATGGAACCACTGATCAAAGCCGGTGCTGCTACCGGCGAGACGCCCAAACGAGTTGCCGAGCGATCGACGATTGTCCTGGCGTCGCTGCAGCCGAGCGATGTTGAAACAGTTGCCTGTGGCGAGCAGGGCATCGCAGAATCAAACCAAGGGGGAGTGATGTTTATCGATCTGAGCAGCACGGCGCCCGAGTTAGCGATCAAAGTATCCGATGCGCTGCGCGCTCGGGGGATCGAAATGCTCGATGCGCCGGTGAGCGGTGCAGATATCGGCGCGACCAACGGCCACTTAACGATTTTTGCGGGCGGAAATTATGCCGCCTACCAGCGTTCGCTCCCGGTCCTTCAACATGTTGGCCATATGGTGACCTACTTGGGGAAGAACGGAAACGGGCAGATCGGTAAGCGGATCAATCAAATGATGCAGGCGTTATCGGAGTTGGCGATCTACGAAGGATTGTTGCTGGCAAAAAAATCCGGCCTGGACATGAAGACGTTCGCGCGCGCTGCGTCCGCAGGCTGCGCGCAATCTTGGCGCCTGGATGAGCTGGTCGATAATGTTTTCAACAAGGGTGATGCGGCTTATAAACTCGGCATGCGTCCAGGGCGTACGGGAAACGCGCTCAAGATGGCCGAGAAGCTTGGGCTAGACCTGGCCGGCGCGAAAGCCGCCGATCAAACTTTCTCGCGTCACCGTTGGCAGGTGGAGGTCGATTTTGCGAGGGATGAAATTCCAGGTTCGTAGTCGATGGCTGAAGAGGGGTCGAAGGCTTCGTGCGTCTGCGGAAAGTCTGAATCGTGGCCGCGTTATATAAGGCGATGCGCAGGCCGACGGAGGAAAGAAATAGTAAACGATTTCTAACTACAAGGTGATTCTTGACGTTACACCCCACTGAAAATGAAATCTGTCCGACCATATCTCAAGTCGTTACCCCCGAATGTTTTAATTCGGGGTCCAGTCCGGATTCCGCCTGGATTCACGCTAAAAGCATGCGGGAATGACGGAACGGAGGCCGCCGCTTCGCTAAGCCTAGCCCGGTTTTCGAAGGAGCCACAAAGATCACGAAGAGTTTCGATAGGGGCGAAGATTTGTCGCCCCTATTTACGTCGCCTCGTGGTGCTATTGAATTTTTCCGATTGGGTCTGATTGAGGAGAACATAATTATGCTGAGCCGAGGAGAAAACGAGCTGCTGACACAAGTCGGGCCCGGCACACCGATGGGTGAATTGCTGCGCCGTTATTGGTATCCGATCGCGGCGTCGTCCGAATTAATTGAGAAACCGACGAAAGCAGTGCGGGTGCTCGGCGAAGACCTCGTGCTCTATCGGGATAAACAGGGGCGGCCGGGACTGATCGGTCCGCAGTGCGCGCACCGGCGCATGTCGATGCTACTGGGCATTCCCGAGGAGGACGGCCTGCGCTGTCCTTATCATGGTTGGCTTTACGATCGCGCGGGGAAATGTCTCGAACAGCCTTATGAGCAGGCAGAAGATCCCGGCAGCACATTCAAAGACCGCATTCGTATCCCTGCATATCCAGTCGAAGAGCTGGGCGGGTTGCTATTTGCGTACTTGGGACCTGAGCCGAGGCCGTTGGTGCCACGCTGGGAATTGCTCGTGCGCGACGGCGTACTGCGCGACATCGGCGCGGCGATCATCCCCTGCAACTGGCTGCAGATCATGGAAAACTCACTGGACCCGGTGCATGTGGAATGGCTGCATCAGCATTTTTTCAACTACGTGCAAGAAAGGCTCGGGCGTAAGGAAATCAAGGGAAACCCAGTCCGCCACAAAAAGATCAACTTCAGGGAATTCGAATACGGGATTGTTAAGACACGCATGCTCGAAGGCGAGAGCGAAGACAATGAAGACTGGCAGGTTGGGCATCCGGTATTATTTCCAAATATTCTTTTGAGCGGCAGCACGAGCCGGCCGACATTCCAGATCCGCGTGCCGATGGATGATACACAGACGCTGCACCTCTGGTACACCTGCTATGCGCGCGACCCCAAGGCGCCGCAGGATGTGATTCCATTCTACAACGTCCCGGTGCCGACGATTGACGCGAGCGGAGAACCGCCATGGCCGCTGCTCGACAATAACAGCGGCGAAGACATGATTGCCTGGATTACTCAAGGCGGAGTCGCTGATCGAACCCAGGAGGCGCTAGGACTGTCGGACAAAGGGATTATTCTCTTTAGGCGTCAACTCAAAGAGCAGCTGGAAAAAGTTCGCGCCGGAGAGGATCCAATCAATGTATTCCGCGATCCCGACAAGAATCGTTACATCAAGCTTCGGTTGGAAGATAGAAAACTCAACAGTGGCAGTTTTCGCCCAGGACAGCGCCGGCAAGGCGGCGCGACGAAATATAGTCCGGTCTTGAACGAAGAAGAGCGAGCAGGGAAGTAGATCGTTCAAAAAAGATGTTTTGAAGGGCCCGGAGATTCTTCGCTGACGCGAGGCTGTACAAAAACTTACCGTTCGTTCTTCGACAGGCTCAGGATGAACGGATAGCTAAACCGCTCGTGGTGAGCGTGTCGAACCATGAGCGGATTTCACACAGTCTGAGGCTCAAAATGACACTTATGCGAATTTTCGCGACTGCGATACAGCGACGACCTAGTAAGAACTCTATGGAGGGGCTTTAAACGGATCGAACGGTTTTAACGATTTGAACCCAGATTTTTACGAGCATGGCAAGCATACCTTCGATCAGAATCGGCCTCGTCGGACTCGGCACCGGAGGCAGATCATTGCCGCAGGCGGTAGCGAAAGTCACAGGATTTTCGTTTGTCGCTGGCGCTGATTTGAGAGCAGAAGCGCGGGATCAGTACGCCGCTGAATTCGGCATACAGACCTTCGACAGCATCGCCGTCATGTGCGAACGCGAAAAATTGGATGCCGTTTACGTCGCCACGCCAAATCCCTATCACGCCGAACACGCGATTACTGCGCTTGAGCACGGCAAGCATGTCATGGTCGAAAAGCCGATGGCGCTCACTCTCGAGGACTGCGACAAGATGATCGCCGTAGCGGAGAAGAACCGGGTCAAGCTGATGGTCGCCCATACGCGCAGTTTCAATCCGCCCATTCGCAAGATGCGCGAAATCATCAGCAGCGGCCGGCTCGGGCGGGTCACCCAAATTCACACGATTCGCTATTCACCGTGGCTCTTGCGGCCGCGCGAGCCGATAGAAATCGATACAAAACTTGGCGGCGGCGTTTGCTATCGGCAAGCGCCGCATCAGGTCGACATCGCGCGTTTGCTCGGGGGCGGTCTGGTGCGCAGCGTGCGCGCGCAGACGGGGCGCTGGTCGGCGGAAAATTCCACAGAAGGGAATTATTCGGCGCTGCTCGAATTCAATGGCGGGATAAGCGCGACGTTGGTTTACGACGGCTACGGCTATTTCGATGATCGTGAGCTGATCGAAGCAGATGTTTTCGGCGGTGCGCAACAACTCGGCCCAGGGCAAAGACTTAGGAAAGCTCGCGCCGAAGGAAAACTCAACAAAGACACCAGCCGCTCCGGCGTCGCGTTCGACATCGAGCGCGGCGACGGCGATCCGGCAAAAAAACCGCGCCAGCCCTTCTTTGGCCTAACGCTCGTAAGTTGCGAGCATGGCGCGCTCAGGCAATCATCGGACGGCGTGTTTATTTACGACAAACACGGCCGGACTGAAGTTCCGTGCCCGGACTGGCACGGTCCACTCAAGGTCGAGCTGGAAGATTTTTACACGGCGGTGACGGAGGACCGGCCTGTTCCACATGATGGCCGGTGGGGTAAAGCCACGTTGGAAGTATGTTTGGCGATCCTCCGGTCGAGTCAAAGCCAATGCGAACAAGACGTCATGCATCAGGTGCCGAGTCCGTACTGATAGATCGCACAGATCGGCTAGGCGTTACGCTCTTGAACTTACGTTTGCTACAGGCTACAAACGCCGTGCCTACAAAGGGTATTTCATATGGCGAAAACCGAAACCCTAAAGGCCACCCTTCCTGTTCGTGCCTGGTTGCCGCGTTTGGATGGTGGAACGCTGGTCATGGCCGTGCTGATCGGCTTGATGGGCTTTTACGTTCTCTATCCTTTGGTGCTGATCCTGATCAACAGCTTCAATACGGCGACCATTGCCGAACCGCCGGTTTACGGACTCAGGGCATGGCGCGAAGCCTTCAGCGAACCCGGTATCTGGCGTTCTCTATGGAACAGCGTCAAGATCGGCATCGTTCTTCAGATCGTTGCTCTTCCTTTGGGCATTTTTCTGTCCTGGCTCATTTCCCGCACCAATATTCTTTTTGCCAACGCGTTTGAGTTTGGTTTCTGGATTTCCTTTTTCCTGCCGCCGCTCGCCACGACCTTCGGGTGGATGTTATTGCTAGATCCGAGCACGGGATTGATCAATTCATGGCTGCGCCAGCTCACCGGCTTGAGCGCGCTCAATTTCGACATCTATTCTTTTTCGGGGATCATCTGGGTGCATCTCGTGAGCCACGGCATTTCCACTAAGGTGATGTTGCTCACGCCGGCGTTTCGCCGCATGGATGCATCGATGGAAGAAGCCAGCCGGATGTCTGGCGCGGGCCCGCTAACCACCCTGGTGCGAATCACCGTGCCGGCGATGACTCCGGTCATCATCGTGGTTTTTTTGCTGAGCGTGATTCGTATCTTCAG
>Ga0075425_100001415_pt1 | contig 23572 bp, 20 predicted proteins | sample SoiMethybrSBSTD4_FD_75300 | JGI IMG/M metagenome (GOLD analysis project Ga0075425, IMG submission 75300) | Bulk soil microbial communities from a Populus tree surrounding site in Tennessee, USA - Soil MetaG P. TD hybrid SBSTD4 | ecosystem: Environmental > Terrestrial > Soil > Tree plantation... | reverse complement strand
TGGGCTATCCCTGGCGGAGGTACGCGGGCGCTTCCCACACGAACTCTCGGGTGGGCAGCTCCAGCGCGTGGCCATCGCGCGTGCTCTCGTGTCCAATCCGCGCCTGATCGTCGCCGATGAGCCGGTGTCGATGGTCGATGCATCGCTCCGCATGGCAATCGTCAATCTGTTCGGCCGCCTACGCGATGAAATGGGCATCTCGATCGTCTACATCACCCATGATCTCGCTACGGCCTACTACATCTCGGATCGCATCATCATCATGCAGAAGGGCGAGGTGGTGGAGACGGGCGACGCGCGTGGCGTGCTGTCCGCCCCGCAGCATCCCTATTCTCGCAGGTTGCGCGACTCTGTCCTGACTGCCGACGGTCCCAGGCTGGTCGCCTCCAGTTGAGAGCAAGCTGAGATCTGCTGGAAAGGACGCCGTGAGAAAATCGTCAATCATGTTTGATCGGGATTTCACCATCGGGGAAACCGATCCTCGGCTCTTTGGTGCATTTGTCGAGCATCTCGGTCGCTGCGTCTACGGCGGGATCTACGAACCGGGGCACGCGAGTGCCGACGCGAAGGGGTTCCGGCGTGACGTTCTCGATCTCGTCAAGGAATTGCGGCCTACCATCATCCGCTATCCCGGCGGCAACTTCGTATCCGGTTACAATTGGGAAGACGGAGTGGGGCCCAAGAATGAGCGCCCAAAGAGGCTCGACCTCGCCTGGTTCTCTACCGAGCCCAACACCTTTGGCACCAACGAGTTCATGGACTGGTGCAAGGCCGCGAATGTCGAAGCGATGATGGCCGTCAATCTCGGCACACGTGGCGGCGATGCGGCCCGAAACTTGGTCGAGTACTGCAATCATGCGGGTGGCACCTACTGGTCCGATTTGCGCAAGAGCCACGGCTGGCCTCAACCGCACAACGTGAAGTTCTGGTGCCTAGGCAACGAGATGGATGGCCCCTGGCAGATGGAACATAAGACCGCCACCGAGTACGGCCGTATCGCCGCCGAAGCGGGGAAGATGATGAAGTGGGTCGATCCCAGCTTGACCCTTACCGCGTGCGGTTCGACGGCTCGCAACATGCCGACGTATGGGCGTTGGGACGACGAGGTGCTTGAGCACACGTTCGAGCTGATCGACTTCGTTTCCTTGCACACTTATCTCAACAACTATGCTGGCGATACGGCAGCATTTCTCGCCTCGCCTGACGTTCTCGACTACTTCATTGAAGAGGTCGTGGCGATAGCGGACGCCGTGGCGGCGCGTCGCCGTTCGCGCAAGCGGCTCATGCTGGCGCTGGACGAATGGAACGTGTGGTACCGCACCCGTCGCAGAAGAGCGGATCGCGTGAAGGAAGGTTGGCCGAGCGCTCCGGCGATCCTCGAGGAAGTCTACACTATGGAGGATGCGCTGGCATTCGGTGGGGCCTGCATCAGCCTGCTCAATCACGCAGACCGCGTGAAGGCGGCGTGTCTCGCCCAGCTCGTCAATGTCATCGCTCCCATCATGACGGAGACTGGGGGACCGGCGTGGCGGCAGACGATTTTCTGGCCATTCGCGCAGATGAGCCGCCTGGGTCGGGGAAGAGTGCTGAGGCCGAAGGTGATATCCGAAACCTATTCAGCCTCCTACTATGATCCACGTGGCAGCGAAGACCACCACTTCCCGGTCGAGGCAGCCTACCTGAAGGCGGCGGTGGTCGCCGATGTCTCCGGTGGTGTTTCCCTCTTTCTATTGAATCGGGACCTAAAGCAGGAGATGCGGGTTACCGTCGATGCCCGCAATTTCGGCAGGCTTGGTGTGAAAGAGGCGACGCAGCTCCATCACGTTGACCTCAAGGCGATCAACGACAAGGAGGTGCCGATGCGGGTAAGGCCGGAGCGCCTGGACCACGTCGCGGTCGACGCCGGCAGCCTCTCCATGACGCTGCTTGCGGGGTCTTGGAATGTCATCCGACTGGAGCCCTGAGCGGTTGAGTGACGGACAATTGGGAAATGGAATGACAGCGAAGTGGTGAGGGTCCTATGACCGCGAGAGGCGCAATCTATCCCGATCTTGAGGGAAAGTCGGTCATCGTCACAGGTGGCGCACAAGGTATTGGTGCCAGCATCGTGCGGGCGTTTGTGCGTCAAAAATCGAAGGTTGGCTTCATCGATATTGCCGAGGGTCCTGCCGAGACGCTGGCGCGCGAGCTCGGAGGTGACCCGAGCCTCGTGCGCTACGCGCTCGCAGATATTCGCGACATTCCGGCTCTGAAAGCGGCCATAGGGCTGCTCACGGAGAGGCATGGTCACGCTGACATTCTGGTAAACAACGCAGGACACGATGAACGGCATCCTACCGAGACCGTCACACCAGAGATGTTCGACGAGCGCATCGCGGTGAACTTGCGCCACACCTTCTTCGCGGCGCAGGCCGTACTGCCCGGCATGAAGATTAAGGGCGGCGGTGCGATCATCAACTTCTCATCCATCTCATGGATGGCTGGCATGGGTGGGATGGCCGTCTATACGGCAGCGAAGTCGGCGATGTTGGGTCTCACGCGCTCGCTCGCCCGCGACTATGGTCCCTACAACGTCCGGGTGAACGCCATAGCGCCCGGCTGGGTGCGAACCGAGCGCCAGGTCCAAAAGTGGCTGACGGCAGAGGGTGACATGAAGCGGTTGCAGGCGCAGTGTCTGAAGCGTTGGCTTGAACCCGAGGATATCGCGCGATTTGTCGTATTCCTGGCGTCGGAGGAGGCCGCGGCCTGCACTGCACAGCATTACGTTGTCGATTTGGGCTGGGTGTGAACGCGAACCGACCCGGCAATGGCCTCGGTCGGATGCGCGCCCCGCAAATGGGTTCAACAGGAGAAGTCACATGCCCGATGCCCCCAAACTCGTGCGCGGTGTTCTGCCGATCGCGCCGACGGCGTTTACGGCCAGCGGCGAACTCGACCTAGCGGGTCAGCGGCGAGTGTATGATTGCATGATCGACCAAGGTGTCGATGGTATCTGCATTCTAGCGAATTACTCCGAGCAGTTTCTTCTGTCGGATGAAGAACGGGCGATAGAGCTCAGTCTGGCACTGGAGCATGTCCGGGGTCGCGTGCCGATCATTGCAACCTGTAGCCATTTCTCCACCGATATCGCGGTCGCCCGCGCGAAGGCGGCGGCTGCCGCGGGCGCTGCCGTGCTGATGATGATGCCGCCTTACCATGGGGTTGGGTTGCGCACCGACGAGGCGGGCATGATCGAGCATTTCGCGCGAGTGGCCGATGCCGCGCGATTGCCCATCATGGTCCAGGATGCGCCGCTCTCGGGCGTAAACCTGAGCGTCCCTTTCCTCGTTCGGCTTGCTCGTGAGGTGCCGCTCGTATCGTATTTCAAGATTGAGGTGCCGGGCACGGCCGCGAAACTGCGCCAGCTGATTGCGATGGGCGGCAAGTCCATCGCCGGCCCATTCGATGGCGAGGAAGCCATTACGTTGATGGCCGACCTCGAAGCCGGCGCCACCGGCACAATGCCGAGCGCACTGTTGCCCGACCTGATCCGGCCCGTGCTCACCTACTACATGGCCGGCGACAAGACCAAGGCCGCGGCGGGATATGCGTCGATCCTGCCGCTAATCAACTACGAGAACCGCCAGTGCGGTTTGCGCGCAACCAAGACGGTCATGATGGAAGGTGGTGTCGTTCGCAGCGATTTCGTCCGCCACCCGCTCATGGTGCTTGATCCGGTGACCCGTGCGGGCCTCTTAGACCTCGCTCGCCTCGCAAACCCTCTTGCTCTGCGCTGGGGGAAATGATCCGGCGGTTTTCGGTCCTTCTTCAGCGCTCGCTCGCGTCCCGGGCCTGACCGAGGCTGGCGATGCGCCAACGAACGCAAGCCTCAAGATTTTCGGGGCCCTGTGCGCACGGGAGAAGCGCCGCCGCGACTGGTCGTCGCGTAGCGTGGAAGGTCGTCGAGAATCTCCAGCCATGGCAGCTGTTCCAGCGTGAACACATGCCGACTGGGCGAGACCGCGCACGGATCCAGCAAGGATGCTGCATACAAGTGTACTTCCTCGGGCATGCGTTCGCTCTCATACGTAAGCGGGGAGCCACAGCTCTCGCAAAAGCCGCGCCTTACTCCGGGCGAGGAGCTGAAATAACGTGGAGTGCCCTTGGTGAAGGTGAAGTTGCAGCGCGACACGGAAATCCACGTCGTCAACGGCGAAGACGTTGCGCGCCGGCAGGTCTCGCAGTGGCAGTGCAACGTCCAATTCGGTGGGCCTTCATATTGGAAGGTGATCGAACCACACAGGCATCTCCCCGCGACGGTATGCAAGTGCCGCGTCCTTCTGCTCCTACGCAAGTTGCGACGTTGCCGCTCATCCTAAGCCAGTGTCAAGACAATCGCTTTAGCCATTCGCATCACCTTGGCTGAACGCAACTTTACGCACTCGGCGGGCGTGCCCCGGTTCGCCACGATTTGAGCGCGGGTTGACAGGTGCTCATCAACGTGTCGCGCTTTGATTGCGCAAGCTCGCGCTGCTTTCCTCGCGTGCATTGTCGGTCTCACAGCGCCAAAGGAGCTGGTGTGCGTCTGTTGCGGCGCGCCAGGGAAGACGGCGCCGCAATTGAGGCGCGGCATTCAAAGATCGGCGCCGTTCCCCGTCGATCAAAGCGATGTTGGCCTGTTCCATTTGCCCTTGAGCCAATCGGCTGACGGGTTTGCTCAGACCATCCTTGAGGGGCTAGTAGCCGCGCGGGGATGTGTGGCGGACGGAACTAACGATGGCCCCGCAGGCGCAAACGCGCAATTCCCCGGAAGGGCGCCGTTGGTGCGGTCTCTTCAACCACCATCACCGCATCGATGCTAAGAGGTTTGCCGACGACGCCCGCTGCAGCGCGCCGCAACGCATCACCTATGGCCCCGGCGACTTGCGCTGGTATTGGGTCCGTCAGCGTCATGTGGAAGCGGTATTGATCAAACACGTAAGGATATCCCCACGCGTCTAACAGTTCGCTCTGCCGGTTCGACAATTTCGCCGCCGACCATTTGACCGCATCGCGAGCTTGCACTGCTCGCAATGGATCGAGGCCTTCTACGAACGCCGCTGCCAGGGCGTTGAGCTCGGGGCATGCCCGCTGCAGGGTCAGAGCGACGAAGTCGCCGAGCATGGCCACCTGAAGACCCGAAATTGCAACAGCGTGGCAGCGATCAGCAATGTCTGCGGCTAGTTTAAGCACGTCGGCTCGCGAGCGGTCGGGAACCAGGGCAAATGGCGCCTTCAAAGTGGCATGAAACCCGTACCGTCTGGCTCGGCGCGTCAAACGTGCGAGTTCCCCCGCAGCGATGCCGGGAACGTTAAGGCGCTCCCGCTCAGTTCCGCCCTCCAGCTCGTAGCCAAGGATCGCCGACCCGAACTCGGCGAGAGGCGTGCCTCGAGCGGGGACATAGTAGATGCCGTAGCGCATGAACTTGCTCACGCGATGCGCTGTCCAGCACGCCACACGGCTCGGACGACCGGAAGCCTGTCGGACATAACCCCAATGTGGACGAGATCGGCACGCTGTCCCACGGCAATGCTGCCGCGGTCGCTGAAGCCAACGCATCGGGCAGGCTTGTGCGTCACCATACCGATCGTGATGTGCAGGGGTATCGAGAGAGTGCGATGCAGCATCCAACAGGCTTGGACGAGGCTTGCCGGCACATAGTCGGAAGAGAGGATGTCAAGGTGTCCTCGCGCGGCCAGATCGGATGCTGACACGTTCCCGGAGTGCGAGCCGCCGAGCACGATGTTCGGAGCGCCCATGACGATGCTGAGAGCCTTCGCGCGCGCGGTTGCTGCCGCGACCTCGGTCGTCGGAAACTCGCTGATCGTCGCACCCATCGAAACCGCATCGTCGATATCGGCTGCCGTCGTGTCGTCATGCGATGCCAGGGGCAACGGGCGCTGCTTGAGCAGGTTCAAGACCGCTGCGCGATTACCCCCGGCATAAAGCGCCTGCTCTTCGAACTTGCGCCGTACCAGCGAATCCGCCTCGGCCTCGCTCAGGCCGAGGCGGGTCTTGTTGCGGTAGCGGTACTTCTCCACGTCGATCCATTGTCGCTGTCCGGGCGTGTGATCCATGATCGATACGAGTTCAACGAGCGCGTGCTCGGACACTGGTTCTAATCGCTCGATCATGTCGGCCGCGCTGATTTCACAGCGCAGGTGCAGGAAATGCTCGGCGCGCAGACGCTGCTGGGCGATTGCCTCCTCTAGGAACACCACCGTCTTGGGCAACAGCTGCGCGCGGAAGGCATTGCGCTGCGTCCCGCCAACCGTGAGCGCGTCGAACACGGTGGTGACGCCCGACAGGGCCATCTGTGCATCGTGGGCGATGATCGCCTCGGCGACCGGCCACATCACGGCCGGGCGCGGCATGACGTTGTGCTCGAGGTTATCCGTGTGGATTTCCACCAGGCCAGGAACCAAGTAATCGCCTTCCAGATCGACCGCCGCGGCAATTGAACTCATGCCAGCGGACACGTCTGCAACCAACCCATTCCTGGTTACGACGGTACCACCAAAGACCTCGTCTGGGCCTACAACCTTGGCGTTGGTGAACACCGTCTCAGACATGCTCATGTCAACCGTGCCTGAGCGACGTCGAATTGGCGCGTCCCGACGCATCGCCGAACATCCTCGTCTTGGAAGACCCCCACAATCGCTGTGCCGCGCGCCTTGGCCTCGACGATCGGCCGATCGCTGCGGCACCGGTTCTCGGCATCGAGCGACGCGGTCGGCTCGTCAAGGAGCAAGATAGGCGAGAGATCAAGCCTGGCGCAATGTTCACACCCTGTTGCGCACCGCGCGAGACGGTGACCGGAGCTAGGCACCAGGGCCGCTTCGCCACGTTCAATCGCTCAAGCATGGCCGCCGCACGAGCGCGTGCGGGGGGCGACGATGGCAATATTGCGCAACGGATCGGCGACCACCTCAAGGCATGATACGCGCGGGGGTCCTGCTCGCGGAGGGTGACTGATTTGTTGAGATCTCGGACCCTCATCATGGCCATGTTGCGGGTCGTCGAGAACCTGATCTGTCAAGCCGTTCTCGCTGATCTCGCCCAGCTAAGACGCACGATGGCCGGCGCCGGTCCTGGAACCGGGATCGCCTTCAAGCTGATGCGGCAAATGGAGCGTTGGTCTGCGCGTCGAGATGGGCAAAGTTGTACGTCTGGCTGCATCCGTCTCGCTTTCGACCTCGATGAGCAGCGTTAGCACCGAGCGGGCGAACACCTCAATTCCATCACGACACGTGCGTGTTACAGTCCTAGCGCACCCTGTCACGATTTGCCGGATGCGCCAACTGGGCGGAACGACGCCCGCGCTGCGTGGCTATGCGCGCTGCGCCATGTATGATTGTCGCCTCCGGTCGCCAAGACCTGGAGTAGGAGGAGCATTTGGCGGAAGTTGAGCTGCGGTCGGTCAGCAAGTGCTGGGGTGTGGACCCGGCCGTCGACCATGTCAGCTTTAGCGTGCGGGAAGCCACGCTGGCGGCGCTGCTCGGGCCGTCGGGCTGCGGTAAATCGACCACGCTCAGACTGGTTGCCGGCCTTGAGACGGTAACCTCCGGGTCCATCCTGATCGGCGGCCAGGACGTGACCAGCCTTGCGCCGGCCAAGCGCAAGGTGTCGATGGTATTCCAATCCTATGCCCTTTTTCCGCATCTTTCAGTGGCCGAAAATATCGTCTTCGGTTTGAAGGTGAGGGGGCTCCCCAGCCCCGAACGCGCAGCACGGCTGCAACGCGCTGCCGATCTGCTGGGCTTGGCCAAGCTGCTCGATCGCAAGCCGTCGCAGTTATCGGGCGGCCAGCAGCAGCGGGTCGCCCTGGGTCGTGCGATTGTAGCAGAGGCCCCAGTTTGCCTCATGGACGAGCCGCTCTCCAATCTTGACGCCCAGCTTCGCCTCGAGATGCGTCGTGAGATCCGTGCACTGCAGCAGCGCCTTGGCATGACCATGCTGTACGTGACCCATGACCAGCTGGAAGCCATGACAATGGCTGATCAGGTCCTGCTCATGCGGCAAGGCGCAATCGAGCAGGATGGACCGCCCTGCGAGCTCTACGAGCGACCCGCGAGCATCTTCACCGCCCGCTTCGTCGGCACGCCGCCGATGAACGTCGTGCCGGCGATGGCACTCGGCCCTTTATGGCAGGGTCTTGAGCGGGTGGCTCCCGCTGGCCATCGTCGGGACTCGTTGTCGATCGGTGTGCGCGCAGAGCTCGCGCGGCTCGACTCATGGGGTGTGGAGGCCAAAGTGTCGGCCATCGAGTATTTGGGCGCCGACACTCTCATCGATACCCGTATCGGCGAGGTGCCGTTCGTGCTGCGGATGCCCGGTAGGCCACGCTTGGCGAGCGGCGAACAGGTGGTGATCGCATGGGATGCTGGCGCGACGCATTGGTTCGACGCGCATACGGGTCGCAGGATCCCGTAGACCCAGCAAGTTGCAGGCTGATGGAGGACGGATATGCAGAGGCGCGCGTTTTTGAAGGGCACGGCGGCTATGTCTGGAGCGCTCTTGGCTGCTCCCGCCATCGCCCAGAGCAGCACGGAAATCTCCTTCTACTATCCGGTCGCCGTCGGCGGGCCCATTACAAAACTGATCGACGCCTATGCCGCTGAATTCGAGAAGGAGAACCCCAGCATCAAGGTGAAGCCGATCTATGCCGGCACCTATCAGGAAACGATCGTCAAGGCCCTCACTGCGCACAAGAGCGGCAATCCACCGACGACCTCGGTGCTGCTCTCGACCGACATGTTCACGCTGATCGACGAGGATGCGGTCACACCCATCGACGATTTCATTAGGACGGACGACGACAAGGCTTGGCTAAAGAGCTTCTTTTCAGCCTTCATGCTCAACAGCCAGACGGCCGGCAAGACCTGGGGCGTTCCCTTTCAGCGCTCCACCATTGTCCTATACTGGAACAAGGACCTGTTTAAGGAGGCCGGCCTTGATCCCGACGTGCCACCGGCCACATGGGCCGAGCAGGTCACGTTCGCCCAGAAGCTCACCAAGCTCGAGGCATCGGGAGGCGCATCCCAATGGGGCATTCAGGTACCCTCCTCGGGCTTTCCCTACTGGTTGTTCCAGGGGTTCACGACGCAGGCCGGCACGGTGCTCATGAACGAGGAGGGAAATCGAACCTTCTACGGCGGGGCGGAAGTCGTCGAGGCGCTTACCTATTGGGTCGATCTCTCCCGAAAACACAAGGTGCATCCACCAGGCATCGTCGAATGGGGTACGACGCCGAAAGATTTTTTTGAAAAGAAGGCGGCGATGATCTGGACCACGACCGGAAACCTCACCAACGTCCGCAACAACGCTAAATTCCCGTTTGGCGTTGCGATGCTGCCGGCCGGCAAGCGGCGTGGGAGCCCGACCGGCGGAGGCAACTTCTACATCTCAAGGAAGGCGCCAGCTGCGCAACAAGAGGCCGCCTTCAAATTCATGCGTTGGATCACCAGCCCTGAGCGTGCCGCCCAGTGGTGCGTCGATACCGGATACGTGGCGGTGCGGCCGGACGCATTCGAAACACCAGCACTTAGCAAATATGTCACCGAATTCCCGGCGGCAGCAGTGGCGCGCGATCAGTTGCAGCATGCGGTGGCAGAGTTGTCGACGCACGAGAATCAGCGGGTTACCAAGGCACTCAACGACGGCTTGCAGGCGGCGCTCACCGGCACCAAGTCGCCCGAACAGGCGATGAAGGATGCACAGGCCGAAGGCGAGCGCATCCTCTCTCGCTATCGCTGACCCATCGCATGCGGACAGCAGCGCCTGCAACGCCCCCCTTGCTGCTTACGAGGTCCATCCGGCCCTCAAGCACAACCATCCATGCCTGGCTCTTGCTGCTGCCGGCAATGACACTGCTGGCGCTCTTTACGCACTGGCCGGCGCTTGCGACGTTCATCGACAGCTTCTTTTCGACACCACGCGCGCGGCGCGCGGCCACATTTGTCGGCCTCGAGAACTACCGGCAGATTTTTGACGACCCAATCTTCTGGCAGGCACTCACGAACAATCTGCTGTTCGCAATTGGCACCATTCCCGTTTCCATCGGCCTTGCGCTCCTGATGGCCGTGTGGGTGAACGATCGCATTGCCGGCCGCACGCTCGTGCGCATGGCCTATTTCACGCCAACCGTGCTCCCGATGATCGCCGTCGCGAACATCTGGCTTTTCTTCTACACACCTCAATATGGCTTACTGGCGCAACTGCTCGCGGCCTTCGGCGGTGCTTCGTACAATTGGCTGGGCTCCAAGGATACCGCACTCCTTTGTGTGACGATAGTCGCCGTCTGGAAGGAGGCCGGCTTCTTCATGATCTTCTATCTCGCCGCGCTTCAGCAAATCGCACCGAGCCTCGGCGAGGCCGCGGTGCTGGAAGGCGCGTCTCGATGGTACTTCTTTCGGCGCGTGCAGTTCCCGCTGCTGATGCCAACGACCTTATTCGTGCTCGTCAACGCCGTAATCAATGCGTTTCGCACCGTGGACCACATCCTCGTCATGACGCGGGGCGGACCAGACAATGCCACCTCACTCTTGTTGTTCCGCATCTACGAGCTGGGCTTCGCATTTTGGGACACGAGCGCCGCAGCGGCGCTGACCATGGTTCTGCTGCTCGGGCTCGGCACAATCGCGCTCGCCCAATACATCTTCCTCGAACGGCGAATCCACTATCGATGAGCATGCGTTCCGCTAGCCAAGCGTATGCGCCGACCGGAACATCACGGCTCCTGGAGACCGTTGCCGCCTGGATGTTGGCCGGGCTTTGGATCTTGCCCCTGCTCTACGCCCTGTGGACCGCCTTCCATCCTGGTGAATACTCCGCGCGCTTTGAGGCGCTCGCCCCACTGACGCTCGACAATTTCTCGCGCGCCTGGAGTGCCGCGCCTTTTGCGCGATATTTTCTCAACACATTTGTGCTGGTGACGCTAATCCTCTCCTGTCAGCTGGTCCTTTGCACCTTGGCGGCTTACGCGTTCGCACGCACTGATTTTACGGGTAGCAACGTCGCGTTTGCTCTTGTGCTGGCTCAACTGATGATCATGCCCGACGTGCTGATCGTGGAAAACTATAGAACGATGAACTTGCTTGGCATGCTCGATTCCATTCCGGCCATTGCGCTTCCGTATGTCGCGTCCGCGTTTGGCATTTTCCTCCTGCGGCAGACCTTCAAGATGGTGCCGCAGGAACTTGACGAGGCGGCGCGCATCGAAGGAGCGGGTGCAGTGCAAATATTGCTTCGGGTCTATGTCCCTCTGGCGAAGCCTGTCTACCTTGCCTATGGGCTTGTCTCCGTCAGCTACCATTGGAACAATTTCCTTTGGCCGCTGATCGTCACCAACTCGGTGGAGTCGCGTCCGCTGACGGTCGGGCTGCAGGTCTTCGCCTCGACCGACCAAGGTATCGACTGGTCGGTCATCTGTGCAGCGACACTGATGACATCGGGACCGCTGCTGATCGCGTTCCTGCTCTTTCAGCGCCACTTTGTGCAAAGCTTCATGCGCGCTGGCATCAGGTGAGGTTGCCTTGCTTAAAATCCAATGGCGTCCTCTCGCGACGGTCGAGCGCGAGCGCCGCCGGTAGCAGCGAGAGGGTGATCATGCCGAGGCTGCCCGCGCTTCACCGCCTTGCCGGGGCCTGACCGGGGAGCGCCTGGCGATACCCCCTGGATACGCCACAATGGCGGCCGCGCAAGGCCACAGGCGGCGCGTGCGCGCGGAGGGGGCACGAGCGCGGCATCCCGTCTCAAGCCGCTAGGTGTCGGTGCTCATCAAGCGATGCTGCGGCTTCCTGCCCTCCCGCCAGATGTAGTATCCGACCGAAAGTAGGCCCTGCATCAGGGTCTGCACGGGTATGCCCGCCGTTATGGGATCAGGCGCATTGAGCGCGAACTCGGAAATCCGCCGCCAGCCCTGCGGACAGCTTCGGCGAGGAATGTTTGAACCCTCCGCATCAAGTGAGACGGCAAACAGGGCCTCATCGTCGCACTCAAAGAGGTAGGCCTGAAGCGGATCTGCTAGCGCGTACATCGTGACCATCGCGGAACTCCGCAGATAACGTGCAAGGAGCGGCAGTCGGAGGCTGCGGCAACTCATCCCGCCGGGTGCACCGCACAGAGGGGAGATGGCGAGCCTGGCTCTCACGGGCAAGCAAGGCTCACCTATAAAATGGTCATCGCAGCGCTCGTGCATGAGGGCCTGCCATCATGAAATGTTGGTAAGCCGCCTGCGATGTGGCGCCGATCGGCGCACGCTGGCCGCGGGTGCCTTTGCCTTGCGAGTGCCTGCTGCACGCTCTGCAATTTGCTGCGGCGTTGGCCAGCTGCTACGCCGCCTCGACCGATCAGCCGTCGAACGCTTGATGCTGCGCTCCTGACCGGCGGCACTGCGCGCCCGCTGCGGGGGAAGTGCGATTGCACATTGGTGGATACTTCACGGGATGCTCTTGCCTGCGCTATCGCTCTTTGCCGTTATCCTTGCTCAAGGAACGGAGCGATTCGCTGCAGAAGTGGCAAAACACAAACGAGAGAGTTCGGCTACCGCAGGTCTCAAACGTGGACGCTCACCTGGTTTGGTTCAGCTGGCAACCAGGCGATAACCGATGCCCAGAGCCCGCAGAATTGCCGTTGTGCTCGTCGTCAGGCCAGTGGCCGAGTTGAGGGTCGGCTCGCACGGCTTGCTGATCAAGGGGCGTTCGCAAACGATCACTATGCCATCGAAGCTTACCGACCCAACGGGCGGTCCGGAAAAATCACCAGTGACGAAGCTTAAAGAGCACCCCATGCGACGCGACCGACATACACCGCCAACGCCAAGCAGCGTTCGAGGTCTGGCCACCCGAAGGGGATATCTCTTTGCGGCAGACCAGCGCTCAACGCGTATGTTCAAGTTGATCAGCCTCGTTGGTCGGGCAGCGCCGATGCTGTCGAGAGATGGCAAACATCGCTACAGCTGGAAGCTCGCCGATGCAGATGCGTGGCTGCGCAAACAACCCCTTCTGAGCGATCGATGATCGGCGCGTGCGCTGGTCGCACGGCCAGGCGAGGCTTGCTCGCAAGGTGGCAGCCATCCTTCGGCCCCACTCTCCGGAGGCCCCTAAAGTTGGCAGCGATCTGATGAGCGCATGGGTCAGTCAACTCGGGAGCTCTCAGTGGTGGGATGGCCTCGATCGCTCGCCGCGTTCTGCGGTTGCGCAAGCATGGTCCAAGGGCGTGACCAATGTGGCGTGGCTGGTCAGGGGATCCGAATTGCCTTACCGTTGAACGAGATCGACGCAAGTCGACCCAGTCAAGCAAAGAGGAACGCTCATGCCCGACCTTGCAGTTCTCTCCCGCCGCCGTTTGCTAGGCGGTGCGGGTGCCGTGGGCACCCTGACAATCACGGGCTTTCCGGCGATTTCCTACGCCCAGGCAGACACTATCAAGATCGGCCATCTGACGCCGCGGACCGGGTTTCTCGGCACGCTAGGAGAGTATGCCGTGCAAGCCGTGGATCTCGCGGTCGAGGAGATTAATGCCGCGGGCGGCGTAATGGGCCGCAAGATTGACCTGATCAAGGAGGACTCGGTCAACCCTCAGACAGCCTCCACCAAGGCTGAACGCATGGTTGAGCGCGACAAGGTTGCTTGCATCGTCGGCGAAATCTCCTCTGCATCTGGGTTGACCATCTCGCAGGTTGCCGACCGCACCAAGACGCTCTTCGTCAACACCGGCTGCAATTCGGATGAACTGCGCGGCAAGGGCTGCAAGAAGTTCATGGCACATGTAGAGTCGGCGAACTCAATGTATGTGAAGACAGTGGGCCGCGCGCTGCTCGCGCAGGATCTTGTCAAGGGCAAGAGGTGGTTCTCCCTCACCGCCGACTACGCGTTTGGTCACGATCTGCTAAGGGTTGCCAAACGTTTCATGGAGGCCAATGGCGGGCAGTTCGCGGCAGACAAATTGGTGCCCACCGACGCGACCGACTTTTCGGCGCTGCTCTTGGAGATTAGAACGGCCAAGCCCGATTTGGTGGTCTCAAACCTCGCCGGCCTCCAAATAACAAACTTCTTGAAGCAGTACTCGGAGTTCGGCCTCGATTTCCCGGTCGCCGGATTTGGCTTCGATACCGCGGTGGCATGGGGAGCAGGTAAGGGCAACTTCTTTGGCACCTGGCCCCTCGTTTGGCACCACCTGATCGACACGCCAGGATCGAAGGCATTCGTCGCAGCCTTCACCAAGAAGTACAACAAGCCTCCCGAAAACCAAGCGTGGGGCGACTATATCGCGATGAAGATTCTCGCCCAGTCGATGAACGAGGCAAAGTCGACCGAAGCTGCGAAGCTGATTGAGCATTGGGAGAAGGGCGCCAAGTTCGACTTGCTGAAGACGCGGCCCGGCTATTTCCGTGCCTGGGATCATCAGCTCATGCATGAGATGTACGCCGTGGAAGCCCTGAAAGCCTCCGAGCTTAAGAATCAGTGGGACATCTACCGACCGAGCCCGCCAATCCCGGGTGCAAACGAGGACCTTGAGGCGATTGCGCCCACCAGGGAGGAAAACGCCTGCAGCTTTGCCTGATCGCGCAGCGCCACGATGAACGGGCGTCGCCGGCGAGTGGTTTTCTCACCTAGCTTGGAGTGGCCGCGTGCAGACGGTCCTATTCCTCCAGCACGTGTTAAATGGTCTGCTTGCGGGCACGTATTACCTGCTCATTGCGCTGGGGTTATCGCTGATCTTTTCGCTCGGCGGTATCGTTAATCTGGCCCATGGCGCCTTCTATGCAATAGGTGCCTATTGCACCGTTGTCCTCTCCCCGTCGATCGGCTTTGGCGGTTCGATTGTCGCTGCTCCGGCGTTGGTTGGCATCCTCGGCGTGATGATTGAGCGCACCCTCTTTCGCCGTTTCTACAAGGCCGATCCGAGTTTGTCCCTGATCTTGACGTTCGGTCTGGCCATGGTCGCCGAGCAGCTCCTGCGCATGATCTTTGGCGCGGCACCGTTGTCCTTCTCCATTCCGAGCGAACTGCGCGGTCAGTTGTTCGTCGGCACCTTCATTTATCCCTATTACCGTGTGCTTGTGCTCGCCGTAGCGGCAGCCTGCGTCGGCGGCCTTTGGTTTCTGCTCCAACGCACGGCATTTGGACGGGTCGTTCGCGCCGGAGTGCAGAGCCCGGACATGGTCGGCGCCCTCGGTATATCGCTGGAGCCATACATGGCCGCAGTCGCCTTCCTCGGCGTTGGCCTTGCCGGCCTAGCTGGCGTGATGCTCGCACCGATTTTCTCGATTCACCCCGCGATGGGCAACGACATCATAACCGCAGCATTCGTCGTGGTGGTGATCGGCGGGCTTGGGTCGTTCTGGGGGGTAGTCGTCGCTGCCCTCATCGTCGGGCTGGTCAAAGGCTTAGTGGTTGCCTTCGGTTTTCCGCAGTTCTCCGAGGCGGCCATGTATTTGCTCATGCTGCTGGTACTGCTGATCCGCCCGCGCGGTCTTTTCGGTGAGCGCATCCAGAGATTTGAGTGAGGCGTGCCCATGCCGCAAGTGCGCCATCTCGTCATCGCCGCTGCAGGGCTGGCAGTGCTCCCTTTCGCGCTGACATCGATCGGATTGGGTGTCACCTCTGCCACCGAAGTGGTGATCTTCGCGATTGCCTGTACGGCGCTCAACGTCCTGGTCGGCTATACGGGGCTCACTTCCTTTGGTCACGGCGCCTGGTTCGGGCTTGCGGCCTATGCCGGTGGGCTTGCTCAGCTCAAGGGATTGCCCGGTTCGATCCTGCTCCCGGTAGCCGTTGGGCTCGTCGTCGTTGCCGTTGCCTCGCTGGCTTTCGGCTATGTAATCTTGCGCCGGCGCGGCGTCTATTTCTCGCTGCTCACGCTGGCGTTGTCGGCGATGCTTTATACGATCGCCTTTCGATGGACCGATGTGACCGGTGGAGAGAACGGTCTCGGCGGCATCACGCGGCCTCTGATCGTGGGTATGTCTTTCGACGCCTCGCCGGCATTTTATAGCCTTGTCGCCGTCATCGCGTTCGCCGTCGCTTACGTGCTTTGGCGTTTCCACCGCTCGCCCGTCGGCCATGTTCTCGTTGCCATCCGCGAGAACGAGACGCGGACACGCTTCATTGGCTATCAGGCCAATCGCTACAAGCTGTTGGCGTTCGTCGTGTCGGCGACTTTCACCGGTCTTGCTGGGGTGCTGCTCCTCTTCAACAACCGCATGACCTCTGCCGATCCGATTTCGGTGGCCTTCTCGGGCGAATTGCTCGCGATGGTCATTATTGGCGGCATGCGCTCGTTTCTGGGGCCGGCGCTGGGTGCCCTGTTTTTCGTCATCTTTCGAGACTATCTCTCCAGCATCACCGAGAATTGGCTGCTCTATTTCGGACTTCTCTTCGTTGCGTTTGTCGTGTTCTCGCCAACCGGGCTCGTGGGCTTGGGTGAGAGGCTGTTGGCGCCCTTCCGGCCAAAGGTGGTGGGGGAGGCGGCGATGGCCGCGCGACAGGCGGGCACCATCGAGCTCCCGGCGTTCTTGAAACCCAAGCACCGTAGCGATGGCGCGATCTTGACGGCCCAAGGGCTGGCCAAAAGCTTCGGTGGCATCCGAGCCGTTCAACACGCCTCATTTTCGGTCAAGGACCGAACGCTGCATGCGCTGATCGGCCCCAACGGCGCTGGCAAGACAACGGCCTTCAACCTAATCTCGGGCATGTACGCGCCCGATGCTGGAGAAGTCGCGATCGAAGGACGGCAGGTCGGTGGCTTGTCGCCCGGCGCCATCACCCAGGCCGGGATCGGTCGCTCGTTTCAGATCACGAATCTTTTTCCCGGCCTTTCGGTCCGCGAAAATGTAAGGCTCGCCGTCCAATCGCGGGACCCAAAACGCTTCAGTGTTTGGACACCTGCGGAAACCCTCAATCAGGTCAATAGCGAAACTGCTCAAGTTATCCGCACGATGGGTCTTGCCGGCATTGAGAACGCTGAAGCCGGTTCCCTATCCTATGGCGGCCAACGGCTATTGGACATGGCCCTTGCGCTTGCAACCAAACCGCGCGTCCTGCTCTTGGACGAGCCGCTCGCCGGGCTTGCCGCCGCGGAGCGCGAACGCGTGGGGCGTTTGGTCAAGCAAATCTCCGCCGACATTCCAATACTGCTCGTTGAGCACGACATCGATCGTGTGTTTCAACTTGCCGATCGAGTTACGGTCATGAACGAGGGCTTGGTGCTCGTCGACGGCACGGTCGAGAATGCGCGCTCTTCCACCAAGGTGCAGGAGATTTATATCGGATCGGGGACGCATGCCCTGGCGGGGAAGGCTAGACCATCCGCCGCACGACCGGAACCATTGCTCATCTTAGAGGGGGTAAACACCTTCTACGCAAAGAGTCACATCCTTCGAGATGTCGCCTTCGACGTGCGCGCAAACGAGATCGTGGCTCTCCTGGGGCGCAACGGTGCGGGCAAGTCGACGCTTCTCAAGACGATCGTGGGCACCGCGCCGCCGGCACGCGGCACGATCACGTTGGCTTCTGAGCAGTTGGCCGGTCGCCCTGCAGCCCGCATCACGCGTCTGGGGATCTCCTACGTGCCGCAGGGGCGCGGATTGTTTTCTGGGATGAGCGTCGCCGAAAACATGGAGCTCGGCCGCTTGCGGCGTCGCAACAATGCGGGTGTGTACTGGGACGAGGAGCGGATTTTCAGGTTCTTTCCGCGCATCAAGGAGCGATGGCGCTCTCCGGCCGATTTTCTTTCGGGCGGAGAGCAGCAGATGGTCGCTGTCGCTCGTGCCCTCTCCGGTGATACTCGGGTGCTACTCCTCGACGAGCCATTCGAAGGTTTGGCGCCGGCCGTGATCGAGGAACTGTTCGAAGCCTTCGACAAGTTGCGCGAAGAGGTCTCGATCCTGATCGTCGATCATCACCTCGATCTCGCGCTCGCTCTGTCGGATCGCACCGTGGCGCTCGAGCGCGGGCAGGTGACGCACATAGGACCCTCGCGCGCGTTGTCGGAAGATCTGGACCTGCGCCGGAAGGTGTTGTGGCTCTGAGCGACTGCCGTGGCCACGCGCATGGCCCAAACCGGAGCTGCACCCCCGGGGAAATGCGATGGCCGTCGGGAGGAGTTCGCCTCCCGAGTTATCCGCATCATTTTATTTCCCTGTTCGGGGTCCGACCGTGTTGCTGTTCCTGGCTCGACCATGCTGTCCGTGATCGAATTTCGCGCCCTCATGTTGATTCATGGGCCGTCAAATTCACGGGCCGTCAAATTCACGGGCCGTCAAATTCACGGGCCGTCAAATTCATGGGCCGTCAAATTCATGGGCCGGCAAAATTCATGTGGTCAATGGGAGCACGCAAGGCGGCTCCCAACGGGGGGTGCGTGGGTGGTGCGCGGATCCGCCTATGCGTCCCGCATCTGTCGCTCCAATCGCCACGATCGGCGCCCGTAATTGTGATGCGCCATCGATCAGCGCCGAGCAGGACGGGGCATGGGTTGGCGGGTTGACCGATCCCATGCTTGCCAAGGGGGGAGGTGCGCGTCGTCGGTCTTGGCATGGAGGCCGCAGGCAAATGTCACGCCGCCCGTAGCGCCGGCGTGTGCGCGCGATGCATCAACCCGTCATGTCAGGCCTATTCGGATGAATGCTCAGCATTCTCCGCTCTACGTTGCTGCTTGCTTGATCGCCGCGCTGATCATGGCTGCCAATCTGAGCAGCGCAAACGGAGGCGCTCTACAATCACCGGACGCAATCGAAAAAGCCGAAACGCATCGAGAGCTTGAGCGCATTGTACGCGAAGAGCCTACGAAAGCGGCCGAGGCACGCAAGGCCATCGAAGAGCTGGAACATCCCACTACAGCAGGTTCAGGCCGTAGAGAACAGCGCAGCCGACGGGAGAACGTCGGGCGGCGCATTGTCAAGGGTATTGGCACATTCAAGCATCCAGCAGCTGGCGCATTGCTGAAGGGGAGCGAGCCTGGATCAGCCGAAGCATGGTGTTCGGGCACGCTGGTGGCATGCGACAAATTTCTGACGGCCGCACATTGCATAGTTCCCAATCCTGATCCCAAAGGCTACCTAGTCTTCTTCCAGAATGCTGGGTTTTTTAAGATCAAGGATATTCATTGGCCCAAGAGCGAATACAAGGAAGATAGCTCCTATGGTGACATTGCATTGTTGACGCTTGCTCGCTCCGTCGAGGGTATTGCGCCAATCGCGCTCAATCGTGCCGCGTCTCCAATCAACGGCAGCGTGGGCGATATCGTCGGCTTTGGGCGAACAGGTGGTGATAACGAGAACTATGGGATTAAGCGCGAAGGCCCCGTGATAACTGACGCTTGCCAGGGCGAGGGCCTCAACAAGAAGCTTCTTTGCTGGAATTTTAGCGCCAAGATCATGAAGGATAAACAAAGGTGTCACCCACGTAAGGGCCTCGAACACATGTCATGGCGACTCTGGCGGCGGACTATTCATGTGGGATCGAGAGGGACAGCGCAACGTTCAAAAGGTCGTCGGGACGACGATTGCCGGCATCCAGCACAATTGCCTTGAAGGCGATCATAGCTACGATACCGATGTCTTTGCTTATTTAGCGTGGATCGAACGGGTCGCCGAGGGTCACCTCACTGAGCATGCTTGCGGAACAATGGAGCCTCTTGACGTTGACCGGCACGTTCTGGCCGACCTCGCACTCTTGAGCGAGAGGACCCCGGAAAAGACCTACGACATCGATGTTGCACCAAACTTACTCAGCCTGCGCATCGCGATGAACGGCGAGGATGATGGCAATGGCAAGAATGACTTTGACCTATTTGTCATGCGTGGCGCTCAAAGCGATCTAAGCAAAGCCGTCTGTTCTGAGGCAGGGCCTGGCCAATTTGCCTTTTGTGAAATTGCTCGGCCCGAACCAGGACAGTGGATCATTGTTGTCCGGCGCAAGAAAGGGGAGGGGTTTGCGCAGGTGACTGTTACCCAGGTTTTGGGTCGTGCGACACAAAACTAAGCACCTGCCGAGATTGCCGCAACCCGTGCCGCGAGAATGCAGCATGCACCCTGCTGCTACACCGATGACAGGCTGGGGATCGCAGATCTACTGAGCGGAGCAATCGCGACTTTACGCCCACGGTCCGGACGGCGCTTAGATTGTGCAATAGTGGTGCGACCGTGGGCATGCGATTCGCTTGATGGTTTGTGCTTTAAGGAGCAGTGCCATGCCAGCATATCGATTGCCTGTAGTCTTCGTGCTGGCGTGCACACTCCTGATTGTCGGAGCCGTGACAAATAGCCGAGCACGCGCCCAATCCGATACGGAACTTGATGAGTTGAGGCGGCAGGTTGGCCAACTTCACCAAGCAGGTAAGGACAGTGAAGCAATTGTGGTAGCGGAGCGCTATGTTGCCGAAGCGCAAAAGCATTATGGCGATAGACACCCTGCTTACGCTGCAGCAATTAGCACATTGGCCATACTACTGCAGAACACAAACCGCCCCAATGAAGCTGAACAGTTGATGCGCCGTGCGCTCAGGATCGACGAAGCAAGCTTGGGTCCTGAGCATTCAACCGTCGGCGGTCGTCTCAACATTCTTGCCATACTGCTGAAGGACACCAACCGAACTGCTGAAGCTGAGTCGCTGATGCGCCGTGCACTCGCCATCGCCGAAAAGAATTTCGGGTCTGAGCATGCCAGTGTTGCCACTGCCCTCAACAACTTGGCGCAACTCCTTGACGACACGAACCGGCTTGCCGAGGCCGAGCCGCTCATGCGGCGCGCGCTGGCTATCTTGGAGAAGAGTCTGGGACCAGATCATCCTGCGGTGGCCATTGCGCTCGACAACTTGGCGCAGTTGCTCCAGGAGACCAATCGGGCCATCGAGGCAGAGGCGCTCATGCGCCAAGCACTTGCCATCCATGAAAAGAGCCTCGCCCGGACCATCATGTAGTCGCCAGCAGCCTCAACAACCTCGCCTCGCTGCTCCAAAGGACCGGGCGGCCCGCCGAGGCCCAGCCATTGCTCCGCCGCGCACTCGCCATCTTCGAAAAGGCTTTCGGCCCAGAACACCCAGCCGTCGCCATTGTCCTCAACAACTTGGGTGCGCTACACGAGGCCCAGGGCCTCCTCGTCGAGGCCGAGCCGCTCTATCGCCGTGCGCTCGCAATTGACGAAAAGAGCTTTGGCCCCAACCATCCGAGCGTTGCCAGAGATCTCAACAATCTGGGCGCGCTGCTAGGCGCTTCTCACCGGTTCCCCGAGGCGGAGCGCTTAATCCGCCGTGCCGTCATAATCGATGAGCAGAGCTATGGCCCGAAACATCCTGATGTTGCCCGAAACCTCAATAATTTGGCGAGACTACTGCAGGCGACCAATCGTGAGATCGAGGCCATACCGCTTTATCAGCGTGCGCTCACTATTTTGGAGATGAGCTATGGCTCTGGCCATCCGACGGTTGCCAATGCCCTCAACAACCTCGCTTGGTTGCATGCAGAACTAGGGGATTGGACAGAAGCGGCGCAGTTCCACAGGCGGGCAAAACCGATCATGACTGCGGCCCCTGGGCGAGAGGTGGATCATGACCGCTCCGGCCTCGCCAGAGCATCACTCTTGGCCAACTTCGATGCTTTTCGGGCCTCTGCACGCGCTGTCTATAACGCCGGTGGCCAGGAGGTGAGTGAAGAAGGGTTCGAGTTGGCTCAATGGGGTTTGCAAACGACCGCAGGCGATGCCCTGTCGCAAATGTCGATGCGCTTTGCTAAGGGTGGAGGGCCGCTTGCCGATCACATACGCAAACAACAAGATATTCTCGCACGACGCCAGGGCGAATTGCGCCGCCTCGATGGAGCAGTTGGGCGTGCGGATGCCAAATCCGTAGACGACGCCAGGGCGACCGTTGCAGCGCTCGACAAAGCGCTCGACGCCTTTGACACTCAGTTCGCCACTGAGTTTAAGGAATACGCTGAGCTAGCAAACCCCAAGCCGCTTACCGTTGCCGCAACCCAAAAGATGCTCGCTCCCAACGAGGTCCTGGTGCTGTTTCTGGATGTGCCGCAATTCGACAAGCTACCCGAAGAAAGCCTTGCGTGGGTGATCACCAAGTCCGACATTCGCTGGGTGAAGAGCGAGCTTGGCACCGAGGCGTTGACCGAGCGCGTCACAGCCCTGCGCTGTGGATTGGACGACGAGGAATGGGCCGGTATCGAGCGGCCGGCGCGCTGCGTCAAGCTGCTCAATGTCGCCAAGCCCGAGCAGAAGGAACCGCTGCCATTTTCTCTCGGCATCGCGCATGAGCTTTATCAGGCGCTGTTCGGATCGGTGGAGGACCTGATCAAGGACAAGCATCTGCTGATCGTGCCCTCAGGCCCCCTGACGAGCCTCCCTTTCCAGGTATTGGTGACCGAGAAGCCAGAGACGGCGTTGCCCAAGTCCTATGCGGGCTACCGCAACGTCGCCTGGCTGGGCCGACGCCAGCCGCTGACGGTGCTGCCCTCGGTGGCGAGCTTGCGAGCGCTGCGTGAGTTCGCCAAAGGTGGTCGGGCCTCACAAGACTACATCGGCTATGGCGACCCAGTTCTAGTGGGTGATGGCTCCTGCCGAAAGACCACCCCACCGGAGACCTGTCCGAGCAGAGGGATCGCAGTCGCGCAAGCGCCAAACCAAGTTCACCAGCCCCGCAGCCGATACAGCCGTCGCAGTCCGATCTTGACCGAGGTATTTAGCAGGGGCGCAGGCAGTGAGGCTGTGCTGGCCCAGGTGCGGAAGCTGTGCCCGCTGGAGGACACGGCCTATGAGATCAAGTGCATTGCCCAGAGCCTGCCAAAGAGCAAAATCCGTATTCGTGACGAAGCCACAGTCGCGGACATCAAGGCATTGAGCGACAGCGGCGAGCTTGCGACTTATCGGGTAGTGCAGTTTGCAACTCATGGACTTTTGGCCGGTGATGTTGAGCTGATGACACGCCTCCAGGGTGAGCCGGCGCTGGTGCTGACACCTCCACGCGAGCCAAGAGATATGGACGACAATGGCCTGCTCACGGCTTCGAAGGTTGCGGAGTTGAAGCTCAATGCCGACTGGGTGGTACTGTCAGCCTGCAACACGGCAGCCGGTAACAGGCTTGGGGCGGAGGCTCTCTCGGGTTTGGCGCGCGCCTTCTTCTATGCCGGCGCACGCGCGTTGCTCGTCTCGCACTGGCCCGTCTACTCGGATGCTGCGGTGCGCCTTACCACCAAGGCGTTTGCTGAAATCGAGGCCCACGCCACCGTCACCCGCGCCGAAGCCATGCGCCGCGCCATGGTGGCGTTGATGGACGATGCGAGCGAAGAGGACAATGCGCACCCCTCGGTCTGGGCACCCTTCGTGGTCGGTGAAGGTGGACGGCAATAAGTCTGACAACGCGGACGAGAGCTGGTGCCCACCACGGTGTGCCAGCTAGCCCTCTAACCGTAAGCCCCTCGGCTTTTGCCGCAAGCAGCTTCACATCGGAATCGTCGGCGCTCAGCGTTCGCGGTTGTTGAGGATGCGTTCCCTGCGCGCTTTGATGGCCGCGAACAGCCGCTGCACCCATATCGTTGCAGCAA
>Ga0075425_100001413_pt1 | contig 23581 bp, 16 predicted proteins | sample SoiMethybrSBSTD4_FD_75300 | JGI IMG/M metagenome (GOLD analysis project Ga0075425, IMG submission 75300) | Bulk soil microbial communities from a Populus tree surrounding site in Tennessee, USA - Soil MetaG P. TD hybrid SBSTD4 | ecosystem: Environmental > Terrestrial > Soil > Tree plantation... | reverse complement strand
GCTTTGGGAAATGGTCTTGATGGCATCGCTATCAGCAGCTCGGCTGGCGCCAACATCATTGGTGGAACAACTCTAGCTGCCGGCAACCTCATTTCGGGTAACAACTTTCGCGGAGTCGATGCCACCGGTTCTCAGAATGTCTTTCAGAATAACCTCATCGGAACAAATGGCGCCGGCATGAATCTGGGCAATACCGAGACTGGTCTCTATATCGCCGGAGACAACAACACCATTGGTGGCGGAGTCGGTCTCGGAAACACTATCGAGTTTAACCGCGGAAAAGGGCTTGTCGTGGCGTCTGGGAGTGGCAACGTCATCTTCACGAATTCAATCTTCTCCAACAGCGGCGGATTGGCGATCGACTTAAACGACGATGGCGTTACGGCGAATGACACTCTCGATGCCGATGTTGGCGCGAACAGACTGCAGAACTTCCCCTTGCTTGGCGCGGCCGTCAACAACGGCGCGGGCACTATTGTTCTCGGCCAGATCAACAGCACCCCGAATACTACTTTCACGATCGAGTTCTTCTCTAATCCTTCGTGCGACACATCAGGCAACGGCGAGGGCCAGACCTTTCAAGGCGCAACTCTCGTCACTACCGCCGCAGACGGCAACACAGTGTTTTCTCTTACGCTTCCTTTTGCCGTTCCTGTCGGACAGGTCATCACCGCTACCGCAACCAACAATGCCACGCACGACACCTCTGAGTTTTCAGCGTGCAAGAACGTCACCGCCGGAACACCTCTGGATGTCGAATGGGCCTCGGCGTCGGCTACCTCCTTCGACGACGGCGCGCTCATCCAATGGCAAACCGGAATGGAAGTCAACAATCTCGGCTTCAACGTCTATCGCGATAGTGGCGGCAAGCTCTCGCAGGTCAATTCGCAACTCATCGCAGGCTCAGCTTTTTTGGTGGGCGCCGATATTACTCTTCGATCGGGTTACGCTTACCAGTGGTGGGACGCGAAGACTGCTGACTGCGCAGATTGTAAGAGTGCGGCTTACTGGATCGAGGACCGAGACATAAACGGAAAGAGTGGCTGGCACGGACCGGTCTATGCCAACGCCGCATCGGACCGAGACCGGCCGGCTTCAATACGTCAATCAAAGACACTCGCTGCCCTTTCAGCCACGCAAGGCCCATCGGTTCCGCTCGAAGCTCGCGCCGGACTCTCCATCCCTACATCGGCCGGCTCGCAACGCCAATCGATGATTGCCGCCGCCGGTGCGATCAAGATAGTTGTCAAACATGAGGGCTGGTATCGCGTGACCCAGCCCGAACTGGTTGCGGCAGGGCTCGATTCTGCGGTTGACCCGCGCACCTTGCAACTCTTCGTTGACGGCAAGCAGTTGGCCATCAGAGTCATTGGTGAAGACGACGGGCAGTTTGATTCGACGGACGCGGTTGAGTTCTTCGGCACCGGCATCGACTCCGCTTTCAGCGACGCGCGCATCTACTGGCTGGCCGCAGCCAAACAGCCTGGCCTTCGCGTTCCCAACCTGCAGTGCCAGGCCCCGCCCGCCACGAGCGGAAGCTTCCCATTCACCGTCGAGCGCAAAGACAGACTGATCTACTTCGCCGCGTTGAGGAACGGAGAAAGAGAAAACTTCTTTGGACCGGTCATAGCAACTCAACCAGTTGATCAATCCCTCACGGTGCAGCACATCGATCAAGCCGCGAGGCAACCGGCCATTTTGATAGTTTCCCTCCAAGGTGCGACGAACTTTCCGCACGTGGTCACCGCACAGCTTAATGGAAGCGACGTGGGACAACTCGTCTTTCAAGGCCAGGAGTTGAAGGAAACCACGATCTCGGTCCCTCAATCGCTCGTCACAGAAGGCAACAACCAGTTGCGATTGATTGCTCAAGCCGGACCGGGCGACGTGAGCCTTGTTGATTATGTTCGGCTCACATACCAACACGCGTTTACGGTGGATAATGACTCGCTGCGTCTGACCGCAAACGCACAACAGCTGGTCACGATCGACGGATTCAGCAACGAAGCGATTCAGGTCTTCGATGTCACCGAGCCGTTCTCCGTTCAGCAGCTGATGGGTGCGATCGTAAAGCGCGAGCCGGGCGGTTTCTGCTTTGCAGCGACGGTGCCGGGGAAGGGCGTGCGAACTTTGCTCGCGCTGACGAAAGACAAGGCCAATAAAGCGGCGAAGATCACGACCGACAATCCTTCCGGCTGGCGCAATAGATCGCAAGGCGCGGACTTCGTGATCATCACTACCAGTGACTTGTTCGAAGCGGTTCAAGAGCTGAAGCTGCTACGGGAACGCGACGGTCTGGTTGTGGCGCTCGTCGACATTGAAGACGTCTACGACGAGTTCAGCTACGGGCAAAAGACTCCGCGAGCGATTCAGGACTTCCTCCTTTTTGCCAGGAACAACTGGACAAAGCCCATCCGCTACGCGCTGTTTTTCGGCGACGCGAGCCTCGACCCCAAGAACTACCTGGGGCTCGGCGAGTTCGATCTCGTACCGACAAAGCTGATAGACACGACGTTTATGGAGACGGCTTCGGACGATTGGCTCGCGGATTTCAATAAGGACGGCGCGGCCGACATCGCGATTGGTCGCTTGCCGGCTCGCACCGTCGCAGAAGCGAAGATGATGATTGAGAAGATCGGCTCTTATGAGAAATCCATCCCAGCGGATGAGTCGCTTCTGGTGTCGGACCGGAACGACGGTTATGACTTCGAGGGCGCGAACGCGCAGCTAATCCCTCTCTTGCCTGCTGACGTAAAAGCGATTGAAATCAAACGAGGCCAGTTAGGAGACCAGATGGCGCGGTCTCTTCTGATCGATGCGATCAATCGCGGTCAGCGGCTCGTCAACTACGCGGGTCACGCGAGCGCCAACGTCTGGCGGGGCAACATCTTCAACTCGCAGGACGCGGGCCGGTTGCTGAACCAGGAACATCTTTCGGTGTTCGTAATGATGAACTGTCTGAACGGATACTTCCAGGATCCGGCTATGGAATCTCTGGCCGAAGCTCTCTTGAGAGCCCCCGCCGGAGGCGCAATTGCGCTGTGGGCGTCATCCGCGATGACCTACGCCGACGGACAATCGGAGATGAACAAGGAATTGTATCGTCAGCTTTTTTCGAGCGGGCCGGCTGTGAGACTTGGCGACGCCGTTATTAGGGCGAAGTCGATGACATTTGATGCCGAGGTTCGTGAAACCTGGATCCTGTTCGGCGACCCCACGATGAGGAGCAGGTGAGAACCTTAAACGAAGTAATCATCCGATGGTTAGCGATTGCGCTAGTGGTGCTCGCCTTTCTTGTACCATCCGTCCTTACTCAACAATCCGGCGGCACCTTCACTCTCAATCCGTCGGTCATCTGGGGCCCGGTGCAATTCAGCCGTGTAACCTCTCACCGCATTAACCCATTCAATTTGCGCTTATACCGATACATATTCCACGGCCCGATTCGCGAATAGTGGCTGGCTAAGGACTTCACCTGGTGGATTGACTCTCTGTCACTGGTGACAGTGCTGCTTTCGCGATTCGGACACATCCTTCAAAGGACTATGTGATGGTTTCCACTTCACGACCACTATTAGGCAGCAACTGAGAAGTGAATAAGGAGATCAACACTATGGTCAATCACATGAAACACCGCCGGATATTCACCCTCATAATCGTGTGGGTCTTATTCAACGCGGGGGCGGTCCTGGCGCAAACGACGGCCTTCACCTATCAAGGGAAACTAGTAGATAACGGCAATCCGGCAAGCGGCAATTACGACTTAACTTTCAAGCTGTTCGACACGGCGACGGTCGGCAGCGGCAGCCAACAGGGCGCGAACTTGAGCTTGACCAGTGTCGCGGTCGCGAGCGGCGTTTTTGCGGTGCAGTTGGATTTCGGGGCGTGCGGGAGTTGTTTCAACGGCGCTAATCGGTTTCTGGAGATCAGCGTCAAGCCGACGAGCGGCAGCACGTTCACGACGCTATCGCCACGACAACCGATCACCTCGACGCCTTACACGATCAAGAGCCTGAGCGCAGCGACGGCAGATGGCTTGAGCGTGACGTGCGTCAGTTGTGTGACCAGCAGTCAGATACAGAGCGTCACTGGCAGTGCCGTGAGTGGAGCGATTCCGGTGGCGAGTGTGCCGGCAGGAAGCGGCAATTACATCCAGAACACGACCAGCCCACAAGCATCGAGCAATTTCAACATCAGCGGCAATGGCACGATCGGCGGGACGTTGTCGGGCAACATTGTCACCGCGGCGACGCAATTCAACATCGCCGGCCGCCGTATCCTTAGCCTCGGCGACCCGAATCTTTTCGAAGACTCCATACTCATCGGTATAGGCGCGAATGAGAGCTCACCTTCTTTATTAAACGCAACGGCCGTCGGCTCTAAGGCCTTTGTAGCGCAAGACAATTCGCTGGTGCTTGGCATGATCAACGGAGTCAACACCGGGTACGCCGATACCAAAGTTGGTATCGGCACATCTGCACCTGGCTTCAGACTACACGTTGTAGACCCATCGAATTTAGGACTGCGGGTGCAAACCAATTCAACCGGCGGCGCCGTCGCCTCGTTCGGTGGATTTGGCGAATTTCAGGTTGATGCGAACGGAGTGCCTGCCGGCAGATTCGTGGTCAAAGAGAATGGGTTCGTCGGCATCGGTACGAATGCTCCCGATGATAAACTCGATGTCTACGGCTACGTCCGTCTCCACTTCCTCGGTACGGTAGGCGGCACAACACTTTGCCTCAACAACTTGAATCAGATCTCGTTCTGCTCCTCTTCCTTGCGTTACAAAACCAACATCGCCGATTGGCATAGCGGCTTGAATCTCCTCAACCGGCTGCGCCCGGTCACCTTCGATTGGAAAGAGAGCAAAGTGCACGACCTCGGCCTGGTTGCCGAAGAGGTTGCCGACGCTGAGCCGCTACTGGTGACGCACAACGACAAAGGCGAGGTTGAAGGCGTCAAGTATGACCGCATCAGTGTGGTGTTAATCAACGCTATCCGTGAACAACAAGCGCAAATCACAGCGATGCAAAAAGAAAGCCTCGAGGTGAAAGCGCGACTGGCGACCCTTGAACGAGTGGTGCTTCAACCGCGCAATGATCAATTTCAAAACACCAATAAGGAGAATGGAAGTGAAAAGAAGGAACCATAAACTCCTCACTTGCGTCCGCCGTACACGGCGTTGCCATCATATGCCGCTACCGCTGTCGAGCTGCTCAACCTCGTTGTTCCTGGAGGCGAATGAAATGAAGCCGATCGTGAGGATGTTGCCACGGGCAGTAATCACTCTGATTTTAGCCGTGATGGCGCTCGCCGTTTTTGTTCCGTCTGTCCTGATGCAGCAACAGGGCGGACCTTACATTCTTAATCCGTCAGTCATCGCGGGCGGCGGCGGCACGAGCACCAACGGAAACACAAACATTAGCGGCACTATCGGACAGGGCGTTCTCGGCACTTCCTCCGGCGGCTCGTTTTCGCTCAATGGCGGCTTCTGGCAGGCCGCACAAGCTCCTGCAGTCGCCAACTCAATCTCGGGCACTATCAGTTACTGCATTGACCAAACTAAAAAAGTCCCTAACGCAACCGTCCAAACTATCAGCGGCTCTCCGTCTGCCTCTAACATCACCAATGCTTCGGGATTCTATCAACTCGACAATCTTGGCGTTGGTCCTTATACGGTCGCGCCCACAAAAACGGGCGCGGTCAGCGGCATCACCGCTTTCGACGCCGCTATCGTTGCTCAGTACGCAGCCAATATCCTCATGAACCCGACGCCCTGCCAGATACTCGCCGGCGATGCCAGCAACAACGGCTCTCTGTCAGCATTTGATGCCGGACTGATCGCTCAAACCGCAGCGGGCATCCCAAACGCCGGCATCGCCGGCACCTGGAAGTTCGTCCCCTCCAGCCGCCCTTATGTCACTCTCAACGGCAATCTCACCACGGAGAACTATGACGCCATGCTTGTCGGCGATATTTCTGGGAACTGGACTCCTGCCGGGCCTCAGCAGCAGAAGTCGACTACGCCGCTTGTCAATATTGCCGTCTCCTTGCCAACGATGGTAAGCCAGGGAGCCGCTACTGCAATGGTGCCAGTCTTCGTGGGTGATACGACAGGACAGGGAATAATCGCCTATGATTTCACGTTCACATTCAATACGAGTGTTTTACAATTGCAGAACCCGGCTTTTGACACCACCGCAACGTTGAGCGCGGGATGGACCATCACTCCCAATACTGCCACTCCCGGCAGTATCCGAATTGTGGCGTTTAACACTACCCCTCTCTCCGGTTCGGGGACGCTGATCTTGATCAAGTTCAACGTGGTTGGCGCACTCGCATCCTCGACGCCTCTGACCTGGACAAACTTTGTCTTCAACGAAGGAAGCCCGGCTGCCAGTCCGCTTAGTAACGGGAGCTTCACCGTGACCGGACCAACTGCCGCGAAGCTGGACAAGTTCACCGCCACAGGCTACGACGGTGGGGTCTACCTCGAATGGAAGACCGGTTTCGAGGCAGACAACCTCGGCTTCAACGTCTACAGAGAAAGGGACGGGCAGAAGGAATTAATCACCCCGGAGATCGTCGCTGGATCAGCCCTGCTTACCGGCAAGACACACCTGCAGACCGGTCGCACATACTCGTGGTGGGATGCTGCAACCAGGGATCAGCAGAAGGCCCAGTACTGGCTCGAAGACATAGACCTCAACGGCAGTCGCGTGCTGCACGGCCCGTTCGCGGTGACTCAAACCGCAGGCAATCCGCCCGCTCGCAGCACCGCAGACCTCCTGAGTCAGGTCGGCAGAATCGAGGCTCGCTCTACGTCGGCGCGGTTTGTATACCAACCTCTCACCGCAGACCTTCAGCCTCAGAAGCAGCAGGAGCTGGCTGGCGGACCGGCGGTGAAGCTGACGATAAGGGAGGAAGGCTGGTACCGCGTGAGCGCTCAAGATCTCGTCGATGCCGGACTCGACTCCATCGCCGAGCCGACCAACCTGCAGCTTTACCTGGAAGGTCAAGAGGTACCAATGCTTGTCGCAGGTCAGAAGGGTCGAACCTTCGACGCGATAGAGTTCTACGCGACCGGTCAAGACACGCCCTCGACCGATGCGCACGTCTACTGGCTGGTCGCCGGCAAGTCTGCAGGCAAGCGGATCAACGTGGTCAACAGCCCTGGGAAAGCTGCGGGTGACCAAAGCTTCAGCTACACCGTTGAGCGCAAAGACCGGACCGTCTACTTCTCAGGATTGAGGAACGGTGACCTGGAGAACTTCTTCGGCGCTGTAGTTTCCTCCCACCCCGTTGATCAGAAACTCACCTTGCGGCATGTCGACAGCAAGGCACAATCAGCGGATCTCGAGGTAGCTCTACAAGGGGTGACTGACCTGCCGCTACTGCCGGATCACACTGTGAGAGTAGCGCTGAATGGAACGGTGGTCGGTCGAGTTGTGTTCGACGGACAAACGCACAAGGTGGAGAGGTTCTCGATCTACCAATCACAGTTACGGGACGGAGACAACACGGTCACTCTCGAGGCCGAAGGCGGGCAGTCCGATGTGAGCCTCGTTGACTACGTGCGCGTGACTTACCAGCACGGCTATAGCGCTGATCAGGACGAGCTGAAGTTTACGACTGACGGCGGCGGCAACCCTCGGGCGCAGACGGTAGACGGGTTCACCGGCCCCCAGATCCGAGTCATAGACGTGACCGACCCCGGCTCGCCCGAGGAGATGGTTGGCAGCATCGAGCGAGGGGCTAACGGCTACCAGGTGACGCTCAATGTGGCGGCCGGCGGGACGACAACGCTGCTGGCATTCACCTCAACTCTGGTGAAGCACCCGTTCAACATCGCGCCCAACCAGCCGTCGCACTTGAGGTCGGAGAGCAACGGGGCCGACCTGATCCTACTTACAAAGAGCGAATACGCGTCGGCGCTGCAGCCGCTGGTCAACCTGAGGCAGAAGCAGGGATTGAGTGTAGCGCTGATAGACGTAGAGGATGTGTTCGATGAGTTCAGCTATGGAGAAAAGAGTCCGCTGCCGGTGAAGGAGTTCTTACGGTATGCAAGCACGAGCTGGAAGAAGAAGCCGCGCTTTGTGCTGATCGGGGGACAGGGCAGTTTCGACCCGAAGGGCTACTTTGGAGTGGCGGACGCGGACAAGGCAGCGACCAGGCTGATCGATACTCAGTTGATGGAGACAGCTTCAGACGACTGGTTTGTGGACTTCGACGGCGACGGACTGCCAGAGCTTGCGATAGGGAGGCTCCCCTTCAGAAGCGAGGCAGAAGCGGCTGTGATGGTGGCGAAGATCGTGGCCTACGAGCAGGCGTCGCCCTCTGAAGAGCTACTGTTGGTTGCCGACCGCAACGACGGGTTCAACTTCGAGTCGGCTAGCGCGGCGCTCGACGGGCTGCTCCCCACGAACTTGAAGGTGAATCACATCAATCGGGGTACGCTGGACGGGGAGACCGCCAGACGCCAGTTGCTGGAAGCCTTGAATCGCGGGCAGAAGATTGTCAACTACATAGGGCACGGCAACGTGGACCAATGGAGAGCGAATCTGCTGACCAACGAGGATGCGCGCGGGTTGGCTAACGGACAACACTTGTCGCTATTCGTGATGATGACCTGCCTGAACGGATACTTCGAAGACCCGGTGCTCAGGAGTTTGGCGGAAGAGTTGATGAGGTCAGAACACGGAGGGGCGGTAGCAGTTTGGGCATCCGACGGAATGACCTTCCCTGCGGATCAGGCGTCGATCAATCAGCAGCTTTACCTGCTGCTGTTTGGAGCGAGCGATCCGAAGGTCCAGCCAATGACATTAGGGGAAGCAACCCAAAGAGCAAAGGCGGCTACACGGGAGGCGGACGTACGTCGGACATGGATTCTGTTCGGCGATCCAACCATGCGAGTGAAGTAATCCGTCACAGCGGAATGTTGCCGTGCTTTTTCGGCGGGTTTTGATCGCGCTTGGTATCGAGCATCTCGAGCGCGCGGATCAGCTTCGGCCGGGTTACTTTCGGCTCGATCACTTCGTCGATAAAGCCCCGCTCGGCTGCCACATAAGGCGAAGCGAACTTCTCGCGAAACTCGTCCGCGCGGCTTTTGGATTCAAGCTCGGGACTCTCAGCCTGAGCGATCTCCCGTCGATACAGGACGCCTACTGCGCCCTCCGCTCCCATCACTGCGATCTCAGCCGTCGGATAAGCGAAGTTGACGTCAGCGCGAATGTGCTTGCTCGCCATCACGCAATAAGCTCCGCCGTAAGCCTTGCGCGTTATCAAAGTGATCTTTGGCACAGTAGCTTCGGCGAACGCAAACAGCAGCTTCGCTCCGTGACGGATGATCCCGCCGTGCTCCTGCTCAACGCCCGGCAGAAATCCGGGCACGTCCTCGAAGGTGATCAGCGGGATGTTAAAACAGTCGCAGAAGCGGACGAACCGCGCAGCCTTGACTGAAGCGTCTATATCCAACACGCCGGCGAGGTGCGCGGGCTGGTTTGCAACTATGCCAACCGACCTCCCTCCCAACCGGGCGAATCCTACGACGATGTTTTTCGCATAGTGCTCGTGAACTTCAAATAGATAAGCGTCATCAACGACCAGGTGAATGATGTCGCGGATGTCGTAGGGAACGTTTGGCGCCTCCGGAACGACGCGGTTCAAACGCTCATCCACGCGATCAGTGGGGTCGCTGGCCGCGACGCGAGGTGGGTCTTCGAGGTTGTTTGACGGGATAAACGAGAGCAACTGACGAATGGTCCTCAAGCAGTCCTCGTCGTTCTCTGCGGCGAAGTGAGCTACACCTGAAACCGAATTGTGAGTCATCGCGCCGCCCAGCTCTTCTTTGCTCACCTCCTGGAGTGTGACTGTCTTTATCACGTCGGGCCCGGTGATGAACATGTACGAGCTTGTCTTCACCATGATATTGAAATCGGTGATTGCCGGCGAGTAAACCGCGCCGCCCGCACAAGGTCCCATGATCGCCGATATTTGAGGCACGACTCCAGACGCAAGCGTGTTCCGCAAGAAAATGTCGGCGTAGCCTCCAAGCGACACGACTCCTTCCTGTATTCGAGCACCGCCTGAATCGTTCAGGCCAATCACCGGCGCGCCGACCTTCATCGCCATATCCATGACCTTGCAAATCTTTTCGGCGTTGGTCTCCGATAGCGAGCCTCCGAACACCGTGAAGTCCTGGGCGAAGACGAAGACCCTGCGTCCGTCGATCAGCCCGTGCCCTGCGACCACGCCGTCGCCCGGGTAGTGCTGATTCTCCATGCCGAAGTCCAGAGAGCGATGCTTTTTGAATCGGTCAAACTCCTCGAACGTGCCGTCGTCCAACAAGAACTCAACGCGCTCGCGCGCGGTCATCTTTCCCGAGGCATGCTGGCGCTCGATGCGCTCGCTTCCGCCGCCGGCAAAGGCAGCTGCGTCCTTCTCGGCAAGTTTCTTCAAGCCATCGGTAACTGGTTTTTCATCGATCTTGCTTTCAGACGTAGCCATTTTGACCTTTATGCTGAAGAGGTTGAAATCGAGAATTGACAGTCTATCAAAGCTGTGCGCGACGGCGAAGGGCCTGGCGGCAGGTTCCTGCTCGTACGGTCGCGTCGAAGTTTTCATATCTAATGAAATCAACTTCTTGACGTTGACACTCCCCTGGGCGGCTCCTATAATGCAGCCTCACTAGACCGGGCTCTGAGTGCTTTAATCGATATAGCGAGCGGAGGCAAAGGTGATCAAGCTAGACATAGTCAATCAGGTTGCCGATAAGACGGGCGTTCCTAAGATCAAAGCCGAAGTAGCAGTCGAGTCGTTGTTCGAGGCGATGAAAAAGGCGCTGCAGCGCGGCGAGCGCATCGAACTGCGCGGCTTCGGCGTGTTCGTCGTCAAGCCTCGGAAGCGCGGGGTTGGGCGCAATCCTCGAACGGGAGAGGTCACCGACATTCCGCCGGGCAAAACCATCAGGTTTAAGCCCGGCAAAGAACTTCAATCGTGACGATTCCAGCCGAACCACACGCCGGTTGACAGCTAACTATTCAGGGGTTGTATTCTAAATCTGTGGAGAACACAGACCAGCCATATCTCTTTACTGAGTTTCAACCCGCACAACCGTTAGTCCGAACACGCGAGATCGAGTTATCAACGCCTCGCTTGCTGCTTCATAGCGTACTGTTCGTGACAACCGCGATAAGCACGACGCTCACCGGGGCGGCATTCTCAGTTCAAGTGCAAGACGACTCTTCGGTGATCGGCTCGCTGGTCGCACCCACCCTGGCGGTGCTGCGAGAAACTGCGACCGGCAATCTTGATCCGCTGGCAAAGGGTCTCTTATTTACATTTACGTTGTTGACGATCTTGGGGGCTCACGAGTTGGGGCACTACTTTGCGTGCCGTCACTACGGTATTCGCGCCACCTTGCCTTTTTTCATTCCCGCTCCTCCGACTATTACTCTGTTCGGCACATTCGGTGCCGTGATCAAGATCAAAGAACCGATCAGGTCCCGGCACGCTCTCTTTGACATAGGAATAGCGGGACCGCTCGCAGGTTTCGCGTTCGCATTGCCCGCTGCAGTCGTCGGCCTGATCTTCGCGACACCGGCACCGCACGGCGCCGTATCCGCCGCGAGCAGTGGTATGCAGTTCAATGACCCGTTGCTCTTCATTCTAGTTTCCAAACTGCTTGCGATGCCGAAGTGGATCGAGTGGAACCCGATTTATTGGGCGGCGTGGGGGAGCCTGCTGGTGACGGCTTTGAACCTGTTCCCGGTTGGCCAGCTCGATGGAGGCCACGTCCTATACGCGATCGCAGGCCATCGAGTGCACACGTGGATCTCGCGCGCTGTAGCCCTCGGATGCGCGGCGCTGGCGGTGTTATCGCTTGTGTTGAATCAGCCGCCCGTTTATTTGTTGTGGACTTTTGTGTTGCTGTTCCTGATGAAAGTGGGACACCCACCTGTGATCGAAGAAGAGCCACTTGGAAAGGCCAGAATCGCAATAGCGATCGTCGCGTTGCTCGTTTTCCTGTTGTGCTTCATGCCGTTTCCGATCACGACTTCGTGACCCGGCATTGCCCTGAGGGCCGAATCCTTTCCGCCATGGTATCATTGCCGTTCGCCCTTCCCTGGTAGTTCGAGCCTGCGAGCGGGAGCAAGTATGGATGCGACTGTAGCCACAGCACTGGCCGGGGGATTCGTTCTCGGACTTCAGCACGCGCTGGACCCTGACCACCTCGTTGCAGTCTCCACGATCGTAAGCGATCACAAGAGCCTGCGTCGTTCGTCGATGATCGGCACTTTCTGGGGTCTTGGTCATTCGGCGTCGCTGCTTGGAGTCGGGCTGGCAATAATCCTGTTGCGCGTGTCGATCCCTGACACCGTCCTGCCATGGATGGAAGCGCCGGTTGCGGTCATGCTGATCGTCCTTGGGATCAGCGCGACACGGCGGGCGCTCCGCGAACGCGGCGTGCAAATCCACACACACGTTCATGAACACGGCCACCGGCCCCACGAACACGTTCACGTTCATCTTGGTGAAGAACACGATCACGCGCACCGCATGTTCAAACTTGGCCGCCGGCCGTTCGCGGTCGGACTCGTTCATGGATTCGCGGGCAGCGCGGCCCTGACACTTCTGGTGCTGACGAAGATCCCTTCGCTCGCGCTCGGACTGGTTTACATGGCCATATTCGGCATAGGTTCGATCGGCGGGATGCTGATCATGAGCGCGGTGATTAGCTTGCCGTTCGTATTGACCGCCCGGCGCTTCGAGGCCATCAACGGTATGATACGTCTCTGCGCCGGTGTATTCAGTTTAGCCTTTGGGTTGATGATCGCATGGGAGCTTCTGCACCACTTCTGGAAGACCGGTTCATAATCTGAGCCGTGCCACCGAAGCTCGGCGAAATGCGTTCCGACTGGCGTGGTTTTTGTCTTTGCAACGAGGAGAGAATGTCCGAATCGGATAAGAGGGTCACACCGCCTCTGCCCTACCTTAACGCGGAGTTCCTCAAGAGCCAGGAAGCGAGGCTCATCAGAATACTTTCGGAGTACATCGAGCCGGCAACGCGGCTTCGGCGGCATCGCATTCGCGACACCATAGTGTTCTTCGGCTCGGCACGATCGATGTCACCCGAGACGGCGGCGGCTGAATTGGAATTGGTAAGGGAAGAAACAAAGCAGATTGTTGAGCTGACGCCGGAGTTGCACGCCAGACTTGAGCGCGCCGAACAGGCCACCAGATTGGCGCGCTATTACAACGACGCCATGGAACTGGCGCGAAGGGTGACTGAGTGGTCAAAGAGTTTGACCGGTCATCATCACTTCATCGTGTGCTCCGGGGGATCGCGCGGGATGATGGAGGCCGCCAACCGCGGGGCCTCGATGGCGCGCGGCCAGACGATCGGTTTGAACATTCAGTTGCCGATGGAGCAGGAAGTAAATCAATACGTCTCGCGTGAGCTGATCTTTAACTTCCACTACTTTTTCATGCGCAAGTTCTGGTTCGTGTATCCCGCGAAAGCGCTGGTAGTCTTTCCGGGCGGCTTCGGCACGATGGATGAGCTTTTCGAAGTGCTCACGTTGATTCAGACCAAGAAGCCTCGCAAGAAAATGCCGGTGGTTCTGTTCGGCTCGGAGTTCTGGGACGAGGTGCTCAACTTCGAGGCGTTAGTGCGCTGGGGCGTAGTCAATGGCACGGAACTCGAGATCTTTTATAAGACTGATTCGGTTGACGACGCGTTTGAGTATCTGACCGGCAAACTTGAAAAGCTGTACCTGACGCCGAAGGGGTTGGAGCAGGTGAAGCTGACTTGATGAGTGAAACGTGATGCGTGAAACGTGATTCGTGATTCGTGACCTGTGATCCCTAACCCTGCTTGTTTCCGCATCTCGGGTCACGAATCACGAATCACGTTTCACGTTTCACGCATCACTCCTATCAACCACCTCAATCACCTTCTCGATCTGCGCGAGATACTTCGCGAAGGTTTCGTTGGTCTCAGACTCCAGCCACACCTCTTCGTCGGGCGCATACTCAAAGATGCGCCTGAGAACCTTCTTATCCAGCTTAAGCTCATCGGCCAGTCTCATTACGCATTCGCGTTTATTAAAGGATGCTTCCTTACCGAGCATAACAAGGACGTGGCGAAACAGAACCGCGAAATTGTCGAGCGAGTCAGCCATCAGCCTGGCAAGCTGATTGGCATTTCGTGATGCGGGGATGTAGAGCCTTCTAAGTCTCAGGAGCTTCGCACGCAGCTCATATTCGATTTGATGACGAAGATTCTGCGTCGGAATGTCCAGGCCATCAAACGGATCTTTCCCGTACAACACATGACGGACCTGACTCATATCGATGAACTCGATCGGAAACACATCCGACGAGTCGGCCATCTCTTCGCTTGTGAAGTAGACCGGGACGGGGTTGCCTTCGGATCGCCACCACTCCGCTACTTCATGAGCGGCCTTGAGGTCGGCCGGTGCGATCCGATCGAGCACGACTAGAACTTTCTTGGGCCGCTCTTCATCGAGCTGTCCGCCAACCACCGCCGAACCGTAGAGCACGACTGATTTGAGATTCTCGCCGTGCGCTTCGGTTAGCTTGACCTTCAGCTCATTTAGTTCGTCAGCCAAGATCTCCTCCATTATCATCAATCACAATCGGAATAGACCGCGGATCGGACGGATCCGGCGGATTCTCACGGATCAGAACCGCGCGCCATCCGTTCGTTCAGTGTCCTCGGTATCCAATCCAGTATCACTCTACCAACTATCGCTCGCGCCGCCGCCGCCGAAATCCCCGCCGCCGCCGAACCCGCCAAAGTCGCCTCCGCCCCCGCTGTCGCCTCCACCGCCCCACCCGGAGTCTCCGCCGCCGCCGCCGAAGCTGCCCCAGCCGCCGCCTCCTCTGCCGCTGCCAAACAGAATCGCCCACAGCAACCAGTTAGAGCCAATGCCTCCCCATCGACCCCCTCCTCCTCCACGACCCCCGCCAAAGAGCCCGCGGATGATCGCAAACAGCACAAAACCGATGATGACAATCGTGAACAGCGAGATTCCGCCTCCGCTGCGACCACGCCCGCGCGCCGGCTGACGGACCGGCTGTCGCGCGGCCTGACTCGGATCGATTCCGTCCATTGAGACTCCGAGCCTCTGAGCGAGAGTCGCCAGAATCGTTTGGGTTCCAGTCGTGATTGCCTGGTCGAAGCGCCCGGCGCTAAAGTCATCGCGCATCTTGCGTATGAGCTCACCGGCAAGGATGTCCGGCACATCGCCTTCAAGGTGGCGGCTGACTTCGAGTCTTGTCCCTCCGTGATACAGGCCCTGGTTGTCGGGCGCCTTGATCGCGACGAGCAGCAACAGCGCTCGCTTCTCCGAATCACGTCCGACGCCCCACTCCCGGCCTAATCGAAGCGCGTAGTCCTCGATCGGATAACCCTGCATGTCATCAAATGGAATCGTAACAACCGCGATCTCGATGCCGGTGCGGTCCCGAAAGTTCCGAAGCAACGTTTCGATCTGTTGCTTATTCGCGGGGCTGAGTTTTCCAGCAAAGTCGCTGAGCATCCCTTGCGATGCGGGCAGCTGTAGATCTGCGAACGAAACCGTCGCGAGTAGGACCAGGATCGCTGCGGTTGTGAGGGTTAGTTTGATTGCTCTAATCATAATTCCAGGACTTGCCGCTTGAGGAGCCAAAGCCTTTGCTGGTAGTTTCGACCGGCTTGACGAGGACTGGTTGCCCGGCCTGACGTCTACCGCACTCTGATTATGACCGATGACTGACCGGGTGCAAAGGACGGTCCGAGAAACCCCGGCGAGCTGAATTCACCGACTGTGAGAAAATAATCGGATTGTTTCCTAAGGCGCATTGACAGACCGGCTCCTCAAAACATATACTTAGCAGTCTCAATTGAGAGTGCTAACGCGCACATGTATTTCCATCTCATCAGCGCTTAGCTTCAATTCACTGGAAAGGAGCAACGACACGTATGGCAAGTATACGCCCGCTTCAAGATCGTGTGATTATCAGGCGGATCGAGGAAGGCGAACAGATCCGTGGGGGCATCATCATTCCAGACAGCGCCAGAGAAAAGCCGCAGGAGGGCGAGGTCATCGCCGCCGGAGAAGGCAAGAAGCTCGATAGCGGTGAGCGCCTGGCGATGGACGTCAAAGAGGGGGACCGGGTGCTGTTCGGCAAATACGCCGGCACCGAGGTTAAACTCGATGACGAAGAATATTTGATCATGCGCGAGGACGACATCCTCGGCGTGATTGAGAGAGCCTCGAAGGCAAAAGGAAAAGGCAAATAGCAATTCTTAACCAGGAGAAGAATCAATGGCTAAACACATAGCATACGGAGAGGAGTCGCGACGCGCTCTGTTGGCAGGAGTCAATCGGCTCGCAGACGCGGTCAAAGTCACTCTCGGCCCCAAGGGTCGCAACGTCGTCATCGAGAAGAAGTTCGGGTCTCCAACCATCACCAAGGACGGCGTCACAGTCGCCAAGGAAATCGAGTTGGAAGACAAACTGGAGAACACCGGCGCGCAGATGGTGCGCGAAGTTGCGTCGAAGACCTCTGACATCGCAGGCGACGGAACAACAACCGCCACCGTTCTGGCTCAGGCGATCTTCCGCGAAGGCGTGAAGACCGTGGCCGCCGGAGCGAGCCCAATGGCTTTGAAGCGCGGCATCGACAAAGCGGTCGAGAAAGCCGTCGAAGAGATTCAACGTCTGTCCAAGAAGGTCAAGGACAACGAAGCGATTGCCCAAGTCGGAACCATCTCGGCAAACGGCGATGGTACCATTGGCAATTTGATCGCCGAGGCGATGGGCAAAGTCGGACAAGACGGTGTCATCACCGTTGAGGAATCCAGGACGCTGGAGACGGCGCTTGAAGTGGTCGAAGGTATGCAGTTCGACCGCGGCTACCTCTCACCCTACTTCGTAACCGATCCCGAGCGAATGGAAGCCATCATCGAAGACGCCGTGGTCCTCATTCACGAGAAGAAGATCTCGTCCATGAAGGATCTGCTTCCGTTGCTCGAGCAGGTTGCGCGCGGCGGCAAGCCGCTGCTGATCATCGCCGAAGACGTTGAAGGCGAAGCGCTGGCTACGCTTGTCGTAAATCGGCTGCGCGGCACCTTGCAGGTCTGTGCCGTGAAGGCCCCGGGATTCGGCGACCGCCGCAAGGCGATGCTTCAGGACATCGCAATTCTCACCGGGGGCAAGGCCATCACTGAAGACCTCGGCATTAAGCTCGAGAGCATTCAGCTCGCGGACCTCGGCCGAGCAAAGAAGATCGTGGTCGACAAAGACAACACGACGATCGTCGAAGGCGCGGGCAAGTCTTCCGAGATCGAAGGCCGCGTCAAGCAAATTCGCACTCAGATCGATGACACAACTTCCGATTACGATCGCGAGAAGCTGCAAGAGCGGCTCGCGAAGCTCGTGGGCGGCGTTGCAGTGATCAAGGTCGGCGCGGCTACCGAGACCGAGTTGAAGGAGAAAAAGGCTCGCGTCGAGGATGCCATGCACGCGACTAAGGCGGCGGTTGAAGAGGGCATCGTTCCCGGCGGCGGGGTTGCTTTCGTTCGCGCGCAAAAGGCGCTCGAGAACTTCAAGCTCGACAACGAAGACGAGAACATCGGTATCGGCATCGTAAAGCGCGCGCTCGAAGAACCGCTTCGCCAGATCGTTGCGAACGCCGGTCACGAAGGCGCGGTGGTTGTCGACAAGGTCAGAAGCAACAAGTCGGCGAACTACGGTTTCAACGCCGAGACTGAAGAGTACGGCGATATGCTGGCGATGGGCGTGGTCGATCCGACCAAGGTTACCCGCTACGCATTGCAGAACGCCGCTTCGATTGCCGGGCTGTTGCTCACTACCGAAGCCCTGATCTCGGAGATGCCGGAACAGGAGAAGGAAGCTCCGCAGATGCCAGGCGGCGGCGGAATGGGCGGGTTCTAGTCCATCGACCCTACGGGCGTCAGGCTCAAGGGCCCTGCCCCGAAGAAGCGTAAACTTTAGTCTGTGTGTGCTCACCTGTTGGCGAAGCACAGCAAACAGACTAAAGTCTATGCTACTTCGGGGCAGGGCCCTCGCTTTTCATTGGGCGCGAAGCGTCGCGAGCGGCTTGCGCGACAGCACATCAACCGTTGCCAGCGTTCCCACGACGGTCACCAGGATGATGGTCGCCCCCACCCCGCCGAGGTTTACTACCGGTGTAAAGCTCCACGGAATCTCGAACACCCATCGGGAGGTTGCGTAGGACAGGCCTACAGCAGCGAGCGACCCGATGATTCCCGCTACCAGGCCAATCAACCCGTATTCGGCGAGTAAAATCTTCAACAGCACCTTTCGTTTTGCGCCGAGTGTCTTCAGAACGGCGACTTCATAGATCCGCTGGAACTTCGTCATTGCCAGCGAGCCGATCAGCACCAACGCGCCGGTCAGCAAGACGAAGCTTGCAACAAATGACACGGCCAATGTGATGTTGTTGATGATTCGCTCGATAGCACGTGCGACGTCCGCGATATCGATAACTGAAACGTTTGGGAACTTGTCGACCAGCGCCCGTTGAAATCGCGAGCGATCAACTTCACCCGTTGGACCGTTGAGCGCGCCGACGAGCATCTGAGGCGCGCCCTCGAGCGTTCCGGGCCGAAACAGAATAACGAAACCGGTCCGCGAGTTTCGCCAGTCGACGTGGCGAACGCTTGTCACGCGCGCCGTTAGCTTGCGACCCTGAACGTCGAACCCGATCTCACCGCCAATATCAAGCCCGGACAAACCGCGCAGGCTCTCTTCAATGGACACCTCGGGCTCCGAAGAGGGCGACTCGTCCCAAAACTTTCCCGCAACTATCGACTCATTCGTCTCGAGGTTTGGCCGGTAGGTGACAACGTATTCCCTGCCCAACCGTCCGCGCTCGCGCTTCATCTCGGCTTCGTTCAGATCGATGTCCTTGCCGTTGATGGCGACGATTCGAGTGCGAACGGTCGGCACCAGAATAGGAGGCGAACCCATCGTCTCAGCAACCAGGTCGGACACTCCCTGCCGTTGATCCGGTTGGATGTCGATGAGGAACATGTCCGGCAGATCGCCAGTGCGGCCGCGATCCAATTCGCGAATGAAGTTCGATTGCAGCGACTGAACTGAGAGCACGGCGAAGACGCCCAGCCCAACAATCATCACGATGATGCGCGTTTGATTGCCGGGACGATGAAGGCTGTTGATCGCCTGTTTCAACGCGAACGATGTGAGCGGCCGCGTGTGGCGCACCAGGAAGATCAGCAAGGTCGCGCCAAGGTACAACGCGCCGGCGGCCACTACCAGCCCGCCCAGAAAAATCAATCCGACCAAAACTCCCCCTCCTTGCCATGAGACGACAAACAACAAACCGAGGATCACTAAAACTGCAACTCCCCATCGCACCAGATCGAGCGGGCCACGCGCTGACGTGGCGCTGTCGCGCAGGAGCACGTTCGGTCTTATGTGACGAATGTGAAGCAGCGGCAGCGCTGAAAAGAGTATTGAGATCATTATCCCAGTTGCGACTCCTTGCGCTGCGGCGCCAGCTCGAAGTCCGTATGTCATGTAAGGCGGCAGCTTATCCGCGAAGACTCCCTGAATGAGAAGCAGAACTCCTTTGCCGAACAGGACGCCGAACACACTCCCTACAACTCCCATTGTGATAACCTGAGCCAGATAAGCGACCGTTATCCTTCGTCCAGTCGCCCCGATACACTTCAGCACCGCGATAGCTTTGCGCTTCTGCTCGATGAAAACCCGGGTTACGTTCGAGATGCCGATACCGCCGAGCACAAGGATGACGAGGCCGGTCAGCGAAGAATAGTCTTCGGCTCGCGAAAAAGATTCGTTCAGGTTCTCCTGAGAGTCCCGGTACGAGCGAACATTGATGAGATTGTTTTTCAGCGCGTCCCGGAGCTGACGGACCAGCGCGCCCATCTTGTCTTCGGGCACTGTGAAAAGAATTCTGCGGCGAGCGCGGCTGCCGAAGCCTGTGAGTCCCGCCGCCTCGAGCGCAGACCTTTCGATGAACACTCTTGGGCCGAGGCGGAATCCGCCTCCGCGTCCAGGCTCTTGATCGATTGTGCCCCTGACTTGAAATGCGGCGACTCCGATCTTGATGTTATCTCCGATTCGAAGCTGCAATCTGTCGAGAAGCGCAACCGAGACTACCGCACCGTTATTCTGGACAAGTGAGTAGTCGAATGACTCGCCGTTCGTTAGAGTGAATTCGCCAACAAGCGGAAAGGCGGCGTCGATTCCCTTCAGCTCTATCATCATCGAGCCTTCGTGTGCAGAGTCGGCCGGGCGAGCCATGGTAGGCGATTCAATCGTCTCGGTCCTTGCCTGGGCCACGGGCTGCGCGAGGCGATCAATCACAGCGAGCGCTTCAGGCTCCCACGGGCGGCCGCTGTCGAGCTGAACATCCGCCGTTAACAGATTGCGCGCTTCGGATGTCATCGCGAAGTGGGCGTTTTGAAGCATCGACCGTCCGGCGGCGATCGCGCCGACGCCGACCGCGATGCACGCGAAGAAGAACAACAGCCGGCGCCACGAGGCTCGAAGTTCGCGCCGCGCCATTTGTAACATGAATCTCATGAGCGGCTCGCCTCCACTATCTCTCGCTCTCGACTCAACGCTTCCGCGTGGCTGTCGGTTACGACACGGCCGTCCCTCAGCGAGATTCGCCGGTCAGCCAATGCCGCAAGCTCGTGATCGTGTGTCACCAGCACCAGCGTTGCTTTGCGCTTTCGATTCATCTCGACCATCAGCTCGAAAACGTGGCGCCCGTTGTGTGAATCGAGATTCCCGGTAGGCTCATCCGCAAGCATGATCGACGGATCGTTCGCAAACGCCCGCGCGATCGCGACTCGCTGCTGTTCGCCGCCGGAAAGCTGCGAAGGATAATGATGTGCCCGCGCCACCAGGTCCACGTCTTCCATCAGCTGCTGCGCGCGCTCTCGAGCATCGCGCGCGCCAGCTATCTCCATGGGTACCAGGATGTTTTCGAGAGCGGTCAACGAAGGGATCAGATGAAAAGACTGAAACACGAATCCGATCTTGGCGCCTCGAAGCTCGGCGAGCGAGTCTTCGTTCATGGTCGTGATCACCTGACCGTCGATGCGAATCTCACCCGACGTCGGCTCGTCGAGTCCGGCAATCAACCCGAGCAGCGTCGACTTCCCGCTGCCCGAAGGCCCAACGACCGCTATGAACTGGCCGTCCGGAATCGTCAGATCGAGCGGGTGAAGAATGGTGAGCATCTCCGCGCCCGAGGGAACAACCTTGGAAACCTTGTATAATTCGATCATGAATCGCTTTCTAATCTACTCGTGTCGATCTCGAAGTCGAGTCCGGCCGCGCGTCCTCAATCGCTTTCCAGTTTACGCAATCCTCACCGCGATGTTCGTTGTGACCGGATGCAGGGGCACAGCTCCGAAGGACGCGTCGCCCGCATCGCCTCCCGCTCCCGCGAAGCCTGCGAAGAGTTTACCGAAGATAGTCGCATTCGGCGACAGCCTCACGGCGGGCTTGGGGCTTCCGCAGTCCGCCAGCTATCCGTCGCTGCTTCAGAAGAAGCTCGATGCTGACGGCTTCGCCTACGAAGTCGTCAACGCCGGCGTATCGGGAGACACAACAGCGGGTGGAGTGCGGAGAATCGACTGGGCGCTCGACGGAGACGTCAAGATTGTGATCATCGAGCTCGGCGCGAATGACATCCTGCGAGGCCAGTCAATCGCCGCGATGAAGGAGAATCTCGCACGCATCATCGAGCGTGCGAAAGCGCACAGCGCAACAGTGTTGCTCGCCGGAATGGAAGCTCCCACGAACTCCGGTGTTGAATATCGCCAGGCGGTCCACGAAGTGTTTCCTACCCTCGCGCGAGAGTACAACGTCTCCGAAATTCCGTTCTTCCTGGACGGCGTAGCAGGAATCGACTCGCTGAACCAGCGCGACGGAATACATCCGAATGAAGCAGGCACGAAGATCGTGACGGAGACGGTGTATCGATCGCTTCGGCCGTTTTTGGAGAAGCAGGGGTCGTGAATCGAACCGTAGGGAAGACAAACATCGGCGAATCGCAACGAGTGAACCTAAAAGCTGAGCGCGCTCATGTTTGACATTGGCACTCACCAGGCATAGGCTCATTAAGACCAGAGCGTAGCTTACTCTCTTCTCAGATTCTCTGGAATTAGCCAGACCAACTGATCCTCAACAGCTCACATTTCAAGGAGTCTAGTAATGAAACGATCTGTATCTCTGACGTTAGCCTTCCTTCTACTCACTGTCGTTGCCTTGTCGCGCTCGGCAGCCGCCCAATCAAAAGACCGCGACCATCCAACGCCAGTCAAGTCCAATGAGATAAACGGCGAGTTGGATGCTAGTGGTGATGAATATTTCTATTCCTTCCTCGCAGGGCCGGGAGAGCTGACAATAACGGTCGATGTCAAATCGTCAACCGGGCAGGCTCTACTCAATTTTGAACTGCTCGACAAAAATGCCGCTGCGGCGATTCTCTGCTGCGAGTTTGCACAGGCCGACGAAGACGGGCAAAGCGCACGAGTTGTGAAAAACGTGAGGCTTGGCAAGCGGCAAACGGTTGTCTTGCACGTAACAGTTGGTAAAGGAGGTAGGGGAACTTATCGAGTTAGACTCAGCGGCGGGGCTGTTACCGCTGAAGGGTAGACTCACCATCATGGGCTAAATGCCCTCCAGCGGCTCCCTCCTCTCCCGGAGCCTGCAGGATCAAACAAATAAAGCTTCCAAGCACGGCTTTCCACCCGGTTTCCAGAGGCAATCACAACGGTATTACATCTCACAGCCCAAGGTTGCTGTACTCGGCTACCTTGGGACGAAGCAAGGCACAGGGACGATTTGAATGCACGGAGGAACCAACCCTAATCGGGGTTGCGGCTCGGCTGGAAGTGAGGTCAATTGATCGATTCCCGCAACCACCTTGGCGCGGACCGACGTGGTGCGATCACCGTGGTGCAAGGATGATTCTTAAGCAACTTGAATCCGTGTGGGGACCAACCCCGTTGGGGTTACGCGTGGATAACGACGGTTCATCTCCACCCAGAGTAGCCGAGTACTGCAACCCTGGGCTATGGGACGCAACCCCGTCGGGGTTGCGGCTCAGTCCCACACAAACCGTTCGTCCCATTCTACATCGTGTTTCCGAAGCAATGAGCGAAGCTCGTCCTGAAAGTCCATCTTCCGGTGATGCGTTTCCTGGTTCGCAATATAGTTCCTCACCCGGTCCAACTTGGATCGGCTCACCGAAAAGTCGGCATAGCCGCCTTGCCATTGGAAATCCCCGTAGGCGACGCCCTGCTCTTTCAGCCACAGGTTCGAGACACGTTTCAGTTCCTTTACCCATTCCGCCTGCGTGATCGTGCGGCTGAAACGCGCAAGTACGTGCACATGGTCTTCCATTCCTCCGATGAGGATGGGTGGGCAATCGAGCGTCTTGGAGATACCGCCAAGATACGCATGCAAAGCTTCGCGAGTGGCTGGGTCTCGTAGAAATGGTCGACGCTCTTTCGTCGAGA
>Ga0075425_100001412_pt1 | contig 23582 bp, 24 predicted proteins | sample SoiMethybrSBSTD4_FD_75300 | JGI IMG/M metagenome (GOLD analysis project Ga0075425, IMG submission 75300) | Bulk soil microbial communities from a Populus tree surrounding site in Tennessee, USA - Soil MetaG P. TD hybrid SBSTD4 | ecosystem: Environmental > Terrestrial > Soil > Tree plantation... | reverse complement strand
CTTGATCAGGATGTTGCGCAGTGCATGGGCGCGCCGGAGGGCGGCCGACCCAGCGCGCGGCTGCTTCTGGGCTGCGGCCAGCAGCTCCATTGCCTTTCGTCGTGGTGCTCGACGTCACGATCGTCACCACTGCCTTGCCGGCCATCGTCAGGGCTGGAATTCACCGACAGCGAGCTGCAATGGGTGTTTACCGCGTACGTGCTGGTCTTCGGCGGACTGCTGATCTGCGGCGGCCGCGTGGCCGATGTGGCGGGTCGACGACGAACTTTCCTCCTCGGTCTCGGGCTGTTCTCGGCCGCGTCTGCGGGCTGCGCCCTCGCGTGGTCGCCCGAAACTCTCGTCGCCGGCCGGGTACTGCAGGGTGCAGAGCGGCCCTGCTCTCGCCCGCTGCACTGGCCGTGCTCACGACGCTCAGCGAGCCTGGAGAAGCGCGGCGGCGTGCTGTGGGCTGGTGGACCGCAGTCGCTGCCGGAGGTGGGGCCAGCGGTTGGGTACTCGGCGGGTTCATCACCGAATACGCCGGATGGCGCTGGGTGTTTGCGGTGAACGTCCCGATCGGGCTGGTCGCGCTGACGACTGCGCCGCTGCTACTGCCTCCCGACCAGCAACAGACCGAGCGCCGGAGGTTGGATCTCGGCGGCGCCTTGACCGCGGTGGCTGGCCTGGCCCTACTGGTCTACGGCCTCACCAATGCAGGGCATCGAGGGCTGGATCGGCCGTCGAGCTGGCTGCCGCTGTTGTTGGCGGCGCTGGCCTTCACGATCTTCGTCCGCCATGAAAGCCAGGCGCCAGACCCTCTGGTGCCACCAAGGCTGTTACGTTCTCGCCCGGTGGCGGGTGCGAATCTGACCGCGCTGGCGATCACCGCTTCAACCTCGCCCGCGATGTACCTGGCTGTGCTCTACGTCCAACAGACGCTCGGCCTCCCCGCGGGCCGGGCGTCGCTGCTCTTTCCCTCCGTCAACCTTGGGGTCATCGCCGGATCCTTGTACGGACCTCGATTTCTCGGGCGGCTCGGCGCGCGGCGTACGCTGCTTGCCGGCTTCGCCGGAATCACTGCTGGAAGCACAATGCTGGTGGCCTTGCCTCCTGAAGGCCTGCCGGTGGTCCAACTGCTTGGCGCCTTTGCGGTCATGGGCATCGGGCTGGGAATCGCGTCAGTGGCGTTAACCCAGACCGGAACCGATGCCGCAGATCCGGCGTACCGCGGAGTCGCGTCCGGCGTACTCAACTCGGCCGCTCAGGTCGGCACGGCAGTCGGGGTCGCACTACTGCTACCGCTCGCAACCGCCGTGGGCTTGGACACCATGGCGGGCTACCGCACCGGGTTCGTGGGCGCTGGCGCGATTGCGGTGGCAGGTGCTATCGGGAGTTTGCTCGTGCCACCCGTGCGCAGTCTGATTACCTGCTCGAGCTCGGGGGTAGTTACCGACGCAAGCAAACAGGATGGCTTGAAAGGGAACAACCATCACGACAACGCAAGATCAAGTCCAGGTGCCTGGGGGTAAGGCACAGCGACCCACCGAGATTCCGGCGCCCGGTTGGAAGCAGGTAGCCAAACGCGGCTGGAAGGAAGCCAAGGCCGATCAGGTTCCGCTCCTCGCAGCCGGCGTCGCCTACTACGCCTTTATGGCCATTTTTCCTGCGCTGATCGCTGTCGTGTCGATTTATGGGCTCTTTGCCGACCCGTCCACGATCGCAAATCAGCTGAACTCGCTGACCACGGCACTCCCCGAGCAAGCCAGCAAGGTCATCACCGATCAGATCACCGCGCTAACCGCGCGCCGCGCCACTCTCGGTCTTGGCTTCATCATCTCTCTCGTGATCGCGCTCTGGAGCGCTTCCGCGGGGATCAGCAATCTGATGAGCGCCATCAATGTGGCCTATGACGAAGAAGAGAAGCGCGGCTTCATCAAGAAGCGGCTGCTCTCCCTGGGACTGACCGTGGCCGCGATCATCTTCATGGTGATCGTGCTCGGGATCGTCGCGGTGTTGCCGCCGTTGCTGAAAGCGGTGTTCGGAACAGCAGCGCTGCGCTGGGTGCTTCAGATCCTCGGCTGGCTGGTGTTACTCGCGCTGGTCGTCGTCGCACTAGCGCTCATCTATCGCGTGGCGCCGGACCGGGACGCGCCAAAGATGCGATGGGTATCGGCCGGCGCAATCGTCGCCACCGTGATCTGGCTGGCGGCCTCCATCGGATTCTCGATTTACGCCTCGACCTTCGGTAACTACGCCAAGACATATGGGGTTTTCGCCGGGATTGTGGTGCTGCTGTTCTGGCTCTGGCTCACCATGTACGCGATCTTGCTCGGCGCAGAGATCAACGCCGAGGCTGAGGGCCAGACCATCGCCGACACCACAAAGGGGCCAGAGGAGCCGCTCGGCGAGCGCGGCGCAGTCAAGGCGGACTCGATTCCTCCAGGGAATCCCGAAGCGCCGCGACAGGAGGCCTGACATGGCTGTGCAGAGGCGATTCAGCTGCTCCGGCGAGCAAATCTTCGCCGTCCTCCGCGATGGCTGGATCTACCCCGTGTGGGTGGTTGGAGCGTCGCGGATGCGCGATGTTGACAACGGTTGGCCGGCCCCGGGCACCAAGCTGCATCACTCCTTTGGAATTTGGCCGCTGGTGATCGACGACACCACTGAGGTGCTAGAGATCGAGCCCGATCGACGACTGGTGCTGGAGGCGCGCGGATGGCCGGTCGGTAAGGCGCGCGTGGAGATCACCGTCCAGCCCGACGGCGACGACTCTCTGGTTTCCATAGCCGAGGACGTCACGGAAGGTCCCGCGCGATTGGTTCCGGAGCCAATCCGCCTGGCCGGCATGGACGTGCGTAACCGTGAGTCGCTCCGCCGCCTCGCCTACCTGGCCGAAAACCATCACTAAGCACCAGCTCCCCGGTCTCCTCTGCTGCTCGCTACCTAGACGTAGGTTTCGACACGGCGCGCCGGGGAGTGAGTCGCGCGTGCATCAGCGCGGCACGTGCGGCATTCATGCCGCAGGCGCCGTGCACACTGCCGCCCGGATGCGCAGATGCCGAAGCCAGATACAGTCCGCGAATCGGCGTACTCGCCCGGCCCATGCCAGGAATCGGTCTGAAGATCAACTGCTGATCGAGCGCCGCGGTCCCTCCGTTCAGAGAGCCGCCAACCAGACTCGCGTCCCGGCGCTCCAGGTCCAATGGAGTCAGAATGCGGCGCGCAATGATCCGTTCCGAGAAGCCCGGGGCACGCTGTTCGATCCGATCCTGCATCCGGTCGGCAAACCGCTCAGCCTCATCGGCGTCGTCCCACGACCCAGTAAGAGTTCCACCTGCATCGCTAAGCACTCGCTGTGGTACGTGGGTATAGGCCCACATGGACTCGGTGCCATCCGGGGAGCGTGTCGGATCAGCCGTGGTCATCTGACCCATCAAGAGGAACGGCCGGTCAGGAATGCTTCCGGCGCTGAGCTGGGCAAAGGCGATGACCAGCTCTCCATATGAGTCGCTGATGTGCACGGTCCCTGGCGCGTACGGCGGCTGCGTACGCCACGGCACCGGGCCGCTGAGTGCGTAATCGATCTTGAATGTGGCCGGATCGCGTCGAAAGCCGGCCATCATGACCCGCACCCTCGGTGGCAATTCGTCGAAGGTGACAAGCCGGCCGTAAAGGTGCTCGGCGGCCACATCCGCTAATACCGCACGACGGACTCGTACGAGTTGATCATGAACCGCTACCCCGGTCGCTACGCCGTACGAGATGTTGATCTTGGTTACCTCCGCGTCGCATACCACTGCGCCACCATGATTGACGAAGCGGTCGCGCATGGCCTCCGAGAGCTTGCCTGCACCGCCCTCTGGTACCGGGAACCCGACGTTTTGAGCAAGCATGATCAACAGCAGGCCTAAGAAGCCGGACCCTGCCGCATCCAACGGAATGTCTGCGTGCAAGGCGTTTCCGGCAAGCAGCAGTCGTACGGCCTCGCCTCCGAACTCCTGCTCAAGAATGTTGGCCGCCGGACTCAGCAGCTCGCGTAGGAAGGACAAGCCACCAACACGTGGGAGCTTGATCATGGCCCGAAGCCCAGGGCCAAGGGGCGGGAAAGGCGTAACCAGTGCGTCGATCAGGCTCGGACCAATCTTGTGCCATTGATCAACAAGGGCTCGCCAGGCTGCCCCGTCTCCCGGATGTTCCTCATCCAACAGCTTTGCGGTGATATCCAGGTCGCGATGCACGATCGCCCACGAGCCATCTCCCCGGGAATGCCCAACCACTGCCGGGGCATGCCGCCACACCAGCCCATGCTCCTCAAGCTGCAGCCCGTTGATCACTTGCGAAGCGACGGCCATGGGATAGAAAGCGCTGAAGGTGTCGGTGACGAAATCCGGATGAACTTCCCGGTCACTGCGTACCGCGCCCCCAACCTCTGGCTGCGCCTCGAGCAGCAGCGTGTCCCATCCCGCATCCGCTAGCCGATTGGCAGCTACGAGCCCATTGGGACCCGCACCGATGACTACCGCATCTACTTCACGCGGCAGCGTCATGCATTCACCCCATCCAAAAGCATCAGAGAATCGGTCGACCGCCGGTGACCGCCACCCGGGCGCCCGAGATGTAGCTGGCTTCGTCGGAGGCGAGCAATACGTAGACCGGAGCTAGCTCCTTGGGCTGGCCTGCCCGACCGAGGGGCGTGTTCTCGCCAAAGTGCTGCACCTTCTCATTTGGCATCGTCGCCGGGATCAGTGGCGTCCAGATCGGTCCCGGCGCGACGCTGTTGACTCGGATGCCTTTGTCACCCAGTAGCTGCGCCAAGCTGGCACAGAAGTTGGCGATCGCTGCCTTGGTGGCTGCGTATGGCGCGAGCTTGGGCGAGGGCATATCGGAGTTCACTGACGAACTGCCGATGATGGACGACCCCGACTTCATGTGCGGGATCGCGGCCTTACAGAGACGGAACATCGCGCCGATGTTGGTATCGAACGTGTAGTCCCATTCCTCGTCGGAGACCTCATCGATGGTGTCATGGCTCATCTGGAACGCTGCGTTGCTGACCAAGATGTCCACGCCGCCTAGCTCATCGATAGCTGTCTGGATGATGTCCTTGCAGTGCTGCGGATCAGAGACGTCGCCCTTCATCAGCACAACGCGACGACCGGCCTGCTCGACGTAGCTAGCGGTGTCCTTGGCGTCGGAGTCTTCGCTGAGATAGGAGATCAGCACGTCGGCACCCTCACGCGCGTACGCGATGGCGACGGCCCGTCCAATGCCAGAATCACCACCAGTGATCACCGCGATCTTGTCGGTCAGCTTTCCGCTGCCCTGATAGCTTTTCTCGCCACAGTCTGGTATAGGTGTCATCTTCGACTGAATGCCGGGCACGTCCTGCTGCTGTGCGGGCTGGCTCATAGTGCCTCCTTGCGAGATATCGACTGGTCAGCGCTCAAATACCCGCGAGGCTGGTACTGAACCTGGCGGCGAGTAGGCGGATACTGCCGTGAGCACGCGGCATGATCCGCCCATTCGACAGATCTCGACAGGCTGCTCAGGCTCCGGTCTCGCGATGCGGTTCGGCGACCGGCTTTGACTCTGGAGATCCACGCTGCCGCAGGCACACCGAGGCCGCCACGATCACGGCCACCGCAAGAAACTCACTCTGCCAGTTCTGAAAAGACTCGAACCAGAACTGCGAGGTGCCAAGGTATTGCAACGCAGTCACCGCCTGACCGCCGTGCGCCAGCTCTTGATCGCTGTACGCCTTCGCGCCACCCATAGCGTGCCCAACGATCGACCCGATGAACAAGATCAAGAACAGTCCCGCCAGCGAATGTTCGTAGACCGCGAGCACCCAGCCGCCGTGGCGTACTGGCCAGGGCACGCCCGGGCGGTCGGCAACGTCACGGGGGTCCTCATCCTGAGGGGCTGGCTTGTCAATCGGCTTCGACTCCGAGGATCCACGCTGGAAGAGGTAGGCGGTAAGCACTACATACATGCCCATCTGAAGGAACTCGCTTTCCCAGTTCTCAAACGTCGCCTCGTAGAAGTCACCCGTCAGCAAGTAGCTGCCGAGCGAGACTGCTTGCCCGCCGTGCTCCATTTGGTCGGAGTTGTAGACCCGCACACCCGAGAGCACCATGGCGCCGAAGAAGATCAAAAAGAGTGCCAGATTGGCAACCAGCAGCCCATGATCATGCAGCCAGGTGCGCATCGAGCCTCCGACATGCTCTGACTCGCCAACTAGCCTTGATCGCTTCGAGACAGACGTATCCATCGGTATCCCCAACCGTTGAGTTTGAGGTCTGCGAACTTCTTGGTCGGCGCGTCGTACTGACCGTCGACGAACAAGTCGTACGGCTCGCCGTTCATGCCCTCCACCGGACCGAGGTCCACTGCGACTGGAGTGTCCGCCAAGTTGTGCAGGAGCAAGATCGACCCAGTGGCTGCATCGAATCGATGCGCCAGTACCGAGCGCGGCAAGGGAGCGTCGACGACCGAGCACTTACCGGTTCCGATCTCTGGCGCCGTTCGCACCGTATGTATCAGGTTCTCGAACCAGCGCAGCAGGGAATCAGGGTCCTGCTGCTGCCGGCGTACGTTGAGCTTCTTGGCGCCGAACCGGCCTCTCATCGGAACGGGCCGGAACAACGCATCGGGTGCCGCTGGGCTGAAGCCCGCATTCGTCGTGTCATCCCACTGCATCGGTGTTCGGATCGCCTCACGACCATCCAGGCTGAGGTCCTCGCCCATCCCGATCTCCGCGCCGTATCGCAGCAATGGCGTGCCAGGCAGCGAGAACTGTAGTGCGTACGCGAGCTCGATCCGGCGGCGATCACCCTGCAGCATGGATGCCAGCCGGCGACGTATGCCGCGCCCGTACAGCCGCATCTCGGCGCGTGGCGCGAACGCATGGAAGACGTCACCGCGTTGCTCATCGGTCAGTCGGCTGAGATCGAGCTCATCGTGATTGCGCAGGAAGGTCACCCACTGCCCACCCTGGGGCAACCGCACAGCCGTCGTCAGGGCCTCGATGAGCGGCTCTGCATCGCAGCGAGCCAGCGCAAGCCACATCCGCGGATTGAGCAGGAAGTCGAACATCATCTGCGCCCGATCACTTGGCCCCTCGGACCGACTTGCGACAAATCTGCTGACGTCGCTCGGAGCCACATTGGCCTCACACAGCAACACCGAATCCCCCCGCACCCACTGCGTCTCCTGACGCCAGGAATCCATGATCGAAAAGTCCTGCGGGCCGGGATCAACCCCGGGCTTCACGAGCTCGAGGATGAACGGGGCCGCGTCGATCCGGAAGCCGGCTGCTCCCATCTGTAGCCAGAAGTTCATGACCTTCGCCATCTCCCTGCGGACGGCGGGATTGGCCCAATTGAGGTCGGGCTGGAAGTCATAGAAACGATGGAAGTACCACGCCTGTGCTTGATCGTCGAAGGTCCACGTTTCGGTTTGCTCTCCCGGGAAGACGGTGCCCTGGTGCCGGCTCGGTGGCTCCTCTGCACTCCATACATACCAATCCCGGTACGGCGAATCAGGGCTACTCCGGGCCGATGTGAACCAGGGGTGCTCGTCGGAGGTGTGGTTGACGACTAAGTCAAGGATGATCCGGATGCCTCGCTCTTGCGCCTCCTGTGTCAGCTCCGCAAAGTCACCGAGGCTGCCCAATGCCGGTTCGATGCCGTAGTAGTCGCTGATGTCGTAGCCGTTGTCCCGCCACGGGCTGGGATGGATCGGATTCAGCCACAAGCACGACACACCCAATCGGGACAGGTAGTCGAGGCGACTGATCAGCCCTCGCAGGTCGCCGCGACCGTCACCGTCAGAGTCTTGGAAGGACGAGACGTCGAGGCTGTAGATGACTGCTTCCTGATACCACCTGTTGATCATCATGATCCGCGGACCTTCCAGCCGAGCGCCGCGGTGAGGCCCGCGGCAGCTGCCGCACCAGCCCCGAGCAGGGCCTTGTGGTGCTGGGATGCAATGACCTGAGCGCTGCGGGGCTTCGCCCTCTCGTCGAACGCACCATGGGCACCGAAGTCGTGGCCGCCTCCACCGTCAGCCGGCTGCCACAGGTTGGCCGGCTGATCAGGATCCTTCGGCTGCCCGGTTTGCTGTGCCTCGAATCCCGTCCGCGCCAAGTAGCGATCAAGCAAACCAGGCGCGAGGGCATTCATGATCATTGTGGCGGCTGTACTCGAACCGACCCAGTATTCCCTTCGATTCGGATGCTCCGCGGCGTACACGATCGCACGTGCGGCGACCTCGGGCTGGTAGATCGGTGGGACCGGTTGCGCGTGCTGCGGCAGTCGGGACAGAACCCAGGAGAACTGTGGGGTGTTCACCGCCGGTAGCTGGACCATGGTCACCTTGACGTTGCTGTGATCATGAAGCAGCTCGCAGCGTAGCGACTCGTGGAAGCCTTGCAGGGCATGCTTCGCACCACAGTAGGCAGTCTGAAGCGGAATCCCGCGATATGCCAGCGTGGAGCCGACCTGCACGATCGTGCCGGAGTCGCGCTCCCGCATCCTGCGTAGTACAGCCATCGTGGCGTACACCGCTCCGAGATAGGTCACCTCTGTCACCCGCTTGAACTCCTCAGGACTGATCTCGACGAGCGGAGCGAAAACCGACGTAAATGCCGAGTTGACCCAGATGTCGATGGGACCGAGCTCGTTTTCGATGCGCGTAACCGCTGACTCGATCCCGGTTGGGTCGGCGACATCAGTTGGCACGACTAGCGGCGTTGCGCCGGCCGCACTGACCTCATCCGCGGATGCAGCAAGCCCGACCTCGCCACGAGCCATCAGCGCGATGCAATCCGCGCGCTTGGCAAACTCGCATACCACGGCCCGACCGACTCCGCCGCTCGCTCCTGTCACCGCAACGACGCGGTTGTGCGCCTCCGTACTACTCATGCCCGTAGCAGTACCCGGATGGCGCTGATTCCACACCAATGTCGCAGTCTGCCCAGCAGCAGGCTGAGCCGCGTATTAGATTGGCGAGCGCGCGCGAGCAACCCCGTCAGAAGGCGCGCACGTGTCAAGCCACGGCACATCTCAACAGCGTTGTCGCGCCCGCCTGTCACGGAGCGCGACAGATCGGAATGCATGACTGAGACCTTTGGCGCTCACAACGAGCCCGTCGCCGACGGATCGGCGAACGGATCACCACAGGGTGCGCAGGTTGAGCAAGGGCGCTCGGCAGAGATGCGCTCGGTGTACGACCAGGTGGATTGGTCTGATACAGCGTTGGGGCCGCGCGAGAACTGGCCGGTGCTGCTTCGGCTATTGGTGGATCTTTGCCTGGACTCGGAGTTCCCGGTCCAGATCAGCTGGGGCCCAGACCTCCTCCTGCTCTACAACGAGGCCTATATCCCCTTGCTCGGCGCCGAGAATCACCCCTGGGCACTCGGCCAGCCAGCCACCGCGGTGGCGCCGCACTTGCGGCCCAGCGAGCAACGTTTCCGCGAGGTCCTACAGACCGGCCGGGCCTACCACAGCGCGGATCAAGCGCTGATCATCGACCGCCACGGATATCCGGAGGAGGGCCATTTCACCTTCTCCCTGAGCGCGATCCGGGACGCGGACGGCACAATCGTCGGGCTCTTCAATGCGATCACCGAAACCACTCAGCACATCTTGTACGAGCGGCGCCTCCAGGTGCTGCGCAGGCTCGGCTCCATGTCGATCACTGCCGATGACTCACTGCCCTCAACCTGTCGCGCTGCTGTCGAGGTGATCAGCAGGAACCGGAAGAGCGTGCCGTTCGCGGCGGTTTTCCTTCGTGATCTTCAAGGCAGCGGTCCCCAACGCACAGCTGGTTACGGCTTCGACGAGATTGCCGCAGTCGGCTGCGAACTGGTCGAGTCTTCGCCGAGCAGCGGTCCGGTTCTGAATGTGATGGAGAACGGCGGTACCGAGCTGGTTTCTGGCCTCCGCGAGCGATACCCGGGAGTGTTTGCTCCGGGGCCTCTAGGCTCTCTGACCCCCGACCAAGCTTTTGTGCTACCGGTGGTCATGCTGGGGGATCGGAATCCGATCGGCGTACTGATCTTGGGCGTCAATCCCTACTGGAGGCCCGACGAGGCCTATACCGCCTTCACCGCCATGGCCGCGCGACAGCTGGGTGTCATGATCACTGACGCAGTCTCTTACCAGAACGAACGCAAGCGGCAGCGCGCTCTCGAGGAGCTGGATCGGGCGAGGACAGAGTTGTTCCAAAACATCAGTCACGAGCTGCGCGCACCGCTGACGATGCTGCTCAACCCGTTGCAAGACATCCTCAACGAGCCGGGCGTCGTGCTTCCGGCTGCCGCGCGCGACACGGTCGAGGTATCCATCCGCGCGGGTGACAGGCTGAAGCGTGTCGTCTCTGCCCTGCTTGACATCTCGCGTGTCGAGTCTGGCGCACTCATACCGGATCGGGAGGACATCGATCTCGCGTCCGTCACCACCGATGTAGTCGAGGGGTTCCTACCGGTCGCCAAGGGACAGCTTGCCTTGAGTCTCGAAATAGCCGCAGAGCCGCTCCGGGCGTACGTCGATCGGACTATGTGGACAACGATCGTGAACAACCTCGTGAACAACGCGCTGAAGTTCACGCTCGAGGGCCAGGTCGCGGTGAGTCTGAGCGGCGACGACAGCCAGGTGGTCCTCACCGTCGCTGACACCGGCGTTGGGATTCCTCTCGAAGAGCAAGATCATATCTTCGAGAGGTTCCACCGCGGGAGAGCTGGTGATCAACAACCAGGTTCCGGGATCGGACTGGCGTTGGTGGCTGACATGACAGCGGCACACGGCGGGTCGGTGGAGGTCCAGAGTGAGCCGGGGAAAGGCAGCACGTTTGTCGTACGGCTGCCGCGCTACAACGGAATTCAGGCTGAAGCGAGCCTCGACGCTAGCGTTGCGTCGCCACAGGCCGCTGAGGAGTCGGGTGCTGATCGCCCGCAACTCTTGATCATCGAGGACGAACCTGATCTTCGTAGCTATCTGATCCGGCTGTTCACCAAGGATGGCTACACCGCCGATGCGGCAGGTGACGCCGAGACTGCGCTGACATGGCTGGAGGACAGCGTCGAGCACCTGCCCGACATGATGATCACCGACGTCATGCTGCCGGGACAAAGCGGTCTTGATCTTCTTGCTCTGATCCGGCAGGACGAGCGGATGGCTCGGCTTCCCGTCGTGGTGCTGACCGCGCGCGCCGACGCCGAGTCTGCAGTGGCAGCGTTCGCCGCGGGCGCCGACGACTTCGTAGCCAAGCCGTTCAATTCGGCCGAGCTGGTGGCACGGGTACGGGCGCACTATGAAATGAATCAGCTACGTGATCTTGCGATCGACGAGGCGGCGACCACCGTTGGACAGCTGCGGCAGGCGTTGCAGAGCAACCGAACCATCGGCACCGCCATAGGTGTGGTAATGACCCGTTACGAGCTTGAGCCGCAGCAGGCATTTCAGGTGCTGGTTCGTACCAGCCAGCAGAACAACCGCAAGCTGCACGAGATTGCCGAAGAGCTCGTACGCACTGGCGTGCTGCCTGGCGTGCCGAGCTCACCGCTGGCTAATTCCTGACCTCTTACCTGATGCGCCTTGAGCTTGTCGAAGGGTGCCCCATTGCGGACAGACTCAGCCCGCATGGCGGCGGCGCCAATCGGCCACGGCGCGCTCCATGTTGACGAGCCCTATGACGATTCGCGGGCCATCTACTCGGATCCGGTGCGATTCGGCAATCCGACGATTCAGGTCTTTGATGATCTCGCGTACGGACTCCTCGTCGGAGCTGTCGGCCAGGGTCTCGGAGAGCTCCATGACCTCCTTGCGGAGCGCGAGCGCCGTTGGCAGTGGGAGCGGGAGCTGTTCCCGCTCCAGATAGGCCTTGATCCACCAGTTTTCATCGTCACGACCATTGAGGCCTTTGATCGGCTTGCCTTGCCCGCGCAGGTTGTCGAACTCGCCACGCTCAACTGCCTCGCGGATTTGACGGTCTACCCAGCTCTCGTACGGCATCAACGCCATTTTTCCAGAGCTGCTCCCAATGTTTGATTGCTTGCACCGCGCGGTCGAATCTGTGATTTCCGACGCTCGTAGCTGAGAGCTTCCGATTTCCATGTGGCACGCTGAACAGGTGGATGCGTGGAGCATCGGGCTGATCGTGCTGATCGTTGTGGGACTCGCGGCGATCATCTTCGGTGCTCTGTGGGACCGCAGGCGCAACAAGCGACGAGCCGCGGAGATGCTTGCTCCACCGCCCAGGACTATCCCGCACTTCAAGCCCGACGCTCCGGCACCTCACTATCTGTCCGACCTTCAGGCCCGGCGTCGACCCGACGACGCAGAGCCGACCGAACTCAGTGAGGCGGAGCGTGACTCCGTCACCCAGCAACTCGCCGATCCGGAGACCGTTGCCGTCCATGCCGGTTATGCCTCAAAGGACTTCGTCACTGACTCCAGATCAGGCTGGGCGGTACTCGACCATCCCGCGGTGTTGGTCTGTGGCGACCCCGTGGAGACCTTTCGCGAGCTGCTCGGTAGCTTGGAAAAGTTGATCTTGAGCAGGACGCCGCTCGTTGTCGTCGCCCCGGCTGTTGCACCCGACGTGCTGGCGACCTTGGAAGTGAACGCGATCAGGCAGACCATGCGGCTGCTGGCGGTCATCTGCGATCAAGCCGGCCTCGGTGCCGTAGCTGCGGCCTGCCACGCGGTGATCATCGACCGGAACGATCGGCAGTCCGGTTACCTCGGACCCGATCAGCTCGGCCGCTGCGAACGCTGGATCAGTACCGCCACATCAAGCCATCTGATCGTTGCCGCGGAGACGAAACAAGAATCCGCATGACGGCTGAGAACGCGCGGTCCAGCGTTGTAACAGCCGACCAGCACACCGGCGGATGGGGATATCTGGCAGCGGTGACGCCGATCATCTTTGGTACGACATATCTGCTGACCACAAATTTCTTGCCCCCTGGACGCCCCTTGCTGGCTGGCTTGATGCGCTCATTGCCCACTGGACTGGTCTTGATCATCGGCAGCCCGATCCCACCCCGCCGGTGGATGGTTCGGTTCTTCGTTTTGTCGGTGCTTTACGCCTCGGGACTCTTCCCGCTGCTCTTCATCGCGGCGTACCGCCTCCCGGGTGGCGTTGCTGCCGTGATCAACTCGCTGAGCCCGATAGTCGTCGTAGTGATCTCTGTGCCGTTGCTCGCCACTGGAATTCGAGCGATTCAGATCGTCGCCGGCATTATGGGTGCTGCGGGAGTTGCACTGCTCGTGCTGCAATCCGACGCTCGCCTTGATGCCGTCGGCCTGATAGCCATGGCAGGCGCCATGATCATGTTCAGTGTGGCAACCGTACTGACCAAGCGATGGGGTCGTCCCGAAGGCATGACCTCACTCGGTGTCACCGGCTGGACATTCCTGTTCGCCGGCCTGACGCTGTTGCCCATCACCTTGATCATCGAAGGACTGCCCGATCACCTCACGGCGCGTAATATCGGCGGACTCATCTATTTGGTGCTGATCAGCGGCATCCTCGCGTACGCCATATGGTTCTGGGGATTGCAGCGACTGTCGGCAAGCGCAGTAACCTTCTTGACCCTGCTCAACCCGGTCACCGCCGCCCTTTTGGGCTGGATCGTGCTTGATCAACGCCTCAACGCCTGGCAGCTGCTCGGCGCTTTCATCATTCTCGCTTCGGTGGTGCTCGGCCAGCCGGGGACATTCGACCGACGGCGAGGGCGACAGCGATCGGCACTACCATCGCGAGTGTGAGCGCGCCGACGCAGCACCGCGACCGTCGTTGGCCACGCCGCGTCTATGCGGCAGGGTCGGAGCCCGACCCACGATTCACTTTCGCCAACGAACGCACCTTCCTAGCGTGGATCCGAACCGGCCTTGGCTTCCTTGCCGCCGGTGTGGCGATCGCGGCCGTCGCGCGCTGGTCGGATCGACTCGGCCTGGAGGTACGGCTGGCTTCTGCCGTCCTGATCATCTGCGGTCTGGCTTGCGGCATCGGAGCGTTCAGCAGATGGATGGGCAACGAGCGAGCTATGCGACTCAATGAGCCGCTGCCCTCCTCGCCGCTGCTGCTGGTACTCACCGCCATCGTCGCGGCCGTCGGAATTGTTGCGTTGATCGTCGTGGCGCTGGCGTGACGCTCGCGCCCTGGGACCCAGGACTGCAGAATGAGCGGACCGGTCTGGCCTGGCAGCGCACCATGCTGGCCGGTCTTACCTGCAGCCTGCTGGTCGCGCGGCTGCTCGCGACGATCTCACTCGCCTTGTCGGTGATCATCGGGCTGCTGGCCCTGCTGTGTACCGCCGGGCTGGGCTGGATCGCCATTCGTCGCTTCCGGATGAACGATGCCGCGATCCGAGAGCAAGGCTCCGTCGGAGACGGCAGGGCCAACGGCCTGGTCAGTCTGCTGGTGGTCCTGACCGCCTTCGGCGGCTTACTCTACGTCGCCCTGGCATAACCCCATCACCCAAGCCGACTTGTCAGAATTTCAGCACCATATTTGGTGCTGAAATTCTGACAAGTCGGCGTATGGGGAGGTTAGTCGTAGCCGAGTTCGTGCAGTCGCTTGTCATCGATCCCAAAGTGATGGGCGATCTCGTGTACGACCGTGATCCGGATCTCTTCGATGACCTGTTCGCTGGTTGCACAGATCGCCAGGATGGGATACCGGAAGATCTGGATGCGATCGGGTAGCCCGGTATAAAACTGGCCCCGTTCCGTGAGCGGGATGCCTGAGTACAGCCCGAGGGTATCTGGCATATCCGGTGGCGGGTAGTCCTCCACCAAGATCACGCAGTTGTCGATCAATTCGGCCAGTTGGGACGGGATCTCGTCGAGCGCTTCCGCCACATGCATCTCGAACTCCTCCGCGGACATCTCCATGCGAGGCGGACTCATCCTGCAATCCTTGCGCACCCAATTCCGAATCCGATCTTGCGGTTACCAGTGTGGTCAGATTAAAGTTCTGCGCAGTTTGTGACATATGTGACTAAAGTGACGTCGCCCTGGAGGCTTGACGATGCACGGAACCGTGATCAAGGTGCGAGCTGCCGCTGCCGTGGTCGCGCTCGGCGTGATCTTGAGTCCGATGTGGACCCAGTCGGCCAGTGCCACGGCGCAGATGACGGCGACCGTGGGCCTCAACATTCGTTCCGGAGCCAGTACCAAGACGGCCATTCTCGGCGGGCTCTACCGGGGACAGACGGTCAGCGCCATCAGCAGCGCCAATGGCTGGACCAAGATCAAATTTGCCGACTCGACCGCGTACGTCGCCAGCAAGTACCTGAGCAAGGGCAAGGACCTGCCGCAACCCAAGCGAATTGGCGCCGGCACCGTCAAGATCACCACTACGGCTCTCAATCTCCGCACCGGTCCTGGCCTCTCCTACCGAGTGATCAAAGTCCTCAAGGACGGCGCACGGGTGACCATGACGGGCAAGACGGCCCGCGGCTGGGCCCAACTGGTCAATGGCAAATCAACCGGCTGGTCAAGCATGCAATATCTCGCCAGCTCGACGACCGGACGACCGGCGATCATCGGCAAGCGAATGGCAACTGCCGATCTTGACATCCGTACCACCAGCGGCGCCGGGGGACGGACAGTCGCGGAGGCCAAGAAAGGTACCGCGCTCTCGGTCACCGGTGCCATTCAGCATGGCCGTGCGCAGATCATCTATAAAGGCGCGGTGCGGTGGGTGACCGCGAAGTACCTGACGAACCTGACCAGCAATCTGCCGTCATTGCCCAAGCTGCCGAAGATCACCGGCACGCGCTACACCACGGCGACGCTGAACATTCGCTCGACCTACACCGCGAAGTACCGGCTGATCACCGAGGTGCCACGGGGCACGAAGCTGAGCATCACCGGCGTGGTCAAGAACGGCCGGATGCAGATTGTCTTTGAAAAGACCGTTCGCTGGGTCACCGCGAAGTACCTTTCGAAGTCGTCGCCAAGATCGATGCCACCGAGTTGGCGTGCCGTCGAGAGAGGTCTCAAGCCGAACGCGATCAAGGTCCATCGGGCCGCCCGGGCCAAGTTCCCACAGATCACCACGTACTACACGCTGCGGTCAGGCATGTTCACCGACCATTCCACCGGCCGAGCGCTCGACTTGATGATCCCCAACTACAAGTCGGCCTCGGGGAAGGCGTTTGGCTACAAGGTTGCGGCGTGGGCCAAGGCCAATGCGAAGCCGCTTGGTATCAACTACGTGATCTGGAACCAGCACATCTGGAACATCCAGCGCGACAGCGAGGGCTGGCGCTACATGGCCGATCGCGGCGGCGACTCGGCAAACCACAAGAACCACGTCCACATCACCGTCTTTGCAGACGGTTTTGATCCGCGCTAGAAGTGAGCGATGCCTTTCCCGATCAGGACGACGCCGATCACCAGCAATAACACGGCCATGATTGTTGCATTGTTCTCGACCAGCCAGCCGCGCAACCTGTCGAGCGGACCGGCCAGCCGGGCGGAGGCGATGAGGTAGCCAATCACAGGGATGATCACGGTGCAGGCGGCCAGCACGACGAAGATGGCAATTGCCACGGCTGCCTGCCCAAGCGTCAGACCAGCGCCACCGATGATCAGGCCCGCAGAGACAGCCAGGATCAGGTTCTTGGGATTCACCGCCGACAAGAGAAAGCCGAGTCCCATCGCCTTGCCGGCTGTCATCGAGTCAATCGCTGACATCCATTTCGGCATGACGGCTTGTTCGCCCTTTGCCGGGCGCTCCCGCCACTGCCTGAGTGCCAAGAACAACAGCAGCGCTCCGAAGATGATCTTGATGATGGCTGATGTCATTGACGGCTCTCCCCCGCTCTGAGGAATGACCGACGAGAGCAGCGTGAACACGACGACGGCAACGATGATGCCCACCACCCAACCGATCATGAAACCGACACTCGCGCCCTTCGCACGTGGGGACAGCAACATCAAGATCACGGCGATGATGGGTATCGGGCTGATGGCGATGCCGACGGCCAAGGGAAGAATCTCGCCAATAACCGCACCCATGGGATCGCCCACTTCCTCCAGACCACTGTCCTCTCAGATCATTCAGCCAGGCATGGCCTTCCGACGCCTCACCCCCTCGGGGCGATCGAGCGGCCGACAGCGATAGGAGCACACCAGATCCGATGGTGGGATTTTCGATGGCTGTCACAATTCGGGGCAAACAAAAGATCCGAAATGTGTGATCGTTCAGGCCCGCAACTGCGTTAGTGAGGTTAGTGGCGGTGCTGCAACTGGTGCCCTGGGGACACCGACGGACTGTCCCTTGACCTGGTACGCCGCCACCTCGAGCCGCAGAACGGGGTGATGGACCTGATGATCGCAGAACTGCTCGCGGCGCCCCCGGGCTGTGCGCGTATCCCCAAGTCGTTGAATCTCACAGGGTTTCGCTCGCACTTTGCGCGCAATGGACGAGTCGGCGCCGGCCGATTCTCGAGCGGCCTGGCGAAGATGCTGCAGCTCACGCCACGACGAATGCGGCCTGTGGACTCGACCGTGGGCGGTGGGTCATGCTGACCCTGACCAGCACCCCGCTCCTGATAGCCGTCGTGCTTCTTGCGGCCGCCGCACCTGTGATTGTCGCCTGGTGGTGGCGACGTAAAACCGGGACTGGCTGGATCTCTGCCCTTCGACCGTTGGCCGCAGTTCTCACCTGTCAGTTGCTCGCCATTTCTGCGCTGTTTCTGTGGGTGAACAATGAGTACGGCTTCTATACCTCCTGGCCAGACCTGCTTGGTCGGCGCACTGAGCAGGCGATCATTCAAAGCAACGGACTTGTCCGCCCCGGTGCCGGGCATATTGAGGTGTTGACGGTCCCAGATCCCTCGGCCGCAGGCCACAGTCGCAAGGTCTTGGTGTGGCTTCCGCCCCAATACCGGCAGGCCGAGTTCCGCACCACCGCGTTTCCGGTGGTCATGGTCCTGCCCGGCCAACCCTCCACTCCCGAGGTGATGTTCCGGCATTACAACTTCAGCCAAGTTGCCACAAGCGAGATCAACTCGGGTCGCATCAAGCCTTTCATCGGGGTGTTCCCGCCGCTCATGACCAATCCACCCCGAGACACCGAATGCACCAACGTCCCACGCGGCCCGCAGGCGTACACGTGGCTGTCCTCGTTGGTGCCGAGGGCGGTACGCAGCCACCTCCGGGTCCAGCCAGGCCCGTGGTCCCTGGCGGGGTGGAGCACCGGGGCGTTCTGTGCCGGGAAGCTGCTGCTCAGCCAACCAAAGGAATTTCAGGCCGCTGTGGAGTTTGGCGGGTACTTCACACCGATCACCGACCATACGACTGGAGACCTGTTCCACGGCAACGCAGCCTTCCGAGAACACAATTCACCGCTTTGGCTCTACGAACATCACGGGCTTCACGGGCGGAAGCTGCTGCTGATCTGTGGTCGGCAAGACAAAGAGTCCTGGCCACCCAATCAGCAGATGTTGGCCACGACGCGGGGCGATCCCAGCGTGTCCTTTGTCGCCTTCTCGACCGGCGGCCACAACTACCACAACTATCGCCGGTACCTGCCTGACGCCCTCAAATGGCTCGACCATGTCCATGTAGCGCGATGACTCACAGCCCGGCATACGCGTAGCGTGAGCCGGTCGCTGCCGCATGGGTGTTGCGCTTGGGCGTCATCCGTGCATTGAATGGACTTCACCGAATAGTTCGGTCTAGGGGGAATTTCACGTGCGGGGTTCGCCACAGCGGACGGGCTTGGCGATTGCCGGGGTAATGCTGCTCGCATCGACGGCGTGCAGCGTGCCGGATCCGTCGTCGTCAACAACAGTTCCGGAGCCGTCCAGCGGCCTCCCCACCGTCGTCTCGGCAACGCCAGAAGAGACCCGCCCTGTGGCGCCGCCCGCTCCGAAGAAGCCGAGGGCGACGGTACGACCCCAGCACAAGAATCCGAGCACAGAAGCGCGACGACCTGTCCCCCAAAAGCCAGCCCCGACAGTGCGACGGCCCAAGCACAAGAAATCGAAGGCCGAATCGCGGCGACCCGACCACATTGTGGTCGTGATCTTCGAGAACAAGCACCGCTCCAGCGTGATCGGCAGCGCGCAGGCGCCATACCTCAACATGCTGGCGGCTAAGGGCGCCAGCATGACCCGCTCGTACGGTGTAACCCATCCCAGCCAGCCGAACTATTTGGCACTGTTCTCAGGGTCGACGCACGGCGTGACAAGTAATGCATGCCCTCAGCATCTTCGGAGGGCCGATAACTTGGGTCGTCAGCTTCGTAAAGCTGGGCACAGCTTTGTCGGATATGCCGAGTCCCTGCCAAAGACCGGATTTCGCGGATGCGCATCTGGTCGTTACCTCCGCAAGCACAACCCGTGGGTCAACTTCGGCACACTCCCAGCACGCACCAATCGCCCTTTTACCGCCTTTCCACACGACTATCGCAAACTGCCCACTGTGTCGTTCGTGAGCCCGAATATGTGTCACGACATGCACGATTGCTCGATTCGTACGGGCGACCGCTGGATGAAGAACCACTTCGCCAGGTACGCGCGGTGGGCGCCACGGCATAACAGTTTGCTCATCGTCACTTTCGACGAGAACGCGGGCGGGACGGTGAAATCGATCCCGACGATCATTGTCGGCGCAAGCGTTCGCCCGGGCGTCTATTCCGAGCGGCTCAATCACTATGGCCTGCTCCGTACGATCGAAGACACTTACGGACTGCCTGCGCTCGGTCGGGCCAAAGGCGCATCCCCCCTCTCGACGATCTGGAAGAGGTAGCCGAGTTCGCGTAGCTGATGCGGAACTCGCCAACGTTTCGTTGACTCTCTTGTCGCGATCAGCTCACCGACCGTTCAGGACACCAGCGAGCACATCCGGCCGGTCGGTGATGATTCCGTCGACACCGTAGCTAAGCAGGCGTCGCATGGCCGGTTCGTCGTCGATGGTCCAGACATCGACCCGGAGGCCCCGATCATGCGCCTTGCGTACGAATCGGCGCGTGACAACCGGGACTACGCCCTTGTATTTCTCGGGAGGCTGCAGCGCCTGAAACGGCGGATCGTAAAGGCCGCCGAGATGCAGCAAGTGAAGTATCCAGTACCACAGCAGCTCAATGGTGGAGGAGGCAGTGGCAACCTTTCCTTGACTGATTGTGCGGAAGCGAGAAATGGTGCCCCGATTGTCTGAAACAACCAAAGTGCGTTCCAGTGCACCGGCGGCTTCGATCTGGCGGAACACGGTCTCCTCGATGCCGGCACGATGCCCCTTGATTTCTATATTGAAAGGCCCGTCCGGAAACGCCTCGTACAAGGCTTCGAGTGTTGGAATCCTGACGCCCTTGGCCCGCCACGGAAATGTCGCACCGCCATCTGGGCTAAACCGATAGCCCGCGTCGAGACTCTGCAATTCTGCAACGGTCTTCTCAGCTACGGGTCCGGTGCCATCGGTTGTCCGGTCGACGACTGCGTCATGAATGACGACGATGGTGCCTTCGGCGGATGCGTGTACGTCGCACTCCACGACCCCGCCGCCCAAGGCAAATCCTTCGCGGAATCCCTCGATCGTGTTCTCGGGCACGACCTTCGCCCCGCCGCGATGGGCGAAGTTGATTGGCCAGCCGCGCGGAGTCGGCGGCGGCGGCGTCACATCACCCTTTGCCGTGAGCCGCCCGGCAGCAGCGGTCACGAGCGCGCCAACAGGCCCAGAATGAAAGAGACCCCTCCCAGCCGGAACTCCCAAATGTTGTCGGCAACGACCGGCGAATCTCCCTGCTGCTTGATGATCGCATTACTCATGCTGGAACCCTTTCCGGAGGTACGGGGTGCTGTCCAAAGTAAAGGCAAACGGAATTCCTCGGACACCCACCTCCGAAATACCCTTCAAGAATCCAAGATCAACTAGAGCGGCGACGTTCCAGTGCGGACAGCCGAAGCTCAAGCTGGTCAACGCGGTGCCGCAGCAGCGTCACCTGCGCCTCGAGACTCACCTCGCGCTCGGCGCGGCGCTGGATCCGGGCCGACTGAGCTGCTCGGTCCAGCACCGCTTGCAGTGGCACCAGCCGTTGTGGCCCGTGTGGCCCGTCGACCAATCGAGATGCAATCTCGCCATTCCGGTACCAGGCCCGCAGCGCTGATCGGGAAACCCCGGCCTCTGCCTGTGCGATGGCCAGCGGTACCCATGGTGTGTCGTCCAGCTTGGCCAACAGCTCCAGCTCGTCACGCCACGCGGCGACGCGGTCGTCCCACTCGTAAGTCACTGTGTCACCTCTTAGAGAGCCCTATTAGTAATAGCGTATTGACATGGTTTAGATACTGAAAATATGTTCGAGCGATTCTCTGGGCAAGCCCGGCACGTTGTCGTCAGCGCGCAGGAAGAGGCCCGCGAGCTAGACCACAACTACATCGGCACCGAGCATCTGCTGCTGGGGCTGCTGGCGACATCGGACTCGCTGGCGAGCGCAAGCCTCACAACTCTCGGTTATCTCCATGACGACGTGCAGGCCAAGCTGGAGGAAATGGTCGGGCGGGGCAAGGCGTCGCCCGGCGGGCATATTCCGTTCACTCCGCGGGCGAAGAAGGTCCTCGAACTGTCGCTGCGTGAGGCGCTGCAGCTCAAGCACAACTACATCGGCACTGAGCACATCCTGCTCGGCCTGCTCCGAGAGGGCGAGGGTCGGGCTGCGCAGATTCTGTCGGCCAAACACCCGCTGGACAGGATCCGGAACGAGGTGTTGGAACGGATCAAGTCGCCCAGCGGGCGGGAGGCATATGTTGCTGATCGCACGCCCGCGGCCCGCGACGTCCTGATGCTGGCTGCTGAGCTTGCCGGCGAAGGGCCCGTGGGTAGCCAGCACATTCTGGAGGCGATCATCCAGCAGCCAGACAGTGTCGCCGCGAAGGCGCTTGCCGATGCAGGTGTCGACTTCGAGCAGCTCGCCGCAACACTTGACCAAGCCAGCACACACGACACCGCGGACGATACGCCGACACAAGCCGCCGCACGCCAGCTCGAGCTGTCGGTCACTGACGACACGGTGACCGTCGTGTTGCGCGACACCGGTTCTGTCCAGCTAGGCAAACAGATAGTCCGGCTCAACGGCGGCCCGATTGCGGCAGACGGTCCGCAGCTTGACGTGCTCAGCCGGCTGTGGACCGCGGTGAACGACTGGCTCACTGACGTTGCGAAGACGCTGGCACCTGAGCCGGAGCAAGCCGAAGGCCCGCTCAGTCGAGGCCTGCGATACGGGCGTCGCCGCCGCCGAGCGGGAGGCTCGAGCTAGAGAAGTTCGGCGATGAGGGTTGCGGCTTGGGTGGCGCCGTTGGCTTCGACGGGTTGGTAGTCGACGTCGCGGCCGATCTCGGCGGTGATGGCGGCGGCGATGGTGTCGGGTGTGGCCTGGTCGAAGTCGAGCCGGCGGCCGGCGCCGTATTGGTTGAGCCGGTGCCGGACATGGAAGTTCTGCTCGAAGTGGTGCCGCAGCGGCACATAGATGAACGGTCTACCGGTGGCGGTCAGCTCCATGCAGGTGGTCAGGCCGCCCTGCACAATGGCCAGGTCACAAGCGGCCAGATGCCGATACAACTCCGGGACGAAACCGCGCACCTCTAAACCCTCCCGCCGCGGGAACGCCTCCGGGTCGATCCGGGGACCCGTCACGACCACCATCCGCAGCCCCGGAACCCGACGCTTCGCCTCCGGAAACGCCTCGACCACCCGACGCAGCAGATGACCACCAACCCCGGAACCACCCACCGTGACCAGGCACACCTGCTCATCGTCGCGGTAACCCAACTGATGCCGCAGCCGCTCCCGATCAGCGAAATCAGACGGATCAAAACCGGTCACATAACCGGCAAACGCGTAATGCTCCCGCGTCCAATCCCGGATCAACGGCAACTCCGGCCCAAACGCATCCGGAACAATATCGGACTCATTCCCCACAAAGATCGCCCGATCCCGCAACCGCGGGAAACGCGCAATATGCTCAATCATCTCCGCGTTGTAATCCGCGGTCACCAACGCCTCCCGATCGCCACCATCCGGCATCGGCAACCAGCCGACAAAGTCAGTCATCCAGACATACGGGGTGTGTTTCTGCTCCGGGTTCTCGTGCAGATAATAATCCAGCTCCCACGCCTCGTCGCCGATCCACAGGTCATAGGGCTCATCGCGCACCAGATCATGAAACACCATGAAATTGGCAAGCAAGATCTCATCCATCCGCCGAATCGCCTGAAAACAATGCAAATCATGCTCAGCCGACTCGCTCTCAATATGGCCGGATTCATTGGCCAGCAGCGCACTCGCCGGATGAATCCGCTCACCAGCCGCCTCTAAAACCCTCGTCACCGGATGCTGCGCAAGCCAATCAATCTCAAGATCAGCATGCAACTTCCGCAACTCATCCGCGATCGCCACATCCCGCTGCGCATGCCCCAACCCAATCGGAGACGAGATATACAACGCCCGCCTACGACGAGACCTCCCACGCACCCACCGCCCCGGCGGCGGCACCGGCTTCACAAAGTCCCGCAACAACAAATTGACCCTCACCGGATCCCGCACATGCGGCGCATGACCAGAACCCTCCAACAACACCAACCGACC
>Ga0075425_100001411_pt1 | contig 23591 bp, 25 predicted proteins | sample SoiMethybrSBSTD4_FD_75300 | JGI IMG/M metagenome (GOLD analysis project Ga0075425, IMG submission 75300) | Bulk soil microbial communities from a Populus tree surrounding site in Tennessee, USA - Soil MetaG P. TD hybrid SBSTD4 | ecosystem: Environmental > Terrestrial > Soil > Tree plantation... | reverse complement strand
GCCGATCGAGGAGATGGACCTGTCGGTCCGGTCGTACAACTGCCTCAAGCGCGAGGGCGTCGGCACCGTCGGCGACCTCATCCAGCGCACCGAGCAGGACCTGCTCGACATCCGCAATTTCGGGCAGAAGTCCATCGACGAAGTGAAGGCGAAGCTGCAGGCGATGGGCCTGGGGTTGCGCGAGAGCTGATCGTCCCAGCGGGGGAGCGAACGTAGATGCCGAAGCCCAAAAAGGGACCGCGGCTGGGCTCGGGCCCGGCGCACCAGAAGCTGCTCCTTTCCGGCTTGGCGTCGTCGTTGATCCGCGACGGGAAGATCAAGACGACCGAGGCCCGCGCGAAGGCCGTGCGCCCCGTGATCGAGAAGCTCATCACGAAGGCGAAGAAGGGCGACCTCGCTTCGCGCCGGTTGGTGCTGCGCACGATCCCGAATCGCGAGATCGTTCACAAGCTCTTCGCCGACGTCGCGCCGCAGTACGCCGACCGCAACGGCGGCTACACGCGGATCGTGAAGCTCGGGCCGCGCAAGGGCGACGCCGCGCCGATGGCGATGATCGAGCTCATCGCCGGCGACGTCGAGGAGTAACGGCTCCACCGCAGCGTGAAGATCGCGCTGCTCGTCGCGTACGACGGCACGTCGTTCAACGGGTTCGCGCGGCAGCCCCAGGGCCGGACCGTCCAAGGCTTACTCGAAGCGAACCTGTCGTTGTTCCTGCGCACCGCTGTCCGAACGACCGGCGCGGGTCGCACGGATGCGGGCGTGCACGCCGCGGGACAGGTGGTGTCGTTCGAGGCGCCGGCGGGAACCGATCCGGCGCGGCTCCGCGACCGGCTGAACCGCCGGCTCGCTCCTGAGATCTCCGTCCGCGCAGCCGCGGCGGTTCCGGCCCCGTTCGACGCTCGCCACTCGGCGCGGAAGCGAGTCTACGAATACCTCCTGTATGGGTCGCCGACGCCGGATCCGTTCCTCGATCGATTCGCGGTGTGGTCGGCCGGCGAGTTGAACGTCGCCGCGATGCGCCGCGCGGCGCGCGCGCTCATCGGAGAGCACGACTTCTCTTCGTTCTGCCGTCGCGGCGAAGGTTCGATGGTGCGGCGCGTGCGCTCGATCACGATCAAGCCGTCGGGGCATCGGCTGGTGGTCCGGATCGTCGCCGACTCGTTCTGCCACCAGATGGTCCGCTCGATCGTCGGGCTTCTGCTCGAGGTCGGACGCGGCAAACGCGCGCCCGAAGACGCCGGCCGAGCGTTGAAGGCGAAAAACCGCGCCGCGGCCGGGCCCGTCGCTCCCGCCAAAGGTTTGACCTTGGTTGAAGTCGGTTACCCTCGCCGGCCGTTCCCGTTCGCTGAATGATCCCGAAAACGCTTCGAGGGGGATGCGTGCCCCCTCGAAGCGTTCGGAACCGCCCGAACTATTTGGCGGAACCGGCCCCCACCACTCCCTTGAAGTTCAGGGTGGAAAGACCAGCCTTCGTGCACGCCACGGCGTTCGTCGTGATGAACGAGAGAACACCTGCGACGCCTTGAGTCGTGGCGGTTCCCGCGAACTCCCCCGCGGTCACCTTGCCTTGAACCACAACTGCACTGACCGCATCTTTGGTTGTGAAAGCTACCGACGAGGTCTTGCCGTTGCTCCAGCGAACGAGTCCCGACCCGACGCTGTTACCGGTCGCGCAGCTGAGCTTGCCGTCGCCCGACGCGGTGACGGTTCCGGTCTTGATCGTGCCGTCGGTCGACTTGCAAGGGCTCAGGGTCCCGCTGAACGTGTAGTGGGTCTGCACGGACTTCGTCGTCACCGGCGGGCTCAGTGATGCCGTGCCGGAGATGACGCAAGCGACCCCGGTCGGGCCGACGGCGCTGGACGGAACGAAGGTCGCGACGAGAACCGCCGCCGCCCCCGCCATGAGCAAGAAGCGTCGTGCCATGGAGCTCCCCTTTCTGGTCCGCCGACCAAGCGAAACACCATGTTTCGCCCGTCTCGATCAGACCGTGCCAAAGGGGCGTTCTACCCCGAAAAGCCCAGCCGAAACAAATCAAGCGTGTTCGAAATCTGGACCGATTCCGCCGAGGTCTTCGGTGTGCCTCCCGCGGGGTGGCGATTCGGTGGATCCACGGCCGGCTCAGGTTGACCCTTCCTGGCCCGACGAGTATCCTTTCGCCCCGCTGACCAGGGATTTCTCTCTTATGAAGACCTTTTCTCCCAAGCCCACGGACTACCAGCGCGCCTGGTGGGTCGTCGATGCCGACGGCCAGGTTCTCGGCCGCCTCGCGGTCGAGATCGCGCGCATCCTCCGTGGCAAGCACAAGCCCGTTTTCGCGCCCCACGCGGACACCGGCGACTACGTCGTCGTCATCAACGCAAAGGGCATCCGGCTGACGGGTAAGAAGCCCGAACAGAAGATGTACACGCGCCACTCCGGTTACCCCGGTGGTTTCCGCCAAGTGCCGTACGAGCGGCTCCTCGCCGAGCGCCCCTCGATCGCCATCGAGCGCGCAGTCAAGGGAATGCTCCCGCACAACCGGCTCGGTCGCGCGATGATCAAGAAGCTCCGCGTCTACGACGGCGCAGAGCACCCGCACAGTTCGCAGAACCCGCAGACTTTGACGGTTAACGGCACCACCAAGAAGGGAGCGTAGGACGTGGCGACACTCGGCCAGATCGTCGGCGCCACGGGGCGGCGCAAGGAAGCGGTCGCGCGCGTCCGCCTCATCCCGGGCACCGGCCAGTTCAAGCTCAACGGCCGCCCACTTGAGGACTACTTCCCGCGTCCCGTACTCCGCATGATCGTCACCGAGCCGTTGCGCCTCACCAATACGCTCGACGCGTACGACATCGTCGCCCGCATCGAAGGCGGCGGCATGAGCGGCCAGGCCGGCGCCGTCCGGCACGGCATCGCGCGCGCGCTCGTCGACGCCGATCCGACACTCCGCTCCGAGCTCAAGCGCAAGGGCATGCTGACGCGTGATGCCCGCGCGAAGGAGCGCCGGAAGTACGGGCTCAAGAAAGCCCGCAAAGCGCCGCAGTTCTCCAAGCGGTAGTCGCTGCGTCATTCGGCCGGCGCCTCTTATGGGCAAGTACTTCGGCACCGACGGCGTCCGGGGCAAGTTCGGCGACGACCTCACCGTGGAGCTGGCTGCATCGCTCGGGCACGCGGCGGCGATCGTCCTCGGCCGTGGCCATCCTCGTCCTCGCGTCCTCATCGGCCGTGACACACGTGCGTCCGGTGAGCCGCTCGAGCAAGCGCTGATCGCCGGCATCGCGCGCGCCGGCGGCGAGGCCCTGCTCGCCGGAGTGATCCCCACGCCGGCGGTCGCGAGACTCACGAGTCTCTACGACTGTCAGGCCGGCGCGGTCATCAGCGCGTCGCACAATCCCGCACCGGACAACGGGATCAAGTTCTTCGGGTCCGACGGGATGAAGCTGCCGGATGCGGTGGAAGACGACATCGAAGCCGTGCTCGAACACGGCGATGGCGATCCCGAAGAGGCCGGGAAAGCGACGGTGCTGACCGACGCGGAGGAGCGCTACCTGTCATTCCTGCTCGACGGAGCGATCTCTCTGAAAGGATTGCGCGTGGTCGTGGACTGCGCGAACGGCGCTGCGTATCGGGTCGCGCCCGAGGCGTACCGCCGCGCCGGTGCCGACGTGATCGCGTTCGGGACCGAGCCCGACGGTCAGAACATCAATGACGGTGTCGGATCGACGCATCCCGAGAAGATCCAGGAAGTCGTCCTCGCACACGAGGCGCACGTCGGGATCGCACACGACGGCGACGCCGACCGGCTCATCGCGGTGGACGAGCGCGGAGAGCTCGTGGACGGCGATCAGGTGCTCGCGATCTGCGCGCTCGAAGCTCGCGCGCGCGGTGCTCTGCCGAACAACGCAGTGGTGTCGACGGTGATGGCGAACCTCGGGTTCCGCCGCGCGATGTCGGAGGCGGGGATCGAGGTCGTCGAAACCGCCGTCGGGGATCGCTACGTGCTGGAGGCGATGCTCGAACGCGGGATCGCGATCGGCGGCGAGCAGTCCGGCCACCTCATCTTCCTCGACCGCCACACGACCGGCGACGGCATCCTGACCGCGCTGCGGCTGATGGGCGTCATGGCCGGGACCGGCAAACCTCTATCGGAGCTCGCGAAAGCCGCTCCGCGCGCGCCGCAAGTGTTGCTGAACGTGCGCGACGTGAACAAAGAAGCGCTCGAGCAAGCCTCCGCCGTATGGGAAGTGGTGCACGTGGTCGAGGCGGAGCTCGGCGGGAATGGTCGCGTCCTCGTCCGCCCGAGCGGTACCGAACCGGTGATCCGCGTGATGGTCGAAGCAACGACCGAAGACGCCGCCATCGCGGCCGCTGAACGCATCGCCGCGGCGATCCGTACAACGCTCTCGCTCTAACCGTCAGACCACAACGACGCCGCGCGATCCGGCCCCGCCGTCGGCGTCGTCGCCTGGACCGGCCGGACCGCCACGCCGGGCTTTCGCGGAGGACTCTTCGATCAGAACTTCGACGATGGTGATCTCGTCGAAATCACGTTTCGTCGGCGGTGTGTAGTCGACGCCCGACTGACGGCCGGGGAAGTATCGAGCGGTCATCTCCGCCATGAGCGTTTCTTTCTCGACGTCGTCGGTGATCTCGCGAGCGCGCCCGAAGCAGAGCGCGCTGCGGTAATTCGCGGAGTGGAACTTCGCGCTTCGTGAATAGACCAGCCCGTCGAGCAATGTCACCGTCACGCACACCGGCGTTCCGGCGACGAGCAGCTTCTGCAACCGGCTCGCGCGTGAGCCGTGCAGCACGATCCGGTCCGGGCGCTCGGGCGAGAAGCCGTAGAGGATCGGGATCACGACCGGGCCGTTGTCGTCCGTGAAACCGACGTGCGCGACGCGGCCTTCGGACAGGATCGATACCGTTTCGTCCGGAACCGCGCGCTCCGGATGCCGTTTGATCTGCGACCGCGCCGACATGGCGCGCACCCTAACCGGGAACCTGCGGCTGGGCAGGCCATTTTTTGGGCAAACTCCCAGCATGCGAGCGGGCGACGCGGTGGCGGACTGTACCTTCGGGCAGGCCGTCGAGGCCCGGCCGGGCCGGTAGACTTACCCCACTCATGTGCGGGATCGTCGGTTACGTCGGCGACGAGCAGGCCCTTCCGATCTTGCTCGACGGCTTGTCGCGTCTTGAATACCGGGGCTACGACTCCGCGGGCGTCGCGGTCGTCGACGGCGAGATCCAGGTCGTGCGCAAAGCCGGGAAGCTCGGCGCGCTCGAGAAGGAACTCGCGCCGATGCAGGTTCCCGGCCACACGGGGATCGGCCACACGCGCTGGGCGACGCACGGCGGCCCGACCGATCGCAACGCGCACCCGCACCGCGACTGCACGGGCCGCATCGCGCTCATCCACAACGGCATCATCGAGAACTTCCTCGAGCTGCGTGAAGAGCTCGAGCGGAGTGGGCACACGCTCGCGTCCGACACGGATACCGAGGCGATCGCGCACCTCGTCGAGGCTGCGTTCGACGGAGACCTCGTCGCGGCGGTGCGCGTGGCGCTGAAGCGACTCGACGGCGCATTCTCGCTCGCGGTCGTGTCTGCAGACGAGCCGGGCCTCGTCGTCGCGGCGAAGCGCACGAACCCGCTCATCGTCGGCAAAGGCGTTCACGGCACGCTGCTCGCCTCCGATCCGCCGGCGTTGCTGCCCTACACGCGCGACATGGTTCATCTCCACGACGATCAAGTGGTCGAGATCCGCGCGGACGGCTTCACCATCACGACGCTCGACGGCGAGCCCGCCGAGGGCGAGGCGATCCACGTCGACTGGGATCTCCAGGCCGCGGAGAAGTCCGGCTACGAGCACTTCATGCTCAAGGAGATCTACGAACAGCCCGAGGCCGTCGCCGACACGCTCCGCGGGCGCGCGCTCGGCGGGCGACTGATGCTCGACGAGCTGCGCATGGAAGAAGCGGAGATCCGCGACGTGGACAAGGTTTTCGTAGTTGCGTGCGGGACGTCCTATCACGCGGGCCTCGTCGCCAAGTATGCGATCGAGCACTGGACCCGGCTGCCGGTCGAGATCGAGCTCGCGAGCGAGTTCCGCTATCGCGACCCCGTGCTCGACCGCGACACGCTCGTGATCGCGGTATCGCAGTCGGGCGAGACGATCGACACCCTCGAGGCCGTGCGCTACGCGAAGGAGCAGCGCGCGAAGCTGATGAGCGTCGTGAACGTGGTCGGTTCCTCGATCGCGCGCGAGTCGGACGCGGTCCTGTACACGCACGCCGGGCCCGAGATCGCCGTCGCGTCAACCAAGGCGTTCACCACCCAGATGGTCGCGCTGAAGCTGATGGCGCTGTATCTGGCGCAGGTGCGCGCGACCCTCTATCCGGGCGAGATCGCCGAGATCGTCCGCGAGATGAGCCGCCTGCCGGGCCTGATCCGCCAGACGCTCGCCACGCGAGATCAAGTCCGCGAGATCGCGCGTGACATCAAAGACCACAACGATGTGCTGTTCATGGGACGGCACGTCGGTTATCCCGTCGCGCTCGAGGGCGCGCTGAAGCTGAAAGAGATCTCCTACGTCCACGCCGAGGGGTACGCCGCCGGCGAGCTCAAGCACGGGCCGATCGCGCTCGTCGAGGAGGGCGTGCCCGTCGTGGTCGTCGCGACGCAGTGCCACGTGTATCCGAAGGTGCTGTCCAACATCCAAGAGGTGAAGGCGCGCGGCGCACACGTGATCGCGGTGGCGACCGAGGGCGACGAAGAGGTCGGCGGCTTCGCGGACAGCGTCATCTTCGTCCCGCGCACGCACGAGCTGCTCACCCCGGAGCTCGTGACCATCCCCCTGCAAACGCTCGCGTACGAGGTCGCCGTGATGCGCGGCTGCGACGTCGACCAGCCGAGGAACCTCGCGAAGAGCGTCACCGTGGAGTAGTTCGTGCTCCCGGTTCTGACCGCAGAAAACGTCCGCGAGATCGACGCCGCCTGCGAAGCGCGCGGCATCTCGACCGAAACCCTGATGGGCAACGCCGGCTACGCGGTCGCCGCCGCCGCGCAACGGATGCTCGGCGGCTCGTACGGCAAGCGCGTCGTTGTCGCGTGCGGCAAGGGCAACAACGCGGGCGATGGCCTTGTGGCGGGCCGGGTCCTGTCGTCGTGGGGCGCCTCCGTGAGCGCGGTGCTCACGCTCGGCGATGAGATCAAAGGCGCCGCGAAGACCGCTTTGGAGAGGTTCCCCGGCCGACGCGTCGCTCCTGAAGAATTGGAGCGCGAGTTCGGGCGCGCGGATCTGGTGATCGACGCGATCTTCGGCGTCGGGTTGACTCGCCCGCCTGAGGGGCCGGTTATGAGCACGATCGACCGGATCAACCTTTCGGGGGTCGCGATCTTGTCGATCGATGTGCCAAGCGGCATTGACTCAGATACTGGGCAGATCTCGCGGAACGCCGCAGCAGCGAAGGTTACGGTCACCCTCCACGCGCTGAAGGCCGGGTTGCTCTTCGAGCCCGGCCGTTCGCACGCGGGGAGGGTCGAAATCGCCGACATAGGAGTCCCGGACGACATCGGAGCCTTGTCGTACGTGGCGATGGACCGACAGGATGTGCGCGAATCCCTCTCGTATCGTTCGGCTCAGTCGGACAAGCGCAACGTCGGCACGGTTCTGCTCGTCGTGGGCTCTCGCGCGATGCCGGGAGCAGCGGCGTTGGCGGCAGGAGCCTCGGTTCGCTCAGGAGCGGGTCTTACGATCGTCGCCGCGCCTGAATCGATCGTTCCCACGATCGTCGCCCGGGTGCCCGAGGTAACGACAATTCCTATGCCTGAGACGGGCGATGGCACCATCGATCCGAAGGGCGTCGAGCTGATCACGCCCCGCTTGAAGGAGTTTCATGCTGCTGCGCTCGGTCCCGGATTGTCGGCGCACGCGGCCACTGCGGAGCTTGTCCGCAGTCTCGTCGCCGACCTGAGCGTGCCGACGATCCTGGACGCTGATGCCATCACGGCGATGATTGACGCAGAGGAAATCCTTGAGAACCGAAAGGCGATGACGTCTATCACCCCGCATGCAGGCGAGTTAGCACGGGCGATGGGCACGACCGTTCAAGAGATCGGCCGCGATCGAATCGCCGCCGCCCGCTCGGCAGCGAAGCGATGGCATTGCACTGTGCTGCTGAAGGGACCGGGAACCGTGATCGCGTCGCCCGACCTCGGCTTTGAGTACGTGACGACAACGGGCGGACGCTCGCTCGCGCAAGGCGGGACAGGGGATGTCCTGACCGGCCTGCTGGCGTCGCTTATGGCTCAGGCGACTCAGTCCTCCGTCCTCCTCCCGGGACTACACGAAGCTGCCGCCGCTTGGATCCACGGTCGCGCCGGGGATCGGATCGCCGAGCGTGTCGCGCCGCATCCTGCCAGCCCGACCATGCTCATCGAAGAGCTGCCCGCGGTGCTCCACGAGGTGGCGGGATGACCCGGCCGGCGTGGGTCGAGATCGATCTCGACGCGGTGCGCGCGAACGTTCGCGCCATCAAGGACCATCTGACGCCGGGCACTCGATACCTCGCCGTGGTGAAGGCCAATGCGTACGGGCACGGCGACGTCGCGACGGCGCAGGCCGCGATCGAAGCGGGTGCGGAGTGGCTCGGCGTGATCCTGGTGGACGAAGGCATCCGGCTGCGCGACGCTGGGATCGACGCGCCGATCTTGTTGATGCACGAGCCGCCGCCCGACCGTGCCGACGATGTGATCGCCTACCGGCTGACCCCGTGCGTCTTCACCGAGCCCGGAATCGCGGCGCTCGGCGACGCGGCAGAACGCGCGGGAACGACGCTCGCGGTCCATCTGAAAGTCGATACCGGCTTGAACCGGCTCGGTGTGCCGCTCGATCGCTTGGAAGAGGCGACCACCGCGCTCGCGAAAGAAGCGCGCCTCGAAGTCGAGTCGGTCTTTAGCCACTTCGCGTTCGCCGACGAGCCCGGCAATCCGTTCATCGACACGCAGCTCGAGCGGTTCGCGCAGGCGACCGACCGTCTTGCCGCGCTCGGTGTGACGCCCGCGTTCCGGCACATGGGGAACTCCGCCGCCGCGCTCACGCGACCCGACGCGCATTTCGACATGGTTCGCGTCGGCATCGCGACGTACGGGCTCGCGCCGTCGCCGGCGCTCGAAGGGATCGTTCCGCTCCGGCCGGTGCTGTCGCTCAAGGCCAAGATCGCGATGGTCAAGCGCGTCCCAGCCGGCGAGGGCGTCTCTTACGGCCTGCGCTACACGCTCGAGCGACCCGGCACGATCATCTCGCTTCCGCTCGGCTACGCGGACGGCTGGGTGCGCGCGTTGTCGGGGAACGCGTCGGTGCTCGTCGGCGGGAAGCAGTATCCGACGGTGGGGACCGTGTGCATGGATTCGTTCATGGCCGACCTCGGCGACGACACGTGCGAGATCGGTGACGAAGCCGTCCTCATCGGCGCGCAAGGCGATCGGCGCATCGGCGCGGAAGAGATCGCCGAGCGCATCGGCACCATCAATTACGAAGTCGTCACGCTGCTGACGCAGCGTCTGGACCGCGTCTACCTCAACCGTGGATAAGCGCCGGCGCCGCGGGCTGATCATCGGTGCGGTCGCCGCGACCGCGGCTGCCGGCTTCGCGGCCGAGCGGTATCTCGTCAAGCGGGACCGCAACCGTCCCGATCCCGAAGCGCGCGAGAACTTCGGTGAGCTCCGCGGCCGCGACGTCGGGCCTGTCGAGTCCTTCGACGGCACCGGTCTGCACGTCGAGGTCTTCGACGGCGACGGACCGACCATCGTCTTTGCGCACGGGTTCTCGCTCAACCGATCGATGTGGCACTACCAGATGCGCGATCTGCCGCCGGCGTTCCGGCTCGTGGTCTACGACCACCGCGGCCACGGCTACAGCGAAAAGGCCCGGCGGGGCGACTGGTCGCTCGACGCGCTCGCGCGCGACCTCGAGGTGGTCATCCGTGAGCACGGCGGGCCCGGCCCGATCGCGCTCGTCGGCCACAGCATGGGCGGCATGACGGCACTGCGGTTCGCGGGCCTGTTCCCCGATCAGATCGGCTCCAAGGTCGCCGCTCTGGTGCTCGTCAACACGACCGCCGCCGACGTGATGGGCGGGATGCTTCCCGGCGCGGCGCGACGGCTCAACGCGGCGCTGCAGATGATCCAGGAGGGCGCGGTCCGCGCGCTGTCGTCCAACGCCTCGCGTGTGGACAGGCTGCGCGGGCGGACGCCGGATCTGGCGTATCTGGCGGTGCGGTACATGGGGCTCGGGCCCGGCGCGATGCCGTCGGTCGTCGAGTTCACCGATCGCGTGCTGGCGGAGTGCCCGACCGAGGTGTGGGCGCATCTGCTCCCGGCGCTGCTCGGGCTGGATGTGAGCGACGTCCTCGACGTGCTGGACGTTCCGACGCTGGTCGTCGCGGGAACGCACGACAAGCTCACGCCGCCGGGGGCGGCGGAGCGCATCGCGTCGGCGATCAAGGGAGCCGAGCTCGCGGTGATCCGCGACGCCGGGCACATGTCGTTCCTGGAACGGCCGCACTCGTTCAACGCGCGGCTGCGCGCTTTCCTGCAGAGCGTGCCGGCGCTCGGTCTTGGGGTTCCACGTCGCGCGGGGTAGCATTCCCGAGGCGTGGAGCGCACCCTCGAGATCGTTCGCGACGAGGCGCTCGTCTGCACGAAATGCCGGCTCGCAGGCGGGCGCACCCAGGTCGTCTTCGGCGTCGGAAACCCGCGCGCCGATCTGATGTTCATCGGCGAGGCGCCCGGTTTCCACGAGGACAAGCAAGGGGAGCCGTTCGTCGGTGCTGCGGGGCAGCTCCTGACCAAGATGCTCGGCGACATCGGCCTGCAGCGGTCGGACGTCTATATCTGCAATGTCCTCAAATGCCGGCCTCCCGGCAACCGTGATCCGATGCCCGACGAGATCGAATCCTGCAAGCCGTGGCTCAAAGAGCAGATCCACCTCATCGACCCGCACGTGATCGCGACGCTCGGGAACTTCTCGACGCAGCTGCTTCTCGGAAAGAAGGTCGGGATCTCCAAGGTCCGCGGGCAGCGCTTCGACTGGCGCGGCCGCATCCTCATCCCGACGTTTCACCCCGCCGCGATCCTGCGCGCCGGGTCGGCCGGGTTGCAGATGCAGCAGATGGAGCAAGATTTCCTCATGATCCGCAAGACGCTCGACGAAGCACCCGCGCCCGCCGAAGATCCCGGCGAACAGCTCGGCTTCTTCCAGTAACCGAGCCGTGGGACGCCGGATCCGCTGCCGATCGTCGTCCGTCGAGGACACTCGTGCGATCGCAGCGGCGCTCGCCCGGTTGCTGAAGCCGGGCGACGTGATCGCACTGTCTGGCGACCTCGGGGCCGGGAAGACATGTTTCGTGCAAGGTGCGGCGGAGGCGCTGGGAGTGACGGAGCGCGTGACGAGCCCGACGTTCATCTTGGTGCGGGAGCATCCCGGCCGCATCCCCGTCCTGCATATGGACGTGTACCGGTTGAACAACCTGCAGGAATTGACAGACCTCGGTTACGAAGAATTCCTCGACCCCACTCGCGTGGTGTTCATCGAGTGGGGAGACGCGATCGGACCATTGCTCCCGACCGAGTTCCTCGAGATCGCGATAACGGTTCCGAGTGAAGAGGAGCGCTCCATCGACGTGCACGCGCACGGCGAGGGATGGAACAGGCGGCTCGCGAACGCGAACGCTCCGCTCGAACGCTGGAGCGCCGCCTGATGAACGTGCTCGGGATCGAAACAGCCACAGCCGTCTCGTCGGTTGCGATCGGTGGTGAGCGCGGCATCGTCGCGAGCGCGTCGCTCGCGCGCGGGAAAGGGCATGCGGAGTTCGTCGCGCCGGCGGTGAAGCAGATCGCGCGCGACGCCGGGATCGAACTGCGGTCGCTCACCGGGGTCGCGGTCGGACTCGGGCCCGGCCTGTTCACCGGGATGCGCGTCGGTGTCGCGACCGCGAAGACGATGGCGCAGGCCTTGCGCCTGCCGATCGTCGGGATCCCGAGCCTCGACGTGCTCGCGTACGGCGTGCGGCACTCGTCACGGCTGATTTGCGCGGCGATCGACGCGCGCCGCGGCGAAGTCTTCGCCGCCTTCTACCGACAGGTCCCCGGCGGGATCCAGCGGCTGAGCGACTACCGCGCCTGGCCGCCCGACCAACTCGCGGCGGAGGTGGAGTCCCGAAGCCAAGACACCCTTTTCGTCGGCGACGGGGCGCTCCTTTACAAGGACCGGTTGCCGCACGCCCGGTCCGAGTACGCCTCATACGCCCACGCATTCCCGACCGCAGGGGCACTGGTCGAGCTGTCCCTCCCTCGATTCGTCAGGGAAGACAACGATGCGCTGCTCGAGCTCGAACCGCTGTATGTACGCAAAACAGACGCGGAGATCGCCTGGGAGAAGCGGGGGGTTGTGATCCTGCGCCCGGATCGGGTGAAGATACCGAAGCGAGAACGGCCGGAGGAGCGTGGGTGAGCGAGGGGACGATCTGATGGCGCGGGCGCCGGCGGAGCCACCGGAGCTACCCGCGCAGATCGCGATGTCGCCGATGCGGCGGCGGCACGTGCGCGACGTGCTCGCGATCGAGCGCATCGTGTACCCACGTCCATGGAGCGCCGCGCTGTTCTTCAGCGAGCTCGCGCAGAAGTCGTCCCGCCATTACCTGGTCGCGCACCACGGCAGGACTCTCGTCGGTTACGGTGGGTTGATGTGTCACCTCGACGAGGGGCACATCACGACGCTCGCCGTGCGTCCGGAGTTCCAGCACCGCAAGGTCGGCTCGCGGATCCTGTTCGCGCTCGTCGAAGAGGCGCGGTCGCGGCCCGTGCGATCGCTCGCCCTCGAGGTGCGCGTCGCGAACTGGCCTGCGCAGCGTCTGTATTCGTGGTTCGGCTTTCGGCCTGTCGGGGTGCGCAAGAACTACTACGCGGAGACGGGCGAGGACGCGCTCGTGATGTGGATCGACGATCTCGGTACCGACGAGATGTACGCGCGCGTCGAGAAGATCCGCGCGGCTATCGGCGCCGGCCCGTGATCGTCCTCGGCATCGAAACTTCGTGTGACGAGACCGCTGTCGCGGTACTCGACGGCGACGAGATCCGCTCGAACCTGCTGTCGTCCCAGACCGACTTGCACGCGAGGTTCGGTGGCGTGGTGCCCGAGCTCGCATCGCGCGCACACCTCGTGTCGCTCAACATCTTGATGGCGCAAGCGCTGGACGAGGCGGGCGTGAGCTACGGTGACCTCGATGCGATCGCGGTGACGATCGGGCCCGGATTGATCGGCGCGCTGCTGGTGGGTGTGTCGGCTGCGAAGGCGCTCGCTGCCTCTCTCGACATCGCGCTGATCGGCGTCAACCATCTCGAGGGTCACGTCGAGGCGGCGTTCCTCGAGCGGCCGGATCTGGCGACGCCCCTCATCGCCTTGATCGTCAGCGGCGGCCACACGATGATCGCGCGCGTTCCGCGCCGCGGCCGCTACGAGATCCTCGGCCAAACGATCGACGACGCGGCCGGCGAGGCGTTCGACAAGATCGCGCGTTACATCGGGCTCGGGTTCCCCGGCGGCCCGGAGATCGACCGTCTCGCGCGATCCGGCGACCCGAAGGCGTACGCGTTCCCGCGCGCGAAGATGAACGACGACGACCTCGACTTCTCGTATTCGGGACTGAAGACCGCGGTTATCCGCTGGATCCGTGAGCGACAGGACGCAGGCGAGGACATCGACGCCGCGGACCTCGCCGCTTCGTTCCAAGAAGCGGTCGTGGACGTGCAGGTGGCGAAGACCTTGCGCGCCGCTGAACAGCACGGCATCAACACGATCGTGATCGCGGGCGGCGTCGCCGCGAACTCGCGGCTTCGCGCGCGGATGCGTGATGAGGGGGAGGAGCGCGGCATCGACGTCGTCACGCCGACCGCGCTGCTGTGCACCGACAACGCGGCGATGATCGCCGTCGCCGGCGCGCGGCGACTCGCCAACGGCGAGCGCACGCCGCTCGATGTGTCCGCGAGTCCCAACCTTGCGCTCGCCTGATGGACCTCGCCGCGCTGTCAGAGCTCGTCCTCGCCGACCCTGACGGCGTCGAGCACCGCCTCGGAGATCTGTGGGGGGATCAGCCGGTCGTGCTCGTCTTCCTGCGGCACTTCGGGTGAATACATTGCCGGTATCATGCGTCGCAGTTGCGACGCAGCGAAGATGAGATAACGAAGCGCGGAGCACGGCTCATCGCGATCGGTACCGGTGACGCGCGTTACGCCAAGGCGTTCATCGCAGACGAGGACATCGACTTCCCGGTGCTGCTGGACGAGGACGGCGACGCCGCAAGCGTCGCGTCGGTGAAACGCGGCGGACCGTTGGCGCTGATGGGACCCCGCACCGCCGCCGGCGTCGCGAAAGCGGTCGCGGCCGGGAAGCGCCAGCACAAGACCGGCAAGCGGGGGACGCAGCTCGGCGCGACGTTCGTGCTCGGGCCCGGCGAGCGCGTCCGCTATGAGCACCTCGACCAGGACGTGTCAGACCACGCGCCGATCGAGGACGTGCTCGCGGCGCTCGACTAGCGCCGTCGACCTGCTTTTGGTCAGGCGATGCGCTCGATGATCATCGCCATGCCCTGCCCGCCGCCGACGCACATCGTTTCGAGCCCGATGGACTTGTCCAGCGTCTGCAGGTCGTTCAGAAGGGTGTTCATGATCCTCGCGCCGGTCATTCCGTAGGGGTGGCCGAGGGCGATCGCGCCGCCGTGCGGGTTGATCTTGTCGGAGAACGGATCGACGCCGACCTCGCGGCAGACGGGGATCACCTGGGCGGCGAAGGCTTCGTTGAGCTCCATCACGTCGACGTCGTCGATCGACATGCCGGCCTGCTTCAGCACTTTCCCGATCGCCTCGATCGGGCCGACGCCCATGATCTCCGGCTCGATGCCGCTGACCGAGCTGGCGATGATCCGCGCGAGCGGCTTGATCTCGAGCTGGCGCGCGCGCTCCTCGCTCATCACCACGACCGCGGCGCCGCCGTCGTTCAGCGGACACGCGTTGCCGGCCGTCACCTTTCCGTCGTCCTTGAAGACGGGCTTGAGGCTGGCGAGCTTCTCGAGCGTGGTACCGGGCCGAGGCCCGTCGTCTTTGGAGACGACGGTGCCGTCTTCGAGCTTGTACGGCGAGATCTCGCGGTCGAAGAAGCCGTCGGCTTGCGAGGCTACGGCTCGGTCCTGTGATTGTTTCGCGTAGAGGTCCATATCCTCGCGCGACACGTCGAACTTCTCCGCGACGTTCTCGGCGGTCATGCCCATCGTGATGTAGACGTTGGCGATCTCGCCGAGCAGCTTCGGGTGCAGTTCGCTGAAGTCGCGCGGCATCTGATTGACGCGCGTGATCGATTCGACGCCCGCTGCGATGAACGCGTCGCCCTCGCCGGCTTTGATCGCGTGGAACGCCATGCGGATCGTCTGGAGGCTCGAGGCGCAGAATCGGTTCACCGTCGTGCCGGGCACGCTCGCCGGCAGCCCGGCGAGCAGCGCGAGACGGCGACCGAGGTTCATGCCTTGCTCGCCTTCCGGAAAGCCGCAGCCGCACATGACGTCGACGATCTCCGCCGGGTCGAGTTGCGGGACTTTCTTCAGCGCTTCCTGGATAGCGAAAGCGCCGAGGTCGTCGGGCCGTGCATTGACGAGCGAGCCTTTCGCCGCGCGACCGATGGGCGTGCGGGCTGCTGCGACGACGACTGCTTCGGGCATCGTGACCTCCTCGGCGTTCGCTGGAGGTCTATTCAAGCGCGACGACGGCGGCCGGGACCAATCGGTCCGGCCGCCGGGCCGCGTCTTGGCCTAGGGGGCGAACTTCCAGATGTGGCCGTCGTCGCTGGCGACCCACACGGCGCCGAAGCCGGTGACTACGTCGGGTGCGCTGATCGGGGGAGCCTCGCCGACGTTCAGGTGATTGCCGACCGGCTCGTTCTTGATGATGTCCACCTTCCAGAACTGGCCGCGCGAGCCAACTGCCCAGAGGTAGCCGTTCCCGATCGTGATCGCGTTTGGGCCGCCGACGGGTGAAGCGTCGGGGAGTTCGAAGCGCGCTACCACTTTCATCGTGGAGGAGTCGATCCGATCGATCGCGCTCGCGCTCGTCGTCCCGGTGGTGCTGACCCACACGGCGCCGGGGCTCGTGACGACGTCGATCATCGGGTTGGCGAACTGGTCGAACGACACAGTCTTGGCCTCCCCCGTTGCCGGGTCGATTCGTTGGAGCCGCCAGGTCTCCGAGCCTGATGCGTGAGACGAATCGCTCTCGGCGACCCAGACATAGCCGTCGCCTACGGCAACGGCGGCGAGCCCGGTAGCCGGGTGGAGGGGGTAGGCAGCCGAGATCGAGTTCGACGACGGGTCGATGCGAAAGAGAGTCGTACCTGTTCCGCTCGCCTGGACAACCCAAACGTCATCGGGGCCGATCGCGATGTCCATCGGAACGCTCACGTCGACGGTGGCAACGACCTTGTTCGTTGACGGATCGATGCGCATCACGTTGTGGTCGTTCGCGACCCAGACCTGGTCCGCCGTCGCGGCTACAGCATGCGGCTTGACGCCGATAGCGATCCGCGCTGTCACCTCGTTGCTGGCCCCGTCGACGCGAATGAGCGTTCCGTGATCGCCGGTCGCGTCGATGGCCCAGATCGAGTCTCCGCCGGCGGCGAGCCGGCTCGCGCTCACGGCAATCTTCGCGAGCAGCTGCGGTGTAGTTGGTTGGGTCGGACTCACAGACGGGCTCGGCTGGTTGGTGTCGGTCGGCGGGGCCGTCACGATCGGGGCCGGATTCGATGGGTTGAGACGGGGGACCACGACGGCGATCGCCGCGATCGCGGCGACGGCGAGTGTCGAACTCGCGATCGCGCGCGTGCGGTGGCTCCGGGTGATGCGGCGCTCGACGTCGCGCCAGGCGCCGGGCTCGGCGCGCACGTCGCTCTCGTGCCGGTGCAGCGCTTGTTTGATGTCGTCGTCCAGGCTCATGATCCGCTCCGTTCTCCGAGCGCCGCGCGCAGCGCGGTCATCGCTCGATGCATCTGCTTCTTCACCGTGCCGTTGCTCACGCCGAGCGTGTTCGCGATCTCTTGTTCCGAAAGGTCTTCGTAGAAGCGCAGCGCGACGACCGCGCGCTGACCTCGGGGGAGCGCCATGATCGCGCGCCACACGTGGTCGGTCGGCTCGGGCGTGGTGACCGTGGCGCTCACGGACGGCTCGCCGGTCGCGGCGAGCGCTCGGCGCTCGGCGGCCACCCGGCGGAACCGAGATCGGTGCAGGTTCACCATCGTGCGCCGCGCATACGGCTTGAATCCGAGCGCCTCGATGTGCCGGTCGGCTCGGTACAACTTCACGAATGCGTCGTGGACGAGGTCCTCGGCCGCGGCCTGCGACCCGGTCAGGAAATAGGCGAATCGGAGCAGGGGCTCGTACTCGGCGGCGAACCACTCGCCCAGCCGGTCCAGGCGCGAGCGGGACGGTTCCAGGATGCCGATGGTTCTCTCCCCGATGGCTGCCGACGTCGCGTTCACGACCCTTATACGCGCGGAAAGGCCACCTGGGTGACTGGCCGGTCGGGCATATGCCCAGCTGCATCCCGTATGCAGTTGTGCATACGCTCGGAGGAAGACGCAGGGTGGGACGCTGGTCAGGGCCCCCTCGGCTCTACCGAGATTCGATCCAGGGCCGTGAACAGGGCGTCCACGTCATCCTCGCTGGAATAGAAGTACGGGCAGACCCGCAAGGCACCGTGCCGCTCATCCACGATCACGCCGCGATCGAGGAGCTCCTCGAGCACCTTCTTCGAGTCGGGTACCTCGAAGGTCACAACCGCGCCTCGCCGGGCCGGGTCGCGAGGCGTCCGGACGACGAAGCCGGCGTCGGTCGCCCTGTCGATGAGGTAACCGGTCAGCTCGAGGGTGCGCGCGCGGATCCGGTCGATCCCGACTTCCAGGATGATGTCGAGCCCGGCCGCCGCGGCGAAGATCGACTGCGGCGAGGGCGTCCCGAGCGCGAGCCGCTGCGCATTGTCCGGCCAGTCCACCGCCGAACTGTCGAACGCGAAGAAGTCGCGCTGGCTGAACCATCCGGTGACCGTCGGCCGCAACGTCGGCGCCACATCACGGCGCACATATACGAACGCGACGCCGGGCCCACCGAGCAGGTACTTGAGCGGCCCGCCCACGAGCGCGTGCGCGCCGGTCGCGTGCACGTCGAGCGGCACCACGCCCGAGCCGTGGTAGTCGTCGATCACGTAGAAGGCACCGGCCGCGCCGCACGCGTCGCCCAGCGCGACCGGATCGAGCATCGCGCCGTCCAGGTAGGACACACGCGACGCGGACACGACCGCGGTCTGGGGAGTTAGCGCAGATGCATACGCCTGCTCGTCCTTGCCGTCGATCCACACCACGCGTCCGCCGCGGCGTTCCTGCGCGAGCCAGACGTGGCAGTCGGTCGGGAACTCTTGTCGCGAGATCACGATTTCGTCGCGCGCAGAGAAATCGATGCACGACGCCAGCGACGACAAGCCTGTCGAGATCGACGGCGTCAGCGCGACCTCGTCGTCGTCGGCACCGATGACGCGCGCGTAGAGCGACTCGAGCCGGCGCATCTCGGGGATGACGTCTTCGAACCACACGCGCTCGGCCGACGCCTTCGTCTCCCACACGTCGAGGAACCGATCTATCGCGGCTCGCGCTCGGCGCGACAGCGGTGCCAGCGTGTGCGCGCCGAGGAAAACACGGTTCTGCACGGCCGGGAACTCGTGGCGCCAACGAAGGAGGTCGGCCGGGCCTCTCACGGCCGTCCGTCCACGGTGCGGATGTCTTTGCGAAGATCGGCGGGCCCGCTGAAGCGCGGGCACCAGACCAGATAACCCGGTCCTCCCACCGTGAGTCGTCCGCCGGATCCGGCCAGCGCTCCCGCCACCGACGTGGCGGCGGCGAGCGCGGCGTCGACGCTGCCCAGCGCTTCGGCGAGGATCTCGATCTCCGCGGTGTCGATGCCCGGCCGGATACCGTCATTGCCGAGGTCGGTCCCGTACGCCACGGAGCACCCGGCCGCCGCGAGCGCAGCGAGGTTCGCGCGTGTGGACGCGTTATCCCCGAACGCGCGGACGGTTGAGATCACCGCGACTCCGCGCCGGGCCGCATCGGTCACGACCGAGCCGGGGAGCCGCTCGACCGGCGTGTGCGCGAGCACATCCACGCCCGCGGCGAGTGCGGCGCGCACTGACGCGACGCCGAGCGCGTGGGCGGCGACCTTCAAACGGCGGGCGCGGGCGGCGTGCACCACGGCCGACATCGTTTCCGCGTCGAGCACCGGACCCTGGCCCGGCTCGATCGCGATCTTGATCATCGCGGCGCCCCGGTCGGCGAGCATCGCAACCGCTTCGCGCGCCTCGGCCTCCGAGGAGATCTCCAAGCCGTAGCCGTTCGCGCCCCACGACCGTGTCGGATAACCGCCGGGAGCGGTGATCAGTGGACCGGCGGCACGGAACTGGAGCGGCGTGTGATCGGCGAATGCGTATGCCAGTGGCTCGCCGAGGTCGAGCACCGACGTGACGCCGCCGGCGAATACCGCTTGGGGCGTCGAGAACGATAGATGCACGTGCGCGTCGACGAATCCGGGGAATATCGCGCCGCCCGCGTACTTCTGTGCGCCCGGGCGATCCACTGGCGCACGGTCGATCGTGGCCACTTTTCCGTTCAGGACAACGACCGAGCGCTCGCCGTCGAGCCAGTGCCCCCCGTCGAAGACGCGGACCCGATCGAAGAGGAGGCCACCGTTGCTGGGGATGTCGATCGCGGACCCGGAGCGCCGCCGCCGAAACCCAAAGGCCGCGAGCGCGCCAGCCACCCCTGCGAGGGTCGTACCGAGCAGTTGGCGGCGAGTCACGCGAGGCATTGTCGCAGGTAGGGTCCTCGGCCGGTCCGGTTGACTGCCCCCCGACGGGCTGGCTATATTCCCGTTAGCACTCGTCAACGGGGAGTGCTAACCACGGGACTGGAGGGATCACATGGCGTTCGGTCTGGAGCCGCTCGAGGATCGCGTCGTCGTCAAGCCGATCGAGGAAGAGACGCAGCGTACCCCGACGGGGATCATCATCCCCGACACGGCCAAGGAGAAGCCGCAGGAAGGCGAAGTCGTCGCCATCGGCCCCGGCCGCTTCGAAGACGGTAAGCGCGTCCCGCTCGACGTCAAGGTCGGCGACCGTGTCATCTACTCGAAGTACGGCGGGACCGAGGTCAAGGTCGAAGGCGCCGACTACCTGGTCCTGTCGGCTCGCGACCTGTTCGCGGTCGTCAAGACCAAGGGCAAGAAGTAGAAACCGAACTCAACGGCTGAGGCGGTCCGGAAGGACCGCCTCTCTGTTTCGCATCATCCCGAATCGCCCCTCCTGCCCGGCGCCCGAACGCCATCTACAGTGGCTGCATGCGCAAGGGGTCCCTGGCTTCGCTCGTGCTCGGAATGGTTTTCGCCGCGACCGCGGCGACGGCGGGCGCCGTCACCCAAACCCGGAGCGACGGCCTCGAGGTCACGCCGGCAACGGCGATCCGCGGCACCGCGCCCGGACGTCTGGTCGAGGAGACCGTCACGGTCGTCAACCTCTCGCGCGAGGACTTCAGCGTGACCGCGAAGCTCGCCGACGCGCGCGTCGATCAGCGCGGGCGATTCTCGTCCGTGGATCCGGGGTCCGGACTGCCGTCGGCGGCTGCGTGGGGGACGCTCCAGCCGGCGTCGTTCATGCTGCCGGCGGGGCACACGCAGAACGTCGTGGTGTCTTTCACGCCGCCCAAGGGCACGGCCGGCGGTGGCTATTACGCGACGCTCGATCTCTCGGGGCTGTCGGGCAGCGGCGCCTCTGCGACGGCGACGCACGCGGTCCTGCTCGAGGTCGCGGGTAACGGACTGATCCGCGCACCGTCGATCGCGAAGATCTCCGCGCCGGCGATCGCGCTCGGCTCGACGATCCCGGTCACGATGCGCCTCTCGAACACCGGCAACGATTACGCGGTCGCCGAGGGGCAGATCACCGTCCGCGATATGTTCTCCAACAAGGCCTCGACGGTTGAGATCCCGCGTACGCCGATCGTGCCCGGCACACCGCGCATCCTGACCGTCAACGTCCCCACGCCGGTGATGCCCGGGCGCGTGCGCGTGTCCGCTCATCTGTCCTTCGGTCTCGGCGTGCCTCAAGACACCGCGACCGCGACGACGTACGCGACCGGTTGGTGGCAGCTCGGCGTCGCGATCGCGCTCCTGCTTCTGCTCCTGCGCCTGGTCGTGGCGATCGTGCGGTGGCGGCGGCGCCGCCGGGCACGGAAGAGCGAGCGCCGGGCCGCCGAGCACGAGACGCGGACGCCTGTGCCCGCCGGCGCGAACGGCGGCGGGTTCGCGGACTACGAACCGCTCGAGAACGCGCCGACCGACCGTGCTTCCGCTGCGCCGGTTGCGGTCGAGCCGGCGACATTTGCCCCCGCTGCCGCTGAGCCGATCGCCGCTGAGCGGCCGCCGGCAGGGCGCGCTGCTTTCGCGCCGTCTCAGGAAGACGAAGACCTGTGGCCCGCGCCTGTCGTTGTGTCGCGCGCGCCCAAGCCGCCGGCCAAGGAGCGCCCACGTCCGCGGCTGGTGTTCTCGCGACCGGCCGACGATCCATTCGACGAGCTCGCGAAACTTTCCGACCGGGATGACGAGGTCGACGATCGTGAGCCGGAGATCGAAGACACGCCGGGCGCTAGCGAGGAAGCCGGAACGGGCTATCTGGCCGCCGTCGAGGCCGCGCTGGCCAAGGAGCCTGACGAGGAACCCCAGCCGGAGGAAGCCACTGCTGCCGAGCCCGAGCCCGAGCCCGAGCCGGCGCCCGTGCCCGCGCCCGCGCCTGAACCGGTGCTGACGATCGTCCGGCCGCTCCCGGTCGAGGAGGTCGAAGCGCCGATCATGCCGATCGCTGCGGGCGACTCGACGAGGATGGCCGGGCGCAGCGCAGCCGCGCCGGCTGTGGCGGCTGCCCCGTCCGTGGCGCCTGCGGCCCCCGAGGAAGAACCCCGTTCCGGGGAACGCACCGCGCGGCTGAGCGAGCAGCTGCTCTCCAGTATCGACGCCGCGCCGGCGTCCGGCCGCGAGGCCGCGCAGCGCCGCGCTCGCGTCGCGATCGAGATGCTCACCGCCGGCACCGGCAAGTCGGCCGAGCAGGTGCAGGTCGCGCTCAAGGTCTTGCGGTCGTCGGGCGCGGACGCGAGCGCCGTGCTGTCCGAGGCCCTCGACGCCGAGATGGACGCCGGCCGGGAGTCGTCGTTCGCGCCGATCGCGCTCGCCCTGCATGAGGTCGCCGGCGGCCGCGCCGTGGAAGCCTTGCTACGCGCGTACGCGGTCGCCAAGCGCGGCCAGATCGTTGCGCTGCGGACCGCGTTGAAGACGTACGACGCCGGCGCGCTGGGGGAGCAGGAGGACCTGCTCGAAGCCCTGCCGGCCGACCGCCGCGCCGCGCTCAAGCCCTCCAAACGCTGATTTCACGCTCCTGCACAGCGGTTCCCGCTCCGCTACGCTTATCCGAACGCGGCCGAAGGGGGACCTCGCATGGCGGATGTCGAGATCGGGATCGGGAAAACCGGACGACGGGCGTACTCGTTCGACGACATCTCGATCGTGCCGTCGCGGCGCACCCGTGACCGCGCCGACGTCGACATCTCCTGGGAGATCGACGCCTTCCGTTTCGAGCTCCCGCTCATGGCCTCGGCGATGGACGCGGCCGTTTCCCCCCAGACCGCGGTCGAGATAGGCCGCCTCGGCGGCCTCGCCGTCCTCAACCTCGAAGGCTTGTGGAGCCGCTACGACGACCCGACGCCGATCTACGAAGAGATCGCCACGCTCCCCGACGACAAGGCCACAAAGCGCATGCAAGAGGTGTACGCCGAGCCGATGCGCGAAGAACTGATCGGCAAGCGCATCCGCGAGATCAAGGAAGCAGGCGTCACGGCCGCCGCGTCGCTCACGCCGCAGCGCGTCCTGAAGTACCACCAGGTCGCGCTCGAAGCCGAGCTCGACATCCTGGTCATCCAGGGAACAGTCGTTTCCGCCGAGCACGTTTCGACGCAGGTCGAGCCGCTCAACCTCAAGAAGTTCATCGCTTCGTATGACCTGCCGGTGATCGTCGGCGGGTGCGCGTCGTTCGAGACCGCGCTGCACCTGATGCGCACCGGCGCCGCCGGCATCCTCGTCGGCGTCGGGCCCGGCGCAGCGTGCACGACGCGCGGGGTACTCGGGATCGGCGTACCGCAGGCAACCGCGATCGCGGATGCAGCGGGCGCGCGCATGCGGCACCTGCAGGAGACCGGCCGCTACGTCCAGGTGATCGCCGACGGCGGGATGCGCACGGGCGGCGACATCGCGAAGGCCTTCGCATGTGGCGCCGACGCGGTGATGATCGGGTCGCCGCTCACGCGCGCGGCCGAGGCGCCGGGTCGTGGCTATCACTGGGGCATGGCGACGTTCCATCCGGACCTGCCGCGCGGTGCGCGCGTGAAGACGCGCACCATCGGTTCGCTCAAGGACATCTTGCTGGGGCC
>Ga0075425_100001410_pt1 | contig 23604 bp, 19 predicted proteins | sample SoiMethybrSBSTD4_FD_75300 | JGI IMG/M metagenome (GOLD analysis project Ga0075425, IMG submission 75300) | Bulk soil microbial communities from a Populus tree surrounding site in Tennessee, USA - Soil MetaG P. TD hybrid SBSTD4 | ecosystem: Environmental > Terrestrial > Soil > Tree plantation... | reverse complement strand
GCGCCAATCGCTCCGGCGGCGATCGCCAGCACCAGGTTCTCGACCAGCAGCAGGCGGACGATCGCAGGGCGGCTCGCGCCGAGCGCGCGCCGCACGCTGAGCTCCTTCTCGCGCTGCAGCCCGCGCCCGAGCAGCATGCAGGCGACGTTGACGCAGGCGATCAGCAGGATGAGCAGCGCCGGCCCGAGCGTGAACGCGTAGGCCGTCGTGGCGCGGCTGCGCACGTCGGCGTCGACGGGAATGGCGCGCCACTTCCATTCACCGCGCGACAGTGCGGACAGCTCGGAGGCCGCCGCCGTCCAGTCCACGCCCGGGCGAAGGCGCGCATAGATCGAGACGATGACCGGCGCCTTGATGCTGGCGCGCCCGAGCGGAATCCAGAGATCCCCGGAAATGCCGATGAAGCGGTAGGCGAACTCGGGCGGCATCACGCCGACCACGGCGCGCTCCACGCCGTCCACGGTGATGGCCGCCCCCTCGAGACGGCGATCGCCGAACTGCCGCCGCCACAGCGCCTCACTGACGATGACGACCGGCTGCCCGAGGTCCGCTGCCGTGAACGCCCGCCCGGCCGCCGGCGCCACTCCCATCGCGGTGAAGAATCCCGGCGACGCATAGGCGGCGGTCGCCGGCTGGACGTCCACGCCGCTGCCGATCGCCGCGTCCGCTTCAGCGTAGGCGCCGATCGCGGCAAACGAACGCGCCTGCGACAGCGTGTCGTCGAACTCGTTGATGGCGATGGGCGATCGCTCGACGCCGAGCTCCGGGCTGGACGCGTAGATGCGCCCCAGCCGATCGACGTCGGGCACGCCCGGCAGGCCCGGAAGGATGACCTGCACCAGCCCGTAGAGCCCTGTCGCCGCGCCGATGCCGATCGCCAGCGTCGCGACGGCGGCAAGCGCGCCGCCGCGCCAGCGGAGCAGCCCGCGTGTCGCGTATCGGACCTGGGAGAACATTTTTGTCAGTGGCTGCCGGGATTTCGACGGAAAGGTCAGTAGATAGCACCATCCGTGCCGCCCGGCGGTGGCTGGCACCCAGGGTGGCTGGCACCTGAGGTGCCAGCCACCTCAGACGGCGGCGAGATGCCCGGCCGCGACTTCGCGGAGCGGAGCGCTCCTGTCGAACGAGGCGGGATCCAGGACGATGCGGCGGCGCGGCGCGTCCGGATCGGGGACCGGGATGGCCGAGAGCAGCGCGCGGGTGTAGGGATGCTGCGGCGCGGCGAAGAGCTTCGCGGTCTCTCCCATTTCCACGATCCGACCGAGGTACATCACCGCGACGCGGCTGCAGATATGCTCCACGAGCCGCAGGTCGTGCGCGATGAACAGGTAGGTCAGCTTCAGCTGCTGCTGCAGATCCATCAGCAGGTTGACGACCTGCGCCTGCACCGAGACGTCGAGCGCCGAGACCGGCTCGTCGGCGATGACCAGCGACGGGTTGAGCGCGAGCGCGCGCGCGAGCCCGATGCGCTGCCGCTGCCCGCCGCTGAACTCGTGCGGATAGCGGCGCAGGTGATCGGGGTTCAGGCCGACCAGCTCGAAGAGCTGCCGCACCCGCTCGCGCCGCTCCGCTTTGCTGCCGAGGCGATGAATGATGAGCGGCTCTTCGACGATGTCCGAGACGCGCATGCGCGGATTGAGCGACGAGTAGGGATCCTGGAAGACGATCTGCATGTCGCGCCGCAGCCGGCGCATGTCGCCGCGCGACAGCTTGAGCACGTCCTTGCCGTCGAAGATCACGTCGCCGCTCGTCGGCTCGATCAGCCGCAGGATGCAGCGTCCGGTGGTGGTCTTGCCGCTGCCCGATTCGCCAACCAGGCCGAACGTTTCTCCCTTCTTGATCGTGAAGCTGACGTCGTCGACCGCGCGCACGCTCGTCGTCCTGCCGAAGAGCCCTTCGCGCCGGGAGAATTCCTTGGTGAGATGACGCACCTGGAGCAGCGCCATCAGCGTCGATCCTTCTCCCGCCTGACTTCCGCGAGCACCTGCGGCTCGATCGCGGGGGAATAGAGATAGCAGCGGGCCATGTGCTCGCCGGGCTCGAAGCGGAAGCCGCGCGGCACGAGATCGCCGATCTGCGTCATGCCGGGGACCGCCTTGTCGCACGGCTCGAAGCGGTCCGGGCAGCGCGGCGCGAAGGCGCAGCCGGGCGGAAGCTGGCCGAGCGGCGGCACCGTGCCCTGGATCGCCTGCAGCCGCGCCCCGCGCGTCCCGCCGGGAATCGAAGCGAGCAGGCCGCGCGTGTAGGGATGTCGCGGATCGCGGAACAGGTCGCGGACCAGGCCTTCTTCGACGATCCGTCCGGCGTACATCACCGCGACGCGGTCGGCCATCTCGGCGACGACGCCGAGATCGTGGGTGATCAGGAGGACCGAGAGCTTGAAGCGCTGCTGCAGATCGCGCAGCAGATCGAGGATCTGCGCCTGGATGGTGACGTCGAGCGCCGTGGTCGGCTCGTCGGCGATGAGCAGCGACGGATTGCAGGACAATGCCAGCGCGATCAGCGCGCGCTGGCGGAGGCCGCCGGAGAGCTGGTGCGGATAGTCGTGCACGCGCCGCTGCGGCTCGGGAATGCTGACCGCCTCGAGCAGCTCGACGGCGCGCTCGCGGGCCGCGCGCCGGCGCGCGACGCCGTGCACCTGCAGCGTCTCTTCGATCTGGCTGCCGATGGTGAAGACGGGGTTGAGCGCCGTCATCGGCTCCTGGAACACCAGCGCGATCCCGGCGCCGCGGATCTTCTGCATCTCGCGCTCGCCGAGCGCCATCAGGTCGCGCCCCTTGAAGACGATGCGTCCGCCCGCGATCCGCCCCGGCCGCTGCACCAGCCGCAGCAGCGACAGCGCCGTCACCGACTTGCCGCTGCCCGATTCGCCGACGAGGCAGAGCGTCTCTCCCTCGTTGACGTGGAAGCTGACGTCGATGACCGCCGGCGCGACGCCCGAGGGCAGGTCGAAGACGGTGTTGAGGCGCTCGACGCTGAGGAGAGAAACCGACGACCGCGGACCGACGGGCGACGACCGGCCTGCGGCGCCGGAAGACGGCGAAGCCGTCGCCTCTCCGCCGCCGGACCTCGGACCTCGGGCCCCGGACCTCGGACTGTCAGGCATCGATTTCCTTGTGCTCGCCGAAGACCGCGCGCATCGCGTCCGAGATCTCGCCGACCGTGGCGTGCGCCTCCACCGCGCGGACGATCGGCGGCACCAGGTTGTCGCGCCCGCGCGCCGCCGCGCTGACGGCGTCGATCGCGGCGCGCCACGCCGCCTGGTCGCGCGAGGCCCGCACCTGGCGGACGCGCTCGACTTGCGTCGCTTCGATCGCCGGATCGATCTTCAGCGTCTCTATCCCGTGGCTTCCGCCTTCAGTCCCGTGGCTTCCGCCTTCAGGCGGAAGCTCCACATACCGGTTCATGCCGACGACGACGGACTCTCCGGAGTCGATGCGCTGCTGGGCGCGATAGGCCGCGTCCTGGATCTCGCGCTGGATGTAGGCCGACTCGATCGCGGCGAGCGTGCCGCCGAGGCGGTCGATCGTGTCGAGCAGCGCGCGCGCCTCGCGCTCGATGCGGTCGGTCAGCTCTTCGATCGCCGCCGATCCCCCCATCGGGTCCACGGTGTTGGCGACGCCGCTCTCGAAGGCGATGACCTGCTGCGTCCGCAGGGCGATCGCGGCCGACTCCTCGGTCGGCAGCGCCAGTGCTTCGTCGCGCCCGTTGCAGTGCAGCGACTGCGTGCCGCCGAGCACCGCCGCCAGGGCCTGCATCGCGACCCGGACGATGTTGTTGTCGGGCTGTTGCGCGGTGAGCGTGCTGCCCGCCGTCTGCGTGTGGAAGCGCAGCTGCTGCGCGCGCGGGCTGGTCGCGCCGAACCGATCCCGCATCAGCGTCGCCCACAGCCGCCGCGCCGCCCGGTACTTCGCGATCTCCTCGAGAAAGTCGTTGTGCGCGTTGAAGAAGAACGACAGCCGCTGCCCGAGGCGGTTGACGTCGAGCCCCGCCTCGATCGCCGCCTCCACGTAGGCGATGGCGTTGGCGAAGGTGAACGCCACCTCCTGCACCGCGGTCGAGCCGGCTTCACGGATGTGATAGCCGCTGATCGAGATCGTGTTCCAGCTCGGCAGCTCGCGATCGCAGAAGGCGAACACGTCGGTGACGATGCGCAGCGACGCGCGCGGCGGATAGATGTAGGTGCCGCGCGCCACGTACTCCTTGAGGATGTCGTTCTGGATGGTGCCCGACAGGATCGCCGGATCCACGCCCTGCCGCTTCGCCACCGCGATGTAGAGCGCGAGCAGGACGATCGCCGTCGCGTTGATCGTCATCGACGTCGAGACCTTCCCCAGGGGAATGCCGGCGAACAGCTCTTCCATGTCGGCGAGCGAGTCGATGGCCACGCCGACGCGCCCCACTTCTCCCGCGGCCAGCGCGTGGTCCGAGTCGTACCCCATCTGGGTCGGCAGGTCGAAGGCGACGCTCAGGCCGCTGACGCCCTGGGCTAAAAGATAGTGGTAGCGGCGGTTGGACTCGGCGGCCGTCCCGAACCCGGCATACTGGCGCATCGTCCAGAGCCGTCCGCGGTACATGGTCGGCTGGATCCCGCGGGTATAAGGGAATTGACCGGGCTGTTCGTCGATTGACACTGCTGGACCGTGAGTTTACAATGTTCCTGCGTTCCCGCGCCTCAAACCCTTCATATGATTAACTTTGGCGCCCGATCCCACCGCCACTCCCCGGCGGGGTTGTATCGGGACTTGCCCCGGCTTCCCAGACCCGGCGGCCCGCTGAGCGATGAGGAGGTCTCGAATGGATGACGTCGTGAACCGGATGGCCAAAGAGCTCTCCGACGCCATTGCTGCCGCAGTCGCCGAGGATGCGCGGGTCGAAGCCTGCCGCGAGCGTGCTCGCGCGGCCGGCTTCGAGATGAAAGTGTCACTCGAGGCCGTCATCGGCTTCGTGAATCGGACCCAGACCGGCGCGCTCGCGCGCACCGCGATCCCGCAGCAGAAGGCGCTTCCCGCGCAGCAGCGGCGCCAGTTCGAAATCAGCGCGAACGACAAGCGCTTTTTGCGCTCGCTTCGCATCGCATCGGACGAGACGACAGAGAAGGAAGTGGAGTAGCTTCCGCCTTCTTGACCACCGTAGCCTTGGCGGAGGTGGTTAGGCGGAAGTACCTTTGCTCTGATTGGCGACTCGAGCCGCGGCTTCGGCCGCGGCTTTTTCGTCTCCGAGATAGTAATGACGGCTCGGCTTCAGCCGCTCGTCGAGATCGTAGACGAGGGGAATGCCGGTCGGGATGTTCAGCTCGACGATGTCCTGGTCGCTGACGTTGTCGAGATACTTCACCAGCGCGCGCAGGCTGTTGCCGTGCGCGGCAATCAGCACACGCTGTCCGCTCGTGATCGCCGGCGCGATCGTCTCGTGCCAGTACGGGAGGAAGCGCGCCACCGTGTCCTTGAGTGACTCGGTGCGCGGCAGCTCGCCCGGCTTCAGGTTCGCGTAGCGGCGATCGTTGCCGGGATACGGATCGAGCGGGCTGGCGAGCGGCGGCGGCGGGATGTCGTAGCTGCGCCGCCAGATCTTCACCTGGTCCTCGCCGTGCTTCGCCGCCGTCTCGGCCTTGTTCAGGCCCTGCAGCCCGCCGTAATGGCGCTCGTTGAGGCGCCAGTGCTTCGTGATCGGGAGCCACAGCTGGTCCATCACGTCGAGCGCGAGATCGAGCGTCTTGATCGCGCGGCGCAGCACCGACGTGAAGGCGAGGTCGAACTCGAAGCCCGCGTCCTTCATCAGCCGTCCGGCTTCGCGCGCTTCCGCGATCCCTTTCGCCGACAGCTCCACGTCGGTCCAGCCGGTGAAGCGGTTCTCCTCGTTCCAGGTGGACTGGCCGTGCCGCAGCAGGACGACTCTATGCACGTTGCCTGATCGCGGCGCGGCCGGCGTACCGGGCGGCGGCGCCGAGCTCCTCTTCGATGCGCAGCAGCTGGTTGTACTTCGCGACGCGATCGGTGCGGCTGGCCGACCCGGTCTTGATCTGTCCCGCGCTGGTGCCGACGGCGAGGTCGGCGATCGTCGTGTCCTCGGTCTCACCCGACCGGTGCGAGCTGACGCTGGCGTAGCCCGCGTCGCGCGCCATCGCCACCGCGTCGAGCGTCTCGGTGACCGTGCCGATCTGATTCAGCTTCACCAGCACCGCGTTGGCGACCTTCTCCTCGATGCCGCGCTTCAGGATCTCCGGGTTGGTGACGAACACGTCGTCGCCGACGAGCTGGATGCGCTTGCCGAGCGCCGCGGTCAGCGCCTTCCACCCGTCCCAGTCGCCTTCCGCCAGGCCGTCCTCGATCGAGATGATCGGGTACTGGCGCACCCAGTCCTCCCAGAGCTTGACCATGTCGTCGGCGGTGCGCGCCGGTTCCCCCGACTTCCTGAACTCGTACTTCCGGTCTTCGTCGACCCACAGCTCGCTGGCGGCGACGTCGAGCGCGATGAAGACGTTCTCGCCCGCCTTGTAGCCGGCCTGGGCGATCGCCTCGAGCACCACGTCGACCGCCTCGCGGTTCGACTTCAGGCTCGGCGCGAAGCCCCCTTCGTCGCCGACGCCCGTCGAGTAGCCCTTCTTCTTCAGGATGCCGCGCAGCGCGTGGAAGATCTCCGCGCCCATGCGCAGCCCCTCGGCGAACGACGTGGCGCCGACGGGCATGACCATGAACTCCTGGAAGTCGACGCTGCTGTCGGCGTGCGCGCCGCCGTTGAGGATGTTCATCATCGGCACGGGCAGCAGCGACGGCTTCGCGTCGGCCTTCTGTTCGTAGAGCCGGGCGATGTGGACGTAGAGCGGCACCTTCGCCGCGAGCGCGCTCGCTTTGGCGGCCGCGATCGACACGCCGAGCAGCGCATTGGCGCCGAGGCGTCCCTTGTTCGGCGTCCCGTCGAGCGCGATCATCTGCGTGTCGATCGCGCGCTGATCCGCCGGCCGGCCCTTCAGCGCCGCCGCGATCTCGCCGTTGACGTTCGCGACCGCCTTCTTCACGCCCTTGCCGCCGTAGCGTTGCTTGTCGCCGTCGCGAAGCTCGAGCGCCTCGCGCACGCCGGTCGACGCCCCCGACGGCACCGCCGCGCGCCCCATGACGCCGCCGTCGAGCGTGACGTCCACTTCAACCGTCGGATTACCCCGCGAATCGAGAATCTCTCGAGCTCGGATACTCTCAATTACCAAGTTCCAACTCCCAACTGCCAATCAACGCCCAATCACCAACTCCCAAAACTCCCAAGCCGGAAAACCACAAACCGCAAACCGCAAACCGCACACGCCGCTCATCCCGATCCCCGCACGTCGAACTCCGCCTCGTTGCGGAGCGCCTCGGCGCTGATCGGCGCCACGTACGGCTCGTCGTCTTTCGTGACGATGACGATGCCGCGCTCGGTGACCGTGTGGCGGCGCCGATCCTCTTCCTGGCTGAAGCCGATCATCGCCCCGCGCGGGATGAAGACGTCGCGATCGACGATGGTCCGGCGCAGGCGCGCGTGGCGCCCGACGCGGACGCCCGGCATGAGGATGCTCTCCTCGACCGAGCAGAAGCTGTGCACGCGGACGTTGGGGCAGAGCACGCTGCCGCGGATGGTGCTGCCCGAGATGATGCAGCCGGCCGAGATCAGCGAGTCGAGCGCCAGCCCCGAGCGGCGCCCCTCGTCGGCGAAGACGAACTTCGCCGGCGGCGCCTGCACCTGGTGCGTCCGCACCGGCCACTCCGGGTCGTAGAGGTTGAACTCCGGGTTGACGTGGCAGAGATCCATGTTGGCCTCGTAGTAGGCGTCGAGCGTGCCGATGTCGCGCCAGTACTTCGCGGCCTTCTTGTTCTCGTCGGTGAACCGGTAGGCGTAGATCGGCACCTTCGAGATCAGCGCCGGGATGATGTCCTTGCCGAAGTCGTGGCTGGTCGCGGCGCGCGCGTCTTCCTCGAGCGCCGGCACCAGCACGTCCATGTTGAAGATGTAGATCCCCATCGAGGCCAGCACCTGCTGGCCGGCCGGCAGGTCCTTCGGCTTCTCGAGGAACCCGGTGAGCCGCTCGGCGCCGTCCACCTCGATCACACCGAAGCGGTGCGCCTCCTCCGAGGGCACTTCGATCACCGCCAGCGTCGCGCCGGCGCCGCGATCGAGATGGAAGCGCAGCATGCGCGCGTAGTCCATCTTGTAGACGTGATCGCCCGACAGCACGATCAGGTGCCGCGGCTCCTCTCGCTGGATGGAATAGAGGTTCTGGAAGACCGCGTCCGCCGTCCCCTGGTACCAGTGCTCGCCGACGCGCTTCTGCGGGTGCAGCACCTCGACGAACTCGCCGAGCTCGTCGGCGACGACGCTCCATCCGAAGCGGAGGTGGCGGGTGAGCGAGAGCGACTTGTACTGCAGCGCGATGAAGATCTTGCGCAGCCCCGAGTTGAGGCAGTTGCTCAGCGTGAAATCGATGATCCGGTAGGGGCCGCCGAAGTAGACGGCGGGCTTGGCCCGTTCCCTGGTCAGGGGGAAGAGGCGCTCACCCACGCCTCCGGCCAGCACCATCACGACGACGTCGTCGAGCATGGTGATCCTCAGCGCTTCAACACGACCCGGGCAGGGGCGCCGTCCGCTCCGGCGAGCCGCAGCGGCAGGCAGTACATCTCGTACTGCCCGGCTTCGACCTCGGACAGATTGAGCCCCTCGATGATGATCACGCCGGCGCCGAGCAGCACGTGGTGCGCCGGCGCGCCGGCCTTCTTGAACTGTTCGACCGACAGATAGTCCACGCCGACGACCTTGACGCCCTGGTTGACGAGAAAGCGCGCCGCCTCTTCGGTGACGTAGGTGTAGTCGGTGTGGAAGCCGTCGTTCGAGTTCCACAACGCCGAGTTGGGCGTGCGCAGCAGCACCCGGATGTCCTCGCGGAGGCCGGCGCCCGACAGGTGCTGCTCGGTGATGCCGCCGCGATGCGGCAGGTCGATGACGCGGGCGCGGCCGACGAGCAGGTCGAGCGCGAGCGCGTCGACGCCCGGCTTGTCGTCGAAAAAGTGCTTCGGCGCGTCCACGTGGGTCCCGGTATGCGTGCCCATCACCAGGCGCGAGTTGTTGGACGAGTCCCCGGCCGCGATCCGCTCGACCGGCGTGATTTCGTATTCGGGATTGCCGGGATAGGTGGCAAGGCCGGGAGCGAGCACGACGCTCACATCGACCAGGCGCTGGGCGCGCGGCATAGACCGGGCATCTTATCAAGGACCGTTGCCCGTTGCCCGTTGCCCGTTGCCCGTTGCCCGTTGCCCGTTGCCCGTTGCCGGTTGCCGGTTGCCGGTTGCCCATGCCCTCTGCCCATGCCCTCTGCCCATGCCCTATCCCTATGCCCTATCCCCATGCCCTCCTTACGAGGCCCTCTTTTGACTCCCTCCGACGACGGGCATATCATCGATGGGTTGAGGAGTCCGTCGATGACGTTGTGGCTTCGAGGGGGTTGGTCCGCCCGCGCGCTGACCGCCGTGGTGGTGGCAGTGTGTGGAACGGTCCTGGTGGCGCAGAAATCATCCCCGAAGGACCAGAAGCCCGACGCGGCGGCAGCGGCTCAGGCGCAGGCCCAGCAGCAGGAAATCCAGAGCCTCGTGCGTGCGGCTGACGCGGCGATGGCCGGGCAGGGGTCGGCACCCGCCGATTTTCCGATCCAGTTCCAGAGCGACTTTCTCAAGGCGCAGGGCTCGCGCGTGTGGGTGCCGATCACACTGACGATCGATCCTGCCAAGGTCCCCTCCGGCGCGCTCACCCTCTACCTTCGCGTCGTCCCGCGCGGGATGACCGCGCCGCCGCCGCCGACGGATCCCGCGCCCGCGCCGGCCGCCGGCAAGGATAAAGACAAGGACAAGAAGGACAAGGACAAGAAGAACGACAAGAGCGCCGCGCCGGCTCCGCCGGCCCCGAACTATCCGTTCGAGGACGCGGCGGTCCTCGACGTCAAGCCCTCGGCGCCGGGCCAGCCGCTGCGCATCCTGCGCGGCATCGGCGTCCCCTCCGGCAGCTACGACGTCTACGTCGTGCTGCACGAGCGCGCGGCCGATCCGTCGCAGGGACGCGGCGTGGTGCCGCCGGGGAATTCGTCGCCGGGCAAGACCTCGGTGCTCAAGCAGCCGCTCGACGTGCCGAACTACGGCTCGGGGGAGTTCTCGACGAGCACGGTGATCCTGGCCGAGCGCGTCGACGAGCTGCCGGCGCCGATCCGTCCCGATCAGCAGTCGGAGCACCCGTATGCGTTCGGGCCGAAGGAAATCGTGGTCGCGCCCGACCACAAGTTCAAGAAGTCGCAGGAGCTGATCGTTCTCTTCCAGATCTACAACCCGACCGTGTCGCCCGAAAAGAAGTTCAACCTGGAAGCGACCTACACCTTCTATACGCAGGGCGAAGGGGGCGAGAAGCGCTTCAACGCGACCGAGCCGCAGACCTTCAGCGCGGATTCGATGGGGGGCGGGTTCGATCCGACCGGCAACAGCAGCATCCAGGCCGGCCAGGGCGTCCCGCTTCAGAGCTTCCCGGAAGGGACGTATCGCCTGGAAATCAAGATCACGGATAAACTGAGCAACAAGGTCCTTACGCAGAACGTCAATTTCACGGTAACGCCATAGGAGGGCTGTCCATGGCACGCCTGGCGCGCCTCAGCGGGCTACTCGCGGCGGCGGCGATCGTCGTTTCGACGCCAGCGCCGGGGTATGCCCAGTCGCGTGTCACGCAGGCCCCCGGGCAGCAGGTGCGCCTCACGCTCGGCAGCATCCAGGGGACGGTCATCGACGATCGCGGCGGTCCGCTCGCCGGCGCGATGGTCTCGGCGCTCGGCGCCACCAACGGCATGGCGACGACCGACGCGCGCGGGCGCTTCGTCATCCCGTCGCTGCCCAACGGCGACTACGTGCTGCGCATCCACCTCGCCGGCTTCGTCACCACGCGGCGCGAGAACGTGCGCGTCGGCCCGACGCCGGCCACGCTCGAGAAGATCCAGATGCGGCGCCTCGACGACACCAGCGTCACGAAGCGCCCGATCCTCGCGGCCGGCGTCCTGCCGGTCGACGACTCGACGCCCGAGACCGACGATCACGGTGAGACCGCGTGGCGCCTCCGTCACATCAAGCGCAGCGTGCTGAAGCAGGACGGCGACGTGGTGTCGATCGCCGACGCCGCGTCCGAGCAGCCGATCCCGCCGGGCGCCTCCGGCTCGATGTTCGGGCGCGCGTTCGACAGCGCCGCCACCTTCTTCACGGCAACGCCGTTCTCCGGGGAAGTGAACTTAATCACGACGTCGGCGCTCGGCGACGGCGCGCCGCTCTTCAACGACTTCATGCCGCGCGGCGTCGCCTACATGTCGATCGGCGCGCCGGTGGCGTCGGGCCGCTGGGACGTGCGCGCCTCGATGAGCCAGTCCGACATGGCGGCGTGGATCGTCGCCGGGTCGTTCGCCTCGCACATCGCCTCGAGCCACGACTATGCGTTCGGCGTCTCCTACAGCACGCAGCAGTCGCCGCGGACGCGCCCGCTCGGCCTGCCCGGCACCGCCGACGACAGCCGCAACGTCGGCGAGCTCTTCGGCAGCGATCGCTGGACGATCACCCCGACGCTGGCGGTGGACTACGGCGCGCGGTACGCCCGCTACGACTACCTGCAGCAGCACTCGCTCATCAGCCCGCACGCCGGCATCACGCTCTCGCCGTTCGACAACACGCACATCGTCATCAACGCCGCGCAGCGGATGCTCGCGCCCGGCGCCGAGGAGTTCCTGCCGCCCGCGACGGTCGGGCCGTGGCTGCCGCCGGAGCGCACCTTCGCGCCGCTGCAGGGTGAGGATCTGCGCGTCGAGCGCGCCCGCTTCTTCGACATCGGCCTCAAGCACGAGTTCGACGGCACCTACGTGGTCGGCGTGCGCCGCTTCCAGCAGAGCGTGGACGACCAGCTCGCCACGCTCTTCGGGCTGCCGCTGAGCGGCGGGCCCAAGGCGCCGGGGCACTATTTCGTCGCGAGCGCCGGCGCCGTCGACGCGCAGGGGTGGGCGTTCTCGGTCAGCACCGCGCCGTCGCAGCGGATCCACGGCATGATCGACTACTCGGTGTCGCGCGCGAACTGGATCGCCCGCGGCGACATGGCGGCGATCGCCGTCTGGGCGCCGGCCGCGGTCCGCCCGCGCAGCGAAGACGTCCACGACCTGACGACGTCGATCGAGACCGAAGTGCCGCAGACCGCGACGCGCGTGTTCGTTCTCTACAAGGTGAACTCGGCGTTCGCGCGCGGCGACGACCCGACGCGGCCGGCCCTCGATTACCGGTTCGACGTCCAGGTGAACCAGGCGCTGCCGTTCATGCCTTTCAGCGGCGCCGCGCGGTGGGAAGTGCTGGTCGGCCTGCGCAACCTGTTCCGCGATCCCAGCGAGCCCGGGTCGATCTACGACGAACTGCTCGTCGTCCGTCCGCCCAAGCGCGTGATGGGCGGCGTTCTGATCCGGTTCTAGATTTTTTTCAGATCCATTTAGTTGAACGTCGCTTCCGGCGTCTTGGAATTGCCACGATTTCAAGCTGCCGCTGATGATACAACCGTCTGAAAATAAAGGTTTTGTCACCTAATCCAACGATCCGCTCCGGGGTATGGCGTTTGCTAGGCTCTGCTGCTGGATACACCCTGTACGCATGACAGGCTTCGCCCAGCGCCGCCCGTGGGTCCGTACCCTGCCTCCGGCAATCAAGGCGATGAAGACTACGAGTACCAGTCTCATCGTCCTGGCGCTGCTCTGCCTGGCCGCCCTCAACCTCCAGCAGCGGTGGACCTGGTTCGAGCTCGAAGACGGGGTCCTCTGGAAGCTGTCGGGCGGCGCGGTCGTCGCGTCCGACATCGCCGGCGGCACGGCGGCCGACCGGGCGGGGCTGCGGCGCGGCGACATCCTCGACGCGATCGACGGCCACGAAGTGACGGCGGTGGACGATGTCGTGCGCGCGCTGCATGCGGCGACCTCGGGGGAGCGGCTGCGCTACACCGTCGTGCGGCTGCAGACGCGGGAGCAGCTCGATATCGCGGTCGCGCCGGTGCCGTCGAGCCCGCTCGGGCTGTATTGCGCGCTGGCCGCGGTGGGCATCTTCTCGCTGCTGGTCGGCGCGTCGGTGCGCGTGCGCCGTCCCGATCACCAGGCGACGCTCCACTTCTTCTGGCTGACCGTCGCGTTCTTCGGGATGATGGCGTTCTCGTTCACCGGGCGCCTCAACGCGCTGGACTGGACGTTCTACTGGGGCGACCTGGTCGCGCAGCTGATGCTGCCGGCGCTCTTCCTCCACTTCGCGCTCGTCTTCCCCGACCGTCCGGACGCGTGGGTGCGCAGCGACACCGGCCGCACGCTGCTGCCGGCGATCTACCTGCCGGCGCTGCTGCTCGGCGCGCTCTCGGTGATCAGCGTGCTCAACGGCGCCGCGCACGGCGAGGTGCTGACCCGCGTCACCTCGATCGTCCAGCGCGGGCAGCTCGTCTACCTCGCGCTCAGCCTGGTCAGCGGCCTCGCGATCATGGTGCGCGCGCTGCGCCGCGTCCGCTCGGTGACGGCGCGCCGCCAGCTGCGGTGGATCGTGTGGGGCACGGCGCTCGGCTCGATCCCGTTCGCCTTCGGCTATGCGCTGCCGTTCGCCTTCGGCTACACGCCGTTGAAGGGCTTCGAGTTCAGCGCGCTGCTGCTGGGGCTCATTCCGCTCGCGTTCGCCTCCGCGATCGTCCGCTACCGGCTGATGGACGTCGAGGTGATCATCAAGCGCGCGCTGGTCTACGCCACGGCGGTGGCGGCGATTGCCGCGATCTACGCCGTGCTGCTGCGGACGGCCGGCGTCATCTTCCTGCGTGACGCCGATCAGCGCAATCCGGTCATCGCGCTGCTGGCCACGCTGGTGGTCGTCCTGCTGTCGCGCCCGGTCAAGAACGCGATCCAGGCCGGGCTCGATCGGGTCTATTACCGCGATCGCTACGACTACCGGCGCGCGCTGGTCGGCTTCGCGCGCGACCTGAACAGCGATCTCGACCTGCAGCGCCTCAGCGAGCGGCTGCTGCACCGCGTCACCGAGACGCTGCTCGTCGATCGCATGGCGCTGATGCTGTCGCCGACGTCGATGACGCCGCAGGCCGGCGAGTTCCTGACCATCGCGCATTCCGGCTTTGCCGACGTGCCGCCGACGCTGGCCGGCAACTCCGAGATCGCGACGCGCCTGATTTCCGGGCACACGCTGGCGCTCGACGAGACGCTGGCGCTGCGCCGCCTCGATCCGCGCGAGGTGGAGTTCTGGCGCGAGGCCGGGATCCATTACTTCGTTCCGTGCGTCTCGAAGGAAGGGACGATTGCGGTGATGGCGCTCGGGCGCAAGGCGAGCACGGAGCCTTTGAGCAGCGAAGACATGGCGCTGCTCTCGGCGGTGGCGGCGCAGGCCGCCACGGCGCTGGAGAACGGTCGCCTGTACCGGCAACTGCGCACCAAGGCCGACGAGCTGGAGCGGATGCGGCAGTTCAGCGAGAACATCCTCGAGTCGCTCAACGACGGTCTCGCGGTGCTCGATCAGGACGGCCGCGTCGTCCGCTGGAACCGCCCGATGGAAGAGCTCTACGGCGTCCGGCACGAGGACGTCGTCGGGCGCGCGCTCGACCAGGTGTTCGATTCGCAGATCGTGCGGATGCTCGGCGCCACGCCGTCGGGCCGCGCGGAAGGGGCCGCCTACTACCGGGTGCCGATGACCACCCGCCACGATCCGCCGCGGCGGCTCCTGGTCAACCTCGGCACCACCCCGCTGCGCGATTCCTCGGACGAGATCGTCGGCTCGATCGTCATCATCGAGGACATTTCGACCCGCGTGCAGCTCGAAGAGCAGCTGCAGATCTCCGAGAAGATGGCGTCGCTCGGCCTGCTCGCCGCGGGCGTCGCGCACGAGGTGAACACGCCGCTGACCGGCATCTCGAGCTACACCCAGATGCTGCTCGAGAAGGCGCCGCCCGAGGATCCGGCGACCAAGGTCCTCGAGAAGATCGAGCGGCAGACGTTCCGCGCCGCCAAGATCGTCAACGGCCTGCTCAACCTGGCGCGGCCGGCGCAGGTCGACAGCGGCCCGTGCGACGTCAACGCGGTGATCAACGACGTGCTGTCGCTGCTCGAGCACCAGTTCCGCACCGGCAGCATCCAGGTCCGCAAGGAGCTCGCCGCAGCCCCGCCGCTGGTCCAGGGGATCGAGCACAAGCTGCAGCAGGTCTTCCTCAACCTTTTCCTCAACGCCCGCGACGCGATGCCGAGCGGCGGCTGGCTGACCATCGTCACCCGCGCCGATCACAACGGCGCCGTGATCGAGGTCGGCGACACCGGCTCGGGGATCCCGGAAGAGGCGCTGTCGCGCATCTACGATCCGTTCTTCACCACCAAGGAGATCGGCAAGGGCACGGGACTCGGGCTGTCGATCACCTACGGGATCGTGCAGGAGCACGGCGGCACGATCGCCTGCGACAGCCACGTCGGTCAGGGCACACGCTTCACCATCCGGTTCCCGCTGGCGGCGGCGCGGCCGCAGGCTGCCAGCGGCGGGTAGAGCAGGAAGACCAACGGCCGTGAACTGATGAATCCGGCAGGTTACTTTTGAACAACACCATCCTGGTGATCGACGACGAGGAGATCATGCGTGAGATCCTCGAAACGCTGCTGACGCGCGAGGGCCACCAGGTGCGCCTCGCCGCGACGGCGGCCGAGGGGCTGGATCTGATCCGCTCGATGCCCTTCGACGCGGCGATCGTCGACGTCATGCTGCCGGGCATGGACGGCGTCACCGCGCTCGACGAGATCAAGAAGATCGACGACGATCTGCCGGTCCTGATGATCACGGCGTTCGCCTCGGTCGAGAACGCCATCGCCGCGATGAAGCGCGGCGCCTTCGACTACATCAGCAAGCCGTTCAAGAACGACGAGGTGCTGGCCGTGCTGCGCAACGCGCTGGCGCAGCGCCGCCTGGTGGTCGAGAACCGCGCCCTGCGGCAGAACCTGCAGGCGCACGCCAACCGCTTCGGCGAGATCATCGGCAAGAGCCCGCGGATGCGCCAGGTCTTCGACCTGATCATCCAGGCGGCGCCGAGCCGCACCACCATCCTGATCAACGGCGAGAGCGGCACCGGCAAGGAGCTGGTGGCGCGGTCGCTGCACCAGAACTCGGCGCGGGCCGAGCGCGCCTTCATCACCGTCAACTCCGGCAACCTGCCGCCCGACCTGCTCGAGTCCAACCTCTTCGGCCACGTGAAAGGGGCGTTCACCGGCGCCGTCTACCCGAAGAAGGGGCTCTTCGAGCTGGCCGACAAGGGGACGATCTTCTTCGACGAGATCGGCAACATCCCGCTCGAGACGCAGGCCAAGCTGCTGCGCGTGATCCAGGAGCGCGAGTTCATGCGCCTCGGCGGCATCGAGAACATCAAGGTCGACGTCCGCATCATCGCCGCGACCAACGTCGACCTGCAGAAGATGATGCAGGAAGGGCGGTTCCGCGAGGATCTCTACTACCGCCTGCACGTCATCACCGTGCAGCTGCCGGCGCTGCGCGAGCGCAAGGACGACATCCCGCTGCTGGTGCAGCACTTCATCGAGAAGTACGGCGTCGAGAACAACAAGCCGGGCCTGGAGCTCTCGGCCGAGGCGCTCGACCTGCTGATCGACTACGACTGGCCGGGGAACGTGCGCGAGCTGGAGAACGTCATCGAGCGCGCCACCGTGCTCACCTCGGGCTCGCGCATCGACGTCGACATGGTGCCCGAGAACGTCCGCAGCAGCCGCCGCTTCCACATGCCGCAGTTCGTGGTGCCGCCCGAGGGCATCTCCTACCGCGACGCGGAGGCGTCGTTCCAGCGCGGCCTGATCGAATCGGCGCTCGAGGCCGCGGGCGGCGTCCAGAAGCGCGCCGCCGAGCTGCTCCACATCAAGCCGACGACGCTGAACGAGATGATCAAGCGCCACGACATCCGGCCGCGGCGCAAGAAGGCGCCGAACGGATCGGCGCAGGCCCGGCCCGGCGTCGACAACGACGCCGACAGCGAGCACGAAGCCTTTCTCGCCGGCCGGGACTGACGCGCCATGCGCATCGCGGTCCTCGGCGCCACCGGCGTGGTCGGCGACTCGATCGTGCGCGAAGCGCTTCGCGACCGCCGCATCGAGGGGATCCTGGCGATCGCGCGGCGCACGCTGCAGCACAGCCACGCCAAGCTCGACACCGCCGTCCACAGCGACTTCACCGACTTCCGCCAGCTCGAGCCGGCGCTGGCCCGCGTCGACGTCATCGTCTGCGCGCTCGGCATCTCGTGGTACCAGGCCAAGAGCGAGGCGCAGTACCGCAAGATCACGCACGACTACGTGATCGCCTGCGCCCGCGTCGGATCGGTCGCCAACCCCGCGCTGCATTTCTGCTTCGTCAGCGGCCACGGCGCCAACCCGAAGGGATCGCAGGCCTGGGCCCGCATCAAGGCGCAGACCGAGCACGACCTCGAGGCGATGTTCGGCTCGCGGCTGAACGTGTTCCGCCCCGGCTACATCCATCCGGTGCACGGCCGCGAGGGCGCCTACTGGGGGGACACGATCATGCGTCCCCTCCTGCCGCTGCGCTCGATGATGTCGCGCTGGATCACCGACAGCGGGGAAGTGGCGCGCGCGGTGCTCTTTGCCGCGACCGGCGGGCAGGTGCCGAGCCCGGCGACCAACCGCGACATGATCGCCGCCGCCGCGACCTACGCGCAGGTGCGCTCGGCGCTGGAGTCGGTCCGGCGCGTCGGCCAGGCCTAGCGCTTCTTCTTCATTCCAGAGAGAAACTCCGACGGGGTCTCGACGCGGATGCCGTGCCGCAGCGCGCCGAGAAAGTGGCGCCGGTTGTCGGTGACGATGACCGTTGCGCCGGCGGCGCGCGCGACGTCGGCGATGTGCGCGTCGTAGACGCGGCCGCCGGCCACCGCGTCGCGCGCGGCGGCGGCCAGGAACGCGCCGCGGGCGGCGCCCGGCAGATCGAAGACCGCCATGCGGCCGATGATCTCCTCTTCGACCAGGCGCGCGGCGTCCGCCGGCGTCAGGCGGAACTCGGGCGGCAGCCGCGTGCCGACCGAGTAGAACTCGAGGCAGCAGTGCCACCCCGTCGACGCCGGCCCCGTCGTCTTCTCGGCGACCGCGTGCAGCAGCGAATGCGCCGGCGAGCTCTGAGGCCCGAAGTCGATCAGCCCCGCCACCAGCACGCTGGTATCGAGGAAGACGTTCACGGCCAGCGGTTCCGCTCTTCTTCGATCAGCGCGGCGACGTCCACCTTCGGGCGGTCGCCGGCGGCGGTGGGGCGGGCGACGAGGCGCTTGCCGATCCGCACCAGCCGCGGCCCGAGGGCGACGCGCTCGATGCGGACGCCGGTCTCGTCGACCGTGATCTCGAGGGCCGCGCCGGGGGTGAGGCCGGCGCGCTCCCTGATGGACGCCGGAATCACCACCCGGCCTGCCTTGTCGATGGTAGAGCGCATGGCATCAGACTACCACGCCGGGATGGGCGTCAGCGCGCGCGCAGCTGCGTGAACATCCGCTCGTACTTGGCGATGATCACGTCCCAGCGGTAGTTCTTGCGCACGTAGGCGCGGCCGTTGCGCCCCATCGTCGCGCGCAGCCGGTGATCGGCGACCAGCAGCTTCATCGCCTCGACGAACTCGTCGCGGTCGGCGTAATACAGGCCGGCGTTGCTCTTCTGGCAGTGGTCGACCAGCACCTCGCTGCGCGCGTTGGCGAGCACCGGCGTGCCGACCGCGAAGGCCTCGAGCGCGAGCAGCGACAGGCTCTCGTACGGCGACGGCACCACCACCACCGTCGCCGCCTCGAGCGCCTGCAGGCGCTCCTGGTCGGGGAGGCGTCCCGCGAAGTGGATGAACGGCTCCTCCGGCAGCGGCATCAGCTTCACGCCCATCAGCACCAGCGACGCGTCGCCGCCGTCCTGCACGTAGCTGCTGAAGTACTCGATCAGCTCTTCGCAGCCCTTGCCGGGATCGATGCGCCCGCCGTAGAGCGCGATCGGGCCGTGCAGCCGGTGGCGCCGCTTGAAGAGGACGCCGCGGCCGGCGAGATGCGGACGCCAGCTGGGCGGGCGCTCCTCGTCAGGCATCTGCTCGGTCTCCGGGTCGTCCTTGTCCTCGTCCGCCTTGTCGCGCTGGTAGAGTTGCGCCTGTGACAGGTCCACGCCGCAGCCGACGGTCTCCTCCTCGACCGCGCGCATCGAGAAGTGCGTGGTCAGGAAGCGGCGCTCGACGTCGGTGTTGTAGGCGATGCCGGCCGGCGCGCTGAACAGCTCCTTGTAGATCTCCAGGTGGATCGCCGGCTCGTCGTGCGCCGTCGGCACCAGGATCGACTTCTGCGGCGCGACGCGCACGCCGAGCACGGTCGGCGCGTAGAGGTAGGTGAAGAAGATCAGCAGGTCGTACTGGTGCTGGTTGCGTTCCAGGTAGTCCTGGAGCGCCGGGCACCACGGCCCCTGCTGCTTCAGCCACTCGAGCTCGTCCTCGCGCGTGTGCGCCGAGGTGAAGATCCACTCGGAGTAGCGGTTGAAGGCCTCGATGTCGCGCGCGCGCGCGTTGGCGAAGCGGCGCACGGTGACGCCGCGGATCCGGTCGGTGCCTTCCGGGTACTCGTTCTTCCACGTGATGTAGTCCTGCGCGCAGGTGGTCAGGACCTCGACCTGGTGGCGCGGCGCCAGCCGCTCGGCGATCAGCCGGCAGTGGTACTCGGATCCGCCGAGAATCTCCGCGCCATAACGCTGGACGATGAACGCGATTTTCATGAGACGAACGCCGCGAGCGTAGATTTCAACTGCGCCTCGATCCTGTCGGGGGCAAAGTCCTGCAGGCGCCGGCGCTGCCCGTCGAGCACCCGCGCGCGGACGCCGCGATCGTATACGACGCTGCCCAGGAGTTCCGCCGCCAGCTCCAGATCTTTCGGCGCGAACAGCAGCCCGGCCCCGCCGAGCGTCTCGGGGACGGCGCCGGCGGCGTAGGCGACCACCGGCACGTCGGCGGCCATCGCCTCCACCAGCGGCACGCAGAACCCTTCGTGCTCGCTGAGCGAGACGTAGGCGTCGGCCCAGCGGTAGAACGCCGCCAGGTCCTCGTCCGGCACCGGGCCGGTGAACCAGAAGCGGTCGGGCAGCATGTCGTACTCGGCGATCAGCGCCCTGACCTGGTCGTAATAGCGCGGCACGCCGTCGTAGCGGCCGACGAAGATGAACCGGTAGTAGCTGTCGACGTAGCGCTTGTAGATCTCCGCCAGCCGGATGTGATCCTCGATCTTCTTGTTGGGAACGATGCGGCCGACGAAGAGGACGTTGATCAGCCCGTCGCGGAGGATGCGCTCGAGCGCCGGCCGCGGCGGCGCGGCGGTGATCCGTTCGGTGTTGACCGCAATCGGCAGCACGCCGGTGCGCGTGAAGCCGAGCCCCTCGAGCTCGCGCCGGTTGAAGTCGGAATCCCCCAGCGCGAGGTCGACGTGCCCGGCGAGCGTCGCCAGCTCGCGGCGGCCGAGCGCGGCCAGGCGAAACAGCTGCGGATCGTAGGGGGCGAAGAACGCGGCCGGCGTGATGTTGTGGTACTGCAGGATCTTCACCCCGTCGAGCGCCGCGAACCGCGCCGTCATCGGCGAGGGCAGCGCGAAGTGGAAGATGGTCACGTCGCCGCGCGTCGCCGCCGGATCCGCGAACGGCCGGACGTCGCCGCGCAGATCGTCGTCGATCGTCAGCGCGAAGAGGTCCGACTCGTGCCCCATCGCGCGGAGCATGTCGCGCACCTTCCGCGCGCTGTCCCCGATCGCATCGCCGCGATGCGCCGCCGGCACCCACTGGTGGATCTTCATCTCGCGATCGTCGGGAGGGCTCGATACACCGCCGGGCGGAACTGCCGCAGCTCTTCGAGCCGCTCCGCCTGGTCGAACATCGGCCAGAAGTCGTAGGGCACTTCGGGCGCCGGCCGCGGCGGCATCGCCCGGATCTGATCGACGAAGCGGAGCAGCGTGCCGGCGAAGTCCTTGCGCTGCAGCCGCGCCAGCGCGGCGTCCTGCGAGGCGACGATCGCGTCCTCGATCGCCGGGTCGTCGAGGATGGCGTTCATCAGCCGGCCGACCTCGAACGGGTCCTTCGTGTAATAGAGCACGCCGCCGCCGTCCATCGTCGCCGGCACGGCGGTGGCGGCGTAGGCCAGCACCGGCACCTGTTTGTGAAAGCTCTCGATCAGCGGCACGCAGAAGCCCTCGTGCTCGCTCGCGCAGAGGAACAGATCGGCGACGTCGTACAGCGCGGTCAGCTCCTCGTTCGAGACGTGGCCGAGGAAATGGACGTCGGGCGTCCCGAGGCGCGCGATCAGCGCATGCAGCATCGCCAGGTACTTCTCGAAGCCGCCGTGCGATCCGACGAGCAGCAGCCGCGAGCGCGGGTTGTGCCGGGTGCGGTAGACGTGGAAGGCGCGGATCACGTCCTCGAACTTCTTGTTGGGGATCACCCGCCCGACGAACATGACGTTCGTCCACCCGTCGTCGAACTTCTCCGCGGTCATGGTGTTCGGCGGCAGATCGAGATGGGCGAAGTCGGGGACGACCGGCAGCACGCCCGTCTGCGGGAAGCCGAGCGCGGCGAGCTCTTCGCGGTTGTACTCGGAGTCGCCGAGCGCCAGCTCGCAGCGCGTGATGTAGGCGGTCAGCTCGCGCCTGCCGCGGAAACAGAGCTTGACCAGGTCCTTGTGGACGCCGAGGAAGTACTCGGGCGGCGTGATGTTGTGGTAGACCAGCGCCATCCGCCCGGGCAGCGCGTAGGCGGTGCGCGAGGCGCGCGATCCGATCGAGAAGTGATGGATCAGCACGTCGTCCGGCGCGATCGCGCCGACCATCTCGCGGTAGTCGGTGGTGAGGTCCTCGAGGCGGCGATCGGCGGTCTCGACGAAGATCTCGGACTCGAAGCCGGCGTCTCTGAGGACGCGATTGATCCCGAGCACCTCGTGGCCGATCGCGTCCCCGTAGCCGAGCGTCGCGAGCACCTGGTGCACGCGCCCTCTGCTCACGCAGACCGCCTCTGATGCTCCAGTGCCGGCCCCTGGGGAATGCGCCGCAGCACGTCGGTCGCCGGCGGCAGCTCCCGCCGCCGCCGCGCGAACCACCCGGGCAGCGGCTCCATCTCAGACTTCCGCCTGAAGGCGGAAGCCACCTGACCCTCCTTCGCGGATCCGTAGCTTCGACCTTCAGGTGGACGTTCCTTCAACTGCGCGAACATGTCCAGGTACTTCCGCTCGATCACCGGCCACGCGTAGTGGCGCTTGAAGAACTCGCGCCCGTTGCGCCCCAGCCGCGCGTTCAGCGGCCCGTTCGACTCGAGCGAGTAGAGCGCCTCGACGAACTCCTCGTAGGTCTCGTAGTACAGGCCGGCGTTGCTCCGGATGCACTGGCCCTTGAGCACGTCGCACCGGCCGTTGGCGAGCACCGGCCGCCCCAGCGCCCACGCCTCGAGCGCCACCATCGACAGGCTTTCGAAGTACGACGGCATGATCAGCACGTCGGCGGCCGCCAGGGCGTCGAACTTGTCGCGGTCGTCGAGGAACCCGAGGTGATGAATCCGCGGGTGCTTCGGTACCTCCATGATCGCGCTGCCGATGAGCACCAGGTCCATGCCGCCGGGAAACGCGGCGGCGTAGCGCTGGAAGTGCGAGAACAGCTCGCCGCACCCCTTGTTCGCGTCGATGCGCCCGATGTAGATCGCGAACGGCCGCCGCCGGTTGAACTTGCGGCGGAAGCGCTCCGGCTCGACGCGGTCGGGCACCTCCGAGCCGACGCCGACGACCACACCGGGCACGGCGGCGTTCCCTGCGGCGGCGACGATCATCGCGCGCTCTTCCGGCGAGTTGTACATGAGCGCGCGCACGCCGCGGAACACCGGGCCGAAGATCGACAGCCCGATCGCCTCGTCACGCTCCGCGGTGGGGACGATGATCGCCTTGCCGGGAATGCGGCGCGCGATGTGCCACGCGTGGTAGTAGCGATAGCTGAAGAGGATCGCGAAGTCGAGATCCTTCGCCGTGCGCTCGAGGTACGACACCATGTCGGGGCTGGCCGGCCCCTCGCTGTCGAGCCACCGCAGCTCGTCGGCGATCGAATGGGTCTTGTCGAAGACGCGCACCGAGCGCCGGCCGAACTCGTCGGGACGGCGTTCGTGCGCGACGGGAAAGCGGCGCACCGCGACGCCGTTGACCTGCTCGACGCCGGCCGGCAGCTCGTTCCTCCACGTCACGTAGTCGCGCGCGCACGTGGTGACGACCTCGACCGAGGCGTGCCGCGCCAGGCGCTCTGCGATGTAGCGCGCGTGCAGTTCCGCCCCGCCGTTGATCTCCGCGCCGTAGCGCTGGACGACGACCGCCAGCTTCATCCGCCTTCGCCGCGCTCCGTTTCGTTTTCGCGCGGCTTCGGCGAGACAGGTCCGCCTTCGCTACGCTCCCCTTCGCTCTCGCGCGGCTTCGGCGGGACAACTTCCTCCTCATGCGCCGACGAGTGGCTGGTGTCGGCTGGCTGGGCCGAAGTCTGGGGTGCGACGTCCGACCGCCG
>Ga0075425_100001409_pt1 | contig 23616 bp, 14 predicted proteins | sample SoiMethybrSBSTD4_FD_75300 | JGI IMG/M metagenome (GOLD analysis project Ga0075425, IMG submission 75300) | Bulk soil microbial communities from a Populus tree surrounding site in Tennessee, USA - Soil MetaG P. TD hybrid SBSTD4 | ecosystem: Environmental > Terrestrial > Soil > Tree plantation... | reverse complement strand
ATTCGCTGATCACACCCGGCTCGTGAATGTTGTAATCCTGAAACGTATCATCAACCTCGCCGTTGACAATTCGATTCCCGTTGTGGTGACAGTCAGCACAACCGGCTCCGCCTTGTGCAACTCTAGTGGAGAAGAGTTGCTTGCCTCGAGCAATCAAGGCTGCTTCGCCTCCGTCTGGGAATTGCGCCAGCGGGTTTGGCAATCGACGCACTTCATTTTGCGACCAGAGGATCTGCAAATAAGCCATGTCGTAATATCCGACCGTGAACGCTTTTCCTTTTAGTTCGGGCCGACCGATTGCGGTTGAATCTTCTTCAGTCTTTCGAAGAACATAATCTTCGCGTGCATGAAATCGATCGACCGCGTTGGCCTGAGGAAACAGCGGAGTAGGCGTGCGTTCTCCCAACAACACTTCACCGTTGCAAGCCGAGGCGTACGCCATGAAGTCGTTGTTAAGACCTTCGTACCATTCCGGCCAGTTATCGGAAATGTCTTTGTTTTGCGGACAGACTTTTACACCTCCGACGGCGTTGGCGGCGACGTTCCACTGGCAACCATCCTGCCGGCCATCCCAGTGACAGAACCCGCACGACTTTTGACCATCGTCCGAATACGCTGAGGAGAAGAACCATCGCAGTCCGACCTCCTCGTCAGTCGCAAACAGGTTCTGGCCGTTGCTTCCCTTCGTCGGATCGGGAGTGTCGTTAGTTACACCGACGGTTACGAATCCAGAGCGCACGAGCGCCCCACCAGCATTCACGCCAAGAAAAGACACGTCTTCGGTCTGAAAATTCGCGACGTAAAGCATGTCGCCGGCCGGCGAAATCTCGATGCCCTGAGGTGTTATTCCGCCGGTAAGCTCGATTCCGAGCGGCGTGAGAATCTGTGAAGCATCCGCGGGATTCTGATTGATTCGAAACGCCTGGACTCGTTCATTGTTGGAGTAGGTGACGAAAAGTAGATCGCCTTTGACTACCATCTGTTCGGGACCGCTGCCTTTGATGATCTTTTGGGCGGCGGCGTGGTCGTGAAGATCCACAAACTGTCCGGGGACAACAGACTGAGAGATGTCGCGACCTTCATCGACGTAACGAAACACAAATAGATTCGTGGCCGTGTCAAAGATATTTAGCTCACTGCCGATGTCGTCAAACGTCGTCGCCTTGGTTCCATCGGTCATCACCGGTGTGTAGCCGAGCGGAGACCCGTCGTTTTTGATTGGAACTCCGTTGCCATCTTTGGTTGGCAGCCCGTGTCCGGTCTCCGGTTCATTCAGTCGCGAGCTGGATTCCTGACCGCTGGTTATGCCCCAGCGACCGGCGATCTTTACATCGGTTGCGAGACCGCTCAGCGGCAGGACTTTGGTAAGCGTGTTGGCGTCGTTGGCGACGTTGATTGCCGCAATCGTATGGCCGAGGGTGTTTGCGAGATAGAGGGTGTGACCATCGGGGCTCAAGTCGAGATCGCGCGGATTGGCACGCTCGAGTTCGGTATTCCCGGTCGGGATTTCGTTGATTTGAGTGAAGAACGGACCCGGGTCGACTCGAAACGCGCGCACTTCATCTTTGAAACGATCGGTGATGTACATTCGCGTTCCATCATGATTAAAGATGAGCTTCTCGCCGTAGAACCCGGTTTCGAATTCGCCGATAACTTCATCGGAGCTCGTGTCTATCACGCTCGCGAAGTTCCCGTACATGTTGAGTACTACCACGTAGGGTCGCGGGTAGATGCGGGTGTTGGCTGGTGAGACTTTTACGCCGATCGGACGGGTGCCGAGAGGCTGTCCGGTTGGGCGCAGATCGATCCACTTCATGACTCGTTTGGCGTGTGCGTCGACGACCGCCACTCGCCAGTCAGGGTAGCCTTCGCGTCCAGGCAAAGTAACGTAGAGCTTCGAACCGTCGGCGGTCAGTGCGAGGGCTCTGGGTTCGCTGCGAAACGGTTGCCTGCGGTTTGGCCAGAATTCATTCCCGCTGTTGACGGCGGGATTGTTTGGGTTGATGCGAGTGCCGGGATCGGGGCGGCCGTCGATGTAGCTGGCTCCGAACATTATCTTTGTGAACCGGGGCAAACCGCCTCGTTCACCAGCGGCCTCCGGACCTACGATCTCTTTGACGGGATCGCTGTTTGGACCGGTTATGATGCGGCCTCGCGAATCGGTTTTTACTGCGGTAGAGAAGAAGCGAAGATTGTGAGGCGCTTCGGGCAATGGTCGAAGGACCTTGCGATCGAAAGGCGCCGAGAGAGTGTTGCTGGCTGGATTTGCGCTGGTGTGAAAGACCAGTGCACTCAAAATGATAGGGAGCGCTAGTGCTGCCACTATGTACTTAAGCTTCTTGATCATTCTCCCTCCCCTAATGTCCCTGGGTTTCAGACAGAATTCACGATCGAGATTGCGAGGACGCAGTTCGACCGTGGCGGAGAAAGTGTCGAAGGAATCGGCTCACGATTCGGGCGGACATCACCGCGAGCAGGTGAGGAGGTATGAGGCTGTGAAAATGGAAGCTGCTGTAAAATTCCCACCCGTGTTCGAATGTGAACTGATCTGAACCGAATCTTCAGTCAACTCCAGTTAGGCAGAGAGGGGAAGGAAAGGAAAAATACACGGTGAGTGAAAAATGTTTGTAGGATCACGCGAATTACGACCGCGTAGTGATTGTGAAAGAAACCACCTTGTGTGCTCCGTTAGGGCTGGCATGTTTGTAGAAAGGGAGATTCCAGAACCCTCACGTCAATTTCCGGGAATGTGCGAGCGTCAGTGGAGGTAATCGAATATTTCACACCGTTGGAGTGCGTTTCCAACTGTCTCTTCTACAAATATGCCACCCCGACCGCGGAAGAGAGGATAGATAACACACGCCTCTCCGACATCTGGATGATCTAACGAAATACTGCAGGGCGTGGTATCTTGTTGATCAACCGGAGAAATCGCTGATTCTTCAATTCGTCGAATATATCGCTAGCTCATACGACAAAAGAGACAACAGCGGCTTTCGCCCTCCGCTACCTGATCTTTCCTGGTATGCCGATGCATCCAATTCTAGAAGGCGGAAGCGACGGGTCGAAAAATTGTGCACAGCAATCGCTCGCGAATTCAGACCATCAAAGATCATCCTATTCGGTTCTCAGGCAAACGGTTCAGCAACGGGCCAGTCTGATATCGATTTGTTGGTAGTGATGCCATATGAAGGCAGCCCTTTCAAGCAAGCTGCAGAAATTCTGAAACGTTTAAATGTCTGGATGCCCGTTGATCTGATCGTTCGCAACAAAGAAGAAATCGAAAAACGGCTAATGATTGGAGACCGGTTCATCAAAGAGATTGTTGAACACGGAAGGGTTATGTATGACGCCGCGGACCGCTGAGTGGGTATCCAAAGCGGAAGGCCATTGGAATGCGGCGCTACAACTAAATCGAGTCCGCAAGAAACCGAATTACGACGCTGTTTGTTTTCACTGCCAGCAGAGCGTTGAGAAGGCTCGCCTCGAAGAAGCAGCATCCCCTACCCGAACAAGTGGGATCCTATTTCCAAAGACTCATGACCTAATATTGTTGCTGGGGCTTGTGGTTGCCCTAGAGCCTCGCTGGGTTGGATTACATCCTCTGTTGTAGTGTTGAATCCATACGCTGTCGGCTACCGATATCCGGGACTGAGTGCGACCAAAGCAGACGCGAAGGCAGCGATCAGCGCTTGCAGGGAAGTGCGGCGCGCAGTTCGTATAGCCCTTGGGCTTCCTATTTAGTGTTCAAGGAAACTTACTGCAAGTAGCGCGTCGATAAATACTCCATCTTTTCTCAAAATCGATCGATCGTGAGCAGCACAAAAGCGATCATCAAAACTGCCATCAAAACAACGACTACAGTTACCAGCGCAACCAGTGGGCGATCGGGTTTTACCTGGTCTTGTTCAATACTCGTATTGACGACGTGATAACGCCACGCAGCAAGAACTGACAGAAGGGCTCCCAGGACAATCAACGCCACGCCCATCCACATTCCCGAGACATTCTGACGCGTCTGAGATCCCGCGCGAGCTCCAATATCTCGCAACCCCAGGTCGAATTTTGCGACGACGAAACCGAAGCTCAGAATCGTTACGCTCGTGCGAATCCACGCAAGAAAGGTCCGCTCGTTTGCTAGAAACTCACTCGCGCGATCGCGTTCGGGAACTTTGGTGTCGTGCTTACTGATTGTCGGGTTTTGATCGTCCATAGACGCTATCCTGTTGGATGGGATCAGGGCGTCCGCAGTGAGCTCTGATCAGTAAGTTTATAGAAATCAAATGGTGGTGGATAGGAAGAATAGGACTCAGTAGTTGTCGTGATTGCGCCATTGCGCGAGCCGCTTCGCGTCACTTATTCATAGCTCGTGACTGCAGGTTCGTGACCGCGTTGCTGTTACACGTTGTCTGCATATTCGCGGTGGATGCGATGCGTAATATCGCCAGTTTAACTAGAGTCCAATCTTTGCAATTAAGTCTTGGAATCTCGCGTCGGAACGGAGGACATCGAAATAAGGATCTGATTTGAGCAGCAGTACCAACCACGAGTGGTCCTGATAAGCCTTTTCAAGCGAGGTCAAGGCATGATCTTTGTCCCCAATTCCGGTGTAAATAATTGCCATGTCTCGAGCCTCAGCCCCTTGATGCTCCAGTCGTTCAAACACTGTTTGCCCTTCGACTCTATTCCCAGACACCCACTCCACTACACCGAGCAATGCGATTATGTTCGGCGCGTCGCCAGACCCGGTTTTCGCTTTCTGCAATTCAACGATCGATTGCGCATACATCTTCTTCTGCAGATAGACTAGTCCAAGGTGTAAATGGGCGTTGACGAAGGTCGAATCAAGATCGAGCGCTTTTCTTAGCTGAGCTATGGCTTGATCATACTGCCTTGAATCGTAGTAAGCCTGACCGAGGCTCGTGTTGATTATGAGTGACAACGGATCGAGTTGCTGTGCCTTCGTCAACTCTTTTATGGCATCTTCTTGTCGTCCCGCGTGATCAAGGTACTCACCGTACCACTGATGAGCTGTAGCATAGTTCGGATTCATCTGTATGGCTTGTTTAAATTGGCTCTCCGCCTCAATCCAGTTCCAGTCGAAATCAGCGCTAATAGCCGCAAGCGTGGTGTGTGCTTCAGGAAGACTGTTGTCGAGTCTGAGCGCCGCCTGCGCCGCTTCTCTTGCTTTTGGCAGCATCTCTTTTGGTTGTGACTCGCTGAAATTTGGCAGGACAAGATACGCGTCAGCCAAGCCAACATATGCTAATGCGTACTGCTGATCTCTCCTGATGGCATCATTAAAGTAATTGATGCTCTTGGCTACCGCTTCTGCCGTTCTCTTGTTCCAAAAGTATCGACCTTTCAAATACAGTGCATAGGCTTCGGCGTCTTCGGTGTAGTGTTTAGTGAGTAGTTCCTTTTCAGTGCCGGTCAGCTTTACCGCGAGCGCAGCGGCAACTTGTCCCGAGATCGAGTCCTCCACAGCAAGTATATCGATGAAGTTTTCATCAAACTGAGACGCCCAAAGCTGGCGGCCATCCGAAACTCGAATAAGACGAACAGTCACCCTGACTCGATTTCCTACTCGCTGAATGCTTCCATCGACGACGGTGGCAGTCTGTTGTTCGCGGCCTGCATTGATCGGATCTTGCTGATCTGCATACTTGCGTACGGCGCTTAGAGGTCGAACGTTCAGGTCGTTAATCGCGCTCAATCGAGTGATGAGACTATCGGCTATTCCCATCTCCAGCGATTCATCTCGCGGGCCGGTGGCTAGAGGCTTAAATGGAAGAACTGCGATGGATTGCTCGCTCGGTCCGGCGACCTTATCCGCTCTTTTGTTATTTACCAGCAAGTACAAACCGGCGCCGATGACAATGAGAACGCCTAAGAACAACAGTGGCAACTTCAACTTTTGGCCGGCAGTCCTGGCAACAACGGCGGTAATCACCGCAGTACCGGAATCGCTGTCTCGTTTCAGGTTCTTTAGATCGATAAGCACCTCTTTTGCGCTCTGGTATCGCCGATCGTGGTCTTTCTCGAGACACTTCTTTACGATGCGTTCCAATTCGAACGGGACATCATAGTTGAATCGAGCTAAGGCTTCCGGCTGCTGGTGAACGATTCGCTCAATCGTCTCTGTCGCCGACTTCCCGCAAAAAGGCAGGCGTCCAGTGATCATCTCGTACAACACCACGCCGAGTGAAAAGATGTCCGTCCGATGATCCAAGGTCCGACCTAACGCCTGTTCCGGACTCATGTACTGAACAGTTCCCATTACAATGCCTGTCGCAGTAGATGGGATAGTTGCAGATTCATCCGAGCGAAGTTGAGAGTCGGGTCTGATCTTTGCCAATCCAAAGTCGAGCACTGTGACGTGACCGCGGTCACTCACCATAATGTTTTGGGATTTAATGTCGCGGTGAGTGATTCCTTTAGAATGCGCCGCATCGAGAGCATCCGCGATCTGCGCGGCGATCTCTATGGTTGCGGCCAACGGCATGGGCTCTCCGGAGATTTCTTCCGCTAGAGTCCTTCCTTCGACATACTCCATTGCGATGTAGATGTTTTGTTGGTCCTGTCCGATCTCATAGATGGTTGCGACATTCGGATGATTCAAGGCGGACGCGGTGCGTGCTTCTCGCTTGAATCTTTCGACGCGATTCTGATCGTCGACGAAGAATTGAGGCAGCAGCTTTAAAGCAACCTTGCGTCCCAACCGAGTGTCTTTTGCAAGATAAACTTCGCCCATCCCACCTGCGCCGAGTAGCGAGAGAATTTCATAGGGCCCGATCTGACGAGGAATCATTCGTTTCGCGTTGCTATCGATGAGCAACGTGGCAGCGTCTTGTACAGCCGGTGATTCCAGGAAGCCATCAGCATCACTTGCGGAAGCGAGTAGAGTCTCGACTTCATTTCGCAAGGCTTCATCGCCCTGGCAAGCCGTGTTCAAAAAGGACGCTCGTTCCGCTGGAGGTCGCTCGAGAGCGGATTGGAGCAACTTATCTACTTGTCGCCAGCGCTCAGGGGTCATGGAAAAACCAGACAATTCAGATTATCGATTCAGCTCTAGTAACCTGATTTTGCGACAGACCAGTCATTTCAAATGCTCAATGAGGACTACGGTTGCCCGGATTATACCAGCATCTCTGAGCTTCCTCCCAAATAGATGACAGCTTCGTGTGATCCGCTTGAGCTTTTCCGGAATACCTTCCGCCTAATTAGATGTGTGGAGATAAAGGAGAATTAGCTATGAAAACTCACAAGAGTCATATACCCGATTTTCTACTTCTATTGTGTGCGGCGATTGGGCAGGCGCAGTCTGAGCGTACGTTCCTGTCGGCGGACGGGATAGTCAACACCGATTGGCCGATAGGACATAACCGTCGAATAAGTCCTATTCTCTCCTCAGCGCGGTTGAGGACCGACTACCTGGCTTGATCCAATGAACAGTTTCCAACCCTCAATCGGAGTCCCCTTCACATTCAGTCGCGAAGTCAAATAGAACAACCTCTGCGTTCCGCGAGCTCCGGGCGCTCCCTCGAATCGCTGGATCAAGTAGTACGGCGGGATCGACTGATAATACAAAGTAGCTTTCACCACAAGCTTCGATGGATCGAGACCCTTCAGCTCAGACACCGGCACTTCATAACGCACGACGCTGGTGCCGCTGCCGTCTCCGTACGCGGGATCCTGAGCCGCCTCACCTTCCGGGAACGTCGAATGCAGGAAGTCACCTTTGAACTGCAGCGGAGCCGGGCCTTGTTTGGACCAGCCTTTCGGCAACAAGCGGTTGTCTTTGGGAATCTCATCTCGCCGGATGAAACTCGTCGTGTAGTCTTTGTTCGAGTCTTTGACTAACTCTTCGTAAATCTGAACCTGTTTCGACGAGCCGACCGGGTGATCTTTCCAGAAGTGCGGCTGAGCCGGACCCTTTTTGCCTCGGGTTGTTCCGATGTACTCGGTGTCCAGAATCTGGCCCTGATTATCGACGATGAATCCGGCTTCGTTGGTCGAGCCCGAGGACCAAACGATCTTTGGCTGCTTTGTTACCGGATCGATGACTCGCGGATCCATCACATCGAATTGGATGAACGCGCGTCTGAATCCTACGCCGCTCGGAAAACGGTGTCCGGTGTTATTGGTTACAGTCACATCGGCTGTGAGTTTCTGACTGGCGATCACCGGCGTAGACACGGCGACTGTTGCGGTTTCGTACTGAGCAGCTTGAACAAAATTTGCGATTGCGTTCGACAGATCGTTGTCGAGCGTGCTCATGTAATCGCTCTTACGAACCCCAAGGATGTCGTTTGAGTAGTTCGGCGTCTTGCTGGTGTCCGGAGTCATGAACTGGTTGAAAAGCTCCAGCAGAAAGACGTTGAGGCCCTGAAGTTGGTGCCGAACGAAGCCCTTCTCTCTGAATCGAGCTCGAATCTGATCAAAAGATGCGATGTGCTCGGCTGCCGGGTATGTGTCATCCTGGACATCCGCAAATGTGGTCTGAATCACTTTCACATCGACCCTGTTCTGGGCGTTTGCATAGCTGGTCGACATATGACAGTCCTGGCAGGACTTCGCGTTTGGTCCCGGTCGAAAATCGGTCTGATACTGGCTGTTGAGCCACTCCAGATAAGTCACCTGTTCGAGTGACTGCCCAAACGGTTTCTGATCCATCACCGGCAACTTGATAGTGTGACAATTGCCGCACAATCTTGAATCCTTCACATACTCGTCGTATTTCGGGTCGATCGCCAAAGACTCCTTCATCGGATGCGGAGAGATGTCCTTATCTTCGAATGGCCCGTGAATCTGATCGCGTTTGCCGATTGTAAAATTCCCAGTAATGTTATTTTTGAGAAACGACTGAAGCGCGTCTGGCCCGTCGTTCTTGTCTCTGACGATGTGGTGACACGCGGCACAGCTTACGCCGTCGCGTGACAGCGCTCCGTACTTGAACTCCTTGCTCGTTAAATCGGTGTTGTAGATCCAGCCGAGATTGAAATTCGGCTCGGGATTTTTGTTCTCCGGTGAAGCCGGATTGTAGCCGTTATCGGCGTCCAGCTGTCGTTTGCCCATGACTCCGTGGCAGCGGAAACAAGTATTGACCAGAGCCTGTTGATCCGAGGGACGGTCTTTCAGGTAAGCGAGTTCGCTGTCGAGCTGGGCATAAAAAATCGGATCTCTGCCTGCCAAACCCATCGGCGACCATCGCCACTCACCGTACGGAGAGACATTGACCTTATTTTTCGAGTTGCCTTCGAGAATCATTGTGTACTTTTCGCCGAACCAGGCATTGCCGCTGTGACACGACATACAGGAATCCGAAGTTATGAATTCTTCGGCACCGGCGGGACCGGCTACGACATGGTCATAGGTTTCGGCGGGGATCGCTTGAACGCCGCCGGGAACTGGCAGATCGGAGAAGAACTTCAGAAACTCTGCATGGGTGGCCATCCTGACGTTCACCTTCTCGCGGAGTATCTGCCTTCGATGGCCGGGAGGAGTGTGAGCCTCAACGACCTCCTCGGGCGGCGGAGGATTCCTCCAGGTATCGTCGATGAAAAAGCTCAATGGGTTCTCAGGAAATCCCTTGATGTTCTTTGTCGAAGCGAATGTAAACTCCTTTTCCGACGAGGCGTGACAGTGAAGACAGGTTAGTCCGAAGCCTTCGTTTAACACAATAAACGGCGGCTTGTAGCTGTCGCTCGGTTTTGGCATGGGTGGATCGCTCCACAAGCCTCCCCAAAACCATCCGTCCTTCGAGGCCTTGGAGTCCTTAATCATGACGGTCCACGACGCAGGGGTGAGAGTCTTTCCCTCATATCGAGCCGCCGGTCCCGGCGCGTACATCTCCTTCACGATCATCGCGCCGTCAGGAATGCTGCCGATGCGACCGTTGACCAGCCATCTCATGACTGCGGGGGAATAGTAGACGCGAACGGCTGGATGAGTGCCGAGATATTCAGCACTGACGAAAGGTCCAGTGTCGCGGACGCCTTTATCGACGCACCAGCCGAGCTTCACGTATTCGGTATTTTTTAGAAACGCTAGAAGCTTGAAGTGAAAGTCGTCGGCAGATGTGGAACTTGGCAGCGGCAAGGTGCTTTCTTTGGCGTCCGGGCATTGCGCGACGGGATCATCGGTGGGTTTGCCGGCTTCGAAGGTGTTGGGATTGGCACTGCTCGCATGCGTTGAAAAGCTGGCGAAGCAAAGTGCGGAGATGAAATAGCAGGCGACGAGCGCAAGTTTTAGCGGGGAGTTCATATATTTCACCTCGAAGCGAGCGTCCAAGCTCTGGAATCTTTGCTACATTCGGGCGGCGATTATATCTGTGATGTGACTAACACTCAATAACTCGTTTTGTGAAGGCTCGTTTCTGGAAGCCCGCGCCAGCCGGCGAAAGCATGTAGCCCATGGCGAGTCCGCGAGCCCTGGGTCAGAGCGAGCAAATGAGCTGAGCCCGCGCCAGCCGGCGATAGCATAGAGGTCCGTCGGATAGATTCGAGAACATCTCGTCCTCGCTGGTTGTTCGCTGTCGCCCGCTGGCGCGGGGCTGTGGTCAACGTGTATCTTCAATAAATCTGTGGACGAGACTAATACACGAGCGAGTTTCGATGCTGAACTCACGTGCCGCTATTAAGTCGCCCGCATTGAGGCGACCAATCTAACGAAACCGACCTCACCAAGAACAGGGCGAACACCAGGAACCAAGCGAACACCAGAAAAAGGGGAACACCAGCGAGGTAAAAAGATGACCAGAAAATTCAGGTATGAGCTTTCAACTTATACATTTGTGTTAACTGTGTTGGCGTTGTTGTCGATGCCAGTTTCGTCCCCAGCACAGGCCTCTCAATCAACTCAGGAAGCGAAGACGTCAAAGAGCGACGACTCAGTCACAATCGCACCAAAAGATTCAAACGACGAAAAGTCAAACGACGAAAAGTCAGACAGTGCCACTCCTCCGGAGGCGACACCTCAAGCCACGCCTCAGGGCGGCCTCTCGAACCTCGCACGCCGGGTCAAGACATTCAGCCGCAACGCGCCCCTACGTGAAAGCTGGTACACCATTGACTTGGGGACGTCACACGTAGGAGCCGTGATCGGTGGCTTCGAACAAGGTGCGCTGCTCGGGCTTGGCATTCAATTGACGACCGCCGAGTCTCTGCGCTTTGTGGAGCTTCGATTCACCGCGTTGACCTCGCCAAATCTTTATCGCCGGTTCGAAGGCGAGGCATACTTCAGGCACGTGTTCGGCGAGCACACCCACGCGGATGTTTGGTTCGACTATATCAGGCGAACAAAAGACAACTTCTTCGGAATCGGTCCGCGCATACCGAATACGACGCAGACCAATTTCGATATCGAAGACCGCAGCTACAACGCGACGCTTTTTCATGATTTCTCACGCGATGTTCAAGCGGGCGGGTACGTCCGCGTCTCCAATTCGGCAACCTACAGAGGCCAAAAAGACACCGATATTCCCATTGATTTTTTGTTTTCAGGTAGTCCCTTTACGATCCCTACCTCAAGATGGGCGCCCGGTCTGTTTACTAATGTGAAGATCCTCTCGTACGGCGGATACGGTTCTTACGATCGGCGAGACAACACTCGAGGGTTGACCAAGGGAGTCTATCTTTACGGTCGGGTAGGATCGGCTCAGGGTCTCAAGAACGACTCCGCTTTTTCAGATTTCGGATGGCTGGAAGCCGAGCTTGATGGCCGATGTTACATCCCGCTGGGGAGCAACAAGACTTCTCTGGCCTTGCGAGGCTACGCCAGTCTGAAGGATCCGAGAGGCGGCAGCCAAATTCCATTTTACGATCTGTCGTATTTAGGCGGCAGAATGTACGTGCGAGGCTTCAAAAATTATCGGTTTCGCGGCGACAACGCAGCGCTGGGGTCGGCCGAAATTCGCCAGACCGTGTGGACTCAGTCGGAGGAGCGCGGGTTGGATGTCATCGCTTTTGGCGATGCGGGTCAGGTTTGGGGAGATAACAGGTCCAGAACTGATCCGGCAATTCTGCTGAATCAGGACTTCAGCTCGAGCAATTGGAGGGCAAGTGTTGGCGGTGGAATTCAGTATCGATATTCGAAGAGTTTCGGTGCTCGAGTAGAGATCGGGCACAGCCACGAGCGCAACCTGATCAATTTCTCGGTCACCAGAGGGTTTTAGTGAGGGGCCCCAACGTCAGGTGACATTCTTGCCGCTACAGAGGAAAACGATGGCGGCTTCTCGCCTCGATGATCCGAATTTTGAGCAGACGACCTGCCAGCCGTTCATCACGTATGGTCGATTCGAAGACGGCGAACATCCTGTTCGCCGTCGCCTTTGACAAGCGTCAACCGGAGCGTGGAGTGCGTGTCGCGGCGGTGCTTCCAGGGGGCTCTACACACCGAGCTTGGCCGTCTGGTTGTAGTCTTCTTCGGTTGCCGAATTAGTTAGCTGGCACTGTTGACGGAGCACCTTTTTGCTTGACGAAGAACACCAGGAACTTGGCGGGCTTTGTATCGCTGGCGTTTCGAGAAACACTGTGCACGTCGTCAGGCGACTCATAGAAGGTTTGGCCCGGCCCGAGCGTCACTTCCTGCCCGCCTTTGACCTGCATCACAACCGAGCCTTCGAGGACATAAACAAAGACCTGCGCATTGTGTCGATGCGACGCGGACGACTGCCCGGGCGCGTACTCGACGGTGAGCATCGTGGCTTCTTTGCCGGCTATTCCGACCAGGTCCTTTGACATGAGCGGGGTTACTTTTGCGCCTTGAGGTGCGGCTGCGATCGTCAGCCATAGTGCGAGCAGTGCGTTGGTCATCCGGGTTCTCCTTTGATATTGATAGCGTGAGTAATTGGGTTTACTTTACCTGAGTCCGAGAGCCAAATAAATCGGGAAGGTAATTGGAAAACAAAGCTTCTCGCTTGCGGCATTCAAACAAGCCCACGCTTGCGACGAGAGTGACGAGTCGTTGGAACGGATACGTCTTCGAGCGACAGGAATCTAAGACCGCACTGCGAATCATCCCGTCCGCCGTCCGATGAATTGCATTGAAACTTAATCTACAATCAAGACCTCCCAATCCTGACCCAGTTTGTTCACGCCTCGAAAGGAAATCTTATGCGCCGTATCTACCAGACTGCAGCGATCGTGCTCTTTTTGTCTTCCGTTGCTTTTGCTCAAAAATCCCATCGCGCGTTCGTTAGCAGGGATGAGCAGGCGGTCCGGCAGATTGAAGATCAGGTCAGTGCAGCCTTGGATCATAACGACGCGGATGCCTTAGACCGCTTATGGGCGGCTGACTATATGTTTGTAAATCCTTTTGGAATCGTGATGACTAAGGCGCAACGGCTGTCGCTGTTTCGAAGCGGCAAGCTCAAGTTAGAATCCTACAGCCGCGATCAGGAGAACATCCGCATTTATGGAGAAACGGCGATAGTCATCTATCGTTCAACGGTGAAGGGTCAGCGTGGCTCTCAAGATATCGGCTTTCAACGGCGGGTTACGACGGTTCTAATGAAAAGGAGCGGTCATTGGCGAGTCGTGTCCCAGCAATCGACTCGCATCGAACAACAGTGAGCGCGAGTCATAGGTGATGCTCCTGAATCTTACCGGCAGCGTTTTGTGGAAAGAGCATGGCAATGGACGCGATCGAGGAAATCACTGACAGGTTAGGGAGGTATGCGAATGCCAGGTACGAGGCGGAGGCCCGCAGGGCCGCATAGCGGTTACCTATCGACGTCGCAACCGCCTGCCGATGTAAGGGGTAACCGCTACGCGGCCCGCGTGATCCACACATACGCTAGCTATCGATCGGAGACCGCTACGCGGCCAGTGAGCCCAAAACGAAGCCTCGTCGATTCTAGTGGAGTACCAACACTCGGCTAGCGTCATATTCCAACTAAATGTCATAATGTGAAACCCAAAGATGTTCAGATACTTTCGATACTCCAACTTGACCTTTACATCCAGGTTTGCGGCAGTTGCCCTCGCGACCCTCTTCTGTATACCAGTCTGCGCGCGGCAGGTTCAGTCGCCGACACCTAACATAGTTCAACCCGGTGCGCCTGGAAAACCGACCAAGAATCTTCCGCCGACGACCAGAGCCACACTCCCACCCGCCTCTCCGGCAGACGTGCAGTTCATGCAGGGCATGATCATGCATCACGCCCAGGCGGTTGAGATGACTGCGCTGATCGAATCGCATACCGACAACAAAAATGTGAGATCAATCGGTGCGCGGATTAGCCGATCGCAGGCCGACGAAATCAAGTTCATGAAACGATGGCTCGCCACTCGTGGCCAACCAATTTCAGAATCGATGCACGACTTGCACCACATGGATATGTCGCACGACTCGATGCTCATGCCCGGAATGCTGACTGCGTCGCAGATGGACGCGCTCCGGAAGGCGAAAGGCGCTGAGTTCGACCGTTTGTTTCTGACGGGAATGATTCAACACCACGGCGGCGCCTTGACCATGGTTAGGGAGTTGTTTGACACTGCGGGCGCAGGTCAGGATGCTGAATTGTTCAACTTCGCGACCGATGTAGACAGTGGGCAGCGTGCCGAAATCCGAATTATGCAGAGCATGCTCGATAAGAAACAATAAGAGGATAAATGATGAATCGACTAAACACCCTGGCGTTTCGTTTACTCGTAGGCTCCCTTCTTTTGTGCTGGTGTTTCGCGACGGAGATGAAAGCACAAACGTCTCCCGCTCAGGAGTCAACGAAGGCACAAGCTAAACCCGACCAAAAGAAAGCCGAGGAGGATCCGTTCGCTCCTGAACCGGCGCCGCCGCTTCCTGCGGGAATGACCGGCTCGGATGCCAACGACCCGCGAGCCAAACTGTCACCGGGATGGTTCGACGCAGGCGAAGCGGCGATGGGCTTGAAGCACCTCCTGCTCATGAAAAAGCCCGATGCGTTTCAACTCGACGCCGCCGATCCGAATAGTCCGAAAGTAGCAAAAACTTTAGGCCAGCTCGGCGTTGGCGATCCTTCAAAAATGCCCAAGCCGATGCAATTGGTGATGGCCCAGCTGGCATTTGCAAACTCGGATCTCGCGTTTCAGGGAAACCATCTTTTCCAGGGCAATTTTTTCGGCATCAATATCTATGACATCTCGAATCCATCGAATGCCCAACTGCTGACCACGATGGTTTGTCCGGGCGGACAAGGAGATGTATCGGTCTACAAAAACCTGATGTTTATGTCGGTCGAAATGCCGAACGGTCGACTCGATTGTGGTGCTCAGGGATTCCCACCGGCACCTCCTCCAGCCGCCGGCGAAGAAGACAAGCCTAAGATCCCGGCGCCTCAAAAAGATCGGTTCCGCGGTGTAAGGATTTTCGACATATCTGACATCAAGAGCCCGAAGCAGATAGCGGCTGTACAAACCTGTCGCGGCTCGCACACCCACACGCTGGTAGTCGATCCGAAAGATAAGAACAACGTCTATATCTACGTTTCGGGCACATCTTTCGTGCGTCAAAATGAAGAGTTGGCCGGCTGTTCTGGTGAAGCACCGGCAAAGGACCCGAACACGGCCCTGTTCCGGATCGATGTGATAAAAGTTCCACTTGCGGCTCCGCAGACCGCACAGGTGGTATCCAGCCCGCGAGTGTTTATCGATCCGCGGACCGGCGCGCTCAACGGTTTGAACAACGGCGGGACTCACGGCAAGGAAGGTTTGGAGAAGCCGACCGACAGCAACCAGTGTCACGACATCACCGTGTTCTCGGCGATCGGGTTAGCAGCCGGCGCTTGCTCCGGAAACGGAATTATCCTGGACATAAAAGATCCGGTGCATCCGAAGCGGCTCGATGCTGTGAACGATCCGAACTATTCGTACTGGCACTCGGCGTCATTCTCGAATGACGGATCGAAGGTTGTTTTCACCGACGAGTGGGGTGGTGGTCTCGGTGCTCGTTGCCGTGCCAACGACCCGAACAAATGGGGCGCCGATGCCGTCTTCAAGCTGAAGGACAACAAGCTGAGCTTTGCGAGTTACTACAAGATGCCGGCGGCGCAGGGCGACAGCGAGAATTGTGTGGCGCACAACGGTTCGCTGATTCCGGTCCCAGGTCGAGACATAGAGGTGCAGGCGTGGTACCAGGGCGGCATCTCTGTAATGGACTTTACCGATGCGGCGCATCCGGTTGAAATTGCGTATTTCGATCGAGGTCCGATTGATCCGCATATGCTGATCCTGGGTGGTGACTGGTCGGCCTACTGGTACAACGGGCACATTTATGCCTCGGAGATCGCACGCGGGCTTGATGTGTTTGAGCTGAGCCCGACGAAGTTTTTGTCGCAGAATGAGATCGATGCGGCAAAGACGGTTCAAGTGTCTGAGCTGAACGTGCAGAACCAGCAGAAGATCGAATGGCCGGCGCAGCTGGTAATCGCGAAGGCTTATTTGGATCAGCTGGAGAGATCCCAGGCCGTGCCGGCGGATCAGATCACAGCAATGCGGAGTGCGATTCAGAGCGCAGAGAGCTCGAATATGGACAAGAAGGATCTGGCAAAGCTTCAGAGCTTCGCGCCTTCGCTGAAGAGTGCCGCTAAGGCGGCGCAGGGCGCAAACGCGAAACGGATGCAGTCGCTGGCAGAGATTCTTCAACACCCGACCAAGTAAGTTGTGTTTAAGGTCTGGCGCGACGGAATTATGTGTTTGTTCGTCGTGCCAGATTTTTGCGCTATTGAATCCTAAAAAAACCAAGCTTGCCGGGCAACACCCACTTTCTTCAGAAGGTGTGAAAAAAAATTCATCCTCTCCACCCCAGCGGGGAGGCATATGTGTAGAAAGGGACGCGCGGGGATCCGGCACCCCAGCGGGGTGCTATATCTCTCGTTTCCACTCGGCCGATTTCTTGAAGGATGCAGCCTTCTCTTAACGCAGCAGAATATAGCACCCCGCTGGGGTGCGGGTGATACAACGCACGCCTCTACACATATGGCACGCCGCTGGGGTGGAGAGGATGAATTTCTTCATACCTTCTGAAGTTGTGGTATTGCCCTACGCTGAGGAATCTCGAATGTGTTTTACCTTCCCGAACTCGATAAATATTTATTTACAACCCAACATCGCCGCCAATATAATCAAGCTTCCTCGGGTCCTGTAGTACGTCTCTAATCGCAAGCTCAGTTATTGAGAACGAATTAAATGGAGGTCTCCCATGAGGCGCAATCGTGTCTACGCACGTGTGCTTTTTACCGTTGCCTGTTTACTTTTTTCAGCCGTCTGCGTGCGCGCTGAAGACTGGAAACCGGTCGATCCCGCCCATCTTGCCCTTAAAGCTCCAGTGGTTGAGAAAGATGCCGATGCCGAGGCGATTTTCTGGGAAGTAAGAATAAATGATGCCGCCGAAGATCTCGTCTTTTCTCACTACATCAGAATAAAAGTCTTTACTGAACGCGGAAAAGAATCACAAAGTAAAATCGACATAACCTATGCCGGTCGCAATCGCGTCATCGATATTGCGGGCCGAACAATAAAACCAGATGGTTCAATTATTGAACTCAAGAAAGACGCGATCTTCGACCGCACCATCATCAAAGCCGGCGACATCAAGGTCAAAGCCAAGTCCTTTGCAATGCCCTCGGTCGAGCCCGGCGTGATCATCGAGTACCGCTGGAAGGAAGTACGTCCTAACCAGCTCGCGAACAATGTCCGATTGCAATTTCAACGCGAAATTCCGGTGCAGTTTGTGAAGTATTATCTGAAACCGGCGCAGAGCGATATGATGTTCGCTAATCTCGGGATGTCTTACAAGATGTTCAACGGGGCAGGGACGCCGCCGGTCAAAGAAAAGGATGGCTTTTACACCACGACGATGACCAATGTTCCGGCGCTGCACGAAGAACCGCGAATGCCTCCCGAGAATCAGATAAAGATCTGGATGCTACTGTTTTATTCTCGTGATAAGCCCCAGCAGCCTCAGGAATATTGGCCGAAACTCGGCAGGGAGTTGTTCGATGCGGTCAAGTCCTACATGAAAGTAAATGATGATGTGAAGAAAGCTGCGATCGTTGCGATCGGCGACGCTTCTACTCCGGATCAGAAGCTCGAGCGCTTGTATGAGTTCTGTCGCACAAAGATCAAGAACACCAGCAGCGTCAGTTCGGGGCTAACCGACGCCGAGCGAGAGAAGCTCAAAAAGAATGAGTCTCCGGCCGATACCTTGAAACGCGGCATGGGGAACGGCGCCGACGTAGATCAGCTGTTTGCCGCGATGGCCACCGCGGCGGGATTCGAGGTTCGAGCCGCGATTCTCAGCGATCGCAGCGACGTGTTCTTTGATAAGAGCTTTACCAACAGCTACTTCTTACGTGATATCGACATCGCAGTGAAAGTTGGGAGCGAATGGCGATTCTTCGAGCCAGGCACGCCTTATATTCCATTCGGAATGATTCGCTGGCAGCAGGAAGCTATCCCAGCTCTCATCTGCGACCCGAAACAAAGTGACTTCGTTCAAACTCCGGGTTCTTCGGCCGATAAGAGCGTACAGAAACGCACGGGTACTTTGAAACTGACTGAAGACGGAACCCTGGAAGGCGATCTCCGAATCGAATATACCGGTCATCTCTCGGTTGAGAGAAAGCGGCAGAACGAAGACGACTCGCAATCACAAAGAGAAGAGACGCTGAAGGAGATGATCAAAGCTCGAATGAGTACTGCGGAACTGTCGAATATCAAGATCGAAAACGTGACCGATCAGGAGAAGCCATTCGTCTATGCATTCCACATTCGAGTTCCCGGGTACGCGCAAAAAACCGGTAAGCGATTGTTTTTTCAGCCTGCGATCTTCCAGAAAGGAGTCGCCGCGCTGTTTCCGGCCAACAACCGAAAGCTGTCGATTTACTTTCATTACGCGTGGAAAGAAGAGGACGAGGTGACAATCACGCTGCCGACGGGATTCGCTCTGGAAAACGCCGACTCCCCGGGGCCGATAAAGGCAGGCGATGTCTGTGAATACAACGTGAAGATGGGCGTCACCGCTGATCGCGACCAGCTTCTATTCAAGCGCTCGTTCAAATTCAACTCGCTGATCTTTCCGGCGTCCAGCTACACGCCTTTAAAGAACCTATTCGATATGGTTCACGATAGCGACAATCACACGATTACGCTAAAGCAGGCTGCGGCTGCACAGTAGTCAATCGATACGAGGTTGAACGATCCAGGAGTGTTTATGATCAGGAATCGGCGGACCAACGCTTTAAAGCGTTCGGTCGGACAACGCAAAAGAAGAGAGTTGTTGAACTGGTCAGCCTGTTTGTTTCTGGCGGCCGTATCGGCTTTCGGATTGATTCATTCCTCCTCGATGGTTCACGCGTGGGATGATGCGCCATCGTGGTTGCGCGCTGCAGCTTCACTCAACCTTCCGAGCTTTCCGAAGGATGTTCCAGCGGCAGTCCTCACAGACGAGTCGGTCGTTACCATCGATGATGACGGGCGGATGGTTCGCACCGATACGTATGCCGTCAAGGTGCTGACCCGAGAAGGCCGGGGCGAATCAGTCGCGCTCGAGATCTACAACACCGACGCTGAAAAGATCAAAGACATGCGAGCGTGGATGATCAGCCCTTCCGGCAAAGTGAAAAAGTACGGGAAGGGTGAGGCGCTTGAACTCGCGCTGGCACCCAACGATGTCTACAACGAGGCGAAGAAGTTGGTCATAGACGCAACCGGCGATGCTGAAGTCGGCTCCGTTTTTGGTTACGAGACAGTGGTCGAAGATCGATCGGTATTCAGCCAGCTTGCCTGGTACTTTCAAGGTCGCGGACTGCCAGTGATGAAGTCGCGGATTTCGGTCTCCCTTCCTAAAGGCTGGACCGCCGAAGCGCTTACTCTCAATCACGAGAAACTCGATCCGGCGCTCAGTGGAACGACCTATGTCTGGGAACTGCGCGATCTGGCGCCGGTGAGCTTCGAGCCGTTGAGTCCTCCCGCAACTGCGATAACTCCCTGGATCGCAATCAATCTGGTGCCAACCGCTGAAAAGCCGTCGAGCCGTCGCAGCTTCACGACCTGGATGGAAGTTTCCAGGTGGCTTACTGAGATCAGTGATTCGCAGGCTTCGGTTAACGATGCGCTGGCGGCCAAAGCCAAACAACTGACTGAGTCCGCAAAAAGCGAACTGGAGAAGATCGCAGCGATCGGGCGGTTTGTTCAGGGCATTAACTACGTGTCGATTCAGATTGGCACCGGGCGCGGCGGTGGCTATAAACCTCACGCGGCCACGGATGTTTTCGCGAAGTCCTACGGTGACTGCAAAGATAAAGCGAATCTGATGCGGGCGATGTTGAAGTCGGTCGGGATCAAGTCGTATCTCGTTAGCATTTATTCGGGTGACCCGAATCACGTTCGCCGCGAATGGCCGTCTCCACATCAATTCAACCATTGCATCATCGCGGTTAAGATCGGGGATGAAACAAACGCGCCGTCCACGGTTGACCACCCGACGCTCGGACGATTGTTAATATTCGACGCCACCGATGACGTCACACCGGTCGGAGATTTGCCGATCTATGAGCAGGGAAGTTATGCGCTGGTCATCGCCGGTGAAGCAGGAGCGCTTTTGAAGATGCCGGTGACGCCGCCAGAGGCGAATATGCTGACTCGACGTGCAGACGTGCAATTGAATCCGGACGGATCGATTCAAGCCACGTTGCACGAGCAATCGATCGGTCAGGCTGCGGTCAGGGAGCGAGCTCCATTCAAAGGACTCCCCAAGGCGGAGTACAACGGACGAATTGAAAAATGGATAGCCCAAGGGGCTACTGGGGTTCGCGTTTCGAAGATCGAACCGGTCGAAGAAGCAAACGGTAATTTTTCGCTGTCGGCGGAATTTGCGGCGCCCGCGTATGGCCAGGTGATGCAAGGTCGGCTGTTGGTCTTCAAACCGGCGATCGTGTCGAGGCGTGAGTCGCTTTCGCTGACCGAGCCCTTTCGGAAGCATCCGGTAGTTCTCAGCCCGAGTGCTTACAGCGAGAACACTTCGGTGAAGCTGCCTGCGGGTTTCGAAGTGGACGAATTGCCGGATGCGGTGAAGCTCGAGACTGCGTTTGGGACTTATACGACGAGTTACACGGTGAAGGACGGCAAGCTGTTTTATACGAGGAAACTGATTGTAAGGCAGGCAACAGTGCCGGTAGAGGATTACGGAAAGGTAAGAGGCTTTTTTGAGAAGATCCGAACCGCGGAACAGAGTCCGGTGGTGCTGGTGAAGAAGTGAGGTTTCGCTGAAAGAGCTCCATAGACCAAGGGTAACTGCGTAGCGGTGTCCTATCGGTAGTTTGCGGGAGATTGGATCGAGCGACCGCGTAGCGGTCACCTATCGATAGGACACCGCCACGCGGTTAGAACTACGCGGTTAGAACTGGGAAAAGCGATGAGCAGTTTTCTAAATCCTGTCTTCAAAGAGGAGCCTACTTCGACTCCGCGGTTCCCCTGTCCTTCGTGCCGCGAGATCATCACCCTGGGCGCGGAGAGGTGCAAGTATTGCGATGCGTTGATCGATTCGAAGCATGCCGAAGCACTAAACGCTGACTATCAAAAAGTGACCGACGCAGTCACGATCGCGAACACGTTCAAGTTTTCGATCTGGGGAGCAGTCCTGGGCACCGTAGTCTTGGCAGCGTTAGTCATTTCGGACGGCCTCCGAAGCCCGAAACCTTTGCTTGTTTCCGTCGGCAGTGTCGCAGCGATCGTGTACGCAGTGAATTGGTTTCGCAAGTACGGCAGGATTCGAACGGACGATCCCGATTTTCCGGAAGCATTGCGCGCTATGCGGCAGGCTTTGGCAGCATGGTCCGTAGCGGTCATTTTACAAATTGCGCTGATCGGTTACGCGATAGCGAACGGATGGCTGCGGCTGGCTGGAACCCCGAGATGAATAAACGTACTTCTCGTGATTGAGCGTGTCTGGAACACACGACGTGAGTCGAGCGTAGAAAGACATTCTAGTGACTATAAAGAAGACGCACACCTCAAGAGAAGAAACAACTCAGTTACAACCGTGACCGAAGGAACGTTTACGGTGAAGCCCCTCACGGAGCCCGCAAGAATATTCCGCTACACAAGGTGCTCTGCAATCGGGCAAACCGTCACGCTGCAAATGAAGCCGTTGCCTATCAAGGCCCCGCTCCGAGCGATGATCTGGCGGACCAACTCGAATCGCGTCTTCATCACCGTATGCCTCAGGAATGGGAGAAGTATCCTGACGAACCGTTGGGCAGAGTTGTTGCCGATAAGGCCCATAAACGAAAAATCATGCGCGAACACGGTGGCCGTGAGGCGTTGATTTTCCGTCCTCTCCAGTTAAGCAGAAACCTCTGAGTGATCAGACTCGACAAGAGATTTCGTGAGACTAAAGATGATCGATGAAGAATTGCGACAAACCTTTCAGCAAGGAATTGTCCCTAATCTGACAACTGACGACGATGCTACTTTCTGGGCAACTGCATTTGGCACACTAATGTCTGACATCGATGCTCTTCATCCAAATAGAAATAGTAAACACGAAATATTTCTCCAGATTGGAGCCTGCTCTCATTGGGCACGTCCGCACCAGACGAGATGGACTTCAGCGGGGGGCTTCGCCTGGCCAGACGGCTACATCCAGAAATATCAGGATCATCGAAAGAACTCGCGTGGGCCGATTGGCACCGGACTCCCAGAGTTAGATTGGTTTGTTCTAGTTCACTGGAATCACAAAGAAACCAGATGGCAGATGGTTGAACCGAAGTTTTACGGTAAGAAGAAGCTAGTCTTGCGCACATCGCTTCCTACGCGGACGACGCGGCATCGTCAGGCTGCCATACATACAATATGGGCACCGGGGACACCGGAAACTCCGGATAAGCAAGAAACCACGTTCTACGGTTTTCGGAAGAAAAACCAGGAATGGAAATGTGTAGCGGTAAGGAAATGGGCTGATGAACCGCCGGACTAAGATCGTGCCGCGAAACTTATGTCGGGTCTGATTGCGATAAATGACGGAAAGGCGTGGATTGCCGCCTCGTGGGTGTTTGATAACATCATGTGCTTATCGCGGAGGTATATCTCCGCAGACTTGTCAAACCTTCATTTGCTTATTGATCAAGAAGAGAGCCCGCTGCGCTATTAGACTGAGCGAGCTTTCAGCAGAGGAGTACCGCATTTCGCAATGCGTTGTACGCAGGATTCGCTGGCGCACAGCGAGCAGGCGGCAATTCATTCGCCAGTCCTGAATTCCAGACAGGGTTTATGGATCGGTTTAGAGAACTACTTCAACTTATGTCCAGTGACGTTGATGCAGATCCTGTCGGTTGATTCGAAGTTCCCATCAATCAGAGCTAATACCCCAAACTTCAGTTTGGGGTTCTTTAATTTCGGCCTACGACGAATCTGTCGGCCCGCGCGTAAAATACCCCACAACTGAAGAATGTGTGAAAAAATCCTCTCCATCCCAGCGGGGGTGGCATATTTGTAGAAAGGGACTCGCGGGGATCGCACCCCAGCGGGGGTGCTATATCCCTCCTTTCCAATCGGCCAATTTGTTTCAAGGCTGCAGCTTTCTCTTAATGCAGAAGAATATTGCACCCCGCTGGGGTGCGGCTGCCGCAACACGCGC
>Ga0075425_100001408_pt1 | contig 23617 bp, 20 predicted proteins | sample SoiMethybrSBSTD4_FD_75300 | JGI IMG/M metagenome (GOLD analysis project Ga0075425, IMG submission 75300) | Bulk soil microbial communities from a Populus tree surrounding site in Tennessee, USA - Soil MetaG P. TD hybrid SBSTD4 | ecosystem: Environmental > Terrestrial > Soil > Tree plantation... | reverse complement strand
TCGCCGACGACGTACAAGATCCCGAACATCGGCGACGTGCCCGAAGTGTTCAACGTCGATTGGATCGACGTCGAGAACCCGGTGAACATCCGTTCCAGCAAGGCCGTCGGCGAGCCGCCGCTGCTGCTCGCCATCTCCGTCTTCATGGCTGTCAAGAACGCTCTCGGCGGCGGCAAGATCAACGCGCCGGCGACCGGCGAAGAGATCCTGATGCGGCTGACGGAGCAACGCCGTCACACGCTTACGTACGAAGGCTCACTGACGGCGGCGCGCGCGGGCGCATAGTTCGCATCCGGGAGGACGCCCTATGCGCCGGCTTGCCTTGCTCAGTCTGTTGATCTGCGTCGCTTCGTTCGCTCAAGAAAAACGCAATACCTTCTTCGTTTTCGTCTCCGATCCGCAGTACGTCTGGACGCAGAGCAACGGCAGCGACTTCAACGCCGGCTACGGCGTCGGTCTGCAGCATCTGTTCTCGCCGAAGTGGTCGGGCGAGATCAGCGTGTCGCATCGCAACAGCCGCGCGCGTGCGTACTTTTACGACTTCAACGGCAACGTCGTCAGCAGCGTCGACTTCCGCGCCAGCACGACGCCGGTCGACGTCCTCGCGCAATATCAGTTCGTCAACGCGACGTCGTGGAAACCGTACATCGGCGCGGGCGTGACGCATGTTTACGTCGATGCATCGTCTGGACTGCGGCAGCGCAACGAGACGTACGGCACGATCGACGGCGGCGTGATCTGGCGCATCCATCCTGACTTCGGACTCCGCTTCGACGGCAAAGTGCTCCTCGGCGATCACCCGACGTACATCGACAGCACGAACGTGTCGTTCGGGCTCGCCTGGCGCTTCTAGCGTTGTAGCATCCGCGGAGTGATCCTCCGCTCGAAAAACGTTCTCGGCCACGGCGCCGCGTCGATTCACATCGAGGGCGAGCGCATCGCGCGCATCGGCGACTACGACGACGCCGATGCGAGCGTCCCTGCGAATGTGACGGACTACGGCGATCTCGTGCTGATGCCCGGCGTCGTCGACTCGCACGTGCACGTGAACGAGCCGGGACGCACGGAGTGGGAAGGCTTCGACACCGCCACGCGCGCCGCGGCCGCAGGCGGTGTGACGACGATCGTCGACATGCCGCTCAACTCGCTCCCGCCGACGACGAGCGTCGCCGCGCTCATGACGAAGGCGGAAGCGATGAGCGGCAAGTGCCGCGTCGACGTCGGATTGTGGGGCGGCGCCGTGCCGGGCAACGCCCGCGAGTTGCGCGACATGCTCGAGCACGGCGCGCTCGGGTTCAAATGTTTTCTGATCGACTCCGGCGTCGCGGAGTTCAAGCATCTGGATGACGGCGGGCTCGAACAAGCGCTGCAAACGCTGCGCGGCACGAACGCGCCGCTCCTCGTGCACGCGGAAGTCCCGTGGAGGATAGGCGCCTCGCCTGTCCGGACAGGCGAGGGCGCCTATCCTCCACCGGACAGTAGCTCCTACCGCGCCTATCTCCAATCCCGCCCTCACGAAATGGAAGACGAAGCAATCGCCCTCGTCGCACGTCTCGCCAACTCCATCGAGACGCCGGCGCACATCGTCCACCTCTCCTCCTCCCACGCCCTCGGCACGATCGGCCGGCACGTCACCGCGGAGACGACGTTTCACTATCTCTTCTTCGACGCCGAGAAAATCCCGGACGCCGCGCCGCAGTACAAATGCGCGCCGCCGATTCGCGAGCATGCGAATCGCGAGGCGCTCTGGCGCGGCGTGAAAGACGGCGTGCTCGCGGGCATCGTCAGCGATCACTCGCCGTGCACGCCGGAGCTCAAGAAAATGCAGACCGGCGACGTCGAGCACGCCTGGGGCGGCATCTCATCGCTGCAATTCGGACTGTCGATCCTCTGGACCGAAGCGCAGCGCCGCGGCGTGAAGCTCGACGAAGTCTCGCGGCTCGTCAGCGAAGGTCCCGCATCGATCGCCCGACTCGATCATCGCAAAGGAAAACTGAAAGCCGGCTACGACGCCGACATCATCGCGTTCGATCCCGCCGCCGAATTCACGATCGAGCCGCAAATCATCGAGCATCGCCACAAAGTCACGCCGTACGAAGGGGCGACTTTGCGCGGCAAAGTGAAAGCGACGTTCGTGCGCGGCCGGAAGGTGTGGGAGGATGGCGCGCACATCGGAGATCCAATCGGAAAATGGCTGACTTCCGCGATCTGATCGATCTCGCCTCCGAACGCCTCGGCGGCTCGGTGCTCTACGCAACCGACGACTACTTCGCCGAGAAAGAAAATCTGCTGAAGCCGCACGCGCCGGTGTGGAAAGAGCACGAGTACACCGATCGCGGCAAATGGATGGACGGATGGGAGAGCCGCCGCAAGCGCACTCCCGGCCACGACTTCGCCATCCTGCGGCTCGGAACGCCGGGAGTGATCAAAGGCGTCGTCGTCGACACGGCGTTCTTCCGCGGCAACTATCCCGATCACTGCTCGATCGAGGCGTGCGCGATGAAGATGGAGAGCGACGTCGATGCGCTGCGCAACGCGCAATGGATCGAGATCCTGCCGAAGTCGGCGCTCAACGGCGACTCGCAGAACTCGTTCGACATCGACTCGCCGTTCGCCTTCACACATCTGCGTTTCCACATCTATCCCGACGGCGGCGTGGCGCGCCTGCGCGTGCACGGCGAGATCGTTCCCGATTGGCATCGCGCCGGCGGACTGGCGAACGAAGTCGATCTCGCTGCGATCGAGAACGGCGGCGAAGTGCTCACCTGCAGCGACATGTTTTTCGGGCCGAAGCACAACCTGATCATGGCGGGACGCGCGCACAACATGAGCGATGGATGGGAAACGCGGCGCCGCCGCGGACCGGGACACGATTGGGTGATCGTGAAGCTCGCCACGGAAGGAGCGGTGCGGCGCATCGAGCTCGATACGAATCACTTCAAAGGCAACTATCCCGACACGGCGTCCATCGACGCGTCGACCGACGGCGAGAACTGGACCGAGGTTCTTCCGCGCACGAAGCTGCAAGCGCACACGCGGCACATGTTCATCGACGAGTTGAACGTGCAAGGGCCGGCCACGCATCTGCGGCTCAACGTCTATCCCGACGGCGGCGTCAGTCGTATGCGCGTTTGGGGACGCGCGACCGAAGACGGTCGCGGCATGGCGGCGACGCGCCATCTCAACACGCGCACCGACGACGTCGCGCAACGCGAGCTCCTCGCATGCTGCGGCTCGCACGAGTGGGTGCGGCGCATGATGGAGTCGCGTCCGTACGACGACGTGCTCGCCAAGGCCGACGAAGTGTGGAATTCACTTCACGAGCGCGATTGGCTCGAGGCATTCGCCGCACATCCGAAGATCGGCGAGCGGAAACCGGAAGCGAAGTGGGCGTCGCAGGAACAGTCGGGCACATCGCGCGCGAGCGAAGAGACGCTGCACGCGCTCGCCGAGGTGAATCAAGAGTACGAAGAGCATTTCGGCTACATCTACATCGTCTGCGCGACCGGGAAGTCGGCCGATGAGATGCTCGCCATCGCGCGCGAGCGGATGATCAACGACAAGGAGGCCGAGCTGCGCGTCGCGGCGGAAGAGCAGCGAAAGATCACGCGACTGCGCCTGCTGAAACTCGTGTCATGAGCGGCATCACCACACACGTCCTCGACACTTCGCGCGGCCGCCCTGCCGCGGGCGTCATCGTCACGCTGGAGCGCCACGACGGCAACTACTGGCTCTTCGTCGGACGCGGCGAGACGGACGGCGACGGCCGCTGCCGCACGCTATGCGAGCAGCCGCTGCAGCCGTCGATGTACCGCCTCACCTTCGGCACCGGCACGTACTTCGGCGAAGGCCACACGTTCTTCCCCGAAGTGACGATCGCGTTCGAAGTGCGCGACGCCTCGCAGCACTATCACGTGCCGCTGCTTCTCAGCCCGTACGGTTACTCGACGTATCGCGGGAGCTAGCGCGGCGCAAGCCGCCAGAGCTTGATCGTCCCGTCTTCGCTGCTCGTCGCCAGCCATTGACTGTCTCCGCTCATCGCCACGAATCGCACGTCATCCGAGTGCCCCGCCAATTCGGCTTGCAATGCGCCGTCGCTGGCGCGCCACAAACGCGTCGTCGGCGTATCGGACTTGAGTCGATTCCCCGTGATCTGCTTCCAGAGCGTTCCGATCGCGCCTTTCTCGCGGCCTCCGCTGGCGAGCCATCGGCCGTCGCCGCTGAACGCGACTGAGTAGACGTGATCGAAGTCGCCTTTGATCGTGCGAAGGAGTTTGCCGTCGCGCGCGCGCCATTCGCGAATCGTGGAGTCGTCGCCGCTGCTCGCGATCACGCTCCCGTCCGGACTGTAGGCGAGACCGACCACCGCTTGCTTGTGACCGCGCAGCACTTGCACCGGCGCGCCGTCGCTCGCGCGCCAGATGCGAATGGTGTGATCGAAACTCGACGACGCGAGGCGTTGACCATCGGGACTGAATCGCACGGACCAGACGATCAGCGTGTGTCCACGCAGCGCGCGAGAGAGCGAGCCGCTCGGCCAGTTCCACAGACGCACGACTTTGTCCTGCCCCGCGCTCGCGATGGCGCGGTCGTCGGGACGAACGGCGACCGTCCACACCGTTCCTTCATGACCTTTGAGCGCGGCGAGCGGCGCGCCGTCGCTCGTGCGCCACACGCGCACGACGCCGTCGTATCCACCGGTGACGAAGAACTGTCCATCGTGACTGAACGCAATCGCCACGACGCCGCCCGCATGGTGCACGACGCGCAACGGCTTCAACGTCGCCAGCCGCCATAGCGTCACGGTTCCATCGACGTAGCCGGCGGCGAGCGTCTGACTGTCAGGACTGAACGCAACCTCGTTCGGAGCAGCAGCGGTGGGACCGAATGTGTGGGCGAGATGAACGTGGAGTGAGGCAGCGAGGATACTGCTGAGGAAGAGGGCACGCATGGTTTGCTCTCTACGACGTCGATGCGCCGATGTTTCTACCGAATCCAACAATTATTAGTAGCTTTCGCGCATCCGACTTGCACCACGTCGTCCGGCCTCGCAAGGCCGACTATCGACTGTGTAAGGGTGGATCAGACATGCGAAAACTCTCGACCTCGCTCCTCATCGTTCTCGCCTTCCTCGTCGCGCCGATGCTGCACGCGCAGTGCACCGCCGCGAACACGCAGACCTTCACTTCATCACTCCTCGGCAGCAACATCAACGGCTCCACGACCGGCTTCGGCAACGCGATGCTGACGTTCAATCAGAACGGCATCGGCACGCTGACCTCGAGCACGCTCGGCCTCGGCAACAACATCAACTCGCTGCAGCTCTTCGCCGGCAATCCCGCGAGCGGCGGACAGATGATTCAGACGTTCACGACGACGAACAACAGCTTCCAGAACGGACGCTTCACGACCAACCTCATCGTCGATCCGAACACGGCGGCGATCATCGCGCAGAATCCGCAGAATTTCTTCTTCGTGATCTCCACGCCGCAGTTCCCGAACGGGGCCGTGAGCGGACAACTGTCGAGCGCGAATGCGACGCAGTTCAGCGGCGCGCTCACCAGCACGAACGTGAGCGGCGGCGGCGCAAACGGCGGCGCCGGAACGTTCGCACTGTCGCTCTCGCCGATCGCCGGCACGAGCAACTACATGCTGCGATACGACATCCTGACGAACGGCATCGGCAGCAACATCTCCGCACTGACGTTGAACACGACCGCAAATCCCGTCGTGATCGGCGGTGGCCCGACGACGACCGGCCGCCTCACCGGCACCACGACGATCACCGCCGCGCAGGCGCAGCAGCTTCTCTGCAACCCGTCTGCGGTTGCGCTGACCGTCAACACGCCTGCATTCGCGAACGGCGCGATCGCCGGCAACGTCGGCACGACGAATGAGATCTTCATCCCGGCGATCGGCACGGTGCGCGGACTCTTCGGCACGAACTTCGTCAGCGATCTCAACATCTTCGACAACGACCCGAGCGGATCGAGCGCGAATATCTTCGTGCAGTTCTTCCCGAGCGGCGTATCGAACTCGAGCGCGCAGAACGTGACGTCGATGACGCTCGGCGGACGCGCCACCGCGAGCTCGCGCGACGTCTCCTCGACGCTCTTCAACGGACAGATGAACGGACTCGGCGCGCTGCGTCTGCTGTCGTCATCGAACAACGTCTTCGCCAATGCGCGCGTCTACAACAACCAGGTCTCCGCGGGCCTCGGCACATTCGGACAGTTCGTTCCCGGCCTCACGCGCTCGCAGGCGCTGACCGAAGGGGCGCTCGTCGGATTGATCAACACGCCGAACGGCGGCGGGACGACGAACTTCAGTGCGCGCACGAACGTCGGCTTCTTCAATCCGAGCGATCAGCAGACTTACGTCGCGGCCGAGCTGCGCAACAGCACCGGCGACGTCATCGCCAACCGCATCATCACTCTCGGACCGTACATGCATCTGCAGTTGCCGATGGCCGGCAGCGGCGCGCTCTTCGGCGACGTCGGCGAAGTGCAGACGTCGACGGTCTACTTCGTCTCCGGCAGTCCGATCTTCAGTTACGCGAGCATCGTCGACAACGTGAGCGGCGACGCGTCGTACGTCGCACCGTCGTCTAAGTAGCGCGGCGGCCCTGGAGAATCTTCACGAACGACCGGCTTCGCAACTCTTCGAGTGTGAGGCCGGTCGCAAGCGCTTCCTGCTCCGTGATCGCACCGCAGTTCAGCGCGCGCAGGAAGTAGTTCAGCAGTCCTTGGCCGGTGGCGGCGTCGTCAAACACGTCGCCGACGAGCGTCGCCTGTCCAGCTTTCTCGATGAAGTTGCGCAAACGCTCGGTCGCCGCGGGGAGGTTCTCGAGGAAGAACGAGTACACCGCGGCGTAGCGCGTCGGAAGCTGCGCGGGATTGAGATCCCAACCTTGGTAGTAGCCGTTGATGAGCGAGTGGCGGATGTGATCGACGTGCAATCGCCACGCGCGATGCACCGTCGTGCGATCGCCGATCGGCATCACGTTCGTTGCGCCGTCCGACAGCCAGATGCCGGTGCCGGAATAGGCGACCTGCATCATGTGCCGCGCGAAATCGCACGCCGGATGATCCATGCGCTGATGCGCCGCGGTGATGTTGCAGCTCGCGGTGTAGTCGTACGTTCCGAAATGCGCGGCGACGCAGCGGCCGCGCGCGGCTTCGAGGAAGAGCGGCAGATTCGATCCGCCGCGCTCGTTCAGGATCGACTGCGTCGTCTCGATCATGAACTCCATCTTCAGCGAGCCCGATGCGAGTCCCAGCTTCTGTTCGAGCTGCTCGAAGACGTCGATCAGCATCGTCACCTGCTCGGGAAGTTGGATCTTCGGCTGCGTGACGACGAACTTCGCAGGCAGCTTCCCTGCCGCTTCGAGCAGCGAGGTGATGAAGATGTCGAGCGTGCGCACGCCGCGCCGCATCAGCTCCTGCGAGAACGTCTTGATGCGGATGCCGATGAACGGCGAGAGCGTGCCGTTCTGCATTCCGATGGCGACTTCTTTCGCGCGCAGCTCCGCGTCGCGATCTTCTTCGTCGTCCGGACGATTTCCGTAGCCGTCTTCGAAGTCGATGCGAAAGTCTTCCACCGGCTCGCGGCGCAGCTTCTCGACGACGCGCGCGTACACCGTCTCCGCATGCGCGGGCTCGAGTCCGATCGCTTCGGCAAGCGTCGCCGCGTCGGACGCGTACTGATCGAGCGCCTTCAACGCGAGCTCGCCGAGTCGCTGCGTCGTGTTCGATTTGAAGAGCTGCGCGCCGCCGTAGACGGTATGCACCGGTTGCCGCGCGCCCGACTCGCCGGGGAAACGCTTCACGAACTTGCCGAGGGCTGCGTCGAGAGGGGCAGCGGTGGTGCGGATCTCCTGATCCGAAAGCGATGTCTTCAACTTAGGCTCTCCGAATGATTGCCGCGACGCCCCAGCCGATCAGGACGATCACCGAGAGCGCGATCCAGTTGTAGCCGAACGTCACCGTCGGCATGTGGTAGTTGAGCATGATGAACACGACCGGAAGCACGATGAAGGTGTTGTGCTTCGAGCGATGCTTCGCACGCTCGGCCAGACGCATGTCGGGCGCTTGTCCGGCTTTGGTCGCGGCGATGAGCTGACGCTGCGCCGGCAAAATGCGCATCCAGACGTTTGCGGCCATGAACGTGCCGAGCATCGCGCCGGTCTGCATGTACGCCGCGCGCGCCGCGAAGATGCGGCTGAATCCGTAGATCGCGCCGACGAGCAACACGTACGAGATGACGTTGAGCGCGATCTCGTTACGCGCCAGCGGCGAGATCCACATCAGGTCATAGATGATCCAACCGATGAGGATCGCGCCGACGCTCATGCCGACCGCGACCGGCAGCGACATGTCGTGCACGTCTTTGTCGATCATCAGACCGCCGCAGTAATAGACTAGGATGAGCAGCAGCACGCCGCTGAGCCAGGTGAAGGCTGCTTCCCATCGAAACCAATGCAGCGTCTGGTCGAGCAGCTTCGGCTCTTTCTGCTTGTCGACAATGTAGAAGCCGCCGCTGTGGACCATCCACACCTGCCGCTCTTTGTGGAACGTATGGTCGAGCCAGGTGAAGAAGAATGTTTGGCCGACCCACATGATCGCGGCGAACACATGCGCCCAACGGGTGGCTGCAGCGAGCCAGTCGAGTATCTGGTAGCTCATCGGTGCCGCGAATCATAGCAACCCCATCGCGAAAGCATTGCGGCGAACCCTCTGTTGTAAGGCGAACACACAACAGAAAGGATCGACTCGATGAAGAAACTCTTCGTTTCTGCGGTGCTCGTTTTGTCTCTCACGCCGGTGGCGCACGCAGCCGACCTGAACGCGAACGCGTTTCCGCTGCCGGTCCCGCACTACCTCGCGGGAATCATCAGCGACGCGGCGGCGAAGTTTCACGTCGATCCGAATCTCATCGCGGCGATGGCGTTTCGCGAGTCGCGATTCGATGCGAATGCGGTCTCGCGCATCGGCGCCGAAGGGATCATGCAGTTGAAGCCGAAGACGGCGCGCTCCCTCGGCGTAATGAACTCGTTCGATGCGAAGCAGAACGTATTCGGCGCGACGAAGTATCTGCGCACGCTGCTCGATCGCTTTCACGGCGACATCGACATGACGCTGGCCGCGTACAACGCCGGCCCGGAGCTCGTGTCGAAAGTCGGTCCGAACGCTACGCAGGAAGCGGTCGCATATGTTGCAGCGGTGAAGCAGTACTACGACGCAGCGCGGTCTAGAATCGCCGGATGAACGATCCGCGGTATCCGATCGGCCAGTTTCACGTTCGCAAGCGCGCGCTCCTTCCGATGGATCACGCGGAGATGACTGGCATGATCGCGGACTGCCCGCGCAACATGCGCGCGGCGGTGGCGGGGCTGAGCGAGCAACAGCTCGACACGCCGTATCGCGACGGCGGATGGAGCGTGCGGCAAGTCGTGCATCACGTTCCCGACAGTCACCTGAATGCGTACGTGCGGCTGAAGCTCGCGCTCACCGAAGAGGAGCCGACGATCAAACCGTACGATGAAGTGCGCTGGGCCGAACTTGAGGACACGCGCAAAGTGCCGATCGACGTGTCGCTCTCGCTGCTCGACTCATTGCACACCCGATTCGTCGCCGTGCTCGAGTCGATGAGCGAGGACGACTTCAAGCGCAAGCTCACCCACCCCGACCACGGCCTCGTCGATCTCGACTGGCTGCTGCAGTTGTACGCGTGGCACTCGCGGCATCATGTCGCGCACATCACGTCGTTGCGCGCGCGCAACGGCTGGTGATCACAATCCTTAGGGCGTTCCCGCGACGGCGAGCTCCGACCACGCGTCGCCCGTCACGTTGTTGATCGTCGAGCCATACGCAGTCCACAAGTTCGATCCGTTCGTCGTGACGTTCACGATCGAGATCTGCTGTCCTGTGAACGCTCCGACGCTCGGCACCTGCTGCATCGTGCGCGGCGGCAGGACCACGGTCGTCGCTTGAGTCGACGAGAACGCGACGACGAATGTCTGCGTGCGCGTTGGATCGACATTCACGATGCCGACGTTCACGCGGTAGTCGTTCGGGCTGTCCGCTCCGCCGGCGCCGAAGATGGCAGCGGCCGGAGTGTTGATCGTCGACATCGGAACCGTGGAGAGATTCTGCGACGTCGTGCCGGTCGTGTTCGGCTGCGGAGTCCAGATGCGCGACGAGACGAAGAGTCGTCCGTTCGCGTCGATCGCTTCCGGGATCGGCTGCGTGACCGCGGTGATCACGATCGCGCCGAGGCCGGTGGTGTTCAGATAGTCGTGAACGAAGTCACTGGAGCGGATGCCGCTCAGCGCACGAATCTGGATCGAAGTCGCGACCGGCGTTCCGCCCGGCTGCGGCAGCCATTCGAGAAAAACGATCTGATCGCTGTTGCGCAAATTGATGATGGTGATGTCGGAGCGGAAGAACGTGCCGTTCTGACCGTTGATGTTGCCCGCGGCCGGAACCAGGATCTGCGGAGCCGCGCCGATCGGTTGAACAACCTCCGCGACTGCTGACATTGCTGCGAAAACGAGTACGAGAGAGAGAAAGACTTTCATGACAACCCCCGCCGCAGTGCAAAGCGCGGGATGTGCCAGTTACGTCCGCCGTAACAGCCGCTACCGCAGTGTGATCGTCTCCGTCTCCGTATTGTGCGACGTCTGTCCCATGCCCGAGCTGCTGTCGCTGTGCTCGTGGCGGACTTCGATCAATCGATCGTCGCGACGTACGTAGATCGCCTTCTCCGTCGTCGCGCCATCCGCCTTCAAGAACAGAATCCCGGCGCTGAATTTGATGGCGCGATCCGACGCGAGCGGCAGCAAGTCGGGACCGATCCACATCGAAATCCGATCGAGCTTCACATCGACGTGGCCCGACTTCACGCGCGGATCTTCGCGCTGGCGAATGTTCAGCACGAGCAACCGCGCCGGCTGTCCGTTGTAGCTCGACGGCCGCTCCTCGGCCACGGTGGCGCGATCCAGCATCGCCGCGAGCGACGGCGCGAAGTCGAGCATCTCCGCTACGCGTGTCGCGCTGATCTCGGCAACGCGCTCCTTCGCATCGTCGCGCTTCGCATCGCGCTGCGCGGCGGCGCGCGCGAGGAAAACCGGTGGATAGACGAGCGTCAATCCGTTCTCGTCGAGTCGCACTTCGACCGATGCCGAGGTCGTGACGTTCTGATCGAAGAAGCGTCCGCTGGCGACGTTCGTCGACTTCGTCTCGTACACCGCGTGCACCGGCTGCTTGCCGTGCAGAGTGCGCAGCGCGGCCTTCACGTCGTCGAGCGTCGCCGCGGAAAGAGACGTCGCCGCCACAAGTGCGAGGAGCATTCGTTCACCGTATTGGACTGACCGCTACGGCCCCAGGTTACGCGACTCCACTAGAATCGCGCCATGGAGTCGCGGCAGATCGAGCTCTCCACCGGTGCGCGCGTCTTCGTGGCGACGAAGGGGCGCGGACCCGAGCTCGTCGTGTTCCTCCACGCCGTCGGCGCCGATCACACGATGTGGTCGCAGCAAATCGAAGCGCTCGACGGCGAGCGCTACACGCTTGCGGCGTACGACCTCCGCGGGCACGGCCGCTCGAAGTTCGACATCGAGAACACGATGGTGCGCGACGCCGTCTCGATCAGCGGATTCGCGAAGGACACGTTGTCGCTCATCGAGAAGCTCGGCTTCCATCGCGCACACCTCGTCGGCATCTCGATGGGCGGCGCGGTCGCGCTCGAAGTTTTCAAGCGCCGCAGCGACGTCGTGCAATCGCTCACGCTCGCGAACACCGCCGCGTTCTATCCGAACGGCGAAGCGGATGCGGCCTGGCTGCAGCAACAGATCGAGTCGAAGTCGATGGCGGACAGCGCGCGCGAGCTCGTCCCGAAGATGTTCGGCCCCGGCACGCCGCGCGACGTCATCGACCGCGCTATCGCGATCGAAGCGGCCAAGAGCCATCACATCTACATCGCGTCGTACAACTCGCTGCTGCAGATCGACTATCGCCGCATGATCGAGATGATCGACGTGCCGGTACTGCTGATCGGCGGCAGCGCCGACATGTTCACGCCGGCCGATCCGAACCTGACGACGATGCAGGCCGCGCTGCCGACCGCGGAGCTCGTCGACATCGCCGGCGCCGGCCACTACTCGAACCTCGATCATCCCGCCGAGTTCACGCGCGCGCTGCGCGCGCATCTGCAGCGCGCGCGACCCGAAGACGACGATCCTCCGATTCTGGCGACGCAGCCGGCCGACGAATCGATCGCGCACGCCGCGCGCCTCATCGCCAACTCGCAGCGGCCGCTCGTCGTCGCCAGCACGCTCGGCCGCTATCGCCGCGGCCCCGAGGCGCTCGTGCAACTCTCGCAGCGTCACGCCATTCCGGTCGTAGAGCAGCCGCGAAAGTTCTTCAACTTCCCGACGCGCCACTCCATGCACCTCGGGTTCGACAAAGCGGCGGCGCAATCGGATCTCGTCATCGACGTCGCCACCGACATCATTCACGTCGGCGACCACGTCACGCTGGCCGGCAATCCCGTCCTCTCCATTCGCGCGCTCACTTCGGCTCTCGACAAGAGCCGTCCCGACGTCACGCGCATCACCGGCCGCTTCAACGCCTTCGCCTCGGAGCATCGCCGTGTCGTGCAAACCGCACAAACGCGCGCGATCACCGACGCCGCGAAGCCCGACATCACGAAGACGTTTCTCTCCTACTGCGTCGGCGAAGCGATCGACGATCGCGTCGTCGTCTACAACGACGGCGGCCTCGATCCGCAGCTCATCCCGCGCCGCCTCGCCGACTCCTGGTTCGAAGGCTCGATCCACCACGCCCTCGACGCACCGCCCGACCTCACCGCGCTCGTCGTCGCCAACGATCGCGCCTACGTCGCCAGCTCGCCGCTCGCCGCGCACGAGAAGAAGCTGCCGATCGTGACCATCGTCGCGAACGAGAGCCCGACGCTCGTCGAGAAAGTCGTAGACGCGTGCGGCGGCGTCGGCATTCGCGTGCAACTCCCGCGCGATCTGCCGCAGATGCTCAAGCGCGCGCTCACCATCGCGCGCGAGCAGCGGATGCAAGTCCTCCTCAACGTATGCCTACTTTCTTCGAATCGCTGAGCGAGTTGATGGCGAGCGGCACGCCGCTCGTCGTCGCCACGGTCGTCGACACGATGGGATCCGTTCCGCAAGATCGCGGCGCGAAGATGATCGTCACAACCGCCGGCCTGCACGCCGGCACGGTCGGCGGCGGCAAAGTCGAGACGAAGGCCATCGGCGAAGCGCAGAAGATGCTGAGCGGCGAGATCGCCGACAAGACGCGCTTCGTTCAGTGGAGTCTCAACAAAGACGTCGGCATGACGTGCGGCGGCATCGTGAAGCTCTACTTCGAAGCGTTCAACGTCGCGCGCTGGAACATCGTCGTCTTCGGCGCGGGCCACATCGCGCAGGCGCTGACGCGAATCCTCATCAACCTCGATTGCCGCATCACGTGCATCGACGTCCGGCAAGAATGGCTCGACAAACTGCCGAGCTCACCGAAGCTCACGCCGGTGCTGACGGCCGACATGCCGTCGCTCGTCAAGACGCTTCCCGACGACGCCTTCGTCGTGCTGATGACGATGGGCCACACGACCGATAAGCCGATCCTCATCGAGATTCTCCGCACCCGCACGTTCCCCTATCTCGGCGTCATCGGCAGCAACTCGAAGGCCGTGATCCTGCGCCGCGACGTAGCCGAGGCCGGATTGCCCGCCGAAAAAGCAAAAGAGTTCTTCTGTCCGGTCGGACTCGAGATCGGGACGAATCATCCGTACGAAATCGCGATCAGTATCGCTGCGCAGATGATGAAAACGCGAGATAACAGGACTGAGGACTGAGGACTGAGGGGGGAACCCCCCTTTCACCTCAGTCCTCAGTCCTCAGTCCTATTTCTTCTTTTTCTTAACGGACGCCGCGAGTTTCTCCATATTCATCGCCTCAGTAATCAGCGCGCGAACCGTCTCGGAAATCTTGCCTTTCTTTTTTAGCCATGCGACCTGATCGGGCGGGAGAAACACGTTCACTTTTTCCGTCGTCGCCATCACCCCTCCGTCTGGCCGATTTTATGCTTCGTTCCATCACCGCAGCATGGCAAGCGGTAGCGTACTCGTTGTCGAAGACGACGACAGCATTCGTCGTCTTCTGATGGAGGTCCTCAAACAGCATTCGTATCTGACCGTGGAGGGGGCGCGCGACGGCATCGAGGCGCTCCACTTCATCTCGACGAATCGCTACGTCGTGATCATCCTCGACCTGATGATGCCCGGCATGAGCGGCGTCGATTTTCTCGACTCGCTCAACGCGCTCACGTCCGATCCGTCGGCGGGCAAGATCGCGCAGTCGCCGAACGTCATCGTCATCACCGCGGCGTCGGAGAACGACGTTCCTGCCGAATCGATCTCGTCGCGATGCGCGCTCGTGCGCGGCGTGCTGCGAAAGCCGCTCGATGTGCTCGCGCTGGCCGACGCGGTCGAGGCGTACTTGAAGAGCGAGCGCTGATACGATTCGGTCGATGCCCGAGCGCCGTTTCATCACCATCCACGGCCACTTCTACCAGCCGCCGCGCGAGAACCCTTGGCTGGAAGCGGTGGAGACCCAGGACTCGGCGCACCCATACCACGACTGGAACGCGCGCATCACCGCGGAGTGCTATGCGCCGAACGCCTCGGCGCGCATCCTCGACGCGAAAGACCGCATTCTCCGCATCGTCAACGACTACTCGACGATCAGCTTCAACGTCGGGCCGACGCTGCTGTCGTGGCTGGAGACGTACGCGCCGCCGACGTACCACGCCATCCTCGACGCCGATCGCCAGAGCCGCTCCGCGATCTCGCAGGTCTACAACCACATGATCCTTCCGCTCGCGAACGCGCGCGACAAGAAGACGCAGGTGCGGTGGGGCGTGCGCGACTTCGAGTCGCGCTTCGGCCGCCGGCCGGAAGGAATGTGGTTGCCGGAGACGGCCGTCGACATCGAATCGCTCGAAGCGCTCGTCGACGAAGGAATCGTCTTCACGATTCTCGAGCCGAATCAGGGACGAAGCGACGACGGCATCGATCCGACGACGCCGTACACGTGCGAGCTTCCGTCGGGCCGCTCCATCACGATCTTCTTCTATGACGGCCCGATCTCGCGCGCCGTCGCGTTCGAGAATCTGCTCGCGCGCGGCGAGAACTTCGCCAATCGACTCATCTCGGCCTTCGATCCCGCGCGCACGCATCAGCAGATCGTGAACATCGCCACCGACGGCGAGACTTACGGACACCATCACCGCTACGGCGAGATGGCGCTCGCGTACGCGCTGCATTACATCGAGGAGAACGACCTCGCGCGCATCACGAACTACACGGCATTTCTCGCCGATCATCCACCGACACGGACCGTCGAGATCAAGGAGCGCACGGCCTGGAGCTGCGCGCACGGCGTGGAGCGCTGGCGCAGCGACTGCGGATGCAGCACCGGCGGCGATCCGGGATGGAACCAGCGTTGGCGCGAGCCGCTGCGCGAAGCGCTTGACTGGCTGCGCGACGAGGTCGCCGACATCTTCGAGAAGCGCGGCGCCGACGTGCTGCAGGATCCGTGGGTCGCGCGCGATCACTACATCGACGTCGTCCTCGATCGCTCCGACGAATGCCTTCGCCGCTTCCTCCTCGCGCATGCCCGCGAAGGGGCGCGCGTGCAAACGGTTCTCGAGCTGCTGGAGATGCAGCGGAACGCGATGCTGATGTACACGTCGTGCGGGTGGTTCTTCAACGACGTATCGGGCATCGAGACGGTCCAGGTCCTGCACTACGCGGCGCGAGTGATTCAACTCGCCGAGCGCTACACGAATCATCCGATCGAGCACGAGTTCCTGACGCATCTCGAGCCGGCGCGCAGCAACATCGCGGAGAAAGGGACGGCCAAGGACATCTACGAGCGCGAGGTCGCGCCGACTCGACTCGATCTCCGCCGCGTCGCCGCGCACTACGCCGTGGCATCGCTCTTCGACAACTTCGACGACGACGCCACGATCTACTGCTATCGCGTCACGCGACACGACTTCGACATCTACCGCGCCGGCCGCGCGCGCATGGCCGTCGCATCGATCACGGTCTCCTCGATCATCACGCACGAAGAAGAGCAGTTCGAGTTCAGCGTCCTTCACCTCGGCGAAACGGAGATCACCGGCGGCGTCCGCTCGTCGCGCGGCCAGGACGAATACGAGCGCGTGAAGAACGATCTCGATGAGACGCTCGAGCCGGGCGGTATTCCCGCAGTCATCCGCATGCTCGATCACGAGTTCAACGAGACGCCGATCTCGATTCGCTCGCTCTTCCGCGACGAGCAGCGCCGCATACTCAACGTCCTCTGCAACACGACGCTCGAAGAAGCGGAGTCGGCGTTCCGCCAACTGCACGAGCGCTACGACCCGCTCATGCGCTTCCACACGCGCCTCGGCATTCCGCTGCCGAAGGTGCTGCAGCTCGCCGCCGAGTTCGATCTCAACATGCAGCTCCGCCGCTTGCTCGACAGCGACTCGATTCCGCTGCCCGAAGTCGAAGCGCGGCTGCGCGAGGCGCGCGACGAGCGCGTTGCGATCGATGAGACGACAAAGCTGTCGCTCGAAGCGGCGATCAACCGCGTCGCCGAACGGTTCCGCGAAGATCCCGTCGATATCGATCGCCTCGAGACGTTCGACGCGATGATGGGCGTGATCCGCGGCATGCAGATCCACCTGAACCTGCGCAAGCCGCAGAACGATTACTACTGGATGATGTCGACGGTGCGCTCCGCGATCGCCGCGACGGCGAGCGAGAACAACGGCTCGAGCGCGCGGTGGCTGGAGCTGTTCGACGCACTCGGCGAGAAGTTGTCGATCAGTCCGGAGGCGCGCGAATAGTGGCGCACACGTCCGACGCCGAGCGCGATCCCGATCGCGTCGCCGGAGTCCTCCTTCATCCGACGTCGCTCCCCGGCCGCTACGGCGTCGGCGATCTCGGCGACGAAGTCATCGCCTTTCTCGATTGGGTCAAAGACGCCGGCATGCGCGTCTGGCAGATCCTTCCGCTCAATCCGCCCGGATACGGCGACTCGCCGTACGGCTGCCTCTCGTCGTACGCAGGCAATCCGCTACTCATCTCCCCGTTGCGCCTCACGCAAGCGGGACTTCTTCCCGAGCACGACGTGCCGCAGTTCGACGAAGACGAAGTCGACTTCGATCGCGTCCGGGAGTGGAAGACGAATCTGCTCCGCGACTCCTTCGCACACTTCGACACTCACGGCACGGCCGATCAACGCGCCGCCCTGAAGAGCTTCGAGCGCGACAACCGCTGGCTCCCCGACTGGGCGCTGTTCGCAGCGTTGAAAGAGCGATACGAAGGACAAGCGTGGTCGTCGTGGCCGCAACCATTGACGATGCGCGACCGCGACGCACTCGCCGATGCACAGAAAGAGCTCGCCGAAGAGATTCGCTTTCACAAATATGTGCAGTGGCTCTTCTTCACGCAGTGGGCGGCGGTGCGCGAAGCCGCCGACGCGCGCAACATCGACATCCTCGGCGATCTCCCGATCTACGTCGCCGCCGACAGCGCCGACGTCTGGGCGAATCGCGAGGTCTTCCAGCTCGACGAGAACGGCCGGCCGACGTTTGTCGCCGGCGTTCCGCCTGACTACTTCAGCAAGACCGGACAGCGCTGGGGCAATCCGCTCTATCGATGGGACCTCATGCGCGACCGCCGGTTCCGGTGGTGGACCTCACGCGTGCGCGCGGCGTTCCGGTTCGCCGACATCATCCGCCTCGATCACTTCCGCGGTTTCGCCGCGTATTGGGAAGTGCCCGCATACGAAGAGACCGCGATGAACGGCCGGTGGGTTCCCGGCCCCGGCAAAGCGCTGTTCGACGCGATCCGCAACACGCTCGGCGACGTCCGCCTCGTCGCTGAAGACCTCGGATTCATCACCGAAGAAGTGCACGAGCTGAGACATGCGATCGACATCCCGGGGATGAAGATCCTGCAGTTCGGATTCACCACGCTCGACTCGCCGCATCTGCCGCATCGCTACGATCGCGACACGTACGTCTACACCGGCACGCACGACAACGACACCGCGCGCGGCTGGTACGAGCACGCGTCGGAAGAAGAGCGCGCGCTCGCGCGCGAGTACCTCGCGAGTGAGGATATCTCGTGGGAAATGATCCGCACCGTCTTCGCGTCCGTCGCCGAGACGGCGATCGTGCCTGTGCAAGACATCCTCGACTTAGGCAGCGAGTCGCGCATGAATCGGCCGGGGGCAACGAAGGGGAATTGGGCCTGGCGAATGCGCGAAGGCGTGCTGACGAAAGAGCACGCGCGGCGAATGCGCAGACTCGCCGAGATCACGGGCCGTATTTAGCTCGGAGGGGCGGACGCCCTCGTCCGCCCACGCGGCGAAGCCGCGCTACGCCCGCCTGAGAATCGCCACCGGAAACGCAGCGAACACGTTCTCGCCGTCGACCATCTCGCCCGTAATCTCGTTCCTCCACGTTCCATCGATCGTAAACCGCGGCATCCCCTCCACCACCAGTCGCGGCACCGCCACCACAATCTCCTCGTCGCGCATGAAGACGCACACATGCTCGCCTGCATCGATGGCGCGATACGCGCCGCGGCGGAACGTCTCCGCGTAACGGCGCCGCACGTCGAGCGCTTTGATCATCGTGAACATCTTCACGCGACCGTCGCTCCAGTTCCGCAGCAACGAAGACGGATCGGCGGCGCGAATCGAATCGGCGAGAGAGCGGCGCAAGCGGTAGTCGACCGGCCGCCGATTGTCGGGATCGACGAGACTGAAATCCCACAACTCCGTCCCCTGATAAAAATCGGGAACGCCGGGCGACGTGATCTTCAACACGAGCTGCGCGAGGCTGTTGATGAAGCCGAAGTAGGCAACGCGGCGTTGCAGCCGCTCGAACGACGTGACGAATTTCTCGCTTTCGAGCAAAGCGTCCGCAAAGGCGAGGACCGACTCTTCGTACGAACGATTCGGTGCAACCCAGCTCGTGTTCGTCTTCGCTTCGCGCAGCGCCTTCTCGATAAACTGATGGAGGCGATCGCGCTCGATGGGCCAGGCGCCGATGAGGTTCTGGTAGATCATGAGGGCGACGTTGGGATCGGGAAACGGGACGATCTTCGACCAGCGCCGCACCGCGCTTGCCCACGCCGGCGCGATCTCGGACAGCACGTTGATGCGCGCGCGGACGTCCTCGCTGCGCTTCGTGTCGTGCGTCGACGTCGCGTTCATCGTGTCCGGCCAGTCGCGCGCGATGCGCTCGTTGCGGCGGTGAAACTCGGCGAGACCGTCGCGATCGGGAGAGCGTCCCGGCTCGCTGCCGACTTCGTTGAGCGACACGAGACGGTTGTAGTTGTAGAACGCCGTGTCCTCGACTCCTTTCGCCATCACCCGTCCGGTGAATTGCTGCCATCGTTGAACGAACGGCAGCGGCGGATCGACGAGCAGCATCCGCTCGAGGAACGCGAACATCCGGTGATCGAGCGACGCGCCGGCATGCGCGCGCGCGCATTCGACGGCGCGCGTGATCGTGGCGCGATCGGCGTCGCTCACGTCGGCGTCGCGAATGTACGTGCGATAGACGTGAAGGCACGCGGTGATCTCGGTGAGCGCCGCGGCGAGCTCGGTCGGGGCGAAGTCGCGCGCGTTGCGATCGGTCATCGCGATCGCCGCGAGCTGCTTGCCGAGGGCGCGCATCTCGCCGGGAAAGAGCTCGTTGATGACCTGCTTCTTCTTCTCGTATGAGACTTCATCAAACGATCGCGTGCAGCCGGTGAAGGAGCGATAGAACGTGTCGAGCTGCGCGAGGCCGTGGCCGTCGACGAAGACGTTGTTGACCGTCGCCAGAAAGTCGTAGCCGCTCGTTCCGCTGACGGCGAACGACTGCGGCAGCGTTTCGCCGTCGGTGAGGATCTTCTCGACGACGACGTAGAACGAGTCGTCGCCGAGCCGCGCCTGCAGCTTCTTCATGTGACCGATCGGATCGTAGAGACCGTCGATGTGATCGATGCGAAGGCCGGTGACTTTTCCTTCCGCGACCAGCTCGAGCGTACGGCGATTGCGCGCTTCGAACACTTCCGGATTCTCGACGCGCACGCCGATGAGATCCGTGACGTCGAAGAAGCGGCGATAGTTGATCTTCTCGCTGGCGATGCGCCAGTACGCGAGGCGGTACCACTGCGCGTCGAGCAGCGCGTCGAGCGCGTTCTTGCCCGGCTCGTCATTGACGCGCTGAATCGTTTTCTCCAGCGCGTCGCGGAATTGCGGATCCTGTTCGTAGATCCGCCAGACCGTTTCCTTCAGGAACTTCGAGTTCGCAACCGCCTCCTCGCCTTCGGTGAGCTCGCGCAGTTCGATGGCCACGCCTTCGCGCGGCAGCGCGTCGATACATTCGCGCAGCACGAGGCGATACGACTCCGCGGCGAGTGGAAGGCGGTGATCGTAGTAACAGAAGAAGAGTCCATCGCGATCGAAGTTGAGCTTGATCTCCTGCGACTCGAGCGCTTCACCGTACGGACGGCCGAGGATCGGCAGGAGTACTTTCGGGCTCGACTCGATGTCGAAGTAGTGAAAGAAGCGCGAGTGCGGACCGTTTTCTAGAACGCTCATCCACCACGCGTTCTCCGGCGACGCGGCCATGTGATTCGGGACGACGTCGAGGAGGAAGCCGAGGTCGTTCTGCTTCAGCTCTTCGTGCAGCGCGTTGAAGTCGTCGTCGGTGCCAAGCTCGGGATTGAGCGTCGCGGCGTCGACGACGTCATATCCGTGCTGCGAGCCCTTGCGCGCGCGGAGAATCGGCGACGCGTAGATGTCGGTGACGCCGAGGGCGGCGAGGTAGCGGGCGATGTCACGTGCATCGTTGAAGGTGAAGTTGGAATTGAATTGAAGGCGATAGGTCGCGCCCGGTACACGCAGCATGGCGAATTGAGCAGTGCAGTTGTCATTCCGCCTGTACAAACACCGCAAACGCGAACGGTGGCAGGGTCATCCGGTTCCCCTCGATCTTCGCTCCCGTATCGATCAACGACCTCCACTCCGCCGCCGCGAATCGCAACGCGACCGTCACTGCATGTTCGGAGAAGTTGAACGCAACGAGCGCGTTCTCGCGCTTCACGATCAACGTCATTCGCTCGTCGTCAGCCTGCGTTTCCACGACGGACAGATCGAGCTTGCGGAGTGCAGGCGTCTCACGACGGATCCGCAACAGCTCGCGATAGAGCTGCCGCAGCATGCGATGCTCGTCATGCTCGACGCTTTCCCAACGCAACCTCGATCGCTCGAATGTCGATTCGTCGTGCGGATCGGGCGGCTCCCCTTCCCAGTCGAAGTCGTCGAATTCTTCGAGACGTCCCTTGCGCACCGCTTCGATGAGATCGGCATCCGAGTGTGACGTGAAGTACAGGAACGGCGCTTTCTCGCCGTACTCCTCCCCCATGAACAGCATCGGGATGAACGGCGAGAGCACGACCGCGGCGGCGGCGAGCTTCAGCTTGTCGTACGCGACGAGCGTCGACAGGCGATCGCCGAGCATTCGATTGCCGACCTGATCGTGATTTTGTGCGCAGACGACGAACTTGCGGCCGTCGGTCGTGTTCGGGCGCTCTCCGTACTTGCGTCCGCGATACGTCGAGTGTTGTCCGACGAAGAAATATCCGGTCTCGAACACGCGTGCGAAATCGCTGACGCGTCCGAAGCCTTCGTAGTAGCCATCGCGCTCGCCGGTGAGGATGGCGTGGAGCGAGTGATGAAAGTCGTCGCTCCACTGCGTGTCGAATCCGAGGCCGAGTTGTTCGGCGGGCGTGATCACGCGCGGATCGTTGAGGTCACTCTCGGCGATCGTGATTGCGCGCACCGCCTTCGTCAGGTCCTGCAGGAACGGCTGCGCCGAGTGATCGACGATCGCGTGTACGGCGTCGACGCGCAGCGCGTCGACGTGAAACTCGTCGACCCACATCAGCGCGCTTTGGATGAAGAACCAGCGCACGTGATCGCTCTGCGCTCCATCGAAGTTGAGCGCGTTGCCCCACGGCGTTTTGTAGCGGTCGGTGAAGTAGGGGCCGAACTGCGCGATGTAGTTCCCTTCGGGCCCGAGGTGGTTGTAGACGACGTCGAGGACGAGGGCGAGTCCGCGCTGGTGACACGCGTCGACGAGCTGCTTGAATTCGCGGGCGCCGCCGTACGAGCCCTGCACCGCGTGGACGTAGACGCCGTCGTAGCCCCAGTTGCGCGTGCCGGGAAATTGCCCGATGGGAAGCAGCTCGATCGCGGTGATGCCGAGGTCTTTCAAGGCATCGAGATGCGGGATGACCGCGTCGAAGGTTCCTTCTTGCGTGAAGGTACCGACATGCAGTTCGTAAACGACGTAATCCTCGAGCGCGACGCCGCGCCACGACTGATCGTGCCACTCGAAGTCGCTCGAGACGACTTCACTCGGTCCGTGTACGCCTTCGGGCTGATGCCGCGAAGCAGGATCGGGACGATCGGCACGATCGACGGTGTAGAAGTAACGCGTCCCTTCACCGCACTCGACGACCGCTTCGTGGTAGCCGTCATCGTCGCGCGTCATGGCGATGCGCTGTTCCGTCGGATGAACGACGTGCAGCTCGACGCGATCGCGATACGGAGCCCAGACGCGGAACTCGCAGCGATTCCGCTCGAGCAATCGAGCGCCGACCGGACGGTTCATTCGTCTTCGAGCTCGGCTTCCGATTGCGGTTCGCTCAACAGAAACACGGCGCCGAGCGGCGGCAGCGTGATCGCCGCGGACCACTTGCGGCCGTGCAGCGGCACCGGCATCGCGTCGACGCCGCCCATGTTGCCTTGTCCGCTGCCGCCGTACATCGTGGCGTCGCTGTTCAGCACTTCCCGCCAATGTCCGCCGGCCGGCAATCCGATCTGATAGTTGTGACGCGGCACGGGCGTGAAGCTCAGCGCCACGACGAGCATCTGATCGGGATTCGTCTTCGACCGCCGCACGAGACTGACGACGCTGTTCTCGGTGTCGCAGCAGTCGATCCACTCGAATCCGCTCGGATCCATGTCCAGCTCGTGGAACGCGGCGATGTCGCGATAGGCCTTGTTCAAATCCTCCAGCCATCGCTGCAGCGACGCGTGCATCGGATAGTCGAGCAGGTTCCAGTCGAGACTCGTGTCGTGGTTCCACTCGCGGTACTGGCCGAGGTCCGCGCCCATGAAGAGCATCTTCTTTCCCGGCTGCGAGTACATGTGCGCGAACAGCAATCGCAGATTCGCGAAGCGCTGCCATTCGTCGCCGGGCATCTTTCCGATCAGCGAGCCTTTGCCGTGAACGACTTCGTCATGCGACAGCGGCAGCACGAAGTTCTCGGTGAACGCGTACATCATCCGGAACGTCAGGTCGTTGTGATGGAAGCGGCGATGAATCGGATCCTTGGAGAAGAAGCGCAGCGTGTCGTGCATCCACCCCATGTCCCACTTCATGCCGAATCCGAGTCCGCCCACATAAACCGGCCGTGACACCATCGGCCACGCCGTCGACTCCTCGGCGATCACCTGCAC
>Ga0075425_100001407_pt1 | contig 23621 bp, 18 predicted proteins | sample SoiMethybrSBSTD4_FD_75300 | JGI IMG/M metagenome (GOLD analysis project Ga0075425, IMG submission 75300) | Bulk soil microbial communities from a Populus tree surrounding site in Tennessee, USA - Soil MetaG P. TD hybrid SBSTD4 | ecosystem: Environmental > Terrestrial > Soil > Tree plantation... | reverse complement strand
TAAAGGATGTTGCTCTTGGAATAGATGGGCGTTTCGGGCGAGTTGAGGTATTTGGGTTGGTCGTCGCCGAGAGCGCGTGCGCCGAAGGCCACAATTTTTGAGGATTCGTTGGCGATGGGAAAAGTAATGCGGCGACGGAAGCGATCGAAGAGTCGGCCACTCTGGTCGCGAGAGATCAGGCCGGATTCGACGAGAGCTTTTTCGGGATATTTTGCTTTGAGATCGCGAAGGAGAAGATCGCCGCCGCTTGGTGCGTAACCGATGCCGAAGCGCGTGATGGTGTCGCCGTCGAGGCCGCGGTCTTCGAGGTAGGCGCGGGCGGCTTTACCTTCGAGGGCGCCTTCGAGCTGCTTAACGAACCAGAATTGCGCGTCGCGATGGATTTCGACGAGCACGGTGCGTTGTTGATTTTCGCGGCGCTCTTCGGGCGAACGCTCCTTGGGACGGGGAAGCGCGATGCCGCATTTTTCGGCGACGATGCGCATGGCTTCGGGGAAGGGGCACTTCTCCATTTCCATGACGAATTTGAAGACGTCGCCACCCTGGCCGCAGCCGAAGCAGTGGTAGATCTGCTTGGTGGGGTGAACGTTAAACGAAGGCGTTTTTTCCGAGTGGAAAGGGCAAAGGCCACGGAAATTCTGGCCAGCCTTTTTTAGCTGGACGTATTCGCCGATGACCCGGACTATGTCCGCCTGCTGCTTGACCTTCTCCGCAAGTGATCCCGCTTCCGCCATGGTTTATTGACGCAATTCTACGACAGTGATGGCTTTGCCGCCGCGTTCCTCGACTTCGGCGGAATGTGTGGCTACCAGGGGATGGGAACGGAGAAATTCGGAAAGGCCCTTGCGAAGGGCGCCGGTGCCGTGGCCGTGGATGATGCGTACGCTGGGAAGATGCGCTAATGCGGCGTCGTCGAGGAATTTGTCTACCTGCTCTGTTGCCTGTTCAACCGTCTGGCCTATGACGTTGATTTCTGTTGTGACGGATGGGCGTACGGGGGCGGATAGCAATGAAGATGCCGGGCTCAAACCCGGCGCTACAACACCTTGCCGCGTTTTCCCGGGGGCTAGTGTCTCGACGCCGGTGATTTCCTGTGTGGTGATTTTCATCCGTAGCGGGCCGGCCTCGATATCAGCGTTGCGGCCATCAATGCGGCGCAGGATTACCGGTTTGGAGAAGCCGCGCACGCGAATTCTTGCGCCGATTTGCAGCTGGTCCGGCGTGACTGGGGCGGCTGAACCCGGGGAAACGCCGAGGTCGGCTTGCGACTCGGAAATGGTTTGCACTACGGCAGCGTTGAGCTCTTCGCGGGCTTCGCTTCGCGCCTCGCCCAGCTTGCGGCGGGTGGTCTTTTCAAGTTGAGCGCGAAGTTCGCGCTCTTTCACGGCCTCGACGAGGCGAGCAATGTTTTCTTCGAAGCGCTTCTGCATCTCGGCGAACTGCGTCTCCAGTTCACGAATGCGTTTTTGCTGCCGGCCGGCCCACTCGGTCCGCAGTTTGGTCCGCTCCACTTCCAATCCGCTGCGCTCCTCGGCCATTTGCTGCTGCATGCGATCGAGCTCTTTACGGCTGCAGTGGAGATAGGCAATCAGGTCGGCGGCTTCGCGCGATTCCGGTGAGAGCAGTTCGCGGGCGCGATCGATAATTTGTTTTGCCAGACCCAGTCGTTGGGCGATGGCGATACCGCTGGAACCGCCGGGAATGCCAACGACCAGCTTATACGTGGGACGAAGATTGACGTCGTCGAATTCAACGGCCGCATTGACAACACCAGGCGCCGTGGCGGCATAAGACTTCAAACGATCATGGTGCGTGGTAGCGAGCACCATGCATTCTTTGGTGCGAAATTCGTCGAGAAGCGCGACGGCGAGCGCTGCGCCTTCTTCGGGAGCAGTGCCGGTTCCCATTTCGTCGACCAGAACGAGCGAATGGGGAGTGGCGCTTTCCAGAATGGATTTGAGATTCAGTATGTGCGCGGAAAAAGTGGAGAGGTCGGCGGCGATGGACTGCTCGTCACCGATATCCACCAATACATGATCGAACAAGGGCAACACGGCGCGCTGTGCAGCGACTGGAATCGCGCACTGGGCCGCGAGGGCAGCGAGGCCGGTGGTTTTGAGCGCGACGGTTTTTCCGCCGGTATTGGGTCCGCTGATGACCAGCAAGCGTTCGTCGCGGTTCAGCGAAAGGGTCACCGGGACGATGGCACGTTGTTCGCGATTTAGTTTGTCTTCCAGAACGGGGTGGCGCGCAGATTCGAGGCGCAATTCACCGCTTACAGAAAATTCAGGCAAGGCCGCGTCAAAATCGCGCGCAAAGCGGCCGCGTGCAAAAACGCCGTCGAGCAGCTGAATGGTTTCCGCCGCGGCCATGAGCGCCGGCAACTCGCGCTGCAATCGGGCGGTCAATTCGCGGAGGATGCGCAGCATTTCCGCGGACTCGTCTTCGGCGAGCTGAACCAGTTGGTTGTTGGCCTCTACTGTTTCGAACGGCTCCAGAAAGACGGTTTGTCCGGTGGAACTGGCGCCGTGCACCACGCCGGGCACGGTCCGGCGATTTTCCGCACGCAGCGGAATCACGAAGCGGTCGTTACGCAGTGTGACGTAGTCTTCGCCGGCTTCGGCGTTGCGCGAACGCAGAATCTGCTTGAGGGATCGCTGAATGCCGTCGCGGGTTTGCACAATGCTGACGCGAATTCTTCGAAGCGTGGGTGATGCGTTATCACTGATTTCGCCATTGGGCAAGACGCAGCGCCGAATCGAGGCGAGGGCATCGCGAAAATCCGCTACATCCGCGGTTCGCTCCGCCAGCAAGGGAAACTGCGCCGTTTCTTCGCGAAACTGGACGCGCAGCCAGGACGACGTTTCCAACAGCGAAGATGCTTCGAGAAATTCCGCCGGCTCGAGCGCGGCGCCCGGCCCTTCGATTTTGGCGAGCCAGGTTTCTGGATCGGACAAAGCGCCAAAGCCGAGATCGCGGCCGGAACGCAACCACGCGCGAGCTTCGCGAATCAAGGCAAACTGTTGTTGCAGCGCAGAAACGTTTTGCGAAAACGCAAGAGCATCCACCGAGCGGCGGCCGAGGACACTCGTGGTGCGCTGCCGCAGCAGTTCGCGGAGCTTGTCAAATTCCAGAACGTCTTGCGCAGTTCGACTCATGCGAGTTTCTTGCTCAAGAAGTCAGCCGCCTCGACGGGCGTTATCGCGGTGTGGACCAGCTTGCCGTTGGCTTCGCCCCACGGACCGGGATGGCCGACTTCGACTTCGCGAACGCGGTCGAGGATGGGCGTCCAGAATTCTCCGAGAACGACGACGGGCTTGTTGCCGATTACGGCCTTGTTCAACATTTCCCACACCACCGCAAGTTCCACCAGCGTGCCGGTGCCGCCTTTGCAGGCGACGAAGCCGTCGGCGACCCGCACCAGCTCAAACAATCGCTGCTGCCAGGTGGTCACTCGAATTTCCGTGTCGATCCACGCGTTGGCCCTAGGCTTGAAAAATTCCGCGGTGACGCCGTAGGTTTTTCCGCCGGCTTCTTTGGCGCCGCGCGAAGCCGCTTCCATCACACCGGCATAACCGCCGCTGCACACGGCAAAACCCGCTTCCACGAGCGCGCGTCCTAGTAAGCGTGCTTCCCGGTAGTCCGCGTGATCTTCGCGCGGACGCGAACTGCCAAAAACCGTGATGATGCGTTCCATAATGGCGATTCCGAAAAGTTATGGAGTTTTTTTGCAGCAGGCAGAACCTTGTGCGTCGAATTCCTCGATCATGGCGATGCTCAATGCGTCCAGCGCATCGGTGGCTTCGTGTCCCTTTGAGCCCATGTTGTTGCTCATAAAGGAAAAAACAAGGCGCCTCCCGCTCGGCAAATCGGCGTAGCCAGACCGCGTGCGAACATGTTCCACGGAGCCGGTCTTCGCATGCAGCCGGCCTGCGGCAATGCTGTTCTTCATGCGGTCTTCCAGCGTTCCGTCAATCCCCGCCACCGGCAATGAAACGAAGTAATCCCCGAACCACGGCTGCTTCTGCGCGTAAAGTAACACTGCGGCGATGGCACGTGGCGTTACCAAATCGTGCCGCGATAGTCCGGAGCCGTCTGTCTGCACTACATCACCCGGTGGGATTCCCGCAACGGCATAAAATTCCGACGGGAAAGCGGAGAGTTCATCGGGCGTGGTCCACAAACCCTTTTGGCGCGCGGCGGTGCGCAGCAGCATTTCCGTATGCAAGTTCTGGCTGATTTTGTTGACTAGCTTGACCGATTCGCCCAGCGGAATCGAAAGATGCTCGGCCAGGACGACGCGTTGATCCGGAGGCGCCGCGGGAGAGACGGAAAGCTCGCGCGCCACGCCATCTACCTTGATGCCGCGCTCCTCGAGAAGTCGTTTCAGCATGGCGGCGGCGTGCAGCGCCGGCTCCTGAATGGCCAGCGTCAGCTTGCGCGGATTGCTTTTCGCGGGCAGAGTGCCCAGCACGGTCACCAGATTCGATCCCGGTTCGCGTTTCAGGGTGAGATCAGGCTTTACTCCGGCGGCGGAGGTGATGACCTGGTTGTCCACTACAAATTCGGGCGTCGAAGGATTAACGATGGCGTCGACGTGGTCGCCAGCCTTTTCTCCAGGTGTCAACGTCAGCTGCACGGTGTTGTCGTCCACGACGATCGCGGAAATTGCCGCGCCGTACTCCCAGACCATGTCGTCGATTTCCCAGCCGTTGGGGTAGCGGTCGCGCGGGAAGTAGCTTTCGTCGCCGACGATGTCACCGTTAATTTCCTTGATGCTTTTGGCTACGAGCGCGTCGGCGAGTTCGGCGATGGCACGCTCGGGCGGGCCGTCAAATTCTTCCTTCTGCGCGTAGGGCAGTTTGCGGTTGGAAAGATTGGGGTCGCCGCGACCGACCAAGAACAATGGACCATTCAATTTCCCGTCGCTTGACGGCGAAACTAGCGACTCGAGCGTGGTGCGGAAGCGGAAGTCCGGACCTAGCGTCGCCAGGGCGAGCGCGGTGGTGAACAGCTTCATGTTGGAAGCGGGGACGAAATAGCGGTCGGCGTTTTGTTCGAAGAGGAGTTCGCCGGTCTGTGCATCGGCGACCAGCAATCCCCAGTCGCCCTTGGAAGGCGGTCCGCTGTTAAGCAGAAGCTGCGCTCGCGCGCCGAAGAGTTCCGCGGCGAACCCGGCGTGGCCCTCATGCGCCGAGGAGCCTTTTTTTTCCGGTGCAGGCGTTGCCTGTTGCGCGGCTAAGTTCGAAACGAACGATAGTGCGAACACAGTGCACGCCAGACAAATCGCAGTATTCCTACGTGCCATCAGGTACTCCGGCTTCCCCCGCTGGAAAATTGCCGCTTTGCCAAGTATAGTCCACACCACGGAAGACTTCCTCCAGAGGGCGCCCGCAGCATCGGCCCGATTCTGGATCCGGAGTTCCGCCGCCCGCAATCGAAGACCGTTGGGTCGAGCCAGCCGCGGGTTGCACAATGTCGCAAGGAGAAATGAAATGAAAAAGAATTTGGCCCTGTTTGTAGCTGTGGCCCTGACGGCATTGCCGGTCGGCGCGGACGACAAGTCCGACAAGAAAGAGAACAAACGGTTGGAGAACTGCGGCATGGTCATCAAGGAAATTATGGATATTCCGGATGACATCCCGCAGGATCTGATCGACAAAGCGGAATGCATCATTGTGTACCCGTCGGTGGTCAAAGGAGCGTTCATCGTGGGAGGAAGTTATGGCCGCGGCGCGATGTTGTGCCGCACAGGAGAGCACTTCACCGGGCCGTGGAGCGCACCGACCATGATGGCGCTGGAAGGTGCGAGCATTGGCTTCCAGTTGGGTGGGCAGGCGACGGACTTTGTGTTGCTGGTGATGAATCCGCGCGGCGCTCGCTCGATTCTGTCGAGCAAGGTGAAGCTAGGGGCAGATGCGTCAGCGGCGGCTGGCCCCAAGGGCCGGAATGCGGAAGCGTCGACCGACGTTACGCTGCGAGCAGAAGTTTTGACCTACTCGCGCGCTCGTGGTTTGTTTGCGGGCATTTCGCTGGCGGGCTCGACCGTGCGGCCGGATAACAGCGCGAATGAGGCGCTCTATGGAAAGAAAGTGCAGGCACAGGACATCGTTTTCAAGGGCGTCGTGCCGGTGCCGGCCGCGGCTCAGAAGATGGTGGTGTACTTGAACCAGAAGTCGCCAAAGAATCTGTCGGATCCGGAGTCGCTCAAGTAAATCTGGTTCATTTCTCTCGGCCACGAGGTGTTCTTCGCGGTGGTTGCGAAGGGCGCCTTTTTCTTTAGTGTTGCGATGCGCCCGATTGTGACCTATAGTCATCTATGAGTATAGGTCAATGTCACCCGCTGGCTCATTTTCTTCGGCACAAACGCACGGCCCTGGGCTTCTGCCCGTCATCAACCGCCGCGAGCGCCGCAGCGCCGAACTGCGCGAGCGGCTGTTTCGCTCCGCTCTAGCCTTGTTTGCGAGCAAGGGCTACGCCGAAACGACCGTCGAAGACATCACGGAAGCTGCCGACGTCGGCAAGGGCACATTCTTCAATTATTTTCCGAGCAAAGAACACATCCTGATGGCCTTTGGCGAAATGCAACTGGCCAAGCTCGAATCGGTGATCAACGAGGCGCAGAAATCCGACCGGCCCATGCCGGAAGTGTTGCGCACGCTCGTTCTGCGCATGACCGAGGAGCCGATTCGCAACCCCGCCATCGTGCGCGCGTTGTTGCAGGCGAATTTGACTTCCGTACCCGTTCGGGGAGAGATGCTGCGCATTCACGACCAAAACCGGCGATTGATCAGCCGTTTGATTCGACATGGCCAAGAGCGCGGAGAAATTCGGACCGATATGCCCGCCGAAGAAATCGCGCAGGTATGGCGACAAATGGTATTTGGCACATTGATGTTCTGGTCGCTCGTAGGCGATGAGACGTTGGTAGCGCGCATTGAAACGGCGATCCGGCTGTTGTGGGGCGGCATTGGAAAGAAATCGCAAGCGAACTCGGTAAAGAAAATAGGCACGGTGAAAAGGAAATGAAGGCGAAGCGCATTTTGATCGTCGCGGTGGTTCTTGCCGCGATCGTGGCAGCCGGTGCGCTCTATGGCGGATGGTTTCACAAGGAGACGGGCCTGCAAGGCTCCGGAACTGTCGAAGCGCGCAACATTCGCGTCGGCTCGAAGGTGGGCGGGCGTGTTGACAAGGTGCTGGTACGTGAAGGCGATCACGTGGAGGCCGGGCAGCTCTTGATTACGTTTGATGATAAAGAGCTGCTGGCTTCATTGCAGCAATCGCGCGCCAACGCGGAAAAATCAAAACGCGGATACCGGCCGGAAGAAATTGCCCAAGCGCGCGCCGCGGCCGAGCAGGCTCAGGCCGACTACGACATGCGAAAGAATGGCTACCGTAAAGAAGACATAGCGGCTGCTCAGGCCGACTTCGAACGTGCCACGGCCGACGAAACGCGCACCCAACTGGATTTCCAACGCTATCAAGCCCTAGCGGAAAAAGATCTTGTCTCAAAACAGCAGCGCGACACGGCCGAAGCCAACTGGAAAATGGCAGTCGCACAGCAAGCGAACTTGCAGCACAAGCTGGACGAGTTGAAGCGCGGTTACCGTCCGGAAGAAATTGCTAGCGTGCAAGCACGTTATGCGCAGGCAAAGGCCACTCTGGAGATGATGCAGCACGGCAATCGCCGCGAAGACGTGGAAGCGGCACAGGCCGCGCTTGCACTGGATGAGGCGCGTTTTCGCGAACGTCAGGTAGTGGCCCCGACTGCGGCTACCGTGGAGGTACTGGATGTGCGTCCGGGTGATCTGATTGGCCCGAATACGCCGGTAGCCACGCTGCTGGAGAGCGATCAGATTTACGTGCGCATTTATGTTCCCGAGACGGAAATCAATCGCGTAAAGATTGGCTACAAGGCCGAGGTCGTTGTCGATTCGGCGGGACGTCAGACTTTCGACGGCATGGTGGAGCAAATTAACCAGCAGGCGGAATTTCTGCCACGCAACGTGCAAACACGCGAAGAGCGCGTCCATCAGGTGTTCGGCGTGAAGGTGCGGATCAATGACTCTACGCGCCACGTGCTACCGGGAATGGCGGCGGACGTGAAACTCAAGAGCGGAACGCCAGGCCAGTGACGACGCAAGCCGCAAATACGAACGCAGGCGTGCCCGGAACTGATCCGGCAATCTCCGCACGCGGGTTGGTACGCAGCTTCGGCAAATTCACCGCGGTTAAGGGCGTCAGCTTCGAAGTCGCCAAGGGCGAAATCTTTGGTTTTCTCGGGCCCAACGGCAGCGGAAAGACCACCGTCATCAAAATGCTGACCGGGCTTCTTCCGCTTACCGCCGGCGAGGCCAACGTGCAAGGTTTGAACGTTCGCACAGACTCCGAGCGCGTGCGCGAGCGCATCGGCTACATGTCGCAAAATTTCAGCCTGTACCCCGACCTGACCGTTACGGAAAATCTCACGTTTTACGGGCGCATCTACAGTCTCTCTGCTCAGCGCCTGAAAAATCGCATGCAGGAAGTTATCGAGCTGAACGGTCTTGGCCCGTACTTGAACCGTCTCGCCGCGCAGCTTTCCGGCGGCTGGAAGCAGCGGTTGGCTCTCGGTTGCGCCATGCTGCACGAGCCCAAGCTGCTATTTCTCGACGAACCGACTGCCGGCATCGATCCCGTAGCGCGCCGCCAATTGTGGGACCTGCTTTTCGAACTCTCCAGCCACGGAATCACGTTCTTTGTGACTACGCACTATATGGACGAAGCTGAACGCTGCAGCCACGTCGCCTACATTTATTACGGCAAGCTGATCGCGGACGGCACGCCCAATACCCTGCGCGAGCTGCCGGATGTCCAGCCGCCCGGCACGATTCGCGTCGAAATCACCACGCCCGAGGTCACGCGAGCCCTAGCGTATGCGCGGAAAGTCAAAGGCGTCCGCAGTGCTACGATTTTCGGCCAATCCATTCACGCCCTGATCGACGATCATCTCGATCTCGATGCGCTGCGCGAGCAACTTTCCAAAAAGGGGGCTGCTGTTGGCGAAATCCGCCCACTCGCGCCCAGCCTGGAAGATGTTTTTGTGGAATTGACCTACAAGAACCAGGCCAACGGCAACAATCCTGAAGGTTCCGCAGAGACGGAGGCCAGACGTGCGTGATATTTTTCGCGGATTCGGCGCCGTCTTTTACAAGGAAACACTGCACGTTCGCCGCGATTTCGGCACGCTTTTCTTCTCGCTGATTATTCCGCTGCTGCAGATGCTCTTGCTGGGCTACGGCATTGACACCAACATCCGGCAGATCAATACGGTCGTTTTCAATGCGGACGGTCGTCGCGAAAGTCGCGAGCTGCTCGACCGCCTGACCAACTCCGACACCTTTCGCGTCGTTCGCTATGTCACCAGCGACGCCGACATGAACAACATGATCATCGGCGGTAAAGCTCGCGTCGGAATTAAAATTCCGGTCGACTATTCAGACAAGCTGCTGCACCAGATGAGCGCGCAGGTGCTGGTGTTGATTGACGGTTCCGACGCTTCGGTGGCCGGCCAAGCCATCAACGTTTCCACCGCGATCGGTCTCGATGAATCTCTCCGCCGCGCTCTGGTGAACAACGCTTCGTTCGCCGTGGATATGCGCCCCAAGCTGCTGTTCAACCCCGATTCGCGCTCGCCCAATTTTTTCCTTCCCGGCCTCACTGCGATTCTGCTTCTCAACGTCACCACGTTTCTGACGGCATTCTCCATCGTTCGCGAAAAAGAACGCGGCACTCTCGAACAGCTCTTCGTCACACCGGTAAAACCGATGGGGCTCTTACTCGGCAAGCTGCTTCCGTACCTCGGCATCGGCTTTTTCGAACTGCTGCTAATCCTCACGTTCATGCGCTTCGCGTTTCACGTTCCCATTCACGGCAGCGTTTTTCTGCTTGCGTTCCTGTCGCTGCCCTACATTTTTGTTTCGCTCTCACTGGGCATTCTGATTTCTAGCAAGGCGAATACCCAGTCGGAAGCTATGCAGCTGGCCTTCCTCACCATCCTGCCCAGCATCTTTTTCTCCGGTTATATCTTCCCGCGCGAAACCATGCCCAAGATCTTCTACGCGATCAGCTATCTGGTACCCGCCAGCTACTTCATCAACATTACCCGCGGAGTGATTCTCCGCGGCGCTGGCATCCGTCACCTATGGTTCGACGGTCTCGCTCTTTTTTCTATCGGGGCGTTTCTTCTGATCATCGCCGCACGCCGCTTTCACAACAAAGTCATCATGGCCTGAGCGTGCACGCGCCCCGGGACTTAGCCGCCGCTGTTTTGTCTTTATGGCAGGCCCATCGTATCCTGCCGAATTGCGGTTGCCATTAGTCGTATCGGCGAAGTCCAGGGGAATCGTTTGAACTGTCCGATCTGCGAAAAACGCAAGTCTGCCCGCTATTGTCCCGCCAAAGGCGAAAAAATTTGTGCCGTCTGCTGCGGCACCGAGCGCGAGGTCACCATCAACTGTCCTCCCGGCTGCGCCTATCTTGTCGCCGCGCACCGTTACGAAGACGAACATAAGCGAGCTCTTCCCGAGGAGACGCCGTTCCTCGACGAGCGAATTCCTCAGGAAATTCTTCACACGCATCAACAATTGATGGCCGCGCTGGCCTTTCAAACCGCCAAATATGTCAGCAATCAACCGTCGACGGCGGATCCCGACGTTTTGGCATCGCTGGCGGCTCTGGCAGGAACGTACAAGACCCTGCAAAGCGGGTTGCTCTACGAGAAAGTCCCGGAAATTCCAGTGCAGCGCGATCTCTACCTCACCCTGTCCCAATTTTTGAATGAGATCAAGCAGAAGGCAGCCGAAAGCGGCAATTCCGCGGCGTTAAAGGACGCCGCCATTTTTCACGTGACTATCTTTCTTTACCGGATGGGTTTGCTGCGTTCCAACGGCCGCCCGCGCTCGCGCCGCTTCATCGAATTCCTGCACGGCCAATTTCCGCAAGCTGAAGAACTAAAACGCGAAGAGCCGCGCATCATCGTTCCCTAGTTCGACGTTGCTCGACGGAACGCTGGGTCTAGCCTGCCAGCGACAGCGAAAGCTGCGCCCGCGGACCCACTGGCTGCTGCATCTCCTGCCATGGCCTCGCAGTCAGCCCCAGACGGACCTTGATGCGTGCGACGCGCTCTGCAATTTTCTGCCGGTAAGGCTCCGGCGCATAGGCGTTCCGTACATACCAGTCTTCATACTGTCGCGCCAGCCGCGGAAACTTTTCCCGCACGAAGGGCAAGAACTGCTTCGCCGATGAGGGCATCAGGAACAGCACGCCCGAAACGAACCACTGCGCCCCGGCTTCCTTTGCCGCTTCCGCAACAGCCTCCAGTTCACCGTTGCGATCGGTAATCCCCGGCAAAAGCGGCGAAGCCATCGCACCAACCTGAATTCCCGCCTCACGCAATTTTTGGATTGCCGCCAGCCGCAAATCCGGCCGCGGGGCACGCGGCTCCAGCAATCGAGCCAGCCTGGGCCGCAGTGTCGTCACCGTCATATCCACCCACAGCCGCGACCTCTCCGCGATCTGCCGCAGCACGTCGATATCTCGCGTGATTAGGTTCGACTTCGTCGTAATGGAAACGCTTAGTCCTTCATGCCGCGCCAGCTCTTCCAGGCAAGTCCGCGTCACGCCGTACTCGCGCTCAGCCGGCTGATACGGATCGGTGGCCGTGCCCAGGCAGATGTGCTCGGGCGCTCCGTTTTGTCCGGCTGCAAATTTGTATTTCCTAGCGATATCCCGCGCCAGCAGCACCGCCGCTTCCTTCTTCACATAAATCTTTTTCTCAAACGCCGTCCCATCCATCTCCATAAACTCGTGCGTGTAGCGCGCGTAGCAGTATTTGCAAGCAAACTCGCATCCCCTATAAGGGTTGATCGTCCAGTCGAACGGCACGCGGTTCGATTCGCAGCGATTCAAAAGCGACTTTACCGGCAAGAAGAAATACTCCGGCCGTTGGTCAGACTTGCGCCTCGTCGGCGCCATCGGCGAAATTGAAGCGAGGCGGGCGATGCCGACCAGCGGCGCCGGAGCGCCTTCTACTGCATCGGTCAAAGCAACAGCAGCCTTCTGGAAATCCGGCGTGTCGCAACCCACTTTGTTGCGTCTTACCGGTACGGGCGGAGGGCAATCCGACCCGCTCCTCTCCAGAGCGCTGCTGCCCGGGCCTGAGAGAGGGGCAAGCTCCTCGGCCCGTTGGTTCGGGCTACGTTCAGGGCTAACAGGAAAGAGTAAAGCTGAGGATGGTCGAGCGCGCCGACGGGCTGCAAAGCCCGTCGGTGTAGGGGAGGGAAAGGAACGAAACACTGGCGACATAGCCCACCTCGAAACGAGGCGAGTATTTCGCCTTTTGTTCGCCATGTCAAGAACTATTTTCGCCTGGTGTTCGCTTGTGGTTTTCCCCAAGAATCAGCGCGGCGTTTCCCTTGCCGCCTGCACGGCTTCGCTTGCGGCTCGGCAGGTTTGGATCACTTCATGCCTGCGCCCCTCGCGCAGCGCGGCGGCATCGACCAGGTCGCTGCCCATCCCAACCGCAAAAGCTCCAGCCGCAAAGAATTCGGCGGCATTGGTAGCGTTCACGCCGCCCGTGGGAATGAAATGAAGATCGGGAAACGGCCCGCGGAGCGCCTTGATGTATTTGGCGCCACCGACGCTGCCGCAGGGGAATATCTTGATGGCCTTGGCTCCCGCTTCGCTGGCGGCCATCACTTCGGTGGGAGTCAAAGCGCCGGGAATGGCCAGAACTCCCAAGGTCCTTCCCACTTCCAATACGGGCACGGAGAGTCCGGGACTCACAAGGAATTGGGCACCGGCATCTAGGCACTCACGCGCCTGATGCGCGTTGCAGACGGTTCCTGCACCCACGAGGACTCGATCGCCACAGCGCGCCGCCACCTGCCGAATGGTGGAGATGGCGCTCGGCACTGTCATCGTGATTTCGACGATTGGGATTCCGCCAGCTTCGATGGCTTCCACCGCATCCAGTGCGTGCTGCGAACTGCTCGCACGCACTACCGGAACTATGCCGATTTCGCCGATGCGATTCAGGATCTGTTCAGGCGTCATGAGTTCTTGAAATCTCCAACTATTCGGGTTTAACGATCAACTACCGGGCAATCCGCGCGGATTGGCCCTTCATCAGGTTTGCTACATCCTGCAACGTCGCCATTGATGTGTCACCCGGCGTGGTCATGGCCAGCGCGCCGTGTGCGGCGCCGCATTCGAGCGACCATTGAACATCCTGCCCGGTGAGAAGTCCATACAACAGACCAGACGCGAAGGAATCGCCGCCGCCCACGCGGTCGTAGATTTCCAGATCTCTTCTGGTGGTGGCTTCGAAGAATTTTCCTCCGGCTTCACAGGCGATGGCGCCCCAATCATTGCGGCTTGCTGTGTGCGCGGTGCGTAACGTGACGGCAATCAGCGAAACGTTTGGAAACTTGCTGCGCACCGCATCCATCATCGTGCGGAAGCCAGCGGTGTCCAGTTTGCTCAGGTTTTCATCCACGCCGGGAATTGCGAATCCTAACGCGACCGAGAAATCTTCTTCGTTGCCGATGAGCACATCGACAAACAAGGCCAGCGAGCGATTCACTTCCTGAGCTTTTGCTTTTCCTCCGATGGATTGCCAGAGCGATGGACGGTAGTTCAAGTCATAAGAGATACCGGTGCCGGCTCTTTTTGCGGCTTCCATGGCTTCGCGCGCCACCACTGGCGTGGTTTCGGAAAGCGCGCAAAAGATTCCACCGGTGTGAAACCAGCGTGCTCCTTCGCGTGCAAAGATTTTCTCCCAGTCAATGTCGCCCGGCTTGAGTTGCGAAACCGCCGTATGCCCGCGATCGGAACAGCCGGCGGCCGCGCGGACTCCAAATCCGCGTTCCGTGAAATTCAAGCCATTGCGCACGCTGCGGCCGACGCCGTCGTATTTCGCCCATTTCACATGCTCGAGATCTACGCCGCCCTGCAGCATTAGGTCTTCGACCAGCCGGCCCACGGGATTGTCGGCAAGCGCAGTCACCACGGCTGTCTTCATGCCGAACGTCCTGCGCAGTCCCCGAGCCACGTTGTATTCGCCACCGCCTTCCCAAACACGGAATTGCCGCGCGGTGTTGACGCGCAGGTCCCCGGGATCGAGCCGCAGCATCACTTCGCCGAGGCTGACAAGATCCCAGCGGCATCCATCTTTCGCACGAATCTTCATGCAGGTTCCCTTTGTTTCAAAGCGCTTCGATCCGGCAAGGCAGGCTCCGCTAAACCCCCAGCCGGCGAAGCCGAAAGGTTAGCGCGAGGGTCCACGAAAAGCCAAGCGACCGCGCCGAGCGCCGCAACGATTGCTGCCACGCGAAAGCCAGCGATCCAGCCAAACTGACTCGCAAGAAACGGCGTCAGTGAAACGGTGATCATGCCGCCAATCTGGTTGGCCATATTCATGAAGCCGGAAAGCTCGCCGGCGGATTTGCCGCCCAGATCCGCGGACACCGCCCAGAACGCGCTTTGAGAAAGATAGAGCGAACCTGCGCCTCCGGCCAGAACCAAGCTGGCCACGCGCGTATCCTGTGCCGCGGAGCCGTAGATGATGAAGATCGAGGTCAGCGCGAAACCTAGGATCGCGATACTGCAACGCCCCACTCGTGGACCTACGCGCTTTGCCAGGGCATCGCTGATCGCGCCGCCCAGCGGGCTGCAAACCGCCATGGCCAGAAAAGGCAGCGTGGCGTAAAGCGAGCTGGCCTTCAAATCCAGGCCGCGAACCCGCGCCAGGTAAAGATAAAACCAGCTGAAGAAAACCCATGCCACATAGCCAAAACAGAAGTAGGCCAGAGAAAGCATCCACACCGTTGGGCTGGTCAGGATAGTTAGCCAGGAAATTCGCGAAGACTGTGCCGCACCGCTCGTTTTGGGGATACCCTGTTGAATCGCGGCCAGTTCGCTCGGCGAAATGGCAGGATGCGTCTCCGGTGTATCGCGTGCAATCAGAAACCACACCGCCCCCGCGGCAAGACCGATCACGGCACTCAGCAAAAACGAGGAGCGCCAGCCGTAACGAAGCATGATGTGCGAAATCAGAGGCGGAGTGATGCCTGCGCCGATGCCCACTCCCGCGAAGATGATCCCATTCGCAACTCCTCGTTCGTGCGTGGGAATCCATCGCGCCACGAACTGATTGGAAGCCGGATACATGATGGCTTCGCCCGCGCCAAGCAGGAATCGAATGCCAATCAGCACCAGGACGGCGTTAATGATGCTGTGTGAAATCGCAGCGGTCAGCGCGCTGAACACCCCCCACCAGACCACACCCAGGGTGAGCACCCGCCGCGGCCCAAAACGATCAGCGAGCCAGCCTGCCGGTGTCTGAAAAAGTGCGTATCCAAACAAAAACGCGCTGAAGACAAAACCGAGTCGGACATTGCTGATAGCAAATTCTTCTGTCAGTTTCGCGCCGGCGATCGATAGATTGACACGATCGAGATAAGCAACCGCGCTCAGCACAAAGAGCCAAAACACCAGGCCCCAACGGACATAACTGGTCCGCGTGAGCACAGTGTTGTAGGTGGTATCAGGCAAAGCAGCTCCTTGACCGATGGAAATCAGAGCGGAAGATGGCTTGCCGCTTCGTGAAAAAAGCTCCGCTTCAGGCCGTATGAGACTTCAAGAGCTCAACGAGCCGCGCGGCAATGATTTTTTCTTCGCCCGGCTTCAACATGAACGAACTCATACCCAATCCACTTTCCGACCCTCCGATCACAACGGAAGGTTTGCCTTCGCGCATGGCTTTGGAAGCATCGCGCGGCGAAAGCGAAATCTTGCGCGGGTCCCAGAAAATATTCATATGCGGCACATGATTGGCCACATCCGGCACGTGATAAGAAGTCGTCACACCGGGAACGCGGGTAACCTCGCTAGAAATAGCGTCTAGCCGTCGCCACCATTCCTTCTCGATCGCGCCGTGGTCTTCGTTCAAGTAAATTTCCAGCGCTTTGACCATGCCAACGATTTCTTCTTTGCCGACTTTCTGGCTGCGGCCAATGACATCCTCATGTGGACTGTTGTTGAGCAGGGCGTTGGCAACGAGCTCCTTTTTGCCGATGAGCAAGCCTGCGCACTGCGGCCCGCGAATTGCCTTGCCACCGCTGAACGCGATCAAGTCATAGCCCATTTTTGCGAAGTTCCACAGATTCGAAACGGGAGGAGTGTCCGCCGCCGCGTCAATGAACGCGGGAAGATTGTTTTCGTGCGCCAGCTTCACCCATTCGTCCACCTTGATCTGGCCCGAAGCGTTCGCGAAATTCGAAAAGTGCATCATCGCCGTCTGCGGATTGATGGCCTTCTTCACGTCTTCGCGCGTTTCCACAACGACCAACTTCGCGCCCGTATTCCGAAGCTGATGATCGAATGGATTGCGGTGCGATTTTTGGATAATCACTTCCGACTTCATGCCGGTCAGGTCGGGAATCTGCTCGATGAATTTCGGATTGTTGCCGGTCAGAATCCCGGCCAATCCGGACTGCATTCCAGCGGCGGCTCCGCAGGTGACGATGGCGTCATACTCGGGCGGAAGCTTGAGCAGTTCGCAGATGCGTTTTCCCGCTGCCACTTCGAGTTCAACGATGGGCACAAAGTGCTGCGCCGCCAGCGCCATGACCGCCTCGACCTCCGGATGAGGCAACGAGCCGCCGAGATAAGTCATGGTTCCTTGCGCATTGATCACCGTCGTAAGCCCCAGTTCTTCATACACATTGCCCGTGGAACCGAAGCCGGTAATTTTTTCTGCAACCCCGGCAACTTTCGGTTCCACAGCTGCGCCGGTAAATCCAAACGCTTTTCGTGCGTTGAGCAAGGTGCCGGCGACAACGCCGGCGCTGCCCAGAAACGTTCTTCGATTCCAACGTGTTTTCAGGTTCATAAGGCTGGTCATCCTTTCTTAACCACAGCCGCGATGCAGTTGATTTCCACCAGCGAGTTCCCCGGAAGCGCCGCGACCGCAACCGTCGTGCGCGCCGGCCCGCCATTTGGAAAATACGTCTTGAAAACTTTGTTCATGCCGTCGTAGTCGTCAATCTTCGTCAGAAAAACGGTGAGCTGCAGGATGCTGTCCATCGTGCCGCCGCCGGTTTCCACCAACGTCTTGACGTTATCCATCACCTTTTTGGTGTGAGTATCTATGTCCATGGGAAATTCGCCCTTGGGATCATGCGAGTGCGCGCCTTGTCCTGCGATATAAATCGTGTCGTTGTGCAGGATGAGCGGTGTGATGAATCCGGTCCCGGCTGGCTTGCCTTCGTAGTCGAGTTTCTTGACTCCCGAACCCGTTTGCGACTCCGCCGAAGCTGACGTTGCGCCCAGTACTGCCCCGGTCGCGGCGAGTCCCGGAATGATTGCCGCGAGCCGAGCCGCGAACCCGCGCCGTGAAGTGAAAGATAAAAACATGGTCCCCCTCCTTGTTCGAAAGATTGCCAGGCAAATTATAGCCTGCCGAATTTTGCTACTGCTTCTTCAACCGATTTAAGTCTTTCGATATGAGCGTACATAGAGTGCTCTTTGAAGTCCATCTCTTGCGCCAGTTGCAGAACCTGCGCCGCAACGCCGGCCGGAACCACCACCACACCGTCCCCGTCCGCCACGATAAAATCGTTCGGATTCACCGCCACGCCGTCGCACGTCACCGCAATATTGGCTCCGGCAAACCGGTAATGCCCTACCGAAGTGGAAGGTACTACTCCCAGCGCGTACACTGGAAAGCCAATTTTCTGCAGGTAAGCCGTGTCGCGTACTCCCCCGTCAATCACCGCACCGGAAAAATTCCTTGCTGACATCGCCGTGCCCATCAGTCCGCCCATCCCCGCAATGTCCGCGCCGTCTTCCACCACCATCACGTAAACCGAGTTCGCTCCGCCCGTATCGATCGCATGCAGCATCCCTTTCAGCGCATCGGGATCGTGATTCGTCTCCTTTTTCAAAAGAACTGTCAGCGCGTGTCCGGCAAATCGCGTGGGAAAGATCGGCCGCATGCGGTGTGTCATATACATTTTCTTGCCCGTCAGCTGCTCAAGCGCGTCCGAAACGGAAGCAACCTCAACGTGACGAAAGCCGTCGAGCAGCGCAGCTTCGCTGTTGGGAGATTGTGCCGCCGCGCCTTGCGTGGCGCCGCCCCTTGCTGATGCGAAAAACAGCGCCACCAGAATCGCCCCCCCGCCCAGAAAGGCGGCGCCCGGACGACCGATTCTCGACAAAAATGCTCTTGCTGGAAGTAGGACGCGCATGATTCCTCCGCGAAAACGATACGCGCGGGCACTCTAGCATCTTTGTCCGATAGATGCATCGGACATGCGCCCTAGTTATGGTTTAGGAATTTTCAAGACCGCTACCCAGTAGCGCCGCTGTTTTTGTGGTTGCCAGTTTTGTCTCGAGAGCCAGGTCTTTCCGCGGACACGCAAAAAAAATGAGGTGCGAGTTGTCTTCGCACCTCATTCGGTTCTACATCAGCTTGAGGCGATTGCCGTTCAGTGAATCGCGCGCGGCGATTCCCCGGCCGGCCGCTTGGGCTTGGGCTCGGCCGTTGGAGGAACCACCGGTGGAGCAATGGGTTCCTTCTCCAGCGCGTTCTGAATCACTTCGTCCAGCGTGCGCACGTAAGTGATTTTCAGGTCGCCGAGCAATTCCGGCGGCAGGTCCGCCTTCGCGTTCGGCTCGTTGTCCGCGGGAAGGAGCACTTCCTTCACGCCGGCCCGCTTCGCGCCCAGCACCTTTTCTTTGATACCGCCCACCGGCAGCACCACACCGGACAGCGTCATCTCGCCGGTCATCGCCAGACGATTGCGAATTGGCCGTCCGCTCAGCAAGCTGACCAACGACGTCACCATCGCCGCGCCCGCCGACGGACCATCCTTCGGCACCGCGCCGGATGGCACGTGAATATGGATGTCCTGCTTGCGGAAAAAGTCCGGATCGATTCCATACTTTTCCGCGTTGGAGCGCACCCACGTAAGCGCCGCCGTCATGGACTCCTGCATCACCTCGCCCAGGTGTCCGGTCGTGGTGAACTGCTTTCCGCCGCGCATCCGGCTCGCTTCGATGAACACGATGTCGCCGCCTACCGGCGTCCATACCAGGCCCACCGCAACGCCCGGCTGCTTCACACGCTCGTCGATTTCTTTCTCAGTCTTGAATTTCGGCACACCGAGAAATTCCTTGACGACTTCCGGCGTGACTACCATCTTTTCCATTTTGCCTTCCGCGATGCGCCGCGCCTGTTTACGCGTAATCGTTCCGATTTCGCGTTCCAGATTGCGCACGCCGGCTTCGCGGGTAAAGCTGTGGATGATTTCCTGCAAACCTGCTTCGGCGAACTCAATCTGTTCGCCGACTTTCAAGCCGTGTTCCGTGGCCTGCTTGGGGATCAGATATTTATTCGCGATGTGGATCTTCTCCTCGCCGGTATAGCCAGGGAGTTCGATGATCTCCATGCGGTCGCGCAACGGCTCCGGAATCGGATCCATCCAGTTCGCCGTGGCGATAAAAATTACCTTCGACAAATCGAATGGCACATCCAGATAGTGGTCGCGGAACGTCGCGTTCTGCTCCGGATCGAGCACTTCCATCAAGGCCGCCGAAGGATCGCCGCGGAAGTCGCGCCCGAGTTTGTCCACTTCGTCCAGCATGCAGACGGGGTCATTGGACTCCGCGCGCTTCAGCCCTTGAATAATCTGCCCTGGCAAGGCGCCAATGTAGGTGCGCCGGTGGCCGCGAATTTCCGCTTCATCGTGCATACCGCCCAACGAGATGCGTACGAACTTCCGGCCCATCGCCCGCGCAATGGACTTGCCCAGCGACGTTTTGCCCACGCCCGGAGGTCCAACGAAGCACAGGATTGGTCCTTTCATCCCTGGCTGCAGTTTCTTCACCGCCAGGTAATCCAGGATGCGTTCCTTTACCTTCTCCAGGTCGTAGTGGTCCTCGTTCAGGATGTCTTGCGCCTTCTTGATGTCGATCTCTTCCGCGCTCGTGCCGGAAGATTTCGCCCACGGCAGCGAGGTCATCCACTCCAGATAGGTGCGCGAAACCATGTACTCGGCCGAAGCCGGAGTCATCTTCGCCAGCCGCTTCAGTTCGCGGTCGCATTCTTTCTTGGCTTCCGCGGTCATGCCAGCTTCTTCGACCTTCTTGCGCAATTCGTCGATTTCCGCCGCGCTGTCGTCCTGTTCGCCCAGCTCTTTCTGAATTGCCTTCATCTGCTCGCGCAACAAGTATTCGCGCTGGTTCTGGCTCACTTGCTCCTGTACCTGCTCGTGAATCTTCGAGCGAAGCTCCAAAACTTCCAGTTCTTTCGACAGTTCGCGAATCAGTGATTCCAGCCGCTTACGCACGCTCGCCGTTTCCAGCAATTCCTGGCGTACCAGCGTCGAGAGCGACGGTAGCGTGCCGGCGATGAAGTCTGCCAGCCGCCCGGCATCATCGATATTTGCCGCTACTCCCTGCAAATCATCGGAAAGCTGCGGCGAGTGGCTCACTACATCGCGGAACAAATCCTGCGCGTTGCGGTGCAGCGCTTCCAGCTCGTTGTCCTGATCTCCGATAATGTCCGGCATCGGCTCGACCTGCGCCGTCAGATACGGTTTCAGGCCCAGCAGATCATTCACCTGGAATCGCTGTAATCCTTCGAGAAAGATCACCACGTTGCCGTTTGGCATCTTCACCGTCTTGTGTACGCGGGCAAAAGTGCCAACCTTGTGCAGGTCTGCGGCCGCGGGATCCTCCACACGGGGATCATGCTGCGCCACCACTCCCAGAAACTTCTCTTCGCCCTGCAGCGCGCTGATCAGCGCCAGCGAGCTTTCGCGGCCCACCGTTAGTGGAAGCACCGCCCCCGGAAACAGCACCGTGTCACGCACCGGCAATATCGGCAGCGAGCTGGGCATTGCTACATGTTTTTCGGCCATTGGGTTCCTCAGTTCAGAGGCGGCCTTCCCAGCTTCGAAAAGGCGCCTGTCCCACCTTTGATGCCGCACTGGATAAAAGGATACCGCTAAGTGCGGGCGCGTCTAGCATGAAATCTTAGTGTGTGACGCTCAATATCTTAACATGGATGCCTTCTCATCCTCATTTCCCCTAAGTTCTTTCATCTCTTTCATTTACGCGACGCCCTCCTTCTAACGGCATTTTTCCATTCCCCTTCAGGACGCCGTTCTCGCCCCGAAGTGCCTATTAATGAAAGACTTAGCCTCCTGCTCGGTCGCCAGCTCTCCGTTCAATTGCGCCTCTTCCACCGCTGCCAGGATTTTGCCGACCACCGGCCCAGCCGAATAACCCATTTCCAGTACGTCCGATCCCGTCAGTAACCTCGGCGGACGTACCACCTCGGGCGGTGTCGTGCTCACAAACTCCTTTACGAAGTCATAAGCCGCAAGGTTGCGATTGCTCGAAAGGCAGTCCAGCCGGTGCAGATCCAGATGCTCTTCAAATCGCGACAGCCGCACGAATCGCTTCAGCGTCGCCGGTTTCATCCGCCCGACATCTTTGAACCGCATGTGATTCTCGATCAGTGCCAGGATCTGCTCTATCTCCTCATTCGAAAAGCGCAGCTTCCCCAGCAGCTTCCGCGCCATCGCCATTCCAACTTCCACGTGCCTGTCAAAACGGATCCGGTCGCCGGTTTCCTTTTCCGAACGGTAAGTCGCCGGCTTGCCCACATCATGCAGCAGGACGCCCCAAGCCAGTGTAGGAGAGCATCCTGCAGGCAATCCCTCCAGCATCATCATCGTGTGAATCCACACATCGCCTTCCGGATGATATTGTGGCGGCTGTTCCACTCCATGCAATGCGCTGATCTCCGGAAGCACAATCGGCAGCAGTGAGCATGTGTCCAGCAGTTCAAATGCGGCCCTGGCCGCGCCTTCTCTCAGCATCTTTGTCAGCTCTTCGCGAATCCTCTCCGCCGAAACTTGCTGGATCTCTTTCGCATGACGCCGGATCGCGCGAAAAGTTTCCGCTTCAACCGCATACCCGAAGCGCGCCGCAAATCGTACTGCGCGCAGCATTCGCAATTTGTCTTCAGCAAGGCGGCTGTCCGGCTGTCCAATTGCTCGAATAATTCCTGCTTTGAGATCGGCTTGCCCCCCCACAAAATCCAACACTTCATTCGTGTCGTGCCGCATCAGCAAGCCATTGATCGTGAAGTCCCGCCTCTTCACGTCTTCCTCGGGCGTTGTGGAGTATTCGACGCGATCCGGATGGCGCCCATCCGCGTAACCGATATCCGAACGGAATGTCGCCACTTCCACCTTCATGCTGTCCTGTGGAACCAAAATGACTCCGAACTGCGCGCCCACAGCGATTCCGTTGGGGAACAGTTGCAGCACCAGCTCCGGCGTCGCGTCGGTGGCCACGTCGTAGTCCGCCGGAGTGCGGCCGAGCAGCAGATCGCGCACGCATCCGCCCACCAAAAATGCCTGGTATCCGGCGTTTTGCAGGGTCGTACAAACCGAACTAGCAAATTCTCTTGGCGTCACTAGAAAAGTATGCGCTCTTACGTTTTTTCTGTGTAGGGGCGCAGCACTGCTCGGCCCCAGCTAGGCAATATCTCAGCCTGGTAGCGACCTGTGACTTTTGCGGCGGGGCCTATTCGCACCGCTCTATTCGCACCGGACGACGAGGCAGGTGATGTCGTCGAACTGCTTGGTGGCACCCACGAACTCATCTACCCGCTGCATCAGGAACTGCAGCGAGCGTTGTGCTTCCCAGTCGGGTAGGTGGCGAACTACGTCCACCCATCGCGCGTCGGTGAATTCTTCACCCTTCGCGTTAAACGCCTCGACGACTCCGTCGGTGAAAAGCACCAATACGTCGCGCGGCGCCAGCTGCACTGTCGCGATTTCGTAATTCGCGTCCGGAGAAATTCCGAATGGCACGCCGCTGGCCGGCAGCCGTTCGATCTGCGCTTCTCCATTGCCGCTGTAGCGTCGGAGCACCGGCGCATTGTGTCCGGCATTGACGTAGGTAAATATCCGCGTCGCCGGATCGTATTCGCCCAGCATGGCCGTAGTGAAGCGCCGCCCGTCGAGGCTGTGCGCGCAAGCGTAGCGGTTTAGCCGCGTCACCAGTTTTTGCAGGGAAACGCCCTCGCGCGCCACGGTATGCAGACTGGCTTGAAACGTCGCCATCAGCAATGCCGCTGGCACGCTCTTTCCCGCGACGTCGGCGATCACCAGAAACAACTTCCCGCCGGACTCCGCGTCCTGCAGCGGATAGAATGCATCGTAGTAATCGCCCGCGACGGAGTTCTGCGGCCGCGTGTGAAAAGCAATGCTGGCTCCCATCACCGGCGGCGGTTGCGAAGGCGTCAGCCAGCTCTGAATTTCTCGCGCGATTTCCAGGTCGCGCTTCATGGTGACTTTGTCCGCCAGTTCGAGTGAAAGCAGCAACAGAAATAACAGCGCGGCAATCGCATCCAGGTTCACATCGAACGTAAAACTGTGGCCGATATTCAGTTTAGGGCTGGAAAGAATCAGCATGGCCAGCGCGACAAACAGCAGCACACGCCGCGCCGGCGTCATCTTCATTACCAGCGCCCAGAAAAAATGCTTGGCTACGCGGAA
>Ga0075425_100001406_pt1 | contig 23623 bp, 18 predicted proteins | sample SoiMethybrSBSTD4_FD_75300 | JGI IMG/M metagenome (GOLD analysis project Ga0075425, IMG submission 75300) | Bulk soil microbial communities from a Populus tree surrounding site in Tennessee, USA - Soil MetaG P. TD hybrid SBSTD4 | ecosystem: Environmental > Terrestrial > Soil > Tree plantation... | reverse complement strand
GGCTGTAACAGATATTCGCGTCCACTCTCGTTCCTGATCAAGGAGGCAATTTTGCCTCCAAGCTCGGGCACGACGGTCAGCCGGAGCGAGCCGCTCTCTAAGACGAAGGCATCAAGTGAACCAAGCCGCGTCTGGCGAATCGAAGTCTCATCGGGCACGGTCGAACTTAATTGCTGCCGCGTCATAATCGCCTCGGAATCGAAGCTGGATTCCGTGATGCATGAGGTAAGCACCACTCAGCTTCTCTGTTTGCTCCTGTAGCTTGTCATTCATGGTGGTCACGGAATAGGTTGCATCCTCTGCCAGACCTTCCAAATGCAGAAGCGGCATGCTTCGGCCAAATTGCTGCGAATGCAAGAATGCGAAGACCACAGCTTGCTGGCTATCTTTCGAGATGTACTGCATGGCGCTGAAGCCCGAGTCCATTGGGGACGCAAGACGATAAAGGTTCCCATCCTGCACCGTGGACCGAATCTGCTTGTAGAAAGAGATCATCTTGCTCGCAGCGGCGATGTCCTCATCGGTCCATTTATTTAAATTGCCCCCGATACCGACTGCGCCCGTCATTGCGACCAAGAACCGAAATGCAAGCGGCGTTACCCGTCCGTTGATGCCGTTTGGCGCGTCCGTGACCCAGACCACCATCACGTGCGGAGCGTAGGCCTCGCTGAAACCGTATTGAATGGTCAGCCGGTCTAGAGCATCCGTATTATCCGAAGGCCAAAACTGATCGACACGGCGCAGCATCCCCAAATCCACCCGAGCTCCGCCGCCGGAACATCCCTCAATTTCTAATTGCGGATGCTTGCTGCGTAGCCGGTCGAGGATCTCGTACAAGTTTTGGACGTACCGCACCCAGATCTTTTTCTGATCAGCGAGCGGCGCCTCCGGCCAGCCCGGTTCAGACCAATTGCGGTTGTAATCCCACTTCAGCAGAGCAATGTCATTGTCGGTAACGAGCCGATCCAGCCAGTTGAAGACGTATTCCTTGACGTCATCCCGAGCTAGATTGAGGACCAGCTGATTGCGGCCTTCAACCAGCGGACGTCCGGGGAAGTTCATCACCCAGTCGGGATGTTTGCGATAGAGGTCGCTGTCGGGATTGACCATTTCGGGTTCGACCCACAATCCGAAGTCCATGCCGAGGCTGCGCACGCGATCAATGAGCGGCTTGAGCCCGTGGGGAAACTTTTGCCGATTGACGTACCAATCTCCAAGCCCAGCATGATCATTGTTACGTTGCCCAAACCAGCCATCGTCAACCACGAACCGCTCTACCCCTAGCCGCGACGCCTTCTCTGCCAGCGCTATCTGCCCGGCTTCATTCACATTGAACTCGGTGGCTTCCCATGAGTTGTACAGGACTGGACGAAGTCGCGGATGTGGACCTCCCGGCAAGACGTGCTCCAGTTGAAAGCGGTGCAACATTCGTGAAGCCTCGCCGTGGCCGGCGTCGGTGAAACCGGCGAAGAATGGCGGCGTTTCCAGAGACTCCCCGGGAGCGAGCCGATAACTGAAGTCGAAGGGATTCAATCCGCCGACGACTCGGCACTGATCGGAAGAAGTACGCTCGATGGTGAAACGCCAACTGCCACTCCAGCCGAGTTCACCGAACCACACCGGTCCATGACTTTCATCGCTCTCGCCGATCCGATCAATCGCGAACCAGGGATTCGCTTCAACTCCTGTGCTGCCACGGCGACTCTCGATCACGCGCTTGCCAATTTGCAAGTTTTCGCTCTCGAGCTGCCATTCTCCTGCCCATCGACCCGTGAGATAGTGCAACCGATAATCTCTGTCCGGCGGCAGCGTCCACGTCGCCGATTGCGCGCTCTCGAGCGTGACCGCCTCCGATGTGCGGTTCTCAATGCGAGCTGAACGCTCGATGATGCCGCTCTCTGCGTACACCCGATAATGCAGGTGCACCAGGAGCGGCGATCCTTCATCTTTCAATGTGATATCGAGGTTGTCATCCTTGAGCTGCTGCTCAACATAGTGCAGCACGACCTCACGATTTCCATTCGCAAAAGTGGCCTTTAGCGCTGGCTCCGTGTAGAGCCCTGCTCCCCAACCGGGGTACTCCTGCGGCGTGGTTGTAGTGCTCAGGTCAAAGGACGCCCATTCGGGCAACGAGTGTGCGCTGTCAAAATCCTGCGCACCCATCCGCTTGCCCCAGTACAGATGTTGCAATTCGCCGCGTTCATTCACGCCGAAGGCGTAGGTTGCATCGCCGCTTTGTAGCAACCACACTTTTTTGGTCTCGATAAAGCTAATCGGATCCGATGCGCGAGCGAGAGGCACTAGGAGAAAGGGCGCAGTGATCCGCGAGAGCAAGACCACAAGAACAAAAGGCGAGCGGAATTTTCCAAGCACCCGTTTCAAGGATGATTTGAGGTTCTTAGCGCGCATCATCGCGAGTATCTAAGGTCCATGACTCCATCCAATCATCCTTCGATCACGCACTACGGGCAAGTGGAAGGGGATGTTTGTGCTCCCTCGACGAAAAGAGCTCCTGCCGAATGACTGAACCAGAGCCGCAACTTCTCAAGCATCCATGGATATCCAGTGGCCCTATATGGAAGCAGTCCCGGCACTGGAACTGTGTAGTTTGAAAACCTGAAACATCAAGAAACGGAACTAGCGATGCGCGGGAAGCCTGAGTCTTCCCGCGCATCGGAGTTTTACCAGTAGAACTTCAGCGCGAACTCAGTTTGCCTTCCGTTGCCAATGGTGTTGTTGATAAATCCAAACGGATTTGTGGGTGTATTGCTCAAGAAATTCGAGTTGCCGATACCCGTCCCGAAGTTGGGATGATTCAGGAAGTTAAAAAACTCGGCCCGGAATTCCAGGTTGGTTCGTTCACTCGTCCGGAATTTCTTGAAGACTGAGAAATCCAGGTCGCTGAAAGCCGGCCCGTGCACCTGGTTCCACGTTGATCCCAGCGGGCTGAAATCAGTTTGCCCAATGGTTGTTACCGATGGGGATGAAACGAAAGCTGATGCATCCAAGAACGGCCCGATCCCATGCCGCCCTTTCCCAGCGTAAGGATTCGCTCCTTTCGCGATTGGAGCATAGCATTGGAAATCTCCGCTCGCTGTGCTGGTTGTGCCGTTAGGACAATTGATTGTGAACGGGAAGCCATCCTGCGAGGTGACGATCCATTGTGCGCTCCATCCGCCAACGAATGCGTCAGCCACACCTGACATGTTTTTGCCCACCAGCTTGCCTTTGCCGATCGGCAATTCCCAAATGCCGCTGGCATGAAAAATGTTGGGAACATCGTTACCGCAATACGTGTAATCCATGAGATCGCTAAACCCAGGAAGGGTTGGCGCACGATTGAACTGGTTTTCAGAGAGCCCAAGAATGTTCTTGTAATCACTCTTGCACACCGATCGAGTGTAATCAGCCAGCACGTTCAAGCCTTGTTTAAATCGGCGCTCGAACGTAATTTGGAACGCGTTGTAGTACGCTGCTCCATTCGGGTTCAGGTAGTCGCTGTTCTCTGCGAAGTCGGGAAATGGCAGATACGGTGTTTTGGTGGTCCCCGGTGGAAGTAGCAAGTTCGGGATGTTTCGCTTTTCCCCGTTAAGCAGGTGGTGAGTGTTGTTCCCGATATAGGCGACGGTTATGGTCTGGCTCTGAGACAACTGATACTGGACCGATCCGTTCCACTCTTGCGTATAGGCCGTCTTCCAGGGGCGCTGGAATCCAATAAGTCCCAGGCCATTTGGACTGAAGTTCGGGCTTGCTGGATCGGGGTTCGCTGCCGTGAGCCCATTTTCGAGCGTCGCCTGCTGGCCGTTGGGATAGAACAGGGGAAGAATGTTGCCATTTGGCGCGGAGAAAGCAAGGTTCGTCGTGAACGGGTAGTCGTAGCCGGGATCCGGTGCTCCTCCGATGTTTTCGAATCCGCCATAGAACACGCCGTAGGCGGCACGGGCCACAAGCTTCGAGGTGAACTGGTACGCCAATCCAACTCTGGGAGCAAAGTTTGTGAGTGGGGTGGTGAAGATACTTGAATCGCTGAGGTATTTCAATCCAATCCCGTCAGTTGCCAGCAGTGGCTCAAATGCCGGCGATAATGGCGCGCTCTTTTGTTTCGAAAGGATCGCATACTGAGCGCCGGCGCCATTGGCATTGGGCATTAAAAGACCGGCTTGCTTGCCGCTCCCCTCTTCAATTCCTCCGAAGATCTCCCAACGCAGGCCCATGTTCAAGGTCAACTTGGAGGTTGCCTTCCAGTCGTCCTGGAAATAGGCGCCGTAGTAATGCCGCAGATCGTCGGGCTGAGTGATGTTGGAGGCTGCGACAAAGCTGGCGCCGCCGACGTTATCGATGCCGCCAACCGTGGATGGTGTTGGTGTTAGCAGGATATCCGCTGGGCCCACGCCTCCGGTCGTGGCGCCACCAACACCGGGAGCCATTCCCGTGAAGCCTCCAAAATTGAACTGGCCACGCGACCACGCTGGAGCAATCCAGGGGAAATGCAGCCTCTGGTACTCAAAGCCTCCCTTAAAGCTGTGCCCGCCATAGACCTTGGTCAGATTTTCCGTGAATTGAATCGTGTCACTGATCCGGCGGTTCGGACTCGCAAACGCGCCGGCGCCGAGCCCCGTCAACCCGCTGATAGCAATCGTCGGCAGCCCGCCATTCTCGGAGTCCTGCGGAATGCCTTGAATGCCATATTTGTCGGGAATGCCGGTTGTGAGAGCGCTTGCGGGCTGGGCCGAGGTACGAAGGCGGCTATAGCCGAATCGCGCTTCGTTGATCAGCGTGCTCGAAAACATGTGAGTCTCACTCACCGCAACGTTGACTGATCGGTCAAGAAAATCACCTTGCCCAAAACCTGTATCATCGCCGTCTCCGGTGAAATCGCCGGGAAAATTCGCATGTCTGTGGGTGTAGCTGACTCGCCCAAACAACTGATCGCGCTGGCTGAAGTTTGCGTCCGAGCGAATGTCGAAGTGGTGGTTGTCATCAGGTTGGCTGCGGTTGGCAAAATAGTTATTAGTAAAACCCGAAGCATTTGCAGCAGGATAGAGCTGCAACAGCAACAGCGCATTGTTGTCAATGCGTCCGGAAGGTAACTGATTCATCAGGTTCTGTTGGGCGGCGGTGGTGAAATCGGTCATTCCGGCGATGCTCCCGCCTGTGTAGAAAGGATCGCGCACGTAACACGTCGCTGAACTTGGACACGTGACCGGAAGTCCTGTAACTGAATCCGTCGAGCCGTTATTAACCAGGCGGGTAGTCGCGGGGTCGAATACCGTCGCACCATTGAAAGAGCGTCCGAGTACGTCCGTGTAATTTGTGGTCGTCGACGCAAACCGGTCCCGGTAATCCAAGAAGCCGCTCGCAGCCTCGGCACTGGTTGGAACAGTGGGATTCTTCACCACGCTTTGGCGAATGCGCGTGCCCTCGTAATCGCCGAAAATGAACAGTTTGTTCCTTATAATCGGACCTCCGGCGGCCGCACCGTACTGATTCCGGCGGAGTTCTCCCTTTTTCTTGAGGCTTTCAGGTGTAACAAACCATTGGTCCAAAGACGTCGCATCGAACAGGTCGTTGCGCAAGAACTCCCAGGCGCTGCCGTGGAACTGGTTCGTACCCGATTTGACCGCAGCATTGACCACAGCCCCGCCCGCGCGTCCGAACTCCGAGCTGAAGTTACTGGTTTGAACTTTGAATTCCTGGATCGCGTCCGGTGGAGGCAGATTGGCGTAGGCCGTGCCGTTCAGAAAATCGACGGTATCGTTGTTGTTGTCAATTCCGTCCAACATGTAATTGTTGTGAACGGTAGTCAGGCCGTTTGCTACGAAGCTGCCAGTGGCATCCAAGCCTCGAGTCGGATTCAGCTTGGTTACGCCTGCGCCCAGTTGCGCCAGGAACGTATAATTGCGGCCATTTAGCGGAAGATCGTTCACCTGCTGACCGGTGGCGATCACGCCAACCGACGCATCTTGCGTCTGAAGCTGCGGCGCAGCCGACGTCACTTCCACGGTTTCGGTGATGGCGCCCGCAACCAACTGGAAGTCGGCGCGAGCCTGATCCTGGACACTGACCGTAACGTGGGTAGTCGCCTTGCGAAAACCAGCCGCCTCTACGCTGATGGTGTAGACGCCGATCTTGATCGGGCCAAACGTATAGGCTCCATCCGATGCCGTAACTGCGGAGGTGCTAAGTCCGGTGGCATCGTTGGTCAAAGTGACTTTGGCATTGGCAACGACCGCACCCGTGGGATCGACTATCGTGCCTCGGACTGCTCCGGCGTCGACTTGGGCGATCACGAAGGTTGAAAGCAGCAAAGTCGCAAGCAGGGCGACAAGGACGGTGCTTCGTGGTGAGATCTGAGTGTCGGGTGACATTGCCCCTCCAAAATTGTGTACGTACACGTTACGTGCACGTACACGATTAGTCCCTTTGTACTATTCTTGTCAAGCAAAAAATGCAATCGAAATTAGGAAATATCGTTTAGCGGCGAGAGAAAACCTCACCGAGAGAAAACCTCACGCAGTGAGGTGTACCAGCCCGTCACACTCGAGATCACAACAGCCAGCTGAGAAGCTTGGCCAGGTCGGCTTCTGAGTCTGATTCTGTCCGGCGCGGTATGGAAGGGCCAATCGCAAGCGCAGAGTTATGCCCTTCAAACCAGACAAGAAAGCGCGAGTTCTCCGCCCCCGACAAACGCTGTTGATTGAGCCAGTTGTAGTAGGCGCCCATGTCCGCGTCCATCAAGGAACCAGCCACATCCAGTTCTGGCTGATTAGGGTTAGCAGAGAGCAACTCGTTCATCGGTTTTTGGCGTTGACGCGGCGCGAAACGGACGAGCAGCGTCAGCGGCTGTGCGCGCCGGAGTGCTTCGCGAGCGGTCCACTGAGCGAAGCTCGTGCTGAAAACTTGTGTCCCAGATCCTTCGGTGAGCAGCTTGACTTGGAAGCGCTGCAAGATTCGATCATCACCCCGACTCATTCCCAAATCCGCGGGCTGCAATTGAGCCATGATGCTGCGGAGGGCCTCGGGTCCCATTCCTGGCCGCTCAGTTTCGGAATGCATGCGGTTTAGCAGAGCTTCGCGTATCGGCGTGAGAGCGTTGTAGGAAATAGTTGTGACTGCTGAATCATGGTCCGCGAGTTCGCCACCATCAACGTACCAATGCCCATACGGGACGGGATGGGCCTTTGCCCGAGTGGCTACCGCATCCAGCAACAACCTGAGACCATTCTCCGGTTTTACGTGGCTGAAATATGTGCCGTAAGGTCGAAGTTTGCGAAACAGAGGTACGTCAGACGATGTGACCCCCTGGCCGATCACGGTGATTCCGAGCCTTGGAATTGGGGGCATCTCAGCGGTGATCGCTGAACTCAGATGATCGGCATATTTCGTGGCGGCAGCGCGAAAAGCGTCCAACTGATGAGTGGTCCATAAAGCCGCCGACAGTTGCTCCACAAACTGCGCCGGGGAATTCACCCAATCGGTGCGTTCGAGTTTGGGCGACAAAGTGATTCTGGAGAAATCGCCAAACAGGTCCGAAACCTGGGAGTCAGAGAGACTTGCCAAGTTGGCCAACTCTTTTTCGAGCGCGGCGCGTTCCGCAGGGAACTTGTCGTGGTACTCAATGAGCTCGCGCAGCAAGTTCGGCAAAAAGCTCAGCGGCAATCTCCGCAGCGCAGACAGGCTGTCCACAGCCAGTTTTCGCGCCTCTGGCGGGTATGCGCGAAAGTCATCGGATTTGAGATCGCTCGGGAGCATTACACAAGCTCCGAAATCGGCTTGCCATGCGCGAGAGACGGGGAAAAGCCGAGCATTGCTCCCAATGTGGGCACGAGATCAAGTGATTCGACGGCGCGATCGTAGACCACTCCCTCACGAATGCCGGGACCCATCGCCATCAGCCAGGTTGTGCGTGCGGCTGCGTCTCCCGTTCGATGATGCTGGAAGCCGTTTCCGCCCGCATCTTCATCTGCGTCGCGGCCAAAGTCAGGGAGAATGACCAGAGTTGTCTTGCCCGAATATTCCGGCTCGCTCTCCAACAGCTTCCAAAGCTCTCCGCACAACCTGTCGGTCCGCCGGATGCCATCGATGTACAACGAGTACGCCCCCGCATGAGCCACATCAATATCGTGCATGGTGATCCACAGAAAGCTGGGAGCCACTTGCCGAATCAACTGCCGCACGATGTAGAGCGACAGCTCATCGGGGCTCGAAAGCGTCTTGGCGTGCGTTCTGAAATCGGTGGCCGAAAGCTTGAGAACCATCTCCAACTGCTGCAGTTCGAATTCTTTATTTCCCAATTCCGGCGTGTAATAAGGGTTCTCATAATTGTCGCGCAGCAGATGTTGGTAATCGGCGCCGCCTTCCGACATTGCTGCTTTCAGCAGATATTTCGGCAGAACCACCCGCGCTCCAAATCCCGGCCCATAGGAGCGGTGATTGCTCTCTCCAATGCGATTGAAGCCATTGCTTGGCGCGACGACCCAAGCGTCGGACGATGGGCGCTTAAGGTCCTTGCGGTAATACTCGAAAACCGTTGGGTTTTCGGGCGGAAGCGCGGCAAAGTTGTTGATCGTCTCGTACACGCCGGTAGCGAGACTAGCCGTAGCGACGTAGTGTCCTAGAATTCCTCGATTCACCACCTGCGTAAAGAACGTTGCGCGGGGGAGCAGATCACGCATCATGTTGGGAATGTTTTCCTGCCCTTCGGGAGCAAACGTCTCCTGATCGCGCGCGCCACCTCCGAAGGTGACCACCACCAATTTCTTTTTCGGGGGGATATTTGCTGCGCGAGCTACCGGAGTACACAGGAGCGTACTTCCCAATGTGAGGCCGGCATTGCGTAAAAATTCGCGCCGGTTTGAAGAGGGTCGGAAGCCGATCTGGTTCGGGTTCAATCGTGGTTGGGTCACGGCGCCGCTCGTTGACCGCCGGCCGGGCCGAAGCTAGTGTACGTACACGCTTTTAGGCCCAAACAGCGTCTTTGTCAAGCAAATCCTGTCATCCAAGCTACAAGTTATCTTTTCGCGGACTACTCCCACTCCCAGGTAGTTACTCACTTGACAGCCTCGTCAACCTGTAAGACTTGATCGCTCTTCACATCGCGAAGGGTTTGCTTAATTCCGCTCGGCCAGCGGATATTGATCTCTTTAATTGTCGACTGAAGGCCCAAACCGAAATGCACTCTCTTGTCGCTCGAAGAGAGATAGCTCCCGCACGTGGTCACGGTTGCATACTGCTCGCCTTGCGGAGTGACGATCTTGACCACCGCGCCGATAGCGTCGCGATTGCTTTTGTGGCCGACGAGATTCAGGGTAAGCCAATGATTTTGACTTTCAGTTTCATTATGCAGAATGTGGATGGGGCCGCCGTTCTCCGTGACAACAGCGTCGAGCCGGCCATCGTTATCGATGTCGCCGATGGCCATCCCGCGGCTCGCCCAGGGTTCATGGAACACCGCGCCCGACTGACCGGATACATCCACGAAGCCTCCTCCCGTATTGCGCGCCAGCAGCATCGGCTCGCGATAATGCAGCTGCGGATAATTCAATTCAATCGTGTCCATCACGTGGGCCTGCGCAACCAGCAGGTCTTTCCATCCGTCATTGTCATAGTCAATGAAGCGCATCCCCCAGCCGGAATGGAGGAACGTCATCGGACCCAGGCCGCCGCTATCACTCGAGTACGCAAATGTGCCGTCACCATTGTTGTGGTAGAGCGAATACTTCTGGTATGCGAGGTCGCTGATCGCGATGTCCGGCAACCCATCGTTGTCGTAGTCCGCTAAGTCCACGCCCATACCGGCATAGGCATGCCCGTCTCCGTCAACGGCGGCGCCGGCAAACAGTCCGACCTCTTCGAAGTTGCCATCGCCTTTATTCTGGTATAGGAACTCGGGAATTGAGTCGTTCGCGACGAAGACGTCGATGTGACCATCGCCATTGAAATCTGCGATTGCGATCCCGAGCGCTTTGCCGGGTTTCGCGAATCCAGCCTGCTTTGTGATCTCGGTGAAATGTCCGTTGCCGTCGTTGTGATAAACGAGAGGGGCGACCGCCTGGAATTCATCTGGATGACAGAAGGAACGGTAGCCTTGCTTGCGTTCCCCGCACCAGATGTCAGTAAAGTCCCATTGCAGATATCGCACCACCACCAGGTCCAATAGTCCATCGCCATCCAAATCGACCCACGCCGCGCTCGTGGACCAGCCGCCTCCAGCCACTCCTGCTTTTTCGGTAACGTCTGTGAAGGTACCATTCCCATTGTTGTGATAAAGATGATTGCCGCCATATCCGGTGACGAACAGGTCTTCAAACCCATTGTTGTCATAATCGCCGACAGCTACTCCCATTCCGTAACCCACGCCTTGCAAACCCGCTTTTTCTGTCACGTCCTCGAACGTGCCGTCGGATTTTTGGTGGTACAGCCGGTTCCAATACTTCGGCCCAGCCTTTTGCGGAACCGTGCCGGGCGTAGATGGGTCGCTGATGTCAGCTCCATTCACCACAAACAGATCGAGCCTGCCATCGTTGTCATAGTCAAAAAGCGCGACTCCAGACCCCATCGTCTCGAGCAAATATTTTTTGGACGTATGGGGCGCAGCGTGCTGGAAGCTCACTCCCAGACTGGACGTAGCATCAACAAACTTTGCTGACAGCGGTGCCTTTTTCCGCGAATCGCTCGTCTGGGCCGCGCCGATAGACGCCACCAGCAACGCGATCAGACCAACGAATGCTGAACGATGGTTCATGCTGGTTGAAGAATGTAACACCCGTGAAGTGCTGATCGCGTGACGGCGCAGGACTGAAAGGGTTATCGCTCCTGGTCGCGCATACTGAGCGCAAGTTCGTAAAATTCCTTACGCGCCTCAGGCGAAATACTCTCAGGTTGCCGTGGCGGTCCCGAGCTTGAGGCCGCGTCCAGCACCGCGTTGATCTTTTGGAAGTCGAGGGTACCTTGCGGAAACATCTCTTCGCATTTTCTGAGCACCTCCCGAGCATCCGAAAATCGACCTTGCTCGTAATAAAAAATGCCGAGAGTGGCAGCGATTGCCTCACGAGATGGACTGAGTTCAGACGCTTTTCGCAGCAGATTCTCAGCCTCGCGCTCTCGTCCGCGAGCCACCGCTATAATTCCGGAGGTCCAATAAAGCAACCCGGAATTGGGAATTCGTGTTAGAGCGCTTTTTGTCACATGATCTGCACTCTCCAGATCACCGGCTTGCAGTTGAATCAGGGTCAGCGACGCGTAGTACTGATCGTTATCGGGCGTAGTCGCGACGGCCTGTTGCAGGCATCGAGCGGCATCCACGTAACGGCCCAGATGTGAATAAACATCGCCAAGCAGCCCTAAATACGAACCCGCCTTCTGACCAGCCGCGGATACCGCGAGAAGTGACTTCAGCGCGTCCTCATGATTGCCACTCTGAAAATAAGCTTCGGCGAGATTGTACTTGGCGTCATCCGACGAAGGATTGATCTTGAGCGCAGCTTGCAAATATCGGATTGCATCCGCATAAAGGTGAAACCGACCTAGCAAGACCCCGATATTCAGCTCGGTGCGAAAGTCGCCGCCGCTGAGACCATCCAAGCGTTGCAGGACCTGCATCGCGTCGTTCGTGTGTCCCAGCTTCAGAAGCGATTCAGCGAGTAAGTAAAGACTCCGTGGACGATCGGGATGCTGCTGGACTTCCGCCTTCAACTCCCGAACGTCAGCCTCATTCTGCTGTTCTGCGCTTAATGTGTTTCGGCGTTCCAAATAGTCAAAGAGATGCTGCAGAGGGTAAGGTGCAGGCTGCGGACTTTTTGAGAGCGTTTTAAAGATATCCATGTCGCGGTCTGCGGCTTCCAACTGATGAAGATTTCTCTCGCAAATAGCGAGCTTGTAATAACCCTGCGTTGACTCTGCGGTCACTTCCGTGAAATGCCTGAACAGCGGGACCGCCTCCTCGTAGTTCTTCTCATCCATCTTCAAACTTCCCAGCTCGAACAATGCCTCGGGATAGTTTCCATCCAGGTGCACGGCGTGCTGCAGATATTTTTCCGCGGCAGGATAGTCGCGTTCCTTTCTTGCTATGAACCCGAGATTGAACAGCGCGGGAACGTTCTTTGGATCAGCGCTGAGACTCTTCTTCAGGTAGTCTTTTGCCTCGTCGTATTTCCCCAGATGGCGGTCGCAAAGCCCCATGAAAACGTAGGAGCGTGGAGAGGGATCCAGAGACACGAGTGTCTTGAACTCTTCAAGCGCCTTGTCAACCTTGCCGACGGTAAAATAGCTCTCACCCAAAGCCGCGTGGAAATCGGCGCGGCGTGGGTCGATTTTGAGCCCCTCGTTTAGCAATTCGATGGCGTCTTCAAAGAACGACTGCTTCATGCTTAGTTGCGCCATCAGGAGCAAGATGTTGGTATTGTTAGGAGCGAGGCTTCGCGCCCGGACCAGCAGCTCCAGCGCCTCCACTTCGTTTTGCATTCTGGCGGCGGTGTCCGCCAACAGGTAGAGCGTCTCTGCAGAATCAGGCTGCAAACGCAACGCCCGATTGAGAGTGTCCTGCGCTTTCGGAAGCTGTCCGTTCAAGAGGTCGGCCTGTCCGAGGTCATGCAGGATATCGAAGTTTCCGGGCTCCAGGGCGTCTGCTTGCTCGAACTCGTGCGAAGCCTGCCCGTATTGCTGGTAAGAGGCGAGCAACACGCCCAGAGAAAAATGAATTCTGGTGTCCTTGGCGAAATCCCGCGATAGTTTTTCGGCGGCCGCCAGGCCGGAAGCCACCATTCCAGCATCCAGGTATGCGCGAATCAGGAGCAAGCGTACAGGCTGATCAGGATCTGGTATTCGCCGAAGATAAGAAAGTGATTCCTTCGGTCGCTTCTGGCTGAGCAATACGGTCCCAAGATTGTAGATTGCTGTCTTGTTGCCGGGCTGTAGTCGCAAAGCCTTCTTCAGAGACTGTTCTGCCAGATCATTCTTATTCTGAGCCGCTGAGCTACTACCCAGGTTGACCAGTGTGTCTACAGAATTCGGGTTGATCGTCAACGCTTGTTTGAACTGGGCGACTGCTTCCTGATATTTACCCTGCTGCTGGTAGATCACACCTAGCAAGTTGAGCCCCACGACGCTGTGCGGGGAGCGCGCCAATGCTTGCTTGGCCAAAACAGCGGCTTGATCGAGACTTCCGGCCGCTAGCAAACGGGCCGCTTCTTTGAACTCGGCAGCCGGTGCGGACTCCCGCGGAAGCCCTGAAGGAGCAGCGGCTTGAGGCACTGCCGCCGACGCGACACAAAGGAATAAAGAGGCTAGAAGAAACCGCAAACCCATGTTTGTTTAGCGCCGATCACTGGCTTGGAACCGAGTTCCAGTGCTGGTTGAATCCACCATTGTCAGCCCACTGATAGACCTTTGCATCATTGCCAGTCAGGAATCTCTGCCGCATGTTCGGCGCGCGCGAACGCGCGCTGGCCGATATCATCCTGCCGAGATCTCAAATCTTCACCTTCATCGTCTAATTCTAAGAACCCTGTGCTTCCAGTGGATAATCTCTGATCAGTTTGTCATGGTGAGTGTCTATAGTTTGTTCCTTGCGCCGGAAACGAGCTGCCATTAATCGCCTGCCCCGGTCGTCCCGTTGCCTTCCTAATCCAATCCCCCATTTGACGTTTACCATCCGATAGGAGGCGATCGCCAGCAGCAAGAAGGTTCCGGTCATTCGCGGCACTGCTCAAGTGGTTGTCGTTTTGCTAGCCCAGACTGGCCGTTGCAATATCCCCAAGTCCCAATGTAATAGAATTGGCTTGCCCAGTGCCGGTTGCGCATCGCGCCCAGTCTTGACTTTCAGCAAATGTTATTGAGTCAATCGTACCCAGCGGGCGCATCCTCTTGATTCTGCAAGTAAGTCCTACCCGACCAGGTACGGTTCTGCTCCATCTTTTGTAACACTTCGTAACAAGTTACAACACCAACGTCAAGGAAATATTATGAAGACAAAGGGGTTGGTGCGCGCGGAAGGAATCGAATCCGCGTGAAAACGTAGTTACAACAACTTTTTAGAGCGCAGCAGATGGCACTTTAGACCCTGTTTTCGATGTAATGCAGTGCGAACGGCACGGAAATGGCACGGGCAAATGATTTCGGGCAGTCTCTCACTGCTATTTGACGATTTTCCTATTGTGAACCTGATACTCGACGTGGAATGGTTTCTCGGCTGTTCTATTTTGCCAACCCTCTTCGGCTATCAAGCGGTGCACTTGGGCAGCGCGATCGGATGTTGCCGGGTGGGACCGAAAATAGCCCTGCAGGCTCTGAATTGCGAGCTCCGAAAGCTCCTGTTCCGGGCTCTTCGCGTGAATTACATACTCGGAGTGTAGCTCGTTGAATCTCTGGAACAAACTGACTGCGCCCTAAGGCGAATATCCGCCGAGCACTGCCAGCCGCAGTCCCTCCCGGTCTGCTTCCAGTTCTTCGTCCTTACTGTAGCCGGCCTCCCAAACTTCCAGCGGAATTTGAACCAACTCTCCCACAATTCCGAGTTTCAGTTTCCTACATCGACTGGCCGCGGACGATCAGCACAAACCTACGCCATTACCAACCGCAGCATCGTACCGTTGTTCCAGAAACGCTGGTCGGACACACTCGCCACACGAAGACCCGCGCGGAACTTGATCATGTGATCTTGTGCGTCGATCAGTCAGGATCGATGGCGACTTCGGTCGTGTATTCGTCGATCTTTGCGGCGGTGATGGCCTCCATCCCCGGGCTCTCGACGAAGCTCATCTGCTTTGACACCTCTATCGTAGATTTTACCGATCAACTTGCTGACCCAGTTGAAGTGCTCTTTGGGGTCCAGTTGGGCGGAGGCACCGATATTAACTCGGCGCTTGCGTATTGCGAAAAGCACATCGAGATTCCGACGAAGACACATCTCGTGCTCATAACGGATCTATACGAGGGAGGCGATGCCAACTCGATGCTTGCGCGTGCCGCGGCTGTTAAACAAAGCGGCGTAAACCTTATCGTGCTGCTGGCGCTTTCAGATTCCGGCCACCCAACCTATGAATCGAAGCACGCCGGAGCAATCGCGAGCCTTGGATGTCCCGTGTTCGACTGCACTCCGGATCAGTTTCCTTCGATGATGGCTTCGGCACTCACTGGAAAGGATCTACAGAGTTGGGCAGCTGAAGCAGACGTCGCTCTGATACGGGGATCTTGAGGGCGAGATCATGCGTCACACTTCGAAGAAGGTGACTGGCAATTTTGGCTGCTCAAGGAAAGCCGGAAGAAGACCAAAATTAGGCTTTTAGTTTCCAGTAGCCGGTCAGGGGCATCCGTTGGACCTTTTCTTCTTTTAATAGAACATTGAGGGCCGTCGCGATGTAGTCGGGTCGCTTGCGCAGTTGAGCAGCCAAATCTTCTTCGCTGACCACGACGGCTCCGTCGGGGAAACGGTCGCGGAGGGATTTGGCGTACTTCGCGATTCGGTCTGCGAGTGCCCGGAGTTCCTTCTTCTTCGCCTCATGTATTCGCTTTTCCCGCGCAGCTTCGGATTCGGAGAGTCGAATTGACACCGCGGCGATGGCGACCGCAGAAGACGCGACGGCGACGAGCCACCAGCGCGTGCGAAGAAAATCCACCGTATCTTGAACGAGATTCATCGTTGGGACACTCGGGCTGGATTGCAATCAGGAGAATAGCCAATGCGCGAAGCGGTCGAGAAGATTACGGACGGCTGGTGTACTTTCCGACGGGAGGGGACTAGACTGTGCGCGTTCGGAACACTTTCGGAAAAACTTAAGGAGGAAATATGGCAGCGAGACCCTTACCCCAACCGCCCGCGGACGACCCGGTGAAAGTTGATCCGAAGCACTACAAGGTTGAATTTGAAAATGAACGAGTCCGGGTCGTGCGCATAAAGTATCGGCCCGGCGAGAAATCCGTGATGCACGGTCATCCTGAATCGGTCGGCGTATTCCTGACAGACGCGCGTGCCAAGTTCACGTACCCGGATGGGAAGACAGAGGACATCAGTGCGAAGGCTGGAGAGGTGCTGCACATGGACGCCTTCACCCACCTGCCGGAGAGCAAAAGCAAGAAGCCATTCGAGCTCATCCAAGTAGAGCTAAAGGGCTAGTTTCGCCAAGGTTATTAATTTCGAGGGCGGGCACCAAAGCCCGCTCTCTTCGCTTGGTTCCCTGCTTCGAGGCGTCACTCCGGTTTCGCGTCGGACTGCTGGTGGGCGCTATAGGATTCGAATCCGAGCGGTCACGTAATTACAACAACATACAGCGCAGCAGACGGCACGTAATACCCTGTTTTAGATGTAATTCAACGCGAACGGCACGGGAAACGACACGGGTTAGATTTTGACTATTTCAGTTTCAATTCCGGTGTTCGCTTTCAGGTTATCTGCTGCGACTCGCGCCGCCGCCTCTTCCGTAAAACACATGTGCAGCCCCCGGCTCGAAATTAAAGGTCACTTCTTTGGCGTCCGCTGAGTCGGTCCAACGAGAAAGCCAGTAACCCGGTTCAATTTCAGGGACATCTTCCATACCAGAGACGTACTTAAGCGCCCATCCCGAGAGGTGGATTCCGGGAATGGGTAACGCGGAAAAAAGGTTTCTGACGCTGTCGCCGCAAATCGCCGGTCGCAACGTGGATCCAATTCGACCCGCGCTCGTGCAAGGGGTGGAGTTTGTGCCGGATTCCGCGCCCTGGTTTCAACTCGTCAGCGTCAAGCAAAAGGGTGCGCATCTTTACCTGCGCTACCGGCGTATCTGACTCCGCTCTCTATGTCGTAAATCAAAACTCTGAAATTGATCCGGGAGCGCGCCAGCGCTCAGACCAGTCGCCCGAAGTATTCGTTCCAGCTAGCGATTTTTCCTCCAACCAAATGCACAAGGCTTACGTCGTGGGTCGTTGCTCTTTTGCGGTCTCTCTTGCGAGTGACGGACCAATCCCACTGGATAGCCAGCCTAGTTCCGTCCTCGGAGAGAAACATCTCTTTCACCGTGACCTTTAGATCAGTGAATTTCTTGAAATAGTCAAGGATCGCGGTCTGCATGTCCTTCTTGGCCACGTGACCTGCGGGAGAAAACAACTCTCCGTTCGGTAGCCAATCGTCGGCAGCGATGGCAAAATCGCGTTTTTCCCAGGCTTGCACTTGACGGTTCACTAGCGTGCATGCCTGCACCCGGTCGTTCTTGGTGGGTTTCTTTGCCCCCGGGCGCATTCGCTTCTTCCCCCGTCGCCTTTGCGTTTTGTTATTCACGTCCACGAAATTCATCAAGGATCAAAGTTTAATCGTTTTTGAAACCGGGGAAGGACAGCCAAACAACCTAGTGTCCGCAAACCAAGCCAGTTCGTGGATGGTCGGGAATGCGGAAGTAAAGAGAAAAATGGCATTGGCGTGCACATGTATCTTGCGTCTGACACCAAAACTCGGCTACTACGAGATTTTACTGGTGATATGATTAACACCCGGTGACGTGATTCAAGTTCTGGCCTGGGACAATGAGAATGACGTCGCGTCGTGATTTTCTGAAAACCGCATGCGCGGGGACGATTGCAGTCACCGCCACGAGCCCGCTGCTGAGTTGGGCTTCGAACCAGCCGGGGATTAGCATTCCCGGCAAAGCCGATTTGATCGTCCGTTCCTACCGTTTTCTTGATCTTGAAATGCCGGTCGAGTTTATGACCGATTGGATCACTCCGGTCAATCACTTCTATGTGCGCAATCACATGTTTGAGCCCGAGAGGCTGGATGTAAAAACTTGGAGGTTGACAATCGGGGGCGAAGTTGAAAGACCGCTGACACTAACTGCCGGCGATCTGGAGAAGATCCCGGCGCACTCGGTCATCAACACGATGGAGTGCGCAGGCAACGGGCGCGGACTGCATAATCCAAAGGTCCCCGGAATTCAATGGGGAAAGGGTGCAGTTGGAAACGCGAAATTTTCTGGACCAAGCTTGAAGAGTGTGCTGCAAAAAGCAGGCGTGAAAGACACGGGCCAACATGTCGCCTTCCGCGGACTGGATCAGGTTCCGCTTAAGGTGCCACCCTTCATTCGCAGCATTCCAATCGAAAAGGCGTTGGACGGCGACACCTTGATTGCGACCTGCATGAATGGCGCGCTGCTCACCCAGCACCACGGCTTTCCTGCCCGAATCATCACACCCGGATGGGCCGGAGCCGCTTCGTGCAAATGGCTCACCGAGATCACTGTCCTGGATAAGCCGGCAGAAGGAAACTTCATGAATCCAGGTTACCGTTTGCCGAACCAGCCGGTGAAACCGGGCGAAACAGTGAAGCCCGAAGACACACATTCCGTTACGGGACTGACCGTGAAATCGGCGATCGCTTCGCCAAGTGCCGGGTCGAAGCTCAAACCGGGTACGCAAGTGATCAAGGGTGTGGCCTGGGCTGGCGAGGCTGACATCACTAAGGTGGAAATTTCGACCGATGGCGGCTCCTCATGGATGGCCGCGCGCCTGGGTAACGAGCAATCTAAGTATGCGTGGCGCAGCTGGAGCTATGACTGGAAGCCCGCGAAGAGCGGTGACTACGTGATTCTCTCTCGCGCCAGTGACAGCCAGGCCCGCGTGCAGCCAGATAAGGCCGTCTGGAATCCCAGCGGATACCTTTACAATGCCTGCGATCAGGTGACGGTGTATGTTGCGGCTTAGTTTGACCGTTCTAGTTATTTTTCTGTTGAGCCTGGCGGCAGTTGCCGGCCCCGGCTCCTCCCCGAATGAACGGTTGCCAGCGGGCCCTATGCAGGGGAAAGCCACGGGTGCCTGTTCTACTTGTCACGAGCCGCGCATCATTGTGCAGCAGCGGCTGTCGAAGGCAGCATGGACGAGAGAAGTGGACAAGATGATCAAATGGGGCGCTGAAGTCAATCCTCAGGACCGCGATGCTTTGATTGACTATTTCAGTACGAACTTCGGTCCCGACTCGTCAGCATACGTGGCGCCGAAGACCGTGAGCGGACCCAAAACACCCACAAAAGCCAGCGCTAAATCGTCGTTATAGCAGTTCTCCTCTCGCGACTTCGCGACATTTCCTCCAAACCGAGCTTTAGCCTGGCATTTTTCGGTTTGCCCGTTAATCCGAAGAACCAGACAGTGACTCCCGTCGATGACCTCTAGGTCGCCCGAACATCCTTCTTACGCCGCAGGCGATCAGTGCGTCCACTCGGGCTGCTCCCGAACAGGAATGTATTCCGGACGATACTTTAAGCGGACTCCTTTGTGTTTTTTCTTCGCTTCGTTCGTCAACTCGACTTTAAGCTCGTGACGTTTGCCATCGATCGCGGAAGGAATAAACCCGAGTTCGTAGCGGAAGTGCAGTTGCGTCAGAATCGCATCCAGTGCGGCGGTGTACCCTGAGGGGGGCACGGAGAAATACTCTCCCCCGGTGTGCTTGGCCATGTAGTGCATGATTTTAGACTGCTCACCGATCAAGTGGACGTTTGGTGCTCGAGAGTCTCTTACGCCGAACACAATACCGGACGTTTCCAGAAAATTATCGACGAGCTGGTTCAGTTCCCCATGGGGCTGTCCCGTATGATCGCCGTGCAGGAACACGATCACAGGTAGTGGCTTCGGATTTCTCCCATACGCGTCACGGATGATAAGCCGAATCAGTTTTCGGAAAGCCTGTTCTCCTGCCTCGTCTCTGGCAGAGGTACCGCCTTCGAAAGGAATCGGCTGGAGCGTTTCGGCCAAGATGCGAACCGCAGCATCACGATCTTCGGTGGGAAGTAAATCGAGCTGGGTCTGACCGTTGTCGCACCAATGAGCGATACCCACGCGATCGTGACTCTGGAGATGATCCAGTGCGGGCTGAAAGAGCGATTCCCGTCCGAGAAACTCGGCCGACGCCCCGAACTCTGGTAGTCCGTTTTCGTTGCAAATCACCACGAGCCAAAGAGTGATCGGCCGCGTGTCGTGCAGCACTCCAACATCGAATACGCTCATGCGGACTTCATGCCGATTATCGAACACACGAAAGTCTTTTCTCTTGAAGTCTCGGACGGGCAGGCCGCTCTTAAGATCTCGGGTGATGACATCGACGAGCACCAGAGAAGACTGCACTCGAATTGTGGGAACTTGTGTGCCGGCTCGAGGCTGCTGGGACTCCACACAAACTGAGGTGCAGACGGCAAGCAGACAGATCAAGACAACGGCGAGAGCAACCGTCGCTTTCATGGACCTGACTCCAACCGGGATTGCATTTCCCATCTCTCGTCACAGGAAGGTACGCACAATCCTGAATGGTAGTTCGTTTTTTCTTATCTCCATTCGATGTGAGTGGTCGGCAGACCTGAGAGGAGCGATTAAATCCCTTGGTAGGCGTCAGCCTTGTCACAATTCGCCCTCGAGCGTCGTTTTAGGTATGTGAACCGGGAAGGCGGGCATTATCGTGGGAACTGTACAGACACTGAGTCGCTCGATGACAGTCCGGGAGAGTTCATCGGAACATTGGGAGGAGAATGAGTTCCGGGGCGTTTTTTTCCAGCACTATGCCCGGATCGTCTCGATACTGGTGCGCCTGCTTGGCGATCTCTCGCATTCCGAAGAAGTGGCGAACGATGCTTTCTGGCGTCTATACCGCCGGCCCGCATTGCAGACTGATGGCAACGTTGGTGGTTGGCTCTATCGCACCGCCACGAACCTAGGAATCGATGCTTTACGCGTTTCGGGCCGACGCCATCAATACGAAGAGGCTGCGGGAAAAGCTGGGGGCGAACGCGAGATCAGTGGTCCGCTGGACGACTTGCTGCGTGAAGAGAAATGCCGGCAGGTGCGTGCTGTGTTGGCCTCGATTAAACCTACTCAGGCGCAGCTCCTAATCTTGCGCAGCTCCGGGTTGTCCTACAAAGAACTTGCCGAAGCCCTCGACGTGAAGATGAGCGCCATCGGCACTATGTTGAGTCGTGCCGAGGAGGAATTCCGCAACCGTTACCTCGCACTTCATCCCAACGAGGAGGAACTATGACTTGCATTCACGATGGAATTCTTCGGGCACATATGGATGGTGAATTCTCTGGTGCCGAACTGGCTGGAGTTACTGAACACCTCGTTTCTTGCGCTCACTGCCGCGGCCTTTTCGAGAAGCTGCGGGCTGAGAGAACACAGACGGAGAACTTGTTGGCGACCCTTGCTCCGGCTGCGGACAGCATTGCAATCAATCCCGCCATCGCTTATGCCCAGTTCAATCGGCAATTTGGAACCGCTCCTGAGCCAAAGGCCACGTTGATCGCTCGCCTTTTCGCCCCGCACTGGCGGCCCGCATGGGGCTTGGCAGGCCTCGCAATAGTTGTCGCGATTTTGGTGAGCGTGAATCCAGTTCGCACGTGGGCGCAACGTATCTTGGCTATGCTGCGTGTTCAGAAAATCCAGGTGGTTACGATCGATCCCACGACACTGATGTCGAGCTCCGAACCTGACTCGCGTCCTTACAAGCTGATCAATCAGTTCATTGCGGACAACGTAGTGGTCACCATGGATCCGGGCAAACCCGACTTAGTTTCGAGCGTGACAAAGGCTACACAGTTGGCGGGATATCCAATCCGCATGATCGGCAGCTTAGGAGCGCCACGCAGCGTCGAGGTCAACGGCGAAACCGCTTTCCAGATGACCATCAATCGTGATCGTGTTGCGACTCTGCTCGACGAGATTGGGCGTTCCGACATCCAAATTCCCGAATCCGCAAACGGTGCGTTGATCGCCGTCCACATTCCGAAGACGGTCATCTCGACATATGGAGACTGCCCAGTTCGGCACAGATATGTGAGCTCCAATCCGCAATCCCAGGCTGAGGCTCTGGCCGAGCGCAAGATGGAACGCATGGCAAACGTAAAGGACACAAACTGCACCTACCTTATTCAAGCCCCCAGCCCGACTGTGAGTGTACCGCCCGACCTCAACATGTCAGATATTGCTGAAGCGGCATTGGAACTGGCGGGCATGACTCCTGCCGAGGCGCACTCATTTTGCCAGACCGTGGACTGGTCCTCCACGTTGGTGGTCCCGATTCCGCGCAATTCGAGCTCCTACGAGACCGTGACCGTGGACGGGGTGGAAGGCACCTTGATCACTGAAACACTCTCGCAGGGAAACCGCTATAGTCTGTTGTGGATCAAGAATGGAGTGATCCATTCCTTGGCAGGTCACGGCAACTCGTCCGACGCCTTGAGTCTTGCCGCTTCGCTGCGTTGATCAGTCCACAGACTAAGATGAGCCGATCCTCTGACCTTGCCATACGCACCCGTGGGCTGCGGAAAGTCTTCGGCGGCAAGGTGGCGGTCCGAAACCTCACCCTCGATGTTCCCAGGGGTGAGGTCTTCGGTTTTTTGGGACCAAATGGAGCAGGTAAGAGTACTTCAGTGAAAATGCTGCTGGGCCTCGTCTTCTCCACAAGTGGCGAGGCGCAGATTCTGGGTCGCCCTGTCGGTGACGTTAAGACCCGCCGCCAAATTGGCTTTCTTCCAGAACATTTCCGATTCTACGATTGGCTCACACCCACAGAGCTTCTCAAACTGCACGCTCGTCTCTATGGCATGTCGCACGCGAAGCTTCGCGAGCGCATTCCGCTTTTACTTGACCAGGTAGGGCTCACGCCCCATCGCGACAAACGCCTCCGCGATTTCTCCAAGGGAATGTTACAGCGGATTGGCCTTGCACAGGCGCTCCTGAACGAACCCGACTTGATCTTTCTCGACGAGCCAACCTCGGGGCTAGATCCTGTCGGACGCCGCCTGGTTCGCGACATCATTAAAGCCCAGCGTGATCGCGGCGCAACCGTCCTGCTCAACTCTCATCTGCTTGGAGAAGTCGAAGTCACCTGCGACCGGGTTGCGTTTATCAAGGATGGAGAGGTAATAGAAACCCACGAACTTAATCTTGAGATCGAAGAGCAGACCACGATATCTATACGCGCCGCCAATGTGACTGCGGAGACCGCCAATGCGCTGTCCCAGTGGAGTCCGTCAGTTCGCACAGAGGGTGAGCGCCTGACGCTATCCTTGTCATCCGGAGCCGTGGTGCCGGAGATCGTGCGCTACCTGGTCGCACACGGCGTCAACGTATATGCCGTGACTCCCCAGCGGCCTTCCCTCGAAGAGCGTTTTCTCGAAATCGTCGGCACCGATGGAGGGCTGTGATGGGCGTATGGATCATGGCCGGCGTGACATTGCGTGAAGCGGCGCGCAAGAAAATGCTGTGGATGGCACTTGCCGCCGGCGGTGCCTTCCTTATCCTGTTCGGTACCGGCCTCCATTTCCAGGCCAAAGATTTTGCCGCGCACGGCATAAGCCCAGTCTTGCGCCGAGAGATCTCTTTCACCATGGTAACGGTGGGCCTTTATGCCGTCGACCTCCTAGCGGTGCTGATGACGATCCTTACTTCCATCGACACGCTCTCCGGTGAAATCGCTTCTGGAACAATACAGGCGATTGCAACCAAACCGCTTCCACGTTGGCAACTGCTCCTGGGCAAATGGTTTGGCTTCTGCGGCATGCTGACTGCCTACATTGCAATCATGGTGGGCGGCGTGAACGTCGAAACCTATGCCATTGCGGGGGTGACTGCACGTCACCTCATACATGGCCTCTCACTGATGTGGATGGAAAGCGTAGTG
>Ga0075425_100001405_pt1 | contig 23625 bp, 39 predicted proteins | sample SoiMethybrSBSTD4_FD_75300 | JGI IMG/M metagenome (GOLD analysis project Ga0075425, IMG submission 75300) | Bulk soil microbial communities from a Populus tree surrounding site in Tennessee, USA - Soil MetaG P. TD hybrid SBSTD4 | ecosystem: Environmental > Terrestrial > Soil > Tree plantation... | reverse complement strand
GCAGATCCCCGAGATGCTCGGGCGCGCGATCCTGGCGCGCGAGGAGGCAGCATGAACAGCGACCGGCCCATGCGCGTGAGCGGCAGCAGCGGCAACGGCGTGCTGACGGAGGCGCCCGTCATCTGCCCGTGCTGTGGCACGCAGGTCGAGGGCCTGGCGCGGCACGCGCAGGGCGCGGCGTGGACGCCGGCGCAGGACGCGTTCATCCAGCGCGCGGTGCAGCACGGCGCCAGCACCACGTTGGTGGCGTACGTGCTCGGCACCGAGCGGCGGACGGTGGCCGGACGCATCAACAACCTGCGCAGCCGGAAGTCATGAGCTACCGCCTCACCGCGCCGGTTGAGTCTGAGCACGGCATCCAACGCCGGATCGCCGGCGTGCTGCGCATCGAGATCGGCGTTGAGGCCAAGATCAGCGAGCACGGCGTTACCTGGTTCTGCATCGACCACGCGAACCATCACGGCGAGGTGCCGGGCATTCGGGTCGGCCGCGGCATTCCGCCGGGCATCTTCGACATGCTGGTGCTGTATCAGGGCCGCGCTTTCTGGATCGAGCTGAAAAGCCGCAACGGCACGGTGTCCGATCCGCAGCGGTCGATGGCGGCGACGCTGCTGCTGTCGGGCTGCCGCATCGGCATCGCGCGCGACGAGGACGAGGTGCTGAGCTGCCTCGATGAATGGCAGATCCCGCGCAAGCGCCGGGTCAGGAAGGTTGCGGCATGAGCGACAGGCCGCAATGGACCGGGCGCATCCGCAAGGGCGATGCGGCGGGCACCATCACCGGCTGGATGGTCGATGAATGGGGCTGGCGGCTGGAGTTCGTCGCCACGTTCGATGAGGCGTCGCGCGAGTACGTCCTGCGGGGCACGACGGGCGAGGTGCCGAAGGCGCTGAAGGTGCCGCTGGTGGATGAAGGCGACGCATGAGTAGTCATCTGCCGATGCTCGGCGCGCGTGAAGCCCGTGGCCGGCGGGGCGAAGATTTCTATGAGACGCCCAAGAGCGCCACGCGCGCATTGCTGGCGGTGGAGGAGTTCAACGGCCCGGTCTGGGAGCCGGCCTGTGGCTACGGCGCCATCAGCCGCGTGTTGGAGCGGGCTGGCCATGAGGTCATCAGCACCGACCTGGTGCAGCGGCACTACGGCATCGGGCGCATCGACTTTCTGCTGGAGCAGGAGCCGCGTGCGCCGAACATCGTCACCAACCCGCCCTTTAAGCTGGCTGAGGAGTTCGCGCGCCAGGCGGTGCGGCTGACAACGGGCAAGGTGGCGTTGCTGTGTCGCCTTGGCTGGCTGGAGGGGCGGCAGAGACGGCGGATGTTTGAGGCGCTGCCGTTCGCCCGGCTCTGGGTGTTCAGTTGGCGGCTGCCGCTGATGATGCGCATTGGCTACATCGGCGAGCAGTCGAGCAATGCGATTGCCTTTGCCTGGTTCGTATTTGAGCACGGCCATTCGGGACCGGCGACCATCGGGTTGCTGCATGAGGGGATGGAATGGAACAAGCAGCGGCCCGCAACAACGAACTGAGCTTTCATCCGGTCTGCTCGATCTTCCCGCTGATGCCGGAGGAGCAGTTGGCGGCGCTCGCCGCCGACATCCGCGAGCATGGGCTGCGCGAGCCGATAGTGGTTGCTGGCAACGCCATCCTCGACGGGCGTAACCGTTGGCTGGCGTGTCAGAAGTCAGCCCGGGAGCCATGGACCGTCGAATGGGACCGGCATGGTTCGCTGCTGGATTTTGTTCTGTCGGTGAATTTGCACCGCCGGCATCTGAGCACCAGTCAGCGGGCCATGGTGGCCGGCCGGATCGCCACTATGAAATCCGGCGAGCGAACGGACCTCCAATCAAATGATATTAGGTCATCTCCCGGAACGATTAGTGTTGATGGGGCCGCTGTCCTTATGGCGGTCTCAAAGCCCTCGGTGTTCCGCGCGAAGGCCGTTCTGGAGGGCGGTACGCCGGATGAAATCCACGCAGTGGAGGAGGGCCGTGCCACGGTCAACTCAATCGTTCGGAAGGTCTGGGCGCGTAATCGCGACCAGAAAAGGCAGCAGACGGCGGAGGTCATCGCGCTGCCGGTTCTGCCTCGCAGCCACGGACCAGCACCCAAACTGCCGGAAGGCATGACGCGCAGCCAGCTTGCGGCCAGCGCCGTCGAACTGCGGGAGACGCTCGGCTCTGCCGAGGCGGTTGCATCTGTGTTGAAGATAGACCGCAAGGTATGTGGGCAGCTCATCGACATCATGATGATCGGGCGGCGCCGCGACCTTGGGCCGCGCGACACCCTCCTTGCCGAGCGGGCGCTCGCACATCTCGACGATGTGCATGTGCCGTTGAGTTCCCTGTGCGAGATGCTGGCGCCGATAGCCGACCGGCTATGGGGGAAGGGCCGCAAGGGAAAGATTTCACGCGCTGGGCTGGAGGCCAACCGGGCTGAGCGGTTCGAGCGTGGGTTCGGGATTCTCCTGCAAGCCTGCAGGAACGGCTCAAAGATCGAAATCCCGCATATGGCGCCTGCCAAGGCGAAAGAGGTTCTGGCGGAACTCAGGGAGGCCGTGAGTCACGTCAGGGAGTTGATGGAGAAGATAGAGAGGAGCAGCAAATGACCGCCGTCACCTTCAGCCGCAAGGACCATTCCATGCGATGGATCAAGGTGGGCGATCTCACGGTCACCTGGTCGGAGGCGCAGCGCGCATTGTCGGAACGGGAGGCGGCCAAAATAGCCAAGGCGTTCGACCCCGACCTGTTCGGCACGCTGACTGTCAGCGAGACAGCAGAGGGCAAGTATCACGTCGATGACGGCTGGACCCGCGCGAGCGCGGTACGCAGCATGTGGGGCGACGATGCCATGGTGCCCTGTGTCGTCGTCGCGGCGTCCAACGCGGTGCGGGCGGCGCAGATATTCACCGGGATGAATGGCGGCAGGTCGAAGCCCACCGCCATCGAGATGTTTGTGGCCCAGGTAACGGCACAGAGTCCCGACGAGTGCGCCGTCAACTGTGTGCTGAAGGAGTTGGGGCTGTCGGTCGAGAACTCGTCCAGGGACGGGGTGGTCCGGGCGGCCAGTGCGCTGGTGTCGATTTACCGGCAATATGGCAGTGAGCATCTGCATGAGGTGCTGCTGCTGATCATCAGTACCTGGGGGCGGGACGCTTCGGCCTTTGATGCGCCGCTGATGCGTGGTCTCGCGCTGTTTCTCGCGCAGGCAGAGGACGTACGGATGGACCGCCTGGCGCGCAAGCTGGCGCGTCAGTTCACGCCGGGCCGGCTGGTCGGTGCGGGCAAGGCGATGCGGGAGGCGTTCGGCGGCAGCATGCCGCGGGCGGTCGCCGCACTCGTGCAGGAGGCTTACGCCAAGGGCGGGCGGACGACCTCTAAGGAGGCCGCATGACCGATGATGACACGGTGCTGAGCTCAGCGCTGGAGGACGTGCTGGCTACGGTGCGGGAGCTGGTGGGGCTGAACTACCAGCTCGGCGAGGAGATCCGCGTGGTGGTGGATCTTATCCGGGCGCGGCATGAAAGCGCGAAGCCGTCATGACCGTTGCCGACTCAATCACGGTGGCGCACAATGAAAAACCGGCCCCCGTTGGAGCGGGAGCCGGCCTGTACTTAACCAAGCGGTGCTTGGGCAAAGCAAACTGGGAAGTCGCTAGCCCCATTCTGCATGCCTGGACGCCGAGCGCAAGAGGCATGCCTATGACATATCCGAGCATTGCCGCCATCCAGGCGGCCGTCTGCGCGCATTTCCGCGTCACCCACCTGGATCTGCTGTCCCGCCGCCGGGGACGCGCGATCTCGCGCCCGCGCCAGGTGGGCATGTGGCTGGCGCGCCACACCACGCCCCTGAGCCTGCCGGAGATCGGGCGGGAGTTTCAGCGGGACCACACGACGGTGATGCACGCGGTGGACCGGATCGACCGCGAGATCGCCGCCATCACACCACACGGGGCAATCGCGCTGCAGCTCAGAACAGCGCTGGAACAGGGGGAAGCGGCATGAGCAACTGCAACGGGCACCGCTGGTCCAAATTCTGGTGGCGGGATCATCAGGGCGACGCGGCGCTGCGGGCCTGCACCCTGGCCGCACGCGGCTACTGGATGGAATTGCTGTGCGTGGCGCACGAGGCGACGCCGATTGGCCACGTCCTGCTCAATGGCCGCGTCCCAACCTACCGGCAGAAGGCAGCTATTGCGGGTTGCACCGAGAAGGAGGCGCAGCGGCTTGAGGTTGAGTTGGAGGAGGCCGGGGTATTCAGCCGGACTGACGATGGCACGATCTATAGCCGCAGAATGGTCAAAGATGCTGCCCAATCGCAGGCCGGCGCTGAGGCCGTCAAGAAGCGATGGGATGCCGCCAGACCTAATACCCCCCCTAATAGGGGGGCTAATGGGGAGGCCCATGGGGGGGCTACGCCAACCCCTACTACTAAGAAGCTAGAAGTAGAGTCAGAGAAAGAGGAGACACCTGTCGGTGTCTCTCCGCGCGCACGCGCGAAAACACCGAAACAAATCCTGCCCGAGAGCTGGGAGCCTGGGCCGAAGGAGGTCCTGCTCGGGCAGCAGCTCGGGCTGTCAGCCGCGGAAATCGCCAGGGAAACCGAGCGAATGCGGGATTGGGCGGCAGCCAAAGCCGCGGCCTACGCCGACTGGCACGCCTTCTTCCGCAACTGGCTCCGCGATGCCGTGAACCGCCAGCGCCAGGAGAAAAATCAGCCCGTAACCACCGACGAACTGCGCTCCCAATGGGGCCTGCCAACCTTCCTCGGACCCAACGGCAGGCTGCTGTCATGACCGAAATCCGCGTCGTCTCAGGCTGGCTCACCGACCTCGCCAACCTCACCGCCGGCAGCGCCATGATGCGCGAAATCAAGCCCAGAATCGCCGGCAACGCCTCCATGCTGGCCGACGCATTCCCAGCCGCAGCCTTCTCCCGCGCCTCGCTCGATGCCGTCGCCCGCCAGTGCAAATTCTTCCCGAGCTACAGCGAAATCTGCGAGTATCTCAGCGCCTGGTGGAAGGAGAACCGCCCCACACCACGAGCCATCGAATCAGACCAGCCAGCCACCGTCAGGCAGCGCGAACTCGAACGGAATAACCGCGAGAGCTGGGAAGCCATCAGCGCCGAGCAAATCCGCACCAAAATCCGCACCATCCGCAACAGCCCAATGCCAGCACTGTTCGGCCACTTCTTCGCAACAGCACTCGCCAAACACGCGCCACAGCATCTCGGCCTGCTGCCACCCGAGTGGCTCGAAGACCGCAACGAACCAGCCTCCGTTACAGCCCTGCGCAGACCCGCCGCCGCCGCCATGCCCAGCGAAGTCCGCCGCGGCGACCCGGAGATCGCGCCATGATGCCCGACGACCCCCGCACCGTCCGCCGCCTCGGACTCCGCTTCGAGCGCCGCCTCTGCACCGCCATCGAACAGTCCAACATCCACCCCAACTTCGCCCTCGCCATCATGGCAACCGTGCTCGGCGAGCTGCTCAACAGCATGCCAGAGGCCGACCGCAGCCAGTGCGTCGAGGCAATCTGCGAGATCATCACCACCCACGGCCTCCATGGCTTCGACGCCGCATCCGAACTCACCGCCGCAAAACTCCGGCCGCACCTCGATGCTTGACGGCCTCGCCACACTTGACGCTCAACCGAGCAGGGGGTTAGATTCGCGCTACCACGACAGCGCGGACACCCTCGCTACGTCCCGCATGCCGTGCCACAGCATTCGCTGGGCCTGCATCTACACACACCCACAAGCCGAGCACTGGGCCAACAGCAACCTCCAGCGCTCCGGATACACAACCTACCTCCCGCTCTACGCCACCAGAGTCCGCGACCGCGCCATCCGCTCCCTCTGGCACACCGTCGAACGCCCGCTGTTCCAGCGCTACCTGTTCCTCCGCTTCGACCACACCAGCACATCCTGGTCGCCAATCCGCGCCACACCAGGCGTCGCCGATCTGGTCAGAAACGGTACAGATCCCGCCTATGCCTCAGACGCCGCCATAAGCACGCTACAGGCCCATGACCATGTTCGCCGCACCCTCACCCCTCGGGAACCGCTCTGGCGCCCTGGAGCCGCCTGTAAGCTGTCGGACGGGGCATTCCGGGGACACGATGCCGTGGTGACCGCCGTCCATCACGACCGCGCCCTCGTCGCCCTCCTGATGCTCGGACACCTCCGCGAGGTGCAGGTGAGCCTCGACTGCCTGGTCGCTCGCGAGAGTTAGGCTCCCCAGCAAACTGACATGGCGCGACAAACGCAACACGGTCCGACCGGCGTACGGCTGAACCAAAAGCAGGACATACGCTGCAGGTCCGCAATCCAGACCACAGCCCTGCTGCACAGGCTCAACGATTTCGCGCTTCAAAAGCCCTGCCGCTACTCCGGCCAGATGTTCCAGATGACCGATACGCAGGTGCGCGCCGCTCTCGGCCTCCTGCGCAAGACCATCCCAGACCTCGCCGTTACCGAGCTGCGCAGCGATCCCGACAGGCCCCTGAGCGTGGAATTTACTTGGGCACCAGCAACGCCGGCTGTTTCACATGAAACTACACCAGCACCGCCGGTGATCGACGCAACGCCAGAGCCGAGCGACAGCACCGAGTTCGTGTGGGGCAAGAGCACAGATGACGCAGCGTAGCTACGCGCGCCACTACACAGCGGACGGGTGCTGATTGCGCTGCTTGGTATATACGGCGCCGTCTGCATCGCTGGCTATTGCGCGCTGATCCTCGGCGCACGCTGTGATGACCGCTGATCGCAACCCGACCGACGATGACCGGGAAGAACTGGTCGAGCGCACGAAGCGTATCAGTGAGCGAGTCTGGGATGCGTTGGTCGAGGACGAGCCATCAGACCGTCTTATGCTGACAGTGCTCGGCATCTGCGTTGATACGATCATCAAGCGCAAGGCAATGCACCTGCGCGAGCAGATATTCGGTCGCTTTGTGCGCAATCTTGGCTCGCAAATCATGGAAGACGAGGACGACTGTTAGGCGCGTAATGCCTCCCCAGGTGGCGCCTGATGGGCACGGGCGGTTGCCCGACACAGCCGCCCGCCGCTCAACCACACATCACACACCGGAGACACCGATGCGCCCGCTGCTGCTCGCCGCCACGGCACTGCTCGCTACCGCGCCAGCCTATGCCGCGCCAATCGACGCCGGCAGCGTCATGAACATCGTCGGTAACGCCACATTCAGCGCCAGCACCATCAGCTTCACGTCGCCCGCCAATCTCGTGACCGGCACCGGCGTATACACAGCACTCGGCACCTGCGTCGGCTGCGTCGATGTATCCACACCCGTCACTTACAACCCGTTCACGCCGGTCGCCGACCTGTTCAGCGCCACCAACAACGGGCTGACGGCGACGGTCAGCGTCACGGCGCAGCTCGAAGCGCCTGACTACACCGGCAACACGCTGCTCATCGTGGACGCGGCGCTGCTGACGCTCACCGGCTTCGATCCGACACCCGGCCGGCTCGCGCTGACGCTCAACCAGGACACCGGACAGATCACCGGCTCGTTCTCGTCCACCGTGCAGGGCATCAGCGTGCCGGAGCCTGCGACGCTGGCGCTGCTCGGCATCGGCGCGCTCGGCCTAGGGCTGGCGCGGCGGAAGGCGTAGCGTGCCCGAGCCGTCAGTCGAGCAGCGTGTCCGCGAGCGTGCCTACGCACTGTGGATACAAGCCGGGCGTCCCTCCGGCCGCTCCGCCGAGTTCTGGCAGCGCGCACGCGATGAGATCGAGGCCGAGATACTGCAGCAGCAGGACGACGTGATCGACAGGCCGGAGAGCGTCTGATGTCGCCCATTGTGCTGATCCTGATCATCTTGCTCATCGTCATCGCATTCGGCGGATTCGGCGGCTATCGCTACGGCTGGTATGGGCCGGGCTATGGCGGTTACTACGGCTTCGGCATCGTCGGCGTGATCGTCGTGGTGCTGCTGATCCTGCTGCTCCTGGGGCGCCTGTGAGCAATCGCCAGCCGTATCTGTTCGGCGCCGGCTGGATCGCAGTGCGTGACGGCGATGACACAGCCCGCGACATCTTCCATCAGCACTACTCATACCGGCCATACGCTGACGGACGCCGCCCGAAGCTGTTCGTCGGTCCTGGCGAGAAGCTCGCGCTGGTGTGGCACGATGCGTCTGCGCTGTTCATCTGGCGCAAGTTCATCAACGGCGACGGACAGGAAGGCGTCAACTGTGCGGTGTTTCGCAACGAGGGCGCGGTGCTGTCGTCGGAGCTGATCCGGCAGGCCGACGCGATAGCGGACGCGCGCTGGCCCGGCGAGCGGCACTACACCTACGTCAACCCGCGCAGGGTGCGCAGCGTCAATCCCGGCTGCTGCTTCAAGAAGGCCGGCTGGCGGCGCTGTGGCGAGACGAAGCACAATCGGCTCATCGTGTTGGAGAGGCGCTGATGCCGCGCTGGCGTGTCGAGATGCCGCCGCTGCGCTCGGACGCGGCGACTCTGCCGGTGGACGTCGAGGCCGACAGTGTGGCGATTGCCGGCGGCGCGCTGGTGTTCATGGACCTGGGCCACATCGTCCGCGCGCTCGCGCCAGGCCAGTGGCTGCATCTGACGCTGCTCGGCGACGACGCGCCAGCCGACGCGGGCGACCGCTACAGCGCAGCTACGCAGGCGTGCCGGTAGTTCGGCATGAGCGACGAACCTGTTCAGCGCCGCAGCGGACTGAGCTACACTACGGCATGACCGACTGGCGGCGTGTTCTGCTCGCGATCCTGGCCCTGGCGGCGGTGGGCACCACGGTGTTCCGCAGCGTCCCCGGCCGGCTGATGGACCCCGCCTGCTGGCCCGACTGCCCGCCATGACGCCGGATGACGCGCTGGCGGACGAGTTGCGCCGGCACCTGGCCGAACTGGACGTGGAGATCCTCCGGCTGAAGCGCCAGATCGGCGAGCTGCGCAGCGCCATCGCCGCATTGCTGGCGCCGGATGACTGTAAAGAATACCGACACACCCGGCGTTTCGTTGCCGACTACCCCGGTAGAAACGCAACATAGTTGCACGATTCTGGGTTGTTTGTCGGAACTCTTTACACTCGCGCCTTCCGGGCCACGCCTACACTCCGACAGGGCGCCTTCCGCCCGAAGGAGGACGACATGAGGACATTGCTACTCGCCGGCGCTGCCACGCTGGCACTCGCTACCGCCGCACAGGCCGGCCAGATCTCTGCCGGCAGCGTGTTAAATATCGTCGGCAACGCCAACTTCGATGCCAATGCGGTGACGTTCACCAACCCGGCCAACCTGGTGAACGGATCGGGCGACTTCGCCGCTCTTGGCACCTGTCTCGGCTGCGTCACCATGACCACGCCGCTGTTCTACAACCCCCCGGTCTTCGGCCAGGCTTACACCGCGACCAACAACTCGCTGACGGCCAGCTTCGACCTGCTGTCGCTCGACAACACCAGCGGCAACGGCACCACCACGCTGGGGCTGGAATACAGCGGCGTTGCCCATCTGACGGGATTCGATGCCACGCCGGGGCAGCTCGTCTACACCATCAACCAGTTCGGCCAACTGATCGGCTCGTTCTCGGCCTCCACGATTGCCAACCCGGTGGCTGAGCCGGTCTCACTGGCGATCCTGGGCACCGGACTGCTCGGCCTGGGCCTCGTGCGCAACCGCCGCCGTGATGTCTGACACCCCGCCGCTCGATAGGTTGGCGGGATGTGAGATGATGCTGACCCAGGACGGCACGCTGAAAGTCACGCTGCTCATGAACGATCTGGAGGAGGCCCGCGCCTGGGCCTCCTACCTGCTCGCCTGGCGCCGTTTCAAAGCCAAGCCTGACCACGAGCCGCTCGGCGGCCTCCTGCAGGTGCGGAATGTCCGTTAGGATGTCCTATCCGATTTACCGGCGCTGGCTCAGCGGGGCCAAGCCGCTGGAGGTGGAGGTGCTGCACGAGACCGGCTCGCAGGCGCTGGTGCGGGTCTGGCGCGAGCCTGGGGCGCCGATAGGGGAGCGCATCGCCTGGTGGGTGGCGCTCAGCGCCCTGATGGACGAGCCGCTGCGGATGCGGCGGCGGCCTAAGCGGTGCCTGTACAAACCAACAAGTCACCCGTAAACGGTCGTTTGCAAACGCTCCCAATGGCCTCAGACACCGGTTTCCGCCCTTGAATCAGCCCGAATTGGCTGGCTAGCCGGCTAAAACCGGGCGCAGCCGTCCGCACCCGGTTGCTTACCACGCCATATCATACGCTGCCTTAATCGGCCGCCATAATCGCCAAAGCCCGCGCCATGGGCCTGACTCCCGGGTTCGGGCCAGGGCCGGGGCGGTGTTGATATCACCCTCCGGCCCGCTCACCGCCGCTTAACCCCACGGTCCGTCCAGCGGTCCGTCAAACTCCGTCAGACTCCATCAAATCCCGTCATGTCCGATACACAGCAGCGCCAGAGGCTGGAGGTGCCGTTCGCGCCTCGCCCGTGGCAAATCCCGCTCATTGACGACCCAGCCAAGCGCATCGTGGCCGTGGTGCATCGCCGTGCCGGCAAGAGCACGGCGTTGCTCTGGCGCGGCCTCAAGCGCGCCGTCACCACCAAGCGCCCGCAGCCGCGTGTCGTCCATATCCTGCCCTACGGCGTCATGTGGACCCGCACAGGGCTGTGGGACCAGGCGGTCAAGGCGGCCGAGGCGATCCCCGGCAGCCAGGTGCGGCGCAGCGAGATGGCGATCCGGCTACCGAACGGCGGAACGTGGCAGGCGGGAGGGGCGGACAACCCCGATAGTTGGCGCGGCGGTTATGCCGATGAATGCATTATTGATGAGTTTGACGATACGCCGCAGTCGATGGTGGCGCTGGTGATTGAGCCAATGCTGGCTGATCGCGACGGGACGCTGGTGCGCAGCGGCACACCGAAGGGTCGCGGGCTGCTGCAGGCGGCATATGATCGTGCGCGTATCACGCCAGGGTATTCTTCGTATCTGCTGGACTATCGCAAGACGGGCGCTCTGCCGGACGCGGCGATTGAGCGACTGCGCCTCGAAATGAGCGACGAGGAATTTGCGCAGGAAATGGAGTGTTCGTTCGCCGCGCCGAACTCGGGGAGCTATTACGGCAAACTCATAGATCAGGCCGAAAGTGAACAGCGCATCACCGCGGTGCCGCACGACCCGGCGCTCAAAGTGTGGACCGGCTGGGATCTGGGCGTTCATGATTCCACCGCCATCTGGTTCGCGCAGGTGACCCGCAGCGGCGAGTGGCGGCTGATCGACTACATCGAGGACTCGGGCGTCGGGCTGGATCACTACGCGCGGCTACTCCAGCAGCGGCCCTACGTCTACGAGCGCCACATCCTGCCGCACGACGCGGCTGTGAAGGAACTGGGCAGCGGGCTGGCGCGCACCGAGACGCTCAACAGCCTCGGCGTGCGGCCCTGGCGGGTGCTGCAGCAGCACGGCGTGGCGGACGGGATCAACGCGGTGCGGATGGTGCTGCCGAAGTGCTGGATCGACGCAGAGCGCTGTGCCAAGGGCATCCACGCGTTGCGGCACTACAGACGCGAGTGGAACGAGGCGGCGCAGACCTGGCGCAGCAGTCCGGTGCATGACCACGCCTCGCATGGCGCGGATGCTGCGCGGTATCTGTGCCTGGGCGTGCGGCAGGACCAGCCGCCGCCGGTCGAGCGGGCGCCGCGCGAACCGTGGGAATACACCCAGCCCGGCGAGCTGACACAGGACTGGATGCGGCTGTGACGCACAAGCTCGATCCCACCGGCAAGAAGCACCGCTTCGACTTCGACGGCAGCGTCTACGAGGTTTCGGACGACACTCTGCAAGAAGCTCTCGACCACTGGACCTTGCTGGAGACAGAAAAGCGCGAGCCTGATCCTGGGTTGTTCGGCGAGCGAGTGCAGGAAATGGCGGAACAACTCGGCCTCGCTCTCGTGATGTTCGTCGGCAAGGCCGAAGAGGACCACAAGCCGGTGGATTTCGGCGCGTATTACACCGCCGCTAGCGACGCCAACCTCTGGCAATTGGAGGCGGCGGCAATGGCCGGCTTGCGGCAGGCGTTCGATGAGGCCGTCGCGGATCTCAGGCAGCGGTTCGCGGATTATGCCGACCCAATCCGCGCAGCGATGGACAAGCTGAAGTAATGGCCTAGTGGTCGCCTGCCGGTCGCCTGGTCCAGCCAAGCTCGTCCCACATCTCGCGCGGCGGCTCGGATGCGTCGGGATTCATTCGCCTCAGAGCCTCGAAGGCGGCGGCCGTTTCTGGATCAAGCACAAGGGCAAACGCTTTCGGTGGCTTGTCGGTCCGCTTCATCAGACGCCACAGCAGCTTGATTTCCTTCGGCGTCAGGCGACCTGCCCGCACGAACATGAGGTCGTAAATCTGCTGGTTGGTCATGCGTCGCCAGAACTGGCTGGGAATAGCAAGTCCGTCGTCTGACATGGCCGGCCCCTCCAAATCCAAAAGACCGCTCTAGGACACGATGGCCAAGAGTCAATCAAACACCGACAGCGAAATCGTGCGCGAGGCGCAGGACCGCCTCAACCGCGCGCACGAGTATCAGGCCAACGCGCACCGTCACTACAAGGCGGACATGGCCTTCGCCAATGGCGACGACGACAACAAGGCGCAGTGGAGCGACGGCATCAGCGCCGGCCGGCAGGCCGCCGGGCGTCCCGCGCTGACCGTCAACAAAACCCGCGTGCATTGCCTGCAGATCATCAACGACGCGCGGCAGAACCCGGTGCAGATCCGCGTTAATCCGGTGGGCGACGATGCCACGTACGAGGCGGCACAGATCTACGAAGGCATCATCCGGCACATCGAATACGTGTCCAACGCACAGCAGGCGTATGCCAACGCCACATATTGCCAGGTGATGGGTGGTATCGGCTACTGGCGCGTGCTGGTGGACTACATGCACGACGATACGTTCGACCAGGAAATCTACATCAAGCGCATTGCCGACCCGACGCAGGTCTACCTGGACCCCGACATCCAGCAGGCGGACGGCAGCGACGCGAAGTGGGGCTTCCTGTTCTACGAAATGACGCGGGAGGAATATGAAGCCGAGTATGGCGTGGACAAGGACGACACCAACCTGAACAACGCCGCGCTGTCGCTCAACTCGCCCGGTGCCGGCGGCACGGTCTACCGCACCAACGACAAGCATGTGCAGGTGGTGGAGTATTACCGGAGCTGCACCAAGAGCGACCGGCTGCTGCAGATGCACGACGGCAGCGTGGTGCGCGAGAGCCAGCTACCCAAAGGCATGCTGGAGGAGCTGGCGCAGGTCGGCGTGACGCCGCGGGCCGAGCGCGACATTGCCGAGCCACAGGTCGAGTGGTTCCTGATCGCCGACAGCAAGATCATCGACCGCAAGGACTGGTTGGGACAGTTCATTCCTATCGTGCGCGTGCCGTGCGAGGAGATCGTGCTCGACGGCAAGCTCGACTGGGTATCGCATGTGCGGCACCTGCGCGATCCGCAGCGTCTATACAATTGGTATACGTCGCAGGCGGCTGAGTTCGTCGCGCTGCAGACGAAGGCTCCGTTCGTCGGCACCGCGGAGGCCATCGGGCCGTATCTCAATGACTGGGAGGCGGCCAACACCGAGAACAAGGCAGTGCTGCTGTATCGCGGCACCGGCGAGAACGGCCAGCCAATCCCGCCGCCGGAGCGCTCGCAGCCGCCGGTCATGGCGCAAGCCTACATCGAGGGGCTGAAGATCAGCCAGGCCGAGATGATGATGGCGACCGGCCAGTATCAGGCGGTCATGGGCGAGCCGAGCAATGAAACGTCGGGCAAGGCGATCAACGCCCGGCAGCGGCAGGGCGACAACGCGACGTACCATGTGATTGACCGGCTGGCGTCGGCGATCCGCTACACCGGGCGCATCATCCTCGACCTCATCCCGAAGGTGTACGACACCAAGCGCGCTTTGATGATCATGGGCGAGGACGGCACGCAGACGCAGGTGCATCTGGACCCGGAGGCGCCGCAGCCGCACCAGACGACGCTGGACCCGCGCCAGCCACCGCAACAGCCCAGCATGAACCCGCAGCAAGACCCGGACAGCGAGCGCCAGCAGGCGCTGCGCACGGTGTTCAACCCGCTGAAGGGCCGCTACGCGGTGGTGGCGGACGTTGGGCCGAGCTACGCCACCAAGCGGCAGGAAGCCTTCAACGCGTTCTCGCAGGTGATCGCGCAGAACGGCGCGGCGTTCCAGGTGATCGGCGACTTCTGGGCGAAGAACGCCGATTTCCCAGGCAGTGACGAGATGGCGGCGCGGCTGAAACAGGGGCTGCCGCCGCAATACAAGGCCAACACGCCGTCGCCGGAGGTGCAGCAGCTCACCCAGGCGGCGCAGCAGATGCAGCAGCACGCGCAGGAATTGCTGCAGAAGGCCGATGCGGAGATCGCGCAGTTGAAAGCGCAGGTCGTGCATGCGCAGGAGCAGCTCAAGGACAAGAGCGAAGAGCTGAAGATCAAGGACTATGACAGCGAGACCAAGCGGCTCGACGTGGTGAGCGGCATTGATCCGATGGGATCGCAGGTCGTGGTGCGGCAGATGATCCGCGACATGCTGCAGGACGAGCTTGGCGAACTGCTGAAGCACCACGGCGAGATGGAGATGGCGCTGCAGGGCAACGTGCAGGCGGCCCAGCCGCCGGAGCCGGAGGGCGCGGACGTTGGCACGGGCGCCTAACGCGCTGGCGATTGGCGAAGGCTATGTTGAGCCTGCCAACCCGCTGACGCGTGGCACGCCGACGCTGGCTGATGCGTGGGCGTTTAATGCCGATGCGATGCGGGACTATATCGCGCGCCAGCGGGCGCTTGCGGAGCAGCACGGCCTGTGGAATCCGGCGACGGGAATGCCAACCCAGAAAGGCTGGACGGACGCCGCGCAACAATATGCCGGCACATTTGAGGGTGGTATCCAGGGCAAACTCAGTCTGCAGACGGTGCATCCGCGCACCCTGCGCCCGTTGGCAAAAGCGCCCGATTATGAGGCCCCTGGCAGCCATACGTTCTCGATCAAGGGGCCGGATGGCCAGCCGGTGGGCACTGTCGATACGACATGGAACCCGGAGACCGGCAACCTGCACGTTGAGGACTTTCAATCGGAGCAGGGCAAAAACAGCCTGGGGCTAGGTGCCATACGCCAGATTCGCGAACTGCTGCTGTCGTATTATCCGCAAGCGCAGACGCTATCTGGCCAAAGGATCACCGGCGCTGTCTCAGCCGACCGTGCTTCGGGTTCCGGCCCAGGCCGTGCGGCGACACAGACAATCCGGGCAGAGGAATAACCCTTCCGGGCCGGGACGGACCCACTCTTCCACGGGGAGTGGCGACGTTGGCAGGCGTGTGGTCACCGAGCGCTCCGGTTCGCCGGTTCGGTGACGGAAAACCCACAGTGACAATCCGATGAGCGAAACACAGCAACAGCAAGCTACCGAAGAGCGCGTCCCGCAGTCGCAGCACGTCCTGCAGAACGAGGAGAACGAGGACGCCACCCTACCGCTGCAACAGCCGCCGCAACCGGAAGCGCCGGCCGAGAGCGAGACCAAGCCCGACGAGCCGGAGGTCGATGAGCGCGAGGAACTGCTGCGCAAGGAGCGCCGCGCCCACGCCAATCGCGTCGGCCAGATCGTCAAGCAGCGCTACGCCGAGAAAGCCCGCGCCGATGCGCTGGAACAGAGGCTGCGCGAAATCGAGCAGCGCCAGGCGCAGTATGACGGCAGCCCGCAGCCGGCGCCGACGCAGGAAGATATTGACCGGCTGATCGACCAGCGCGCCGCCGAGAAACTCGCCATCCAGCAGCACAACGCCCGCGTCGAGGAATGGGACAAGGCGGGCAAGGAAAGCTTTGGCGAGGATAAGTTTAAGGAAGCCTGTGAGACCGTCGCTAATATGTCGTCCGCCGAGCAGCGCCGCATGCTGCTGGCCATCGCGCTCGACGTGGAGGGCGGCCAGCGGGCGATCATCGAGATGGCGGACGATCCCGAGGAGGCCGAGCGCATCCTGGCGATGCCGCCGCACCGGATGGCGCTGGCTCTGACAAAGCTGGGCGCCACACCGACACCGGAGCCAAAGCCGGTGTCGAGACTACCGCCGCCGATCCGCCCGCCCTCCGGGGGACGCGCGCGCGGCCAACCCGACCCCGAGAAAGGGTCGTGGGATGAGTACAAGCGCTGGTCATCAGAGACGAACTGGCGCCGCTGACGCCTACGCCGTGCCTGCCGACTTGCGGCGGCTACCGCATGCATCCGCGACAGCGGACCTCCGACTGAGCGCGTAGATCGCTCTGCGACGGGCGGGAGCAATCCTGCCCGTCCTTCAGGTGCCACCTGAGACCCGACTGGAAGCGGCTTCTTCCTGTGTGCCGAAGAACCCCTCCGGGGTGACGGCCTGCCTCCGAAACGAAGGGATCAGGAATGAGCCACAGTGCCCAATACCATCATCACGCCTACGCTCGTCGTGAGGCGCGCTATCGAACTGTTCAGAAACTCCAACGCCTTCCTCCAGATGGTGGATCGCCAATGGCAAGACGAGTTCGGCGGGCCTAGCGTCGCCGGACAGAAGCCGGGCAGCACCATCCAGATCCGCCTGCCGAATGACTACGTAGCGCGCAGCGGACCCACCGCAGTCCCACAATCCACCGTTGAAAGCACGACCGCACTGACGGTCGCGACGCAGACCGGCGTTGATATCGCGTTCTCAATGGCGGAACGCACGATGTCGATCCAGGACTACGACGTGCGTGTTATCCAGCCGGCGGTCAATGCGCTGGTCGGCAACATCGCCTCCAACATCATGACCGGCGCCGAGGCGATCCCGAACCTCGTGCATAACGTGGACGGGAGCAACAACACACTCACGCCGACGCTGACCACCTGGGCGACCGCGGGCGCGCTGCTCGACAAGCTCAGCACACCACGCAGCCAGCGCCGCGTCGTGCTCGACCCGATCACCATGGCGCGCACGGTCAACTCGTTCAGCGGGCTGTTCAACCAGCAGTCCAAGATCGGCCAGCAGTACGAAACAGCCATGATCAAGACCGATGTCTTGGGCATGGACTGGGCGCAGGACCCAACGGTGCTCACCCACACCACGGGCGCTTACGGCGCGCTCGGCACGGTGTCGGGGGCCAGCCAGACCGGCAGCACCATCACCACGAGCGCACTCGCCGGGCCGCTGAAGAAGGGCGACATCATCACCTTCCCGGGCGCCTTCGCGGTCAATCGCGTGACCAAGACCACGACGGGGCAACTGGCGCAGTTCGCGGTGACGGCGGATGTCGCGGGCGGTGCCACCTCGATCCCGATCTACCCGGCGCTGATCCCGGCCAGCGGCGGCAATCCCGTCGCCTATCAGACGGTCACCGCCTCGCCCACCGCCGGCGGCACCATCGTCTGCCTGACCAACGCGTCCGAAACCTACCGCAACAACTTCATCTTCCATCCGTTGGCGGTGACGCTGGCGATTGTGCCGATGGAGATGCCAACCCGCGGCGTGGTCGAGAGCTATCGCGAGAGTCAGGACGGCGTGAGCATCCGTCTGATCAGTTTCTACGACGGCATCAACGACCAGATGATCACCAGGCTCGACGTGCTCTATGGCTGGAAGTGGGTCCGGCCTGAGTGGGCATGCCGGGTGCCGGACGTTCTATAGGAGCAAGTGCAATGTCAGATACGACACGCAAGGACCATGCGGCGGACGAGCGGGAGCGGCAGCGCCAGGCGGCGCACCAGACCTCACAGCCGGCACCACAAGCCGCCACCGACGATGAGATCATGAAAATCCGCAAAGCGGCCGGCGCTATCGCCGAGGTGATCGAGCCGGTGCAGCGCGTTCGCCAGGAAAGGACCAACTGATGGCCAACAATACAGAGCGCGAGGAACACCAGCAGCGCCAGCAGCAGGAGCGCGACCGCCAGCAGCGCGAGCAGGAGGCGGGGCCGGGCGGCGTCCTGCCGCAACCCAAGCCGGGCGACAAGGTGGCGAACCCGGCACATCCCGAGGCGCCCACCGAGGTGCCGCCGGACTATCCGAACGCCGCCGACGTGTTCGGCGAAGGAGCGCCGGGCGCACCCACCGCCTACCCGAAGGTGAAGTTCCACCCGATCTATGGCGGCGTGCGCGTCAGCGACGCCTCTGAGGAGGGCCTGCTGCAACCGCCCTATGCGTGGTTCGACACCGCCGAACTGGCCGACATGGCGCGCACCTACACTGAAGCCGAGCAGGTGCGGACGCATAACCAGCTCCGCAAGCTGAAGGAGCTGGAGGACGCCGGGCTGCCAGTGGTCAACAACAGCGTGCAGGCCGAGGAGGCTGTGCGCCGCGGCATGGCAGAGCCGCTGTAATGGCCATCCGCACATGCCAGGATCTGCTCGCGTCAGTGCTGCGCACCAGCGGCGTGACTGGAGTGGGCCAGACGCCACTCGCCGAGGACATTACCACCGCCTTCGAATACCTGGTGGAGATGATCGGCATCTGGCAGCGCGAGCGCTTCCTGGCATGGCGGCTGACCGAGCAGATCATCCCGAGCACGGGCGCGCAGTCCTACGCGATGCTGGACCGCCCGCCACGGCTCGACAGCGCCTATGCGCGGCTGCTCACCGGCCAGCAGGTGGCGACCGTCTACAACGCCGGGCCGGTGGACTTCCCGCTCTACCTGATCGACAGCATGGACGAATACAACGAGATCAGCCTGAAGCAACTCAGCACGTTTCCGGCTGCTGTCTGGTATTCGCCGGACTATCCGACGAGTTCGCTGTGGTTCTGGCCAATTCCGCCAGCTGGCCAGTTCGACCTGCATGTGTTCTACCGCGCCGGGCTGCCGACCTACACGGCGCTCACTGATCCGCTGGGCCTGCCGCCAGAGTATGTCGCCGCGGCACGCTACGAGTTGGCGGTGAAGCTGCAGATGGAATACGGGCTGCCGGCGCGGCCCGACCATGTGGCGACGCTCATGGGCATCAAGGCCGGCATCCGCGCGGCCAACGCGCATGTGGCGCAGCTGAAGGTGCCGGGGCCGCTGGTGCCCGGCATGGGCGGCACAGGCGGCATCAGCGGGGCTGTGGGGCCGCACCAGAGCGTCATCGTGCTCGACAGCGGCCTGCCGGTGCTCGGATGAGCGGCTCTACGGGCTATCCCTGGCTGCCTGGGCAGGTGCTGACGGCGGCGGATCTGAATGAAGCAATCCAGTTGAGTTCCGGTCCAACCGGACCCATGGGGCCACCGGGAGCTGACAGCACCGTACCTGGGCCACCCGGCGTGGGGATTATAGCAGGCAACGGCGTGCCGGCAGGGACGCAACCTGTGGGCACGCTCTACATCGACGCGCTGTCCGGCGATCTGTACCAGTTCACCTAGACGTTGAGCGTGTCGGCGGCCGCCCACTTCACACGCAGCCGTTTCCGCTTTGCTGAGGCGCAGATTGAGCAATAGCGCACGGGGCCACGTTTGCTTTGGTATGTCTTGTCGAATGGATGGCCGAGCGGGCAATGGGTCTTCTGGGAGTTGAGATAGGGAATCGAGGTGCTGTCGCGTTTGACGTTCTCCTCCACCGAGATCGCTTGCAGATGCTGCGGATTGACGCATGCGCGATTGCGGCAGGTGTGGTTGACGACGAAACCATCGGGAAGGTCGCCGTTGATAGAATACCACGCGACGCGGTGTGCTCTCCGGTTCATGCGGCGAAAATAGAATGTCCCGTAGCCATCACGGTCCAGCGGTCCCTGCCAAACCCAACAGGTGCCGACCTTCTCATGCTTGGAGGCGAAGCGCGTTGCTTCCTGTGATGTCATATTCATGGCCCGCATGGTTACCGGCCCGCAAGGCTGCCTGCAAGGGATTTACCTATGGCATGGGCTAAGATCGGCAATCTCAAGGGGCCGCAGGGTAATCCTGGTCCAACTGGGGCTGCGAGCACCGTCCCAGGCCCCCAGGGTCCACAGGGCGTCGCCGGACCACCCGGAACAACGTCGTTCTCCGGGCTGACCGGCTCAGCTACGTTCGCACAACTCCCGGCCTCGGTGCAGCAGATCCCGATCAGCTTCGCGTTCTCCGGGAAGCCGGCGGCCGGCGCTGTGGTGAACGCGCCGATGCCGATGACGGTGACGGTGCCGGCGTCATTGGCTGGGGCTGTCGTGTACGACACCACCAAGACGACAGCGAACGCGACGTTCAACGTCAACCGCATCAGCTCAGGCACCACAACGCAGCTTGGCACCGTCACCATCACCAGCACATCCAACACGAGCTGCACGCTGGCGGGTGCCGGCGGCACGCTGAATGCCGGCGATGTGCTGCAGATCGTGGCGCCGACGCAGGACGCCACGCTCGCGGACGTGGGAATCAGTATCCTGGCGAGCCGCACCTGATGCCGACGACCTGGAACCCAAGCGACAAGACAGCCGGCACCACGCTATCGAATGGCAACCTGACTGTTGTATTCACGGCGACGGGAAACGGTGTCCGGTCCATCTACAGCGACACGGCTGGAAAGTGGTACTGGGAAGCGACGTTCAACTCGGGCACTGCGCCGGGCATCGGGTTTGCCAATGCCAGCGCCGCGCTCAGCACGGTCTGGACCACTCCGACCAACGCTGTTGTGGCATACAACGCCAGCATCTACGTCAATAACGTCTCCCAGGGCGTTGCTATCACAGTCAACACCGGCAACACGATGGCGGTTGCCATCGACCTGGGCGCGCAACGCATCTGGTTTCGCAATGTGACTCTCAGTGGCAACTGGAACAACAACGTCGCCAACAATCCAGCGACAAACGTGGGCGGGCTTAACATAGCAGTGCTTGGCACTCCGTTGTTCGCGCTACTCGCGGGGACTGGCGCGGCTAACTGGAGCACCAACTTCGGCGCAACGACGCTTGCCGGCGCGGTACCATCCGGCTTCACCGCCGGCTACGGCCCGGCTGCCGCAGCGGCAGCGCAGGTGCGCGTGATGGTGCTGGCATGACACGTCTGGCGATCAGTGGCGGCGCTTACGAGGCCCGCAGCGTCATCGCATCGGCGCAGCGCTGCCTCAACCTCTACGCCGAGAGCCTGCCGACCGGCAACAAATACACCGGCAGCAGCGGCATCGAGGAGCCGGCGCAGTTCGCCTATTACCCGACGCCCGGTTTGCGTAAGCTGTCCACCCTGCCGCAGAACGGCGTCCGCGCCATCCGCCAGGCGACCACCGGCGGCATCTACGCCGTGGCCGGCTCCGGCGTGTACCGCATCGACCCGAGCACCTGGGCCGGCACGCTGCTCGGCTCCATCACCGCAGGGCACCGCACGCCCGTCAGCATGCAGGACAACGGGCTGCAGATGGCGATTGTGGACGGCTCGCCCTACGGCTGGAGCATCGACCTCACCAACGACACGTTCGCCGCCATCAGCGATCCTACCGGCATGTTCAGCGGCGCCGACGTGGTGCAGTACCTCGACACCTATCTGCTGTTCAACAAGCCCAAGACGCCGCAGTTCTACAGCAGTGACAGCCTGAGCCTGAAGTTCGACCCGCTGTGGTTCGCCAACAAGCAGAGCTTCAGTGATCTGCTCATGACGCTGGCGGTGGCCAAGCGGGAAATCTGGCTGCTGGGCGACCGGACATCGGAGGTCTGGTATAATATCGGCAAGCCCGACTTCCCGTTCGAGGAGCAGCCCGGCACGTTCGTCGATCACGGCTGCTGCGCCAAATACAGCGCCGCCGTCTACGACAATTCGGTGTTCTGGCTGTCGCGGGACCGGCAGGGCCGCGGCAACGTCATCCAGGGCGCCGGCTACCAGACCAAGCGCATTTCCACGCATGCCATCGAGCAGGAACTCGCCGGCTACGAGACGCTCGCCGACGCCATCGGCTTCTGCTACGGCATCGCCGGCCACGCCTTCTATGCGCTGACGTTTCCCAAGGCCGACCGGACGTGGGTTTACGATATCGTCACCGGCCTGTGGCACGAGTGGTGCTGGATCGACGACAACGGCGACGAGCACCGCCACCGCGCCAATTGCTGCTATCCGTGCAACGACACCATCGTGGTCGGCGACTGGCAGAACGGCAACCTCTATGCGCTGGACCGCGATGTCTACACAGACGACGGCCAGCCGATCAAACGGGTGCGGGCGTTCCCGCATCTGCTCAATGACGGCAACAGAGTGTTTTACCGCCAGTTCGTCGCCGACATCGACACCGGCACCGGCGGCGGCGAGGTGATCGAGCAGACGCTGATCCGCACCACGTTCACCGCACCGGATGGCACACCGCTTGAGAGCTACAGCAACGATGCGGATGTCGGGACGTGGACCGTGGTGAGCGGCGCGGCACAGATCACCAGCAATGCGCTGCTCGGGTCGGGCGTCGCCGAGTATCGCTCGACCGCACTGATGGCGGGGCCTGACTACATCCTGACCTACAAGGCGATCCCGACAGACTACAGCATTGTGCCGACCGGCAACGTCCACGCCACGGCACGCTCCGGCTACACCGCGACGATCCGCGGCGACGGCGCGCAATACTGGGTGGACCTGGCGGTGAGCGGCGGCTCGTCCACGTCGATTGCCATGGGCACCATTCCGTCAGGACACTACGCGGTGACGCTGCGGCTGCAGGGCGCCACCATCACCCTGTCGGTGCAGCGCTCCTCCGACAGCCTGTGGCTACGCGGCGATGGCGCATGGACCGCGACGGCCAGCAACGCGATCACCGTCAACGACGACACGCATCCGGCGCCTGGCGTGGTGACCATCGGCGGCACCTGGTAAATGGCGCTCAATCCGGTCTACCTGTTCCGCTCATCGGGTAATCCCGGCATCTCGCTGCCGGCGCGGCCGCTGTTCTCCGGCAACCTGACATCGGCCGTCTGGTCGTGCTGGCTCCATGACCCGAACTGGGAGAGCGGGCCGCCGCAGATGCACAACATGGCGCTGGATCTGGATGACAGCGCACTGGCTCCGGCGACCTGGTGGAGCTTCGGGATTGGCTTCGACAACGCCAATAGCTTCAGCGTCGCGGTGCTGCGTCAGCCCAGCGGTGGTGCCAGTGAAATCGCCTGGTCGGTCGCCATGAATGCGCCGGCGCCGTGGCCGGCCTGCACCACGCACATCCTCGCCAGCATCGACTTCCTGACGTTCACCGTGCAGGTCTATGTCAACGATGTGCCGGTCTCGGTTGCCAATGTCGCGAACCCGCCGGCGGCCTGGTTCACCGTCGGCATTCCCCTCACCAACACCGCGCTGGATGAGCATTTCCCAGGCACCCACACAACGACGGCCTATGTCAGCGATCTCTGGTTCGGGCAGACGCCGAGTTTCGTTGACCTCACCGTCACGGCCAACCGGCGCAAGTTCGTCAATGCCGATCTGACGCCGGCCAGTCTCGGACCTACGGGCGCGCTGCCGTTCGGCACAGCGCCGACAGTGTTTCAGCAGTTGCCGGAAGGCAGCACGACAGCCAGCGACTGGCTGATCAATCGCGGCGCCGCAGGAGGCACGCTTGCGGCCAATCCCGGCACGGCTACCGGCGCCTATGGCAATCCCTGCGCGGACGAGCCACCACCACCGCCTGACGTGTTCCTCACGCTGGACGACGTGATGGTCCGCACCATTCCGACACCGCCGTGCCAGCTATTCCTCG
>Ga0075425_100001404_pt1 | contig 23625 bp, 20 predicted proteins | sample SoiMethybrSBSTD4_FD_75300 | JGI IMG/M metagenome (GOLD analysis project Ga0075425, IMG submission 75300) | Bulk soil microbial communities from a Populus tree surrounding site in Tennessee, USA - Soil MetaG P. TD hybrid SBSTD4 | ecosystem: Environmental > Terrestrial > Soil > Tree plantation... | reverse complement strand
ACATCCGTACGGCCCGTATCGTGGGCATCACCACCGAGCTGGATCTCGCGCTGCTGAAAGTCGACGGGCTGAAGACGCCACCGCTCCCGCTTGCGACCTATAGCCAGCTGAATCAGGGCTCTTGGGTGTTTGCCTTCGGCAGCCCGGGCGGATTGCGCAACACCTTGACGCACGGCATCGTCTCCGCCGTCGCGCGCCAGGTGGACCCCGATTCGCCGCAGATTTACATCCAGACCGACGCGCCGATCAATCCGGGCAACTCCGGCGGTCCTCTGGTGAACATCCGCGGCGAGGTCGTCGGCGTCAACACGTTCATCATTTCGCCGTCGGGCGGCAGCGACGGTCTCGGCTTCGCGATTCCGTCGGCGACGGTGCGCACGGTCTTCAAGCAGCTGAAACAGTACGGGCAGATCCGGCGGCAGGACGTCGGCATCGGCGTGCAGACGATCACTCAGGCGATGGCCGACTCACTGAGTCTCAGCGTCGGCCACGGCGTCATCGTGTCGGACGTTCTGCCCGGAGGGCCGGCTGACGCGGCCGGAATGAAGGTCGGCGACATCCTGAAAACGATCGACGGACAGCCGGCGGACAACGTGCCGACCGTCATGTATTACTTCCGGCTGCGCGATTCGGCTGATCCCGTGAAGATCGTCGTGACGCGCGGCATGGGCGAGCAGACGCTGAGCGTCAAGGCGGTCGAGGAGCGCAACGAGTTCGACGCGGTGTCGGCGGCGGTCGATCCGGTCAAGAACCTGGTCGACGAGCTCGGGATCATCGGCGTCGAGATCGATCCACGGATTGCCGCGGCGGCGAAGGGGCTCCGCGATCCCTTTGGGATCATCGTCATCGCGCGGGCGGCCGGTGCGACGGCCGACGTGCCGCTGCAGGCGAAGGACGTCATCCGCACCGTGAACAACCGGCCGGCGACGACGCTCGCGGCCCTGCGCGATCTGCTGAAGGCGATCAAGCCCGGCTCGCCGGTGACGCTGCAGATTCAGCGTGAGAGCCGGCTGATCTACGTGTCGTTCACGATCGACTGAGCGCGCCGATGATCCGCCGCGTTGTTTCGTTCGTCTGCGCGACGCTCTGGGTGGGACGCGCGTCGGTGCTGGCGCAGCAGCAGCAGCCGCCGCCGCCGGCGGAGCGGCCGCACAATCCGACGCAGGAAGTCGCAGGCCAGCAGGCCGAGGGCAACGCGCTGGACGTCGGTCCGGCGAAGCTGCGAATCGGCGGCTATCTCGGGCTGACGGCCATCTTCCGATCGACGAACGCCGGCGGCGGCACCGCGACACGCTTCGGAGAGATTCCGTACCCGGACACGCTGCAAGGCAACGTGTCCGAAACACGGCTGACCGCCGAGTCGTCTCGGCTGTCCATCCGCGTCGACGCCGATTTTCCCGACGAGCACCGGCACTTTCGATCGCTCGCCGGGTATTTCGAGATGGATTTCAGCGGCACGGCGCCCGGCAACGCCGAGATCACGACCACGAGCGCCGGCCTGCGGCTGCGGAACGCATTCATGGAGCTTCGCTACCGCGGATCGCTGTTCGTGGCGGCCGGCCAGGCGTACACGCTGATGACGGCGGCGAAGGATCAGCTGAGCGTGTGGCCGTCGGACCTGGAGGTGACGCAGGCGATCGACACCAACTACATCGCCGGCATCACGTGGGGCCGCTACCCGCAGCTGCGCGTCACGTGGCGGCCGTCGAAGGCGTTCAACTGGGCGGCGTCGATCGAGAATCCCGAGCAGATCATCGGCGCCGGCCTCGTGGCGTTGCCGTCGTGCTGCGCGGGCGACATCGAAGCCCAGTTCAACACCGGATCGAGCGCGACGAGCGTGCCGAACGTGATGCCCGACTTCGTCAGCCGCATCGCGATCAACGGCTCGCGCGTCCACGTCGACGCCGGAGGCGTCGTGCGCGTGTTCCGGAACAGCGTCGCGCCGTACGCCGACTCGTACAAGACGGTCGGCGGCGGCGGCAGCGTGGACGCCGCGGTCCGCGCCACGAACGGCACCCGGCTGATTGCGCAGCTCGCCGCGGGCGCCGGGATGGGCCGGTATGTCGGCGGCCTCGCGCCCGATGTCGTCTTCCATGCCGACGGGTCGATCGATCCGCTGCGGACGACGTCCTGGGTTGCGGGCGTCGAGCAGCGGATCGACGCGCGCACGTCGATCGCCGGCTATTACAGCGGCATCGTCACCGACGCCGCGTACGAGCATGACAGCGGCGGCGCCTACATCGGCTTCGGCTTTCCCGGCGCGACGAACGCGGACAACCGGCGCATCGAGGAAGTCACCGGAACGTTCTCCACGCTCACCGTCGCGACGCCGAATCGGGGATCGGCGCAGGTGGGCGTCCAGTGTTCGTGGCTGCGGCGGGAGCCGTGGTCCCCGAACGGCGGTCCGTCCCACGCCGACGCGTTTCTGTTCTTCGTTCAGCTTCGCTACAACCTTCCGTAATGCGTTCTTTCATGGAGATGGTATGACGATCAAACGCTCGATAGTCACGGCGCTCGCAGCCCTGGCGGTGGCGACACTCTCGCCGGTCCTCGCCGGCACGCAGCAGAAACCGACGGTGGCGATCCCGAATCCCGGGACGCCGCAGATCATGACGATCCAGGGAAAGTTCGTACGCGCGGCGTACAACAACGAGGCCTACGTCATTCTCGGCTACCAGATCGCCAACCGGACGATCGGCGACGAGTGGATCATGCTGGACGTCGGCATGACGCTGATGGAGAAGATCAAGGACTACACGCTGAAGCGCGAGCACGTCTCGCTCGATACGCCGAGCACGCACCTCGAGCTGCCGTCGATCAAGGAGTACCGCGAGAACGAAGGCAAGGTCCAGGGCCTGCAGCAGCGGCTGAAGGTCCAGCGGGATTCGATCGACTACTTCCCGCCGTGGGTGCACGGCGTCAACCGTCTCGGGTTCTTCTCCGACCTCAACTCCCGCGCGATGCCGTGGGACCAGACCGACGTCAGCAACGACCGCGCGTGCATGGGCCAGCTCTATTTCCACATTCCCGGCGGCACGAAGTACGGCCAGTACTGGCTGAACATCAAGTTCGCCCAGTCCACGGTGCGCGTGCCGTTCAAGCTGCTGACCGAGGAAGAGGAGAAGCTGCTCGGCGACAACTTCGGCGACATCAAGAAGCAGATCGACGAGGCGTTCAAGCCGAAGAAGAAGTAGCGCACGGGGACCGCTCTCGCGGTCGCCGGCGGTCCATAATCACGCAATGGTCCTCCAGCGATCGCGATCGGCGGTCATCTGGGGCGGCGCCGCCTGCGGGATTCTCGATCTCGCCGCGGCGTACTTCGTCCTCTGGCAACCCCGCGGCATTTCCGCGGTTCGCGGCCTGCAGGGGATCGCGCGCGGGCTGATCGGGGCCGCGGCCGCAAGCGGCGGCATCGCGACGGCGGCGCTCGGCGCGGCGATCCACTTTCTGATCGCCTTCACCGCCGCGGCGGTGTACGTCCTCGCGAGCCGCCCGCTCGGGATTCTCACCAGGCAGGCCGCGCTGTGCGGCCTGCTGTACGGCGTCGCCGTGTACCTCTTCATGTACGCCGTCGTCCTGCGCCTGCGATTCGGGGGCGTGCCGCTGACGGCGACAGGCATCGTCATTCACATGTTGTGCGTCGGGCTGCCGATCGCGCTCGCCGCCCGGTACGCGAAGTAGCCGATGGCGGAGCCGTCTCCACACGATCGCCTGCGCGACGATCTCGGCCTCGGCGGCAAGATGTCGGAGCGGAGCCGCGTCCGCCTCGTCAACCACGACGGCACGTTCAACGTCCGGCGCAACGACTTTGGCCCGTTTCATCCTTACAACGCGTACAACACGCTGCTGTCGCTGTCGATCCCGCGGCTGCTGGGGCTGATGGCGCTGGGGTACGTTCTCGCGAACGTGTTCTTTGCCGCGCTGTACTGGCTGGACGGACCGGGCGCGCTCACCGGCGCCGCGGACTCGCCGCTCGGACGGTTCGAAGACTGTCTCTTCTTCAGCGTCCAGACGCTGGCGACTATCGGTTACGGCCGTCTCGTTCCGGCGACGCGCGCCGCCAACGTGCTCGTCGCGCTCGAAGCGCTCGTCGGCCTGCTCGGCTTCGCGATCCTGGCAGGCCTGCTGTTCGCGCGCTTCACGCGGCCCACGGCCAAGATTGCGTTCAGCACGACGGCGCTCGTCGCGCCGTACGAAGGTGGATGGGCGCTGATGTTCCGACTGGTGAATCTGCGCAACAACAGCCTCACCGACGTCCGCGCCGTCGTGTCGTTCGCGCGATGGTCGATGGTCGACGGCGTCCGCAGCCGCGAGTTCGACGCGCTCGCGCTCGAGCGCGATTCGATCATGTTCATGCCTCTGCACTGGGTGATCGTCCACCCGATCACCGACACGAGCCCGATGCGCGGGATGACGCCGGAGTCGTTCGCCGCCAGCGAGCCGGAATTCGTGTGCCTCCTCACCGGAGACGACGAGACGTTCGCGCAGACGGTGCATGCGAAGACCAGCTACGACAAGAACGACATCGTCTGGGGCGCGAAGTTCAGCGACATGTACACGGCGGACACCGACCACGTCGCGATCGACATGGGGAGGCTGAGCACGTTCGAGCGCGTGAAGCCGCCGGCCGTCGTCTGACATCCGGCGGCTTCGTTCGCGCGCTACTTCGTCGGTGGCAGACCCGCCGCGAGGACGGTCTCGCCGCCCGCCGGTCCCGGTCCGCAGTGCGGATGGCCGAAACCGCTCGAGCTCACTCCGGGCATTTGTCCGGCCTGCGGCAGGATGTCGAAGATGATGTTGTCCTTGTGCGTGGGATCGCCACCGAAGATCGCCGCGACGCCGCCCGGCACATAGTCCAGATTCAATCCGTTCCGAGTCCTCCATGCGATGTTGTGATCGGCGCACGACGTGTCGCCGCTGACGCCGATCGCTCCGAGCAGCGTGCCGCTCGAGTTGTAGAGCGCGAGTCCGCCGCCGAAGACGTTGATGCCGCCGATGCGGCCGCCTACCATCGGATCGTTCGGCTGGCCGTAATTGGCGGGATTGCCGCTGTACGCCTGATCGGTCGAGACCGGATTGCTCTGCTGCAGGCCGTACAGACTGCCCCCGGGTTGAACGGCGCTGTACAGATTCGCCGTCGACAGCGCGAGCCCGGGCAGGCTGAACGCGTTTGCCGTGTTCGCCTTCTGCGCCGAGATGACGCGGCTGCCCGGCCATTGATCGCCCCGGTTGCCGCCGGTGAACGCGACCGCGCACACGAAGCCGTCCCGATCGACGACAGTTGCCCACATGTCGAGATTGAAACCGCCGTTGGTCGCGGCTCGAGCCGAGACAAGGGCGGCTTTCAGCGCCGCATGGGACGGCAGATGCTTGCAGCCGTTCCCCACACCGTTGTCGCCGCCGCCCTGCGCCTGCAGCAAAACAACCGTGAATGACAGACAGATCGACACCACGAGACCCCAGGTGACACGCGCTCTTCGCTGCATAGTCCTTCCTTCCGAAAGGTTGTCGCGGATCTGCGACAGACGTTGAACGACAGCGCCGGCGAACGCCGGCGGTGGGGACGCGGAGTATAGCGAGGGCTTCCTGCGAGTTACAAGTAACTTGTTCGCAACGGCGCAGATTCGGTGCAGGTCACGGGCGATGCCGGTTTCGCGCGAGCGTCAGCGGCGCGGCGAGAAGGCGCGTGATCGGCGCCAGGAGTAGAGCGAAGACGATCGGCAGTCCACGCCATCCGTACTGCCATCCGCTGAGCCCTGTCAGATAGATCGATCCTGCGAGCCAGATCCCCAGGACGCGCGACCGATGAACGCCGCCCGAGGACAACCAGAGCCGCGCGGCAATCGCGTACTTGATCGCGGCCAGGATCGACAGCGTCCAGAACAGCAGATCGAGCCGGCCGGGATCGGCGAAGAGCTCGCGGATGTCGTCATCGAAAATCAGCGCGGCGATCGGGACGAACACGGCGGAGACGCCGGACGCGAAGTAGAGCCGGCGGCTTCCGGACAGACCGGCCCAGAGCCGGACGACGAGCAGTCTCCAGGTGACGAACACTCCCGCGCCGCCAAGCATCGACGCCTTGATCCAACCGGGCCAGATCTGACGGAGCGCGGCCGCGTCGAACCACAGCGGCAGCCAGAGCGCGACGAAAGCGAGAACCAGCAGCCACGACATCGCGGCGGCCTTCGCGGCGACTCGCATCTTGATGGCGACCCACTCGCTGGAATCGAGCGGCTGGACTGCCAGCGAGTCGGGCACCGACAGATCGTCGGACCAGAATCGCGGCTTGGAAAAAGCGACACCGACGGGAATCGCCACGATCAGCGGCATCGCCAGAGTCAGCGTCAGGAGCCGGATCGAGACCGGCGCGTTCGCGCGCACGCCCCACGCGAACGGCGCGATCGCGAGCAGCAGGCCGCCGACGAGCAGCGGCAGCGTCGCACCGCCGCGCCGCCATTCGAGCCACGCCTGCGCGCCGGCTGGCGATTCGAACGGCGCGATCGACCCGCCGATCGCCGGCACCTCGATCGCCCGCAGCGGGAAGGACGCGGCCCGGCCTCCGTGCGATCGGACGCGGCCGACAAACGTCCATGCGGCGAAGATCGCAGCGGCCCCCGCCCCCGCGATCAACACCGCCGTCGAGCGTTCGTTCGAGGACAGGATGCCGATGGCAAGAAAGACGATGCCGAGCGCGCCGATCGCGGCAATCCGAACCAGCCCGAACGAGGCGAGCGTCCATGTCGCGGCCTGGAAGCACAGCATGAAGACGCCGAACAACACGGCCATCAGAAGAGACGGCGTGGAATCTCCTCGCGGAAGGGTCCAGAGCAGGTACAGCAGCTCGATGGACACGACGCCGAGCGCCATCGGAACCGCGACGAGCTGTAGCGACGAGACCGGAAGCGTCAAGCGCCGGATCGGCAGTTCCGTGTCGTTGAAGACGCCGAAGAGGAGCACGAACGACAGCATCCCGACGAGCTCGGTGAACGGCGACGCCGTGATGCCGCCCTGCGCGAAGCCGAACGCCGTCATGACGACGACGGCCCAGACGGCCGTCCGACTTCGGCTCCAGATCTCCCAGGCGAGCGCCGCGGTCGGCGATCGCATGCGCTCAGCCCGCATGCGCCAGGAAGATTTCGTCGAGCGACGCCGGGCTCTCTTCGACGATGCTGGCGCCCATCGCGCCGAATGCGATCGGCGCCGCGATGCGGGACGAGTCGCAGATGGCGGTCCAGTGGCGATCGCCGCCGTTCAGAAACACGGCGCCGGTCATCGCCGGCGGCCGCGCCTGCGGCGTCGCGAAGCGCAGGACGACGCGGGAGTGCCGCGCTTTGATCTGATCGAGCGGCGCGCAGAGGATCAGGCGCCCCTGGTGCAGCATCGCGAGGTGGTCCGACACGCGCTCGACTTCGTCGAGCAGGTGCGAGGAGAAGAGGACCGTCCGGCCATCGTCGGCGACCGCGCGGATGATCGCCTCGAGAATGTCGCGGCGCACGATCGGATCGAGTCCCGAGCTGGGCTCGTCGAGGAGCAGCAGGTCCGGGCGATGGGCCTGCGCGGCGAGCAGGCCCAGCTTGGCGCGCTGGCCTTTCGAGAGCGTCGCGACGCGCGCGCGCGGGTCGAGGCCGAACTGGGCGCGCAGCGACTCCGCATAGGCCGGATCCCAGTTCGGATAGAACGCCGACGTGTACCGCAGCAGCTCGTCGACGCGCATCCAGTCGGCGAGATCGGGCTGCTCGGAAAGGTAGCCGATGCGGCGCAGCACCGCCGCGGGCTGCAGGACCGGATCGGCCCCGAACACGCTCACGGTCCCGGCCTGCGCGCGCCACAAACCAAGAATGTGTTTGATCAGCGTCGATTTGCCGGCGCCGTTTTCGCCGACGAGGCCGAACACCGACCCTCGAGGCACGCTCAGCGACACATCGTCGAGCGCCTTCTTCGTCCCGAACGCGCGCGAGAGACGCGCAATCTCGATGACGGAATCAGGCATGCCGCTTCCTCGACTGCCGGGCCGTGCGGCGGTGCGCCAGGTCGTTCTCGAAGAGGCGGCGGATCTCCTCTTCGCTGAGGTCGAACGATTCGAGGCGGTCGATCGCGGATCGCACGACGGGCTCAGCCTTGTTCATCAGCCGGCTGCGGGAGACGACCGAATCGCGGACGAAGACGCCGGAACCATGCCGCAGGTCGAGGATGCCTTCGTGTTCGAGGTCGCGATACGCGCGGACGACCGTATTGGGGTTGATGAGCAGCTCCTCCGCCATCTTGCGGACGCTGGGCAGCTGGTCGCCGGCCTTGATCGCGCCGGTCGCGATGGCGTGCTTCAGGCGCTCGACGAGCTGCAGGTAGAGCGGAGTTCCGGTGGAGGGGTTCAGACGGAGCGACTCGGGCAACTGTATGCTCTATCAATACAGTATACAGCACGTCGCGTCCACGCGAATGCTGCGCCTCGAAAGGGCGCTGGCCGGGGTCGCTCGCTCCGAATCGGATTCCCTGAAAAGCGCTCGGGCCCGGAAAGAATCCGGGCCCGAGTGTCGTCGCGCTTCCAGGGTCCCTTACTGCTGGGCGCAGCTGGTGACGTGAATCTGGAGATTGCCGTGCGTGATCGGCGCCGGGTCGACCGTCGCCGAGTTGGAGTCGATGTCGCTGAGGATCAGCGTCGAGCCTGCCGGGTCCGCGGGGTTGGTAAACACCCGGAGGAAGTACCTGTCGATGAGCGAGCCCTCATCGGGCCCGAGCGCGTTGTCGTTGCCGGGTTCGTTGCGGTCCTCGACGCGGCCGAAGAAGTACACGAGCGGATAGTCCGCTTTGTTGCCCTGGATGCCGCTCACCCGGCCGGTCCCCTGGAACTCGATGAAGTTGAACGGCGTTGCCGGGGATGTCGAGCCGGGCGGAATGTCCGGGACGTTTCCGCAGCGCAGCACCTGGATGTTCTGGCCCTGGAAGTGCAGCTTCAGCGCGCGCGAGAGGTGGTTCCAGTTGCCGCCGTCGCCGGCCGTCGCCGAGCAGCCGGGGTACACGTTGCCGCCGAAGTTCTCCTTGGTGCCTTTTTCCGCAACGGGAATGTTGAGGATCGGGTCGATCTTCTGGCCCCCGCCGGTCATCCAGCAGGCCGAAGGCGTGCACTGACCGCTCGACACCGTGAAGTTCCGCTCGAACTCGGTGTCGTCGACGGTCGTCGCGAACGAATACGAGCCGCCGGGCGGGATCGTGATCGTGGCGTCGGCCGGAAGCGAAGACAGATTCAGCACGATCACGTAGGATCTCGGCGTCGAACCGGGCGTGAACAACGCATCGAGATCCGCCGTGTAGTAGCCGTCGATGTCGGTCGACACGGTGGCGACGCCCGCGTTGGACGTGATCGTCAGCGTGGCGCCGGCGAGCGGGATGTTGTTGCCGGCGCAAATCACGCGCCCGTGGACCTGCCACGCCTGCGCCGCGCTCGCGCTCCAGATCACAAGAGCGGCCGCCGCGATCGTTCGGAACAGTTGTTTCATCAGAAACTCCTTAGGAAACAAGAACGCGGCAGTATCGATGCCGGATCCTGTGACAGCAAGCGGGTGTCTTCCCGGGGCAGGCGATGGCACCCGGTGTCAGTAAGGAAACTACTGGGGCGATTGAGTCAGAAAGTATTGAACGGCCGATCGCCGGTGGATGCGGGTAATTCTTCCATCTCGAATGACGTTCGGCAGATGGCCCAGGCGTCGCCACACGGTCCGCTCGCTCACGCCAAGCAGAAGCGCGAGATCGGAAACGCTCACGAACTCGAGCTGCTTGATTTGGGTCAGCCGCTCGCCGATCGTCAGTTTTGCCAGTTTCACGGACGAGACCAGGCCTCGGGATTAGCAAACCGCGGTCCACGGACGATCACCGCAAAATCGCCGTAAATCAAGGAACGACGACGGGTTCCGGCGAAAAAGATCGATCCGTTGTGGACTTTAGGCTACGCCATGGAGGCAGGGTCTCCTCGCCCCGCCTTCTAGGGCGTGAGCTGCGGCTGCGTCATGCGCTGCCAGCTGAACGGACCCCACGAGGTCGGCGTCGGAGCGTTTTCCCACGCCGCGCGCGGATCGATGGCCAGCTTCAGCCACTCCAGAGGGAACGTCGAGCCGTGCACGACTATCCGGTGAAAGTTCGGAACGTCGTAAAACGGATGCTGGAGCCACGCGTCCTTCGCGCACGGATCGCTCTCCGTGTAACACGTCGAGTTCTGCTGCAGCGGATTGTCCGATCGATAGGTGTGCGAATCACCGTTGAAGAAGATGACCGGCTTCCCGTACCGCAGCGAGCCGGAGGCGATCGCTTCGATGATCGGCTCGTAGTTCGTCTGGTGCGACGCAAGGTCCGCCGTATCCCACATGTCGGCCTGACCGATGATGACGATGCTGTGCGCGTTGTCGGCCTCTGCCCGCGCGAAGGCGGCGTTCAACCACCGGATGTCGGCCCCGGTGCGCGCGGCGCGCTCGGCGTCCTCGGCCGCCTGGTTCCTGGCGGGGCCGTTCCACGGGTCCGTGTCGTTGTTCGATCCGCCCGGGATGTTCAGCGTCACGAAGAGCGTCTTCGACTGCTCCCACATGACGTTCTCGACGTGGCGCGCGTCCGTCGCAAACGCGGGGTCGTACGCGATCGCCTGCGAGATCACCGGCATCGGATGCTGCCCAAGCGTCCAGCCAGGGTTCGGGAAGAACGTCTGGCGGACGATTCCGAGCTGGATCAACGGGTCGCCGTTGAAGTCGGGCCCGTGGCCAAAGACGTCCTTGCCATTGAGCTCGTTCGTCTTCGTGCAGTCGCTCCACTCGTTGTCCCCCGGCGTGTAGATCAGCGGCCGCTGGAATGCCGTCCAGAAGTTGAAGATCGCCTGGTCGTACGCGACCGTGCATGCCTCGCTGCCGGAGTGGATGTCGCCGACGTGGACGATCTCCTGGATGGCCGGGTCCGCGTTGATCGTGTCGATGAATGCCGGCGTCGCGAGGAACTCGGCTTTCGGTGCGTTCGGGAACGCTTTGTCGAGATACGGCGAGTCGCCGTAGACCGCGAGCGTGAGCGTGTTCGGATTCGTGCCCGCCGCCACACCGGCGACAGCGATTGCGAGCGCCGCGGCGACCGTGCCGGGCGCGAGAATCTTTTTCATTGGCCCTCCTCTGCCGTTGTCTGACGACAGGAAACCGCGAGCGTTCGTTGGAAGCGCTCGCCTGGAAGGCGCAGACTGAAGGCTGCTCGTAACGCGCGCACATCGTCGATGCAACATCGACGTAACAGTTGGGGGAGGACGGCCACGATGAACATCCTGTTATGGGTCCTGCAGGTCCTGGGCGCGCTCGCGTACGGCGCGTCGGGGGTCATGAAGGTCTTCATGTTCGACAAGATCAGCGGGGACGTCCCGTCCTTTGGCGCGTTACCGCGGGAAGGCTGGATGGCCCTGGGCATCCTCGAGCTCGCCTGCGTGATCGGCCTGATCGTCCCCGGCGCTTTTCACTGGCAGCCGGCGCTCACGGTGGCGGCCGCCGCGCTTCTGGCGATCGAGAGCCTCGTGTTCATCTGGGTGCACGTCAAGTACCGCGAGATTCCGCCCATCATCATGAGCGCCGTGCTGGGTCTGCTCATGGCGTTCATCGCGTACGGCCGGACGGTGCTGAGCCCGATCTAGATCTAACATGTCCTTTCGTGGCGCCCGGTCCACTGCCCGCAATCGTGCTGTTGTGTGTCGGCATCGCGGCGGCGCAATCGCAACCGCCCGCGCGAGATCCGTCGCGCGCGCCGCGGGAGGGAACGGGCGTCATCCGCGGCCGCGTCGTCCGCGCCGACACCGGCGAGCCATTGCGCCGTGTCCAGGTCCGCGTCGACGAGTGGAGCGCGAAGGATCAAGGCGGCCCTGTTTCGACGATGACGGACGCTGAAGGCCGTTATGAACTGACGCAGCTGCCCGCCGGAAGCTATCAGCTCAAAGCGACACGAGGCGGGTTTGTCGAAGTCTCGTACGGACAGAGGCGGCCCTTCGAACGCGGACGCCCCCTGGAACTGAGTGAAGGTGCCGTTCTCGAGAAGATCGACTTCGCTCTTCCACCGGGCGGCGTTGTCACAGGGCGGGTCGTCGACGAAGTCGGGGAAGCGGTCGCGCAGGTGTCGGTCTCGCTCGCGCGGCGCCGGTACGTCGAAGGAGTGCGGCGATTGGTTCCTCAGGCGGGCGGCAGCACCGACGACCGCGGCGAATTTCGAATCTACGGCGTGCCGCCGGGCGACTACGTGATGGTCGCGGTGTTCGACCCGGTGGACTTCGGCGCGAGAGATCGGACGCGGTACGTGCCGACGTACTACCCCGGAACGCCGGTCGTCGGCGAAGCGCAGCGCGTGACCGTCAGCGTGGGCCACGAAACGTCCGGCATGACGATCCCGCTCGCTCGAGCGGCAACCGCCGTCGTCCGCGGCGTCGTTCGCCCGTCCGGTCAAGTGTCGCTGGGTCCATTCGCATTCATCAGCGCGCGAGAGATCGGCGGCGCGCGTGCCGATGCTCACGTCGCCACAGCGATCGTCGCAAGCGACGGCGCGTTCTCACTGACCGGCCTGCTTCCCGGCACGTACCTCGTCGAGACGCAATCGATGTCGGGGACGGCGGCCGCTTCGAAGGAAGTGATTGTCGGCGGAGCCGACATCGCAGGCCTCACGCTGGTGTTATCAGAAGGCGCCCGCGCGCGCGGCCGGATTGTTTTCGACACGGGCAAACCGCCGCAAGGGCTTCGGCCATCTCAGGTGCTGGTCACGGCGACGCTGGATCGCGAGATGGGGCGCGTCGACATGAACGGCGGTCCCCCGGTCGCGCGGGACGACTGGAGCTTCGAAGTGCGCGGGCTCCGAGGCCGGGGTGTCATGGTTGCCGGCACGTTCGACGGCGACTGGCGGATGAAGCGCGTGCGGCGCGACGGCGTGGACGTTACCGATACGCCGCTCGATTTCTCCGGCGACGCCGGGGACGCCGCGGACATCGACGACCTCGAAATCGAGTTGACCGACCGATTGACCGTCGTCTCGGGCACGGTGTCGGACGATCGTGCCGGCGTCGCGCTCGACGCCGCGGTCGTCGTATTTGCCGATGACGAGAGCCGGTGGGGCCCGCGCTCCCGTTTCATCGAGAGCGCGCGTCCTGATCAGTACGGACGATTCACCATTCGCGGCCTCCCGCCGGGCAAGTACACGGCGATTGCCGTCGGCTATCTCGAACCCGGCGAAGAACACGATCCGGAACTGCTCCAGGCATGGCGCCCGCGCGGGACCTCCTTCACGCTGTCGGAGGGCGAGACACACGCGCTCGATCTGAAGCTCTCCGGCTCCTGAAGCTGGCCGGGCTTCAGGATCAGCCCGCGGCGGCCCAGGTCGCTCGCTCCAGCAGAGCTCGCGTTTCATGCGATTTGTCGTCCGCGGCGTCCCCAATGATGTATGCTTGTGCATTCGGATCTTGCCGCGTGCTGTGCTGATTTCTGGCGTAACGAGCCTCTGCTGACTCGCTCCTCCTCGACTTCCTAGCAACGAGACGAAATTCCGGACCACGGATCAGCTCTTCGAGGCCGTGGAAACTGTGCGCCGCCTGGGCGGCGTTGATGTCGCGTTTCGCGGCAGAGGAGTCAGATAATGGGTCGAAGGTTGTATGTCGGAAATTTCCCGTATGAAACCGGTGAAGCGCAGCTCCAGGAGCTGTTCGCCCGTGCCGGCACCGTGGAAACGGTGAAAGTGATGCGCGACATGGCCACGGGGCGTTCGCGCGGGTTTGCGTTCGTCGAGATGGCCAGCGATGACGAGGCGCAGAAGGCGATCGCGGAGCTGAATGAACATCAGCTCGGGGGCCGCAGTCTCTCCGTCAACGAAGCGAAGCCGAAGCCCGCGTTTGCCGGTGGGTTCGGCGGCGGCGACTCGCGGCGCCGCTCCGAGCCGCGCTGGTAAGCACGTACGAAGGATGGCCGGGGGGAGGCAAGGCGTCAGCCTTGTCCCTCCACCTCGGTCGAGTTGAACCGAACGACGAAGGTCGAGGGACAAACGATGAATGGAACCATATCAAGAGTGATCTCCGATAAAGGCTTCGGATTCATTCAGGGCGAGGACGGCCAGGAGTACTTCATGCACCGGAGCGCTGTCCGGGACGGCTCGGTCTTCGAGCAGCTGCGCGAGGGGCAAGCGGTTGCCTTCGATGCCGGCCGCGGCGACAAGGGGCTGCGCGCGGAGAACGTCCGGGTTTCCTGAGCAGCGCGCCGCGCCGAAGCGTTCTTCAGGTCACCCGCTCGGGAACTTGATCCGCACGCGCGCCTCGCCGAGCACGACTTCATCGTCCGCCTGCAGCCGGACGCCGCGCGTCCCGCGGAGGACCGCAATGGTCTTCCCGCCGCGGATGATCCCCGTTCCGTGTTCGCTGCCGTCGTCGTGCAATCGGAAGCGGCCGGTCGGCGGTTCGTAGGCGATGTGCGCGTGCGTCCGCGAAACCGTCTCGTTGACGCCGCCCGCGCCTTCGGTGAACACCACGTGATTCGTGCGGATCAGCCGATTGCGATAATCGCGGACCTCCGCGCCCCTTCCGATGTCGATGCGTGGAGCGGCCAGCGAATAGGCCCAGCGTTCCATGGCGCCGGCCACGGCCCTGATCTCGATCGCCGCCGGCTGTAAATCGAAATCCGCACCGTCCACCTTCCGCGGCGCAAGGCGTTCGAACTGGAGATCGAACTCCGGCGCATGCCATTGCGCTCCGGCGGCATCGACGTACACGAACTCGACGACGACGTCGACGGGCGAACATCCGGCAGATCGCAGCCGGTCGAGGATTCTCGTCTGAAGGGGCGTGTCTCCCCCGAAGACCGCTTCGAGACGTCCACGCGCTTCGCGCGAGGGCGCCGCGACCGACACTTCGATCCGATTGAACGGAAACACGCGGGTGCCGCGGCCGGTCGGCTCGATCCGCTGCTCGACGGCGTCGAGAATCGCGAGCGCGATTTCGAGCGGTTCCCGCGTGCGCGATCGAACGAGCCCCTTCGCGACCTGGTCGAGGCGCGCCGCGATCGCCGATTCGAGCCGTCGCGCTTTTCCCAGAACGTCCATGTCAGCTCACTTCACCAGTCCGGCACGCTGTGCGGCCGTGACGATCTCCCCGGCGGCCGGCGCGGCGCTGCCCCCGCCGTAGCCGGCGTTCTCGATGACGACGGCGAACGCGATGCGACTGGCGGCGGGGCCGAACGGCGCGAAGCCGACGAACCATCCGTGCGACGGCTGGCGGTCCAGCTGCGCCGTTCCTGTCTTGCCGGCGATGCGGCCGGGATGATTCCGCAGCACGCGGCCGGTGCCGCTGAGCACGACGTCACGCATGTAGCCTGCGAGCAGGTGCGCGTCGCCGGCGCTCAGAAACGAATCCGCGTTTGCGGCCGCCGCTTCGTCCTGCTCGCAGCGCGCGTCGCGCAGCATGCCGTTCGACGCGATGGCCGCCGCGGCGCGCGCCATTTTCAGAGGCGTCACGACGATGTCGCCCTGGCCATAGCCAATCTGCGGAAGCGTCCGGCGCACGCGCGCGACGACGTCAGCCTCCGGCGTCAGCGAAATCCCCAGCCGGGAGGCGGTGTCGATCAAGGGCTGGGACCCGAGCTTGACCGCGAGCTGCGCGAAATACGCGTTGCACGAGTGCACGAAGCCGCCATGCACGTCAATCGTCCCGTGGGGATTCGCATCGCGCACGTCGTCGCGGACAGGGCGGTTCCAGCCGTTGATTCTTGCTCCCACCCGTCCATCCGACAGCCGCGAGCACGTGAACGTGGTTCTGCGCGGATCGAGATGCTGGCGCAGCGCCGCAGATGCCGTGACGAGCTTGAACGTCGATCCAGGCGGGTACAAGCCGTAGCGCGCGCGATCCAGCAGCGCGTCCGGCGTGCTGTGCGATCCGTCAGGCTCGGGGTAGCTCGCACTCGCCAGCAGCTCGCCGCTGTCCGGATCGAGCACCACAGCCGCGGCCCTGCCTGCCGTCTTCAGTGCGTAGGCCGCGACGATGCCCGCGACACGAAGCTGCAGTTCCCCGTCGATTGTCAGGTGCACGTCGTGCGGCTGTCGGAAGCGCGCCCAGGCAGCGTTGGCCGGATCGTATCGATGCCGCAGAGCCGGAAGGATGTCGCGGTAGTCGCGCCTGATCGTCAGCATCGACTGGCCGGCGGCATCCGTCGTGTGCACGACTTCGGCATGATCGTCGAATCCGCGCAGCTGGCTCTCGGCGTCGCGCTCGATGTACGACGAGTTGGGTGCGGTCCAGTTGACTCGGGTGCGCGCGTCGCCGAGGAGGTGGAACGCCGCGCCGCCGAGGGGATAGCACCGTTCGCCGGACGCTGGACACGCGTCGTCGAGCGACACGCCCAGCGACGCGTAGATCTCGCGTGCCTGCGCGATGACCCGCGGATCATCGGTCGCGAGCGGCAGCGCGCGGCGATCGTAAATCGTGCCGCGCGGCATCAACCGGACGATGTCGAGCACGCGCGGGTTGTAGACGAAACGTCGTCCTCCGTCGGCCTGGATGCCGAGTTGGGGCCGGATGATGTAGTCGTCCGCATGGACGACCTGGACGTCGACGGCCGCCGCAAGCAGAGCCAGCGCGCACACGGCGAGGACCGATCCGAGCCACCTGACGGGAACGCGGAACGGCTCGGGATCGCCGCCAGGGTGGCGGTCGGCGTGGATCGCGGTCAGCATTCCCAGCGCGCAGAAGTTCGCGACCATCGCCGATCCGCCGTAGCTCAGAAATGGCGTCACCACGCCGGTGAGCGGCGTCACGCCCAGGATGCCGGACGCCATGATCAGCACCGGCACGATCAGAAACAGCGTGAGCGCGGCCGCAAGGAAGAAACCGTAGTCGTTTCGTGCGAGGCGTCCGATGCGGAAGCCGCGCCATGCCACCAGCGCGTACAGCGCGGCGACGATCGACAGCCCTGCTGCGCCGAGCTCCTCGCCGATGGCCGCGAGAATCAGGTCGGTGTGGCCGGCAGGCAGATAGCGCGTATCGCCGAGACCGAGCCCCGTTCCAAACGATCCGCCCGTTGCCAGAGCCCAGATCGAATGCGCCGTCTGATCGCCGCCTGAAACAGCGTTGTCCCAGGGCGATTGCCACATGCCAACGCGCGCCGCGAGCGTCTGCGAGATTTGCAGGCGGTAGCCGACATAGAACCCGAGCACCAGAAGCGCGAGGCCCGCGACCGCCATGCCGACGCGCCCGCGCGCGACGGCATACGTCGCAAGAAAGACGCAGCAGAGGAACAGAGCCGGGCCGAGATCCTTTTGAAGGAAGAAGAACAGCAGCGCGAGGCCGACGCCGGCGACGACCGGAATCACGTATTCGGCGCGCGGCAGGTTGATCCAGCGCGTCCATCGCGAACCTCGCAGCATCGGGCTGCGGATGTCCCGGAGTACTTCCCACCGGCGCGCGAAGAATCCCGCCAGGAACAGCGCGAGCAGCAGACGGATCGCCTCGATCGGCTGCACCGGTCCGAGATTCACTTTTGCGCCGCTGGTTCCCGGACCAGACCCGAAGAGAATCAACAGCACCGACAGCGACAACGCGACGATGAGCGGCAGATAGCTCAGCGTCATGAAACCGGCGGCGCCGAAGTCGACGAGCGACACGGCCATCATCACGGCCACGCCCGTCGCCGTGCCTTCGGCGAAGCGCACGAACGTCAGGCTGTCGCGCAGGGGATCGCCGCGGCTGAGGAGGACGGCGAAGCCGATCGCCGTGATCAGATGCGCGACGGCGAGGAGGAGAGGATCGGTCCGGACGCCGCGCAGCCGCCAGAGAACCATCGCCGCCTGAAAGGCCACGAGGTAGAGGCACGCGAACAGCACGACTTGCCGGCGGAACTCGTCAATCGTTCGCACGCTGAACAGCGGCTTCAGCTTCGCGAACTCGGCCGGACTGAACAGCGGCGCGATGGCGCCGACGTTCGGCAGCGCGCGCCCCTTGCGTCGTTCGTCGCCGAGAAAGTCGAACACTCGCTCGGCAGCCATTCGTCGGTCGTTCGCGTTCGGAACGACCGGCTCCATCGCGGCATCGATCGCTTTTGCGTCGGCGGCGGTGTTCAGGTTGACCGGCGCCGCCGCTGCGGCGCGGCCGGAGCGCTCGACCGCGCTCATCCGTCCCGCATACGCCAGCGCAATCGCCAGCATCGCGACGCAAGAAGTTGTCACGATCGAGACGACCGACCGATCGACGAGACCTCTCCGGCGCCCGGTTCGCGGCGCGTCCCTGTCGACGGCGGCGGTGTAGGTGGCGGTCATTGCTGCGCGGCGGGAGCCGCGAGTCGAAATGGCGGCACCGTTCCCGGTTTGACCGCCGGGGCCGGCGATTCAGTTCTTCGCTGTTCGATCTGTTCGAGCCCGTGCTGCGCCGCCCGCAGACTCCGCGGCGCGTCCGCATAGCCGAGGATCTTCGAGTAGAGATCGATCGCCTGCCGATACGCTTCAGCCGATCGCGCGAGGTACTCGCGTTCGGCGGCCGTGCCGCTCAGAGTGCGGGCGGTGCGCGCGAACGTCAGCGCGCGCGACCGATAGCCATCGGCCAGCTGCGCCGTCTCGCGCTCGCCCGCCGTGTAGCCGAGGCGCTGCGCCTGCTTCAACGCGTCGGCGCCGCGATCGACGTCCTCGAGGCCGTAGATGAACGTCCGCATCAACCCGAGAAACGGATCGGGCCACCCGGGACGGAGCTCGGCGGCCTCGCGGAACTCCGAAACCGCTTCGGTGAACTCCTTCTGCGCCTCCGCGTTCTGCTTGTGCGTTTTCCGCGCCTCGCCGTTGATTCGATGGAGGTGGCCCTCGCAGTAGCGCAGCGCGCCTTTGAGCCGGGCGTCGCGGGGGTTCACCGCCAGCGCCTGCGCCAGCGCTTCGCGCGCCATCTTCCACTGCGTCTCGCGCACGGTGGGAGACGGCATCCGATAGTTGCCGATGATGCGATCGGCGAGCACCATCGTGCGGCGCGTCAGCGCATGCTCCAGACTGAACGTGGTCGGGCGCAGGCTTCGCGAGCTGAGCGCGTCGTATCGCTCCCAGAGATCGCCGATGCCATCGAGCTCCACCGCCGGCACCGCGGCCTTCAGGCGCTCCGCACGCGACGCGACCATCAGCTCGTGTCCAATGCCGAAGAACGCGAGCAGCAACAACACGGCCGGCACATATCGACGGCGCCAGCGGTGCTGGGCCGGATGCCACTCGGGAGCCCGAAGGATGACGTGGGTCGGCGAGACCGCCGCCGCGCCCGGCTCGAGTCGCGGCGTTCTTCGCGTCGCGTCCTCGTCCACCGGCGCAGGCGGCCGCGTGCGAGCCGTCGACGGCTCGTCGTGCTGCGCGGCGTCGTGTTCGCTCCGGGGGCCTCTGCCCCCCGGTCCGGGCCATCCGTCGCGCTCGGCGTGGGTCGTGCCGCCCGACAGGACGCGTTCGAGATCCTCGCGGATGGCGCGGGCGTCCGCGTACCGATCGGCCGGCCGGCCCGCGAGCAGCTTGGCGACCACCGCCCGCAGCGCCGGCGGACATGGCGCGCCGAGCGGTTCCGGCGGGCGCTGGGATCGAATTCGCAGCTCCAGCCGCCGCGTATCGGGGGCGCGGAACGGCTGCACGCCGGACAGCATCTCGTAGAGCAGCACGCCGACGGCCCAGTAATCGGCATAGGCGTCGATCTCGCCCGACTCGAGCCTTTCCGGCGACACATACGTGGTGCTGCCGAAGTCGTTGCGCGTCACCTTGCGGCTGAGCGAAAGCGCCTTCGCGATGCCGAAGTCGAGCACCTTGACCCTGTCGGCCCAGAGCACCCGGATGTTGCGCGGCTTCAAGTCGCCGTGCAGGAGCGAATGCAGCTTGCGCCCGTCGATCGTCGACTCGAAGCCGTGAGCCGCCTCGAGGAAACGAGACAGCTGAATCGCGATTTTGACGGCGCGGTCGGGCGCCAGCGCGCCGGCGGTGAGAATGTCGGAGAGATTCTTGCCGTCGAGATACTCCATCGCGATGTAGAAGTAACCGCCCGCTGTGCCGTGTTCGTACAGGACCGGAACGTTCTGGCTGACCCGGCAGAACTGCTCCTGAAGCTTCGCGCCCCAGCGCTCGGCCTCGAGCACTTCCTGCGCGTCCCGATCGGTTCCGGCCGGCACCAGCTTGAGCGCGACGTGACGGCCGTCGCGCCTGTCGGTGGCGAAGAAGACCACGGCCATGCCGCCGCGGCCGATCTCGTGGACGATCTCGTACGGTCCGACGCGCACGCGCTCAAAGACCGTCGTCATCAGCGCCCCCGCCAGACGCGCGGCGTCGAAGACAACGGTGATCGGGCGTCCTGGGCGTCGGCGAACCAGTTGTCGCGGTCAAACCTGACGCGCGCGCCTTCGCCCGGGTCGTGAAGACCATCGCCCCCGACGTTCTGGAAGATGTTTCCGGTGAAATGCGGATCGGCGCCTTCGTCGATGATGAACGAGCGACGGACGCGCTCCGACGTGCCGTTCCGCATGAACGTATTGTGGGCCATTCGTGCCGACGCCGAGCGGATGGTCAAGGCTGCGCCCGGGTTGTCGTGAACGTCGCTCGCCTGGACGGCGGCAAGCGACGTGCCATCGACGACGATCGCCGCGTTCACCGCCCCGGTGACTTCGATGTCCACCAGCGAGGCCTGCGAACTGCGGATGAGGACACCTGTGCCGAGCGGCGTCGCGGCATCGCCGACGATCCGGAAACCGGCCAGTTCGGCGCCCGCGACTCCGGCAATGACGACCGCGGTGTCGCCTTCGGACGCCGTGCCGGACAGCCGAATGGTCGCGGCCCGTGGGACACGGCTGACGACCCGGACGTTGTCTTTCAGGGTCAGCGTCTCGCGGTATTCGCCCGGTTCGACGAGGACGATGGATCCGGCAGCCGCCCGCTTGAGTGCCGCCGCAATCGACTCGCCGGGAGCGACGACAATCGTCGCGGCCGGAACCTCGGCCGGTGCGCTCGCCGGCGTCCGTAACCGCGGCCCTGGCAGCCACGGACGCAGGAACGCCCCGGCGAGGACGGCGGCCGTCAACGCGATCGTGATGGCGAAGGGCCTTTCCCTCCGGTGTTCTTCGACGGGCGCCGGACTGGCGCCCCCGCGCCGCGTGATCTCCGCCACCGCCCGCCGTTCGCGACACCCGGTCGATGCGAACCGCTCGCCTTCGACGTAGACGGCGCTGACGTTGTCCTTGCCGCCCGCGGCGTTCGCGGCGGCGATCAGCTCCTTCACGACCAGGTCCGGGTCGCCCGCGAAACTCCTGACGATGTCGTACAGCGCGCACGAGTCGACGAGGTCCGTCAGGCCGTCGCTGCAGAGCAGCAGCGCGGCGTCCGGTTCGAACTCGATCTCGCAGACATCGATGAAGTCCGGATCGTCGGGCTGATGCAGGTCGGACCCGACGTCGCGATACACCTCGTTGCGCCGCGGATGGTGCATCGCCTCGAGCTCGGACAACTCGTTGGAGTCTTCGCGCTCGCCGACCGGCGAGTGATCGCGGGTGATCTTCTCGATGCGATCGTCGTGGATCTTGTAGAGGCGCGTGTCCCCGACGTGGCCGACCGCTGCGAGCTCATCGTCGACGATGACGAGCGTGAGCACGCACGCCATCCCGTTCCAGTCCGGACGCAGTCCGGCTGCGCGATGGATCTCGTTGTTCGCGAGCGCAATCGCTTCGCGCGCGCGATCGGCAATCGTTCCCGTCTCGCGTTCGAGCCGTGCCCGCATCGTCGCGAGCGCGATGTCGGCGGCCTTGCCGCCGGCCGCGTGGCCGCCGACCCCGTCGATCACCAGGAACAGACCTCGCGTCAGGTCGACGTGAATGCGATCTTCGTTGACGTCGCGCTGCAGGCCGGCGTTGGTGCCGGCCGCCGCGCGGAGCGCCGTCGTCGTCGGCATGGTGCGGTTCACCGGAGTCAGTCCGAACCGTAGCCAATCCACAGATACAACGAAATCAGCGCGCCGCACGCGAGCAGAAGGACGAAGCGCGCCCAGAGCAGCACCTCGATCATGACCGCTTCCGGAACTCGAGGAAGATGGTTCCGGCCAGCCCGATCGTCGCGACGTCGGGCAGCGGCGTCTCGGAACCGTTCTCCCGTCGGATGCCTTCGGCTTCGTCGATGCCCTTCGGCACGTGGCGGCCGTTCAGCGTCGTGCCGAGCGTGCTCAGATCGATCAGGAAGAACCGATCGATCGCCGGATCGTGGCGGATCCGCGCGTGTTCGCGCGACACGTCGGTTGACGAGACGATGCGGAGGTCCACCGGATGCGCGATGCCGCCGCGTCCGATCGTGACGCGGTCCCTCGTCACGTCGTAGAAATGATGACCGGACTCGTCGTCGTATTCGATGCGCCCCAGCAGCCTGAGCGGTGAGGGCGACGAAGAGCGGCAGATCGTGTATTCGATCGTGCCGGTCCCCTGGCGCGATTGCCGCGATTGCACGGTGGCGATTTTGCGGGTCTGTTCGCCGACGCCGAGGTCGGGCCTCGCCGGCATCAGCAGTTCGGAATCGACGAGAACGTCCCCGTCTTTCAATTCGTCGTCGGGATCCGCCAGGAACGCCACGTGCCAGTCGGCGGCCGCGTTGCGCACTTCCGGCTCGGGTTCTCGCGCGATGCGGCGCATCCATCGCTGCTTCTGCGGACGCGCGTTGATTCGGCGAAGCTCTTCGTCGAGCGCGCGGATGGTCTGTTCGTACAGAACCGGCACGATCGTCTCCAGCCGCTCGAACTCGGCCGGATGCAGGTAGACGGTGTAGCGGCTCGGCGCCAGCGTCGAGTACTTGAGACGCTCGAGATTCCGCCGCATGTTCGCGACGACGGCTTCGATGATGTCGCGCGGCGGACGCCGCGCTGGAACTGTGCTGAAAATGCCCACGATCTGAACGGCTCCGCGTAAGATTTCGTTGACACTATGGTCCACGCGGCGGCGCCGAGTCTTAGGGAAAGTACAAGGATTCCGCAGGGTCGACGGGGAGCGCCGTGAGAGCCCGATTCGCGCAGTTCACGATTGATTCCGACACCCGTCAGCTGGTGAGCGACGGACGCGAAATCCATCTGTCGCCGAAGGCGTTCGATCTGTTGTGCGCCCTGATCGAGACGCGCCCGAAGGTCGTGGAAAAGGCCGACCTTCACGCGCGAATCTGGCCGGACACGTATGTGGTCGACGCGAACCTCAACGTTCTCATCGGCGAGATTCGCCGCGCGCTCGGCGACAGCGTGCAGCACTCGAGATTCATTCGAACGGTGCACGGTGTGGGATACGCGTTCTGCGGCACGGCCTCGGACGATTCCCGCCCGCGCCCGGACCGCGCGCTTTTCTGCTGGGTCGCGTGGGAGGGCAGGACGTACCAGCTCGCGGAGGGCGACAACATCATCGGTCGCGATCCGCGAAGCGACCTCTGGCTGGACGCGGACGGCGTCTCGCGCCGTCACGCGATCATTCGCGTCGACAGCAGCAACCGGCGCGTGAAGCTGGAGGACCTGGGAAGCACCAACGGCACGTTCGTCGAGCGCGCGCCGGTCGAGGGTGAAGTCGCGCTCAGCGATGGCGACCGGATTCAGGTCGGTACCGTCGATCTGACCGTGCACCTGTGGCTGGAAGGCCAGCTGCCCGACACCAA
>Ga0075425_100001403_pt1 | contig 23633 bp, 5 predicted proteins | sample SoiMethybrSBSTD4_FD_75300 | JGI IMG/M metagenome (GOLD analysis project Ga0075425, IMG submission 75300) | Bulk soil microbial communities from a Populus tree surrounding site in Tennessee, USA - Soil MetaG P. TD hybrid SBSTD4 | ecosystem: Environmental > Terrestrial > Soil > Tree plantation... | reverse complement strand
AGCCATAAGAGTACATCGGAAGCCTCCAACGGTTTCACCTCAGACACGCCATTCATGTTCACAAAATCTCCTCATTGCTGGATGCTGACCTTGCCGACCAGCTCACGCGGAGACAGGGCAAGCGTAGTTACGGCAAACAGACGGTTATCGCGATGAAGTTTTAGCAATTCATCGAACACCTGCCCTTCCCATTTCGCGACGGTCGCGTCATCGGTGACTATGGCGCTGCTTCCCAACAGGCGTCGCAAAGCGAGAATCAGCCAGATGCCGTCACTGAAAAAAGGATCGAGATGTTCTCGACTACGCGTCCACAGGTGCAGGCAACTTGCCGCCGCATGCAAAGTGCTATAGCGCTGAGCGAGACGGAACAGTCGGGCTGAAGGGCGCGTGCCGAGCGCATTGGATTTCCACGCCGCCTCAACTTCGGTGCGGAGCGCCGAGACAGCACCTTGCAGTTCCGTCACGAGCGACTTCAAAGCATTCGCGACCCCATCGGGCGCTGCGGCCCAGAAGGCTTCGAGTTGATTGTTGATCCGGGAGAGCGTCGAGAAAACAGGATCGGCTCCCGGGCACGAGAGATCGAAGGCTTCATAAATAAACTCAGGGAGGGGCTCGGCGATATTGAAGATCGTGCTCAGCTTGTCCTCCGGTGTTTCTCTGGTGTTCGTGTCAGGGTTCTCGCGCAGCCGGCGCCGGAGTTGAAGCGCTATCATCTCCAGATTCACCGCTGTGCTCCCGTCGAAGAGACTGACGATCGCGTTGTCGCGCACAATCTTTTGAAACATGCCGGCGCAGTGATCCTCGCGCAGGTAAAATCTGGCTCCCAGCACCCGGGAAAGTTGTTGAATAAGAGTCTCGACCGTAACTGGAACGAAGTTCTTCACCACCGCCGACCAGACGCTCATTTGTTCCGGGGCAACGTGCAACGCCCGGGCGCCGCCAACGGCTGTACAATCACAAACCAACAAGTCAAGAAAAGATTCCAAAAGAAGCTGGCGCGGATAAGGAATGTCTACTACCGTGTTGTTATATATCCGCCGCTGCTGCGCGAAATCGAGGGTGATGCGCAGGGCGGTATCGGCTGCGCCCAGAGACAATGCCGAGCACATAGTCCGAGTCACCTGCAAGGCCTTAAGCGTGATGTCGAGCCCGCTTCCGATCTTGCCGATGAAAGCGTCCGGCGAAATTGAGCAACCGGAGAATTGAATGCCGCTGATGTCGGCGCCGCGAATACCGTGAGTTTTGATTTTCGGCACCAGACTGTATTGCCTTCTGTCGATCTCAGCTTTGTCGACCAGGAGCAGCGAGAAGCCACGCGGACCGCCCTGCGGATCAGTGCGGGTAAACACAGTTAGCGCGCGAGATCTGGTCGCATTATTTATCAACCACTTTCTGCCGTAGAGCCGATATTTTTCACCTTCATGGCGAACTTCAACATCGCTGGCCATCAGGTCCGAGCCGTGCCCTTGTTCGGTCAGTCCCAGCGACACTTGTCCACGATCGAGAATGATTCGCGCCAGCTTCGATTGCTGCTCGACACTGGCCGCCATCCACACGGCGACAGCGCCCAGGTAAGTCTTGCCATGAGCAATTGCGGCGGTCAGATCCCGGCGTGCCACTACCCGCATCAAGTTCAGCACTTGCTCAAATGATGTGAACTTGCCGCCGAGTTTTGCGGGAACATAATAGGCCGGCAAGCCCCAGTCGTTTAGCATGTTGCAGGCAGCCTCGGGATAGGCTTCCAGTTCGTCCATTTCCACCGCGGTACGAAATGAGAAAACGTTCCGGGAATCGAATGGATCACCCAGGTAGTCTTCCAACTCCAGAGCCTGTGTTTTTTGGACCATGGTCATGCGTTTAGCCGTCCGTAAAGAGCGATGGGAAGCACTCCGAAAGACCGTCCCTCGGCGTAGCGTTTCAATAGTTCTTCGGCTATCTGCTGCTCAAACGAATTCTCAGAAGTCACGGGTAACAAATGAAACAGACCGAGCTGCTGGAGAAGTCGATCGAGAGCGAACACCAACCAATCTCCCTGAGCGAAGAAGGTCCCCAGCGACTTTCGATTGTGTATCCACAGTTGGACGCAGGCAGCGGCGGCGTGCAGCAGCGCGTATGACGTGGCGAAGTCAAACAGCTTCGCCGACCGTCCGAAGGTGCGAGGATCGTGGTCCCATAAAGCTTGAACCCCCTGGTCCAACTGCTGAAGATGACCAACGAGAATTTCCAAACGTGCGACCAGCGCCTGAGCAAGCTCGTCTGCGTCGTCGCGCAAACGATCCAGACCGTGGTGCAGTCCGCGGATCATGTCGTCTCGTCCTTTTGATGACAGTTCCAGAGCGGACATTTCAAACTCCGGCAGTGAACTCTCCAGATCAAACAATTGCCCAAACTGTTCGTCGAGATCTTTGGCGCCTGCACGGGTCTCATTGCGTCGGTGCTTTACCAATGAGTGAAGCTGGCCGGCAAGATGACTGCGGCTAATCGTGGTTCCAAAGTGAGCAAGCCGAACAATCGGCAGGTCGCGCAGGATTTTCTGGAAAATGGCCCAGGGGTGGCCTTCGCGGACAAAGAATCGCGCTCCGAGTACCTCTGACAGATCCCCAACGGTTCTTTCCAGGAGCGCCGGCACCAGAGATTTCACCGCCGCGGCAAAGACGCTCGCCTGTCGGGGCAAGACGTGCAAGGCCCGCGTTGCTGCGAGCGTCATGCAGTCACTCAGTAGCAGATCGACAAAGGCGCGGACTAGCGCGCGGCGAGGATACGGAAGCTCGAAAACAGTTTGACCATAAAGGCGACGCTGCTGAGCAAATCCGGTTACCAGACGCAGCGCCGTATCAGTCGCTCCCAGGCAAACCGAGGTCGCGATCACACGTGTTATTTGAGAACAGATGAGGACCAGCTCCAAGCCCTTTCCCTCGCACCCGATGAGGCTCGCGGCTGAGACCGCGCAGTCGTTGAAGCGAATGCCGGCCACCTCGTGGCTGCGGACACCGTGAGTTTTGTAAGGCCCCAACTCTTCAAACTGCGCCGGATCAAGTTCGCGCTTGTCTACAAAGATGAGTGAGAACCCTTTGGGTCCGGCCTCTCCGGTCTTCACGAAAACAACCATAGCCCTCGCGCGGCGCGCATTTCCCACCACCCATTTCTCGCCGTTGACCTGGAATCCTGCGGGAGCGGAGCGGGCTTCGACTTCGCACGCCAACAAATCACTGCCGTGATCTTTTTCGTGGAGAATGATCGCCAGCCGCTCACCTTCTTCGATCAGGCCTGCCATCTTTTCTTGTTGGCCAGCGGAGCCTGCCAACCAGATGATCGAACCGGCACTCAGCGACATCAAGTGCGCCAGCGAGGCGGCGCAATCGCGGCGCCCAAGGTTGCGGACTAGTGCAGCCAACTCCTCGTAATCACGAAAGCGTCCACCCAACCGGGCGGGCACATAGAATCGTTGCAAGCCCCAACTTTCGAGTTGGGCCAACTCCTGCGCCGGATAAGTCTCGCTCTCATCAAGTTCAAGCGCACGCTCGTGTGACAGCACTGATCTTGATTGCGTTGGGTCTCCTAGAAAGCGTTCGAAATCGAGCGCCGCCTGATACCGTTCAACTACGTTCGTGGAGATCGACATGGGATTGACAACCGAAGTTGGCAACGCTGCTTCGGAAGCGGATTGCCGACTCTTGAACACTGGTAGCGTGCCGTCAACGAAGGCTGCTCGACAGGCGAAGCGCCTAATCTTGCCACTGGAGGTTTTCGGAATCGTGTTCGCATCAACTAGCACCAGGCGATGAGGGTTGATGGCATGGTTCTCGGAGAGGGCTTGACGGATCGCTGCGCAAATCTCCTTAGCCTGGGCCGGCGAAGTGGATCTTCGCACTTCTTGAACAACGACTAAAGCTTCCTCCTGCCCATCGACCTCTACGACGAAGGCCGCGTTGCAACTACCTGCGAGGGCACTGTGGCTGGCGGCGACAGTCCCTTCGATGTCATGCGGATAGTGATTGCGTCCGCAAATAATAATGAGATCTTTGAGCCGGCCGGTGACGAAAAGCTCACCGTCCACCAAACAGCCAAGGTCCCCCGTTCGCAGGAATGGTCCCTCGCCCGTGTCAGCCAGCCGCGCCTGAAAAACATTAGCGGGTTCCTCTGCACGACCCCAATAACCCTGGGCGATATGAGAACCCGAAACCCAAATCTCGCCTACCGTACCGGCAGGGCAGATGGTGCCGGTTTGGGGATCAACGATCCTTATCTGCTGATCAGCCTCTCCCTTGCCGCAACTTACGATTCGGCGAGAACCGCTGCTTTCCACGGGGCTTTCCTCAAAGCGGCCTGCCTCCAGCGCAGCGGAATTCACCGTGCGAACCACGGGCGTGCCGGTGGCTACACGACCAGAGACAAACAATGTCGCTTCGGCCAAACCATAGCAGGGGAAAAAACTGCTGGACTTGAACCCGCAGTTGGAGAATTTGGCGGCGAACCTTTCCATGGTCTCTGCGCGCACAGGCTCAGAGCCGTTAAATGCTACTTTCCAGCAACTGAGATCGAGCCCGGTGAGGTCGTCAGGCTTGATTCGTTTCACGCATAGGTCGTAACCGAAGTTTGGACCACCGCTGGTGTGTGCGTTGTAACGTGAGATGGCGCGCAGCCAACGAATGGGCCGGTGAATAAATTCAAGCGGCGACATCAAGACCGCATTGAGGCCTCCATAAACCGCATGTTCGACGATGCCCACCAGCCCCATATCATGGAAAAGTGGCAGCCAACTCACCAGGTTCAATCCTTCGCTCAAGCCGAAGGCACGACCAATCATGCACTGGTTGTGCATGAGGTTGCCGTGGCGCACCCTGACGCCTCGCGGCGTCGAAGTTGACCCCGACGTATACTGGATGTAGGCAACTGCGTCGCGGCCAATTTCGATCGGCGCCCAGCCAATGGCTTCCGCATCCGCCACTTGATCGCTCGCCAGCAAAGTCACGGCCCGATCGCGGATCAGGTCGCCGAGCAGGTGCTGGAGCGCGTTGACGGAATCTGAGACCGTCAGGACAAACTTGGCGCCGGCGTCTCGAATTAACGCGAGCAGCCTGGAATGATTGTGGCCGCGTGTCGGCGGGTAGCCGGGAACGGCGATCGCGCCCGCATAGAGGCAGCCGAAAAATGAGGCAATGAATTCCAGGCCGGGCGGATAGAGAAGGACCACTCGCTCGCCTTTCGCCTGCAACGACGTCAGACGGTTTGCGATCGCCCGCGCCCGCCGATCGAGCCCACCAAACGTCAACGACGCCTGCTCACGTTCCCCGCGCTCGAGGAAGGTAAACACTCGCCGATCCGGGTTCCGATTCGCGCGCGAACGAAGGATGCTCACGAGAGTCTCTGCCGTCGCAGTGAATTCTTCCGGTTCGGATGTCATGTGCTGATGAGAAAATACTTCGACCATCGCGGCACGAAACCTAAGAGTTGTATCCGTGAACACTACAGCGCGGATTAGCTTCCCTAACCTTGGATGAATGCCAACGGTCGAGGGGATTTGAGCTGGCGCTATTTATCAGCGCAGAACTCAGATAAGAAATTACGCACTACGTGGTAATTGGCTTCAGGCGTTGGGACAATCCTTGTCGCTACCTCGCGGAGAATCCGTTTGGGATACGGGCCGAAGCCGCCGGTGTCGATGACTACGTCCGTCAGGCCCCTCACAAAAGTGGCCGACATCTCAGGATGAAGCCCGAGGAGCCTCACCTTATCGCCATATGCGAGAACCTGGTTGGGAATGTCCGGACTGTTTGCGAGGACTGTGAATCCGGGTGGAAATTCCGTGAGATAATCAGAGTGAATGCCAAGCATGCCAAATGACCGCGGGCACCCTTTAAAGAGGGGGTCGGCAGAACCTTCTGCGGTAAGTTCAAGCGGGCTAGCGCCTACGAAAAGGCTTCCGGGTTGATCAGCTTCGATCCCGGCGCCAATCGGATTTGGACCAACGCGACCGCCAAACGCAGTCAAACCGATCTGGCCTCCACCGCACAGCCCGAGGAAAGGAAGATTATAGTCGTCAACCGCTCGACGAATTAGATCCATGATGCGGTGCTGCCAGGGCGCAATCTCGCCTCGTTCCGGATTCATATAATGGAGCGAGCAACCGACAACGAGCCCGCGATAGGGCGACAAATCAGTCGGCAGCGATTCAGCAGTGGTGCCATCGATCACTTCTTCGGCGAAGTACCGGCGAATCCACGGGCCCGAACTCTCTACTACGCGCCCAAGATCCATATCGGGTTTAGGATCGACATGTTTTCTGAAGACTCCGTGCAGCGGATGGTCAGGATGCACGGTCGCCGAAACATAAAGAATGCTTCTCTCGGGGAGACCTGGAATAACGTCATCGCGGGAGGTACTCATTGCAATCACCTAACACTGTTTGATTGAGAAGGCTCACTTTAGAGGTCCTCCGCAAACCTTGTCAAGTTGCAAAGGGGACGACTTCAATGTATAGAGTCAACGCTCCCCCCTTACTGTTCGTCGGTACTGGTTCAGTTTGAAAAACGCCGAAGGCGTTGGCTAATTTCAGCCCAGGGGTTGGAGCGCAGCGACAACCCTGGGAATGCCAATGAAAAGAAACATCGAACCCTGTTCAGGGTTCATCACGAAATCTTGACAACTAACCCAAGGTTGTCGCTGCGCTCCAACCTTGGGCTGGAATTAGCTAACGCCTTCGGCGTTCAAACTGAACCAGTACTTGTTCGTCAAAACGCTTTCGTTGGAAAGCGGTTGCAAATTATAATCACAGCTTCGACTACAATCGGGTTTTGCCCAGAAACATTTTCCGGTTTCCACAACTTTGCTCGGCGAAGATGTTGACACTGTCGGAATTTCTCCCCAAAGGATTTCAAGTTGCCACAATTGCTTTTGCCTTCAAAGGTTTCCACCATTTGGGAACTATTGCGTCACCGAGCCAGCAACGTCTCCGGGCGTGCCGCTTTTACCTTCCTCCAGGACGGCGAAGCAGAACTCAGTCTGACTTACTCTGAGCTGGACAAACGGGCCAAAACAATCGCAGTACACCTGCACTCACTTGCTCGCGCTGGTGATCGCGTGTTGCTGCTCTGTCCGCCGGGACCTGACTACGTCAGTGCTTTCCTTGGTTGCACTTACGCCGGGATGACCGCCGTGCTGGCCTACCCGCCCCGACGTAACCGTAACCTTCATCGAATAGAAGGCATCGTTGCCGATGCGGAAGCGACGGTAGCGCTCACCACTGCCTCTACCCTGGTGCGGCTAGAAACTCAATTCGCCGAGCATGCGAACCTGAAGGCCTTGCGATGGCTGGCGGTTGACGACATGGCCGGCGATGCCGCTACTGATTGGCAAGAGCCCGACGACAGTGGAAACAATCTCACAGTTATCCAGTACACCTCCGGCGCCACTGGCGCGCCGAAGGGCGTAATGCTCACGCATCGAAACTTGTTGCACAACGCTACGTTGATGTACGAGGCGTGCCATCACACGCCTGATGACAAATACCTGTCCTGGCTGCCGCTCTTCCACGACATGGGATTCATGTCGGGAATTATGCTGCCGCTGCTGGGTGGCTTGCCTGTTGTGCTGATGGCGCCGGCCACTTTCCTGCAGCGTCCAATCCGCTGGCTGCAAGCCATATCAGACTTTGGAGCGACGATCAGCGGTGCCCCTAACTTTGCCTACGACCTGTGCGTGCGCAAGATCACGTTGGAACAGCGCGCTGCACTCGACCTGAGCCGCTGGACCGCAGCATTCAACGGCGCGGAGCCAATCTCAGCGGACACGCTGCATCGTTTCGCCGATGCTTTTGCGATGTGCGGCTTTCGGCCGCAGGCTTTCTTTCCCTGTTATGGTTTAGCCGAAGCAGCGTTAATGGTTTCCGGCGGCCCTCGAATCGGAACACCGGTAATTGAGACGATTCGAGCCGAGGCGCTTGAGTGCAACCAGTTCATTCCCAGCACGACTGAAGAGAAATCGATGCGGACGATCGTGGGCTGCGGCCAGACTTTGCCCACACAGAAGATCGTCATCGTCAACCACGAGACGCGGGTCGAGTGTTCAGCGGATGAGGTAGGCGAGATCTGGGTTACTGGGCCGAGTATTGCCAAAGGTTATTGGAATAAACCGGAGATTACCGAGGCGACTTTTCAAGCACGGTTGGCCAACGGCGCCGGACCTTTCCTGCGCACCGGAGACCTGGGGCTGCTAAGAAAGGGAGAATTGTTTGTCACCGGCCGCTTGAAGGACTTAATCATTCTTCAAGGTCTCAACCATTATCCTCAAGACATCGAGCTAACCGTAAGGAATTGCCATCCGGCGTTGGAAGCGAAGAGTGGTGCTGCGTTTTCGATCCAGATCGATGGTGCGGAGGGCCAGGAAGGACTGGGCGTGGTCCAGGAGATCGACCGGCACCAACAGCAACTTGATGACATATTTAAAGCGATCCAGGCAGCTGTCGCCGAAGAGCACGAAATCGAGCTGGCTGCGATAGCGTTGGTAAAGTTGGGTAGTATTCCGAAAACCTCCAGCGGCAAGATTCGGCGTGAGGCGTGCCGGACGGCTTTCCTTAAAGGAGAACTGAACGTCGTCAAGCAGTGGCTTGCAGATTCTCGGGGAAATAAGACAGCGAAGTCATCAAATCAGGATAACGGCGCCCCCGAGCCGAGCCTTGAATCATCGTCTTTCACAGCGGCGGCAATCCAAGCCTGGCTGGTCTCACACCTCGCTCAGCAACTAAACGTCGATCCTGAAAGCATCGACGTATCCAGTCGGTTCACACGGTATGGCCTTAGCTCGCTGGAGGCGGTCAGCATTACGGGCGACTTGGAAGATGTGTTGGGGCGGCGAATTTCTCCGACGCTGCTCTATGACTATCCCACCATTGCGGCCTTGTCCGCTTATCTCGGCGGCGAAACTGCCGGTATTTCCTCCGCTGCAGCGCCAGCTGAGGCGATTACTCCAATCGTTGAAATGAGCGGTGCGACAAACGAACCAGTTGCCATCATCGGCATGGCATGCCGCTTTCCCGAAGGTCCAAACTTAAACGCATTCTGGCAAACGCTGCGCGAAGGACGGGACGCTGTCTCCGAAGTGCCGGCGGCACGGTGGAAGGTTGGCACATTTTATGACCCGCGAATGGAATCGCCCGGCAAGATGAACACTCGTTGGGGCGGCTTTCTCGAACACGCAGATCTCTTCGATCCCCAGTTCTTCGGGATCTCCCCACGTGAGGCCCGCGGGATGGATCCACAGCAGAGACTTTCGCTCGAGGTTGCATGGGAGGCACTAGAGAGTGCCGGATACTCGCCGGAGCGATTGGCCGGCAGTCAAACGGGCGTGTTTCTTGGCATCTCAAGCAATGATTACGCGCAGTTACAGTTTAGCCAAACTGAGGCCATCAATGCTTATTCGGTGCTGGGTAATGCGAATAGCATAGCGGCCAGCCGTCTGTCGTATCTCTGGGATTTGCGTGGTCCAAGCGTGGCACTCGATACGGCCTGTTCATCTTCGCTGGTCGCTGTGCATTTCGCTTGCCAGAGCTTGCGTTCCGGTGAAAGCCAGATGGCGATAGCCGGCGGAGTGAACATGATTCTCACACCGCACGCGACCATCGGCTTCTCACAGGCACAGATGATGTCAAAGGAGGGACGATGCAAAACCTTTGATGCCGATGCGGATGGCTATGTGCGTGGCGAAGGTTGCGGGATAGTCATTCTGAGGCGTCTGAACGATGCCCTGCGCGATAACGATCCGATCTTCGCAGTGATCCGCGGCTCGGCGATTAATCAAGACGGGCTGAGCAACGGCTTGACCGCTCCCAACGGACTGGCGCAACAGGCCGTCATTAGTCAAGCGCTCCGGAATGCCGGAGTTCGTCCGTCGCAAATCAGCTACGTGGAAGCACACGGCACTGGTACGGTCCTGGGAGATCCCATCGAAGTCAACGCCCTCGTTTCTGCACTGTCACCGGGGCGCTCGCCGCGTCAGCCCTGCAAAATCGGCTCAGTCAAGACCAATTTCGGCCATCTCGAAGCAGCCGCAGGAATTGCTGGTCTTATTAAAGTGGTGCTCTGCCTGCAACACAGTGAAATTGCGCCGCACCTGCACCTCAAAAAACTGAACCCGCATCTTCAACTTGAAACCACTCCCTTTGCCATCGCTGCCCAACTCCAAAAGTGGGGCACGAACGGAGAGCAACGGCTGGCAGGAGTCAGCTCGTTCAGTTTCGGCGGAACAAACGCCCACGTGATAGTCGAAGAGGCTCCCACGGCAGAAATTGTAATCAACAAAATCGAACGTCCGTGCCATCTGCTGGCGCTGTCGGCGAAAAACGAAAGGGCGTTGCAGGAATTGGCTTCCAGCTATGGTGCATATCTGAGGTCCGGGGACGAAATGTCGCTCGCCGATCTTTGCTTCTCGGCCAACACGGGTCGCGCACATTTCACCCATCGCTTAAGCATCGTGGCGGAGTCTATTACCGAAGCGCGCGAGCAGTTGGCGGAGTATCTCGCTGGAAGACAGAACCTGAGCGTGCGAAGCGGTGAAACCTCGGAGACGAAGCGTCCCAGGATAGCGTTCCTATTTACAGGTCAAGGGTCTCAATATGCCTGCATGGGGCGCCAACTCTACGAAATGCAGCCGACGTTTCGCGAGGCGATTGATCGTTGCGATGCTTTGTTGAGACCCCATCTCGAACGTTCAATACTGACGCTACTTGATCCGGCGACCGACAAGGAACAATTATTACGGGAGACCGCTTATACGCAGCCGGTCCTGTTCGCTCTTGAATACGCATTAGCCGAACTCTGGCGCTCCTGGGGCATCGTGCCGGATGCAGTGTTGGGCCACAGCATTGGCGAGTATGTGGCGGCGTGCGTTGCCGGCGTGTTTAGTCTGGAAGACGCGATCAAACTCGTTGCTGGACGCGCGCGGCTGATGCAGGCGTTGCGGCAGGATGGCGAGATGGTGGTGGTGTTCGCTGGAGTTGAGCGTGTCACGGCGGCGCTTGAGGGAACGAACAACATCGCGATCGCGGCGATCAATGGAAGCGCCAATGTTGTAGTTTCAGGAGCACGCAGTCGCGTCGCACAACTGCTGGAGAATTTGGCCGCTGAAGGCATCGAATCCCGACCACTCGCAGTCTCGCACGCGTTCCACTCTCCTTTGATGGAGCCGATGCTCGCCGAGTTTGAAGCAATTGCCCGCGAGGTGAATTACTCCACGCCGCGAATCTCATTGATTTCGAACCTGACGGGGCGCGTTGTGGACGAAGCGATCTGCCAGCCTAAATACTGGCGCGATCATATTCGTGAAACGGTGCGATTCGCCGACGGGCTGGAAACTTTGTCGAAACTGCGGACGGACCTATTCATTGAGGTTGGTCCAGGCTCGGGCCTCTTGAAATTGGCCCAGGATTGTTTAGAACTCGGACACGATAAACTGCTGCCATCTTTGCGCAAGGGTCGTGACGATTGGCGGCAATTATTGGAAAGCGTGGGCACGCTCTTCGTGAAAGGGGCGGAGATCGACTGGTTCGGCTTCGACCGAGAATATGAACGCCGGCGCTTGCAACTTCCGAGCTATCCGTTTCAACGAGAACGCTACTGGCTCACCCTCTCCGAGCCGCAGCGCCTGGCAACGTTTTCGTCAGCGCATACAGCTCGCAATGAAGCTGCCCATCCATTGCTTGGTCATCGGCTGCGTCTCCCGCTTTCTCAGAAGTCACGATTCGAGCAGGAACTTGATCTTGGCTTGCTCCCGATGCTGGCCGATCACAAAGTTCATGGAACACCGCTACTTCCGGCGGCGGCATACGTTGAGATCGCTCTCGCCGCGGCGGCTGGCAGTCTGGGGCCGGCGCCTTATGTAGTAGAGGACTTCGATATTCTTAGGGCACTGGCGCTCGCGCCCGAACGACCGCAACTCACTCATACATTTCTGATGTCCGAAGCCGGTGGTGGCACGGCCTCATTCAAACTCTTCACTCTACCCCCCACTCAAGGAGATTCCAGTGAGGCCTCAGCGTGGACACTTCACGCTGCCGGGAAAGTGAGCGTGACACAAACTGGAACCGCTCCTGCGCAGCGGTTGAATCTCAAAGAGCTGCAACAACTTCGACGCGAAGAAATCGATGTCGACAACTATTACCGCCAGCTTCATGAGCAGGGACTGGAGTATGGTCCAAGTTTCCGGGCCATCGCGCAACTCTGGCGATTGCAGGACAACTCGAAGGTCCTGGGCCGCGTGCGGCTCCCGGATCCCCTGACTTACGAGAGCGGCGTTTTTCAACTACATCCGGTCTTGCTTGATGCGTGCTTCCAACTCATGGGTGCGACCTTCCCGGCGGCTATGGACCAGGGAGCGTACTTGCCCGTGCATATAGATCGCTTGCAATTCTTTGGTCGTCCAGGCAATCAGCTTTGGTGCAGCGTGGTCCTCCGCGATAGTGAGGGAGCGAACGCGCGGCAGCTTGCCGCGGACTTGGAATTGTTTGACGAGGGCGGCCGGCTGGTGGCAGAGATCGCCGGACTGCGCGTAAGACGCGTCACGCAGCAACAATTGCAAACCATCCTTCGGGACGGCACGCAGGAAGAGTTCGCTGACTGGCTTTATGAGGTGACGTGGAAACCCCAGCCGCGCCGGCGCCGCAACATGGATCCGAGTTACCTGCTCGGTCCGGACGAAATCACTTCGCAGTTGCGATCGCGAGTTGATCAGTTGAACAGACGTTTTAATTTGATTGTCTATCGAGATTTGATCCCACAACTGGACCACTTGTGTTTCCTTTACACGTTGCGAGCCCTGGGCCAACTTGGCTGGCAATGGCAGAAGGGCAAGAGTCTTTCTCTCGATTCCCTGGCGCAGAGGTTGGGTGTGGTCGCCACGCAACGTCGCCTGCTCGGCCGTCTGCTTCAGATACTCGAAGAAGAGGGCGTGCTGCGGCAAAAGAACGCTGAATGGGAAGTCAGAGAAGTGCCGGAGTTCCCGGACCCAGGCCCGCGGTTCGAGCAGATATTGAGCGACTTTCCCGTTTGTAAGATCGAAGTACAACTGCTGGAACGTTGCGGTATGGCGCTGCCCGACATTCTGCAGGGGCGACGTGATCCGCTGTCGCTCCTGTTTGCGGCTGATTCGCCCGTCAACGCGGAAAACTTGTACTACCACTCACCGTCCGCGCAAATGCTCAATTGTCTGGTGGAAGATTCGGTCGTGACCGCACTTGCCCATTTACCTCCACAGGCCCGGCTTCGCGTGTTGGAGATTGGCGCGGGAACGGGAGCTACAACCGCCGCCCTGCTGCCGCGCTTGCCGGCAAATCAAGTCGATTACCTGTTCACCGATTTATCGCCGGCGTTCCTGAGCCACGCCGAACGGAAGTTTCGAGATTACTCGTACGTGCATTTTGATCTGCTGAATATCGAAACGGATCCCGTCAAGCAGGGGCGTGCCCCTCATGGATATGACTTGATTCTCACGGCGAATGTATTGCACGCGACCTGCGATTTGCGGCAAACGTTACGACATATCCGGCAACTGCTTGCTCCCGGCGGATTGCTGGTGCTCGCTGAAGGCACCGGACGCCAGCGCGCAATGGATTTGATCTTCGGGTTGACGAGCGGCTGGTGGAACTTTACGGATTACGATCTGCGGCCTGACTATCCGCTGCTCGATCCTTCGCAGTGGAGATCGTTGCTGGGAGAGACGGGATTCAACCAGGTTGCCACGTTGCCGGAAGCTGATCATGCGGAGGCCAGTTTCATGCAACAGGCGGTAATCATGGCCCGCGCTCCCGAAGTGATCTCACCGGAGCAAACGGACGGACCGCGCGGCCACTGGCTGATCTTCGACACTCGCGATGGTCTGGCGGATCAGCTTGCGGAACAAATCGGCGCACGCGGGGAAACCTGTAGCCTGATCTATCCTGGGGAAACTTACGCTGCGACGAATGTGGACAAGTTCACCGTTAACCCGGCCACGGTCGAAGACTTCGAGCGGTTGTTGCGAGAGACTGCCGCCGCCGATGACGGGAAAGCCCTGCGTGGAGTGATTCACCTATGGAGCATGATCGACAACAGCTTGCCCGCACGATCATCAGACGAGTTGGACCAGGCCCAGATGCTCGGCTGCGGGAGCGTGCTGCATCTGGTCCAGGCTCTGGCAAAGACAAATCTGTCGCCCGCGCCACGGCTGAGCCTCATCACGCGTGGAGCGCAGGCAGTAGCCGACAAGGAAGCCGTATCGGCCGCCCAAGCTCCGTTGTGGGGGTTGGGCAAAGTTATCGCCGTGGAGCATCCCGAGTTTCGCTGTCTGCGGCTGGATTTGTCGACCGCCGGTGATGACGGCGAGGCTCAAGACTTGTTTGAAGAGATCTACGATCAAGACCTGGACCGTGAAGATCAGATCGCGCTCCGGTCGCACGGCCGTTACGTCGCCAGACTCGTTCGCGCTGATTTGCCGTCAGCGCCAGTCGACGAGGGACTCGAAACTTCCCACGATGAGCAGCCTCAGCAATTGAGGATTGCAAAACGCGGCGTCTTGAGCGATCTCAGTTGGGAAAAGACAGCGCACCGTGCACCACGCCATGGCGAGGTCGAGATTCGCGTATACGCTACCGGACTTAATTTTATTGACGTGATGGACGCGCTCGGTGTGTTGCCATTCGAGCGAGACTGGTTCGGCGGTGAATGCGCGGGCTTGATCACCCGCGTCGGCGCAGGTGTTACAGGCTTTCAGCCGGGCGATGCCGTAATGGCAGTCGCTCCGGGCTGCTTCAGCACTTACGCCACCACTAGCGCAGAGTTCGTCACACTCAAACCAGCCAACCTAAGTTTTGAAGAGGCCGCTGCAATTCCCATCGCCTTCCTCACCGCGGACTACACGTTGAACCATCTGGCTGGAATCTCGCGCGGAGAACGGGTTCTCATTCATGCCGCTGCCGGTGGTGTGGGACTGGCCGCGGTGCAATTGGCCCAGGCCGCCGGGGCCGAGGTTTTCGGGACGGCGGGGAGTCCCGAGAAACGAATGCTTCTCGAATCGCTTGGTGTCAGTAATGTTATGAACTCGCGCTCGCTGGAGTTTGCCGAACAGTTGATGGAGCGCACCAGCGGCAACGGGGTAGACATCGTGCTCAACTCTTTGGCGGGAGAGTTCATACCGCAAAGTCTCGGAGTGCTGCGGCCGGGCGGACGGTTTCTGGAGATTGGCAAAACGGGTACGTGGAGTAATAGCCGCGTTGCTCTCTTCAGGAACGACATCTCTTATCACCTTTTTGATCTGATGACCCTCTGCCGAGAAAACGGTGTGCTCATCAGAACGATGTTAACTAAACTCGCGGACGCATTTGGGAAGGGTTTCCTGAAGCCACTTCCCCAACACGTCTTCCCGCGGCACGACACGATCGATGCTTTCCGTTTTATGGCGCAGGCAAAGCACACCGGCAAGATCGTCGTCTCTCAGCCGAAGCCCGAGCCGAACTCGCTTCGCGAGAGCGTCCACCTCTGTCACGCGGACGGCACCTATATGATCACCGGTGGCGCCGGCGCTCTCGGTTTGCAAGTAGCCAACTTGCTGGCCGAGCAAGGAGCGCAACATCTATTTCTGCTTGGACGCCATAGTCCCGACGGCGCCGCAGCGGCAGCGATCGCCAATTTGGAGCGAACGGGAGGACAGGTGACATTCGCTCAGATTGATATCTCTGAAACGAATCAAGTGGCTAATCTGCTGGCCCAAATCGAACGCTCCTCGCGGCCGCTGAGAGGCGTGGTCCATTGCGCCGGCGTGCTGGACGACGGCGTCCTCATGCAACAAGACTGGCAGCAGTTTGCCCGCGTGCTGGATCCGAAGGTGAAAGGAGCCTGGAACCTGCACACGCTGACGGAGCATCTGCCTTTGGACTTTTTCATTTGTTTCTCATCAGCAGCATCGCTGTTGGGCTCTCCGGGTCAAGGAAACCATGCGGCGGCGAATGCTTTCCTGGACGCTCTCTCTTATCAACGACGAGCGCAAGGTTTGCCGTCGTTGTCGATCAACTGGGGCGTTTGGTCTGATATCGGAGCGGCAGCGCGCAAACAGGTAGAGGCACGTCTCGCATCGCAGGGTATCGGCACGATTAGTCCACGGCAGGGTTCGCAGATTTTGGTGTGGCTCCTCCGCCAATCGTTTATCCAGGTCGGAGTCGTGCCAATCGATTGGCCCACGTTCAGTCGGCAGTTTGGATCACAAGGCAGTCCCCCATTTCTCTCCGAGATTAGCAGCAACCGGCAATCATCCGAACAGATGATCGCCGCTGCTGAGTTTCCGTGGCAGCAATGGGAGTCCGCTACGGAAAGCGAACAGGAAACACTTCTCATCGAACACATCCGGCAACACGCGGCTGGCGTGTTGGGATTTGAGGCTTCCCGTCTGGACGTCAATCAACCGCTGACCAATCTTGGCATCGACTCCTTAATGGCGGTGGAGCTCAAAAACAAACTGGCACTCCAGCTGGGTGTGGATGTGTCTCTGACAACTTTCCTGGAGGGCGGAAGCATAGCCGAGCTCGCCGCTCGCATAATCTCGCAAAAGCGGGCCACCCGTCTCATCGTCTCACCAGCCGCCGCTGCTCAGGACGTAACGGAGTGGGAGGAGATCAGGTTGTAAATTTCCGACTGCCGATTTGTTTTATCAATTGGCAATTGGAAATCCAGAAGAGAGCACTCCATGAGTAAAGCACTTGCAACTACCGGCACGCCAAAAAGGAGTTTGGCGACTAACGTGTCCACGAAGATCTTCCTGGCGCTGCACGACAACGTTTTCAAGCTCCTGGAGAAATTTATCGCCCTCTGCTCGCTCGTGGGAAACCCGACGTTCTTCGATTCGAAAATATTTCCCTGGGCGGCGGAACTGGAGTCTAACTGGACCATCATTCGTGAAGAACTCGACGAGATTCTTAAGTGGCGAGACGCGCTCCCTAATTTTCAAGATATCTCGGAAGTTCAGCGCTACGTTACTCAAGATGATCTCTGGAAGACTTACTTCCTGTTCGGCTACGGATTCAAAGCGGAGAAGAATTGCGAAAGATGTCCGCGTACCACCGCGCTGGTGGAAAAAATTCCCGGAATGAAGACCGCATTTTTTTCTATTCTCGCGCCCCACAAAGGGATTCCCCCACATTACGGCCCTTTCAAGGGAATCATTCGATACCACCTGGGCCTGATTGTGCCTCAACCCGCCAGCGCTTGCCGGATCCGTGTGGGCGACGACGTCCGTCACTGGGAAGAAGGAAAGAGCCTGGTTTTCGACGACACCTTCGAACATCAAGTCTGGAACGATACAGACGGCGTCCGCGTGGTCTTATTCCTGGACGTGCTAAGGCCCATGCGACTCCCGGCCACTCTTCTGAGTAAGTTCATCATTAGAGCGATCTCTTCGACCGGATTTATCCAGGACGCAAAAATAAAGCATGCCCAGTGGGAAAAAGACTTCGAGGAGCGGATTAAGCACGACGGTACCGTGGCGAAGAGTGATTTGGAGCAAAGTGAATTATGAGCGTGGTCGAGTTATTAGCAACGTTCTCGAAACTCGGGATCGAGCTGGCGGTTGACGGTGAAGACTTGCGTTGCCGCGCTCCCAAGGGAGTGCTCACGCCGCAACTGCGGTCACAGTTAGCCGCTCACAAGACGGATATTCTCGCGTTCATGGGCAACCAGGCGGCCGGTGGCGTTCGTAGAGTTATCACTCCGGTTGCACGTGACCGGAACCTGCCGCTCTCTTTCGCACAACAAAGACTCTGGATCGTCGACCAACTCTCACCCGGCGATCCTGTTTACAACATCGCCTTCGCCGTCAGTCTGAGCGGACCGCTCGACGTCGCCTCCCTCGAGGCGAGCTTCAATGAAATAATTCGCCGTCACGAGTCGCTGCGCACCACGTTTGATACTGCGAGCGGCGAGCCGGTACAGGTCATTGCGCCGTCACTGTTGATTTCCCTTCCAGTTATCGATCTCACCTCGCTTGGGCCCGACGAGCGCGAAGAAACTCTCCGCCAATTGGCGCTGGCTGAGGCGCAGCGTCCTTTTGATCTGAGGCGAGGACCGCTGGTCCGCTTCACGCTTGTCCGTCTCGGCAACGAAGAGCACGTGGCATTGTGGACCGCTCACCACATCGTCGCTGACGGCTGGTCGCTGGGCGTGCTGCTTGGTGAGTTGGGCCAGTTGTATCCGGCGTTCAGCCGCGGCCTGATTTCACCACTCAAAGAGTTAACTATCCAATATGCGGATTATGCCGTGTGGCAAAGAGAGTGGCAGCAAGGCGCGGCGCTGGACCGATCCCTCGCCTACTGGCGTGAGCAATTGAAGGACGCACCTCCAGTCTTAACGTTGCCAACTTTCTGCCAGCGCCCGTCGGTGCAATCGTTTCGCGGAGCGCGCCATCACCTCTTTATTTCAAAGAGCGTCTACGAAGGACTCAACGCGATCAGCCGGCAGTCGTTAGCAACGATGTACATGACATTGCTGGCGGCCTTCAACGTGTTGCTCTACCGCTACACGGGCGCGGACGACCTTCCGGTCGGGACGATCATTGCGAACCGGCAACAGCCCGAAGTGGAAGGCTTAATCGGTTTTTTTGCAAACACGCTGGTGCTGCGCAACGACCTCTCCGGCGATCCGGATTTCGTGACCCTGCTTGGAAGAATCAAGCAGGTTTGCCTCGAAGCATATGCCCATCAGGAAGTGCCGTTTGAACTATTGGTGGAAAAACTGCAACCGCAAAGAGACCTTAGATACAATCCGCTGTTTCAGGTTGCTTTCACTTTCCTCGACGACAAATTGCCCGCCGCGAGCTTCCTCTCTGAAGTCTCAATCAAACGCCTGGAGTTTGATCCGCAAGTCTCGCATTTCGACTTGACCCTTGATTTGCTGAGAGGTCGGGAGAGCGTAAGCGGCTACCTCGAATACAACACAGACCTCTTTGACAAGAGCGCCATCGCCCGGCTCGCTAACAATTTTCAGAACCTGCTTGAAGCGATTGTTAGGAATCCGCACGAGCACATTTCGGGCTTGCCGATACTCAGCGCAGCGGAGCGGCACCAGACGCTGATCGAATGGAACGCCACCCGAACAAACTACCAGGGGCAATGGTGTGTTCACCAGTTATTTGAGGAGCAGGCGCAGCAGACGCCCGAGGCGACTGCGGTAGTTTTTGACGATGAGCGGCTGAGCTATCGGCAGCTGAACGAGCGTGCCAATCAACTGGCCCATCATTTGAGAAAGCTGGGAGTTGGTCCGGAGGTGCGTGTAGGAATCTGCGCGGAGCGGTCGGTCGAGATGATCATCGGGCTGCTCGGCATTCTGAAAGCGGGCGGTGTTTATGTACCGCTCGATCCGGAGTATCCGCGCGACCGCCTGACATTCATGATGGCGGATGCGGAAATTTTCGTCTTGCTGACCCAGCAACATCTCGCAGACCTACTGCCCCCCCATCACTTGCCCGTCTTCTTATTGGATGTGGATTGGCCTTCGCTTGCGGATGAAAGCATTGATTGTCTTGTGAACGGAGCTACGCCAGACAATCTTGCTTATGTGATTTACACCTCTGGTTCGACCGGTGGGCCTAAAGGGGTCGAAATTTCCCATCGCGCAATCGTCCGGCTTGTTAACCATACCGATTACGTTCAGCTCACCCCTGCCGATCGAGTTGCGCAGTTGTCCAACTCGTCGTTCGACGCGGCCACGTTTGAAATTTGGGGAGCACTTCTAAACGGCGCCACACTGGTGGGCATGATTAAGGACGTTGCCTTAACGCCCCGGAAGTTTGCGGACCAGATAAAAGACCGGGAGATCACAACCATCTTTTTGACGACCGCTCTCTTCAACCTGCTTGCCAGAGAAGTGCCGGGAGTTTTTCAACCGTTGCGGCACCTTCTGTTCGGAGGAGAAATCGTAGAGCCGGGATGGGTTCGTGAAGTTCTGGAAAAGGGCGCGCCCGAGCGACTGCTGCACGTCTATGGACCAACGGAGAGCACGACCTTCACCACCTGGCAACAAGTCGAAGTGGTCCAGGACACCGGGACAATCCCTATTGGCCGTCCGATCGCAAACACCGAGGTCTATATCCTCGACCCAGAGATGCAACCGGTACCGGTTGGCGTCGCGGGCGAGTTGTACATTGGCGGAGACGGACTGGCGCGCGGCTATCTGAAGCACCCCATGTTGACTGCCGCTCGCTTTGTGCCACATCCATTCAGCGCTGAGCCGGGAGGGCGTCTTTATCGCACCGGTGACGTGGGACGATATAAACCGGACGGCGCGATTGAGTTTCTCGGCCGCACCGATCAGCAAGTAAAAATCAGAGGCTTTCGCGTTGAGTTGGGCGAGATCGAAGCGTTGCTGCTGCAGTTACCGCCGGTATCTCAAGCGGTCGCCATACTGCGTGAGGACGTGCCGGGCGACAAACGCCTCGTTGCCTATGTGGTGGCAAAGGCCGGGTGTCAGTTGACGGTTACCGAACTGCGCGCCGACCTCAAAGAGAAGTTACCCGCGTACATGGTTCCGAGCGCGTTCATTATGCTCGACGCGCTTCCATTAACACCAAACGGCAAGGTCGATCATCGCGTCTTGCCGCCGCCAGATCAAACTCGCGCCGGTGCTGAAGAGCAATACGTGGCACCGCGCACACCACTCGAGCAGTCGCTGGCGCGCATCTGGGGCGAAGTGCTGAACGTCGAGCAGGTCGGCGTGCATGATAACTTTTTCGATTTGGGTGGCCACTCCCTGCTGGCTACGCAAGTGATCTCACGTGTGCGCGAAACACTTCAGCTGGAGGTCGTGCTGCGAGATTTGTTTGCCGCGCCGACTATCGCCGCATTCGCGCAGACCCTCCTTAACGCTCCGCGAATCGGGGCGGACGCCATCGTCGCAATGCAGCGAACGGCGCCCGAGACTCAAGTGCCGATGTCGTTTGCCCAGCAGCGACTATGGTTTCTCGAGCAGTTTGAGGGCGGCAATTCTCTCTACAACATCGCCGCCGCCGTGAAACTTAACGGGACGCTTGATATAGCCGCGCTTAGCCAAAGCTTCAACGAGATCGTCCGCCGCCATGAATCCTTCCGCACCAGCTTTGCGATGAAAGACGGGCAGCCGCTTCAGGTGATCGTGAATTCGCTGACATTGCCGGTGCCGTTGGTGGATTTGAGTAAGCTGCCGGTGGGCCAACATGAAGCAGAGGTCATGCGTCTGGTAAAGGAAGAGTCGCTGCGACCTTTCATTCTCTCCCAGAATCCCCTGCTGCGAGTAAAGGTTTTTCGTCTGCACGAGAGCGAACATATTCTCACGGTCACGATGCACCACATCATCTCGGACGGGTGGTCCATGGGCGTGCTGATTCGTGAGTTGGCGGTGCTCTATAACGCTTTCTCCACAGGCCAGACTTCGCAACTACCAGAGTTGCCGTTCCAATACGCGGACTACTCCGTGTGGCAACGCGAGTGGTTGAAAGGCAATGTGCTCGAAGAGCAGCTCGCTTACTGGCGCGATCAACTGCGCGGCTCTCCTCCTTTGCTTGAGGTGCCCGCTGACCGGCCGCGCCCTGTTGTGCGCAGTTACCGGGGCGCACACGTCAACCTGGAGCTGCCGCAAACACTTATCGAGCAACTCAAAGAACTGAGCCAGCGCCACAACGTCACGTTGTTCATCACAGTGCTGGCGGCCTTCAAGGCGTTGCTTCACCGTTACACCGGAGTCGACGATCTTCTGATTGGCTCGCCGATCGCGAATCGCACCCGCTCGGAGTTTGAAGGGTTGATTGGATTCTTCGTCAACATGCTGGTGCTCCGTACGGATCTTTCCGGCAATCCGACCTTCGCGGAATTACTCAACCAGGTGAAGCAGGTTTGCCTCGATGCGTACGCGCATCAAGACCTGCCGTTCGAGCAGTTGGTTGACGAGCTGCAACCCGAAAGAGACCTGGGCCTCTCGCCGCTTTTCCAGGTGGCCTTCGTTATGCAAAACCTGCCGCTGAAATCTCTGGAGTTGAGGGGGCTGACGTTGACGCCGCTCGATCTTCAGCGCGAGATGTCAAAGTGGGATCTGATGTTGACGCTGGTCGAGGAACCGGCTGGATGGCGAGCCGAGTTTGAATACAGCACGGCCTTGTTTGATGCCGCCACGATCTGGCGAATGGCCGGCCACTTCAAAACACTACTGGAAGGGATCGTCGCCAAACCGGAACAGCATTTGGCGCAGTTGCCTCTCTTAAGCGAAGACGAACACCGCCAACAGCTCAGCAATTGGAACGACACGCGGCGCGAATACCCGCGCGCCTCTGCCATTAACCGGCTGTTTGAAGAGCAGGTTAGACGCACACCCGAAGCCGTAGCTCTGATCTCGCAAACAGGCTCGCTGTCGTATGCAACGCTAAATGCCCGCGCCAACCAGTTAGCACATTACTTGCGCAGCCTTGGAGTCGCTCCGGAAGTCAACGTCGCAATTGCGATCGAACGCTCGGAGGCGATGGTGATTGGACTACTGGCGATTCTGAAAGCCGGCGCCGGTTATCTGCCTCTCGACGTGAATTATCCCGTGGAGCGCCTGGCCTTCATGCTGGAAGACGCCAACGTTTCGGTCGTGCTTACTGAACAACGTTATCTTGACAGTCTGCCGGCAGGCGCGGCGGCGATTGTCATATGCCTTGACACGGATCAAGAGTTGATCACGGAGCAGAGCGAAGACGATCTCGCGGGCGAGATCGATGGCGAAAACGTCGCCTATGTGATCTACACCTCCGGTTCAACAGGAAGTCCGAAAGGAGTCGCCATACCTCACCAGGCTGTTAACGGGCTGGTATTGAATACTGACTACGTTCAGTTGAGTCCGGCAGATCGAGTGGCGCAAATTTCTAATTCATCGTTTGACGCCGCCGCCTTCGAAATTTGGGGCGCCTTACTTAACGGGGCAAGTCTGGTCATAATCCCGAAGGACATAATTCTCTCTCCTCTTGAATTTGCCGCGGAACTTCAGGCGCGCGAAATCAGCGTCCTGTTTCTGACGACCGCCTTGTTCAACCAATTGGCCGGAGCAGTCCCCCGCACCTTCCGTACTCTGCGAGACCTTTTAATGGGAGGAGAAACCATTGATCCGGAATCGGTTCGCCAGGTTCTCTATCATGGCCCTCCGGAACGGTTCCTGCACATGTACGGTCCCACAGAAACCAGCACGTTCGCGACCTGGCATTTGATTCAGAGTGTCAGTGAAGAGGCAACTTCGATTCCGATCGGGTGGCCGCGAGCAAATACGCAAGTCTATCTCCTCGACCAACGACTGCAACTCGCTCCCGTCGGCGCTCCCGCCGAGATCTTTATCGGCGGCGACGGACTGGCCCGCGGTTATCTTAACCAGCCCGCGCTGACCGCCGAGCGCTTCATTCCGCATCCTTTCAGCGATAGCCCGGGGGCGCGCCTCTACCGCAGCGGCGATCTCGCACGCTATCTCCCTGACGGCCGCATCGAGTTTCTCGGTCGCCTGGACCAGCAGGTCAAGCTGCGCGGCTTTCGCATCGAGCCGGCTGAGATCGAGATTGCACTCACGCAGCATGAAGCGGTGCGCGAGGCCGTGGTCGTGCTCCGCGAAGACGCGCCGGGTGAGAAGCGGCTG